>Ga0335081_10010378_pt1 | contig 15051 bp, 8 predicted proteins | sample Lox_Sample_35_FD_206713 | JGI IMG/M metagenome (GOLD analysis project Ga0335081, IMG submission 206713) | Soil microbial communities from Loxahatchee National Wildlife Refuge, Florida, United States - Lox_Sample_3.5 | ecosystem: Environmental > Terrestrial > Soil > Wetlands | place: USA: Florida...
CAATATTGAATGGGTGGCCGTCGACCCTCCTCCGTACGAGCCTTGTACGGGCCCCAGTCCTCCTGGGCAAACCTTGCCTTAATATTGCGGAGACTCCCTGCGACACTAGCCTTGCGTCGGGCCTGAAGCAGGTTCCCGTAGAGCTCCGCACCGGCATCGCTTGAAACGCTCAACACCAGTCTTCCGGAGTCCGACGTGGCCGAAGGAGTCCGCCTCGACGGTCGCAGTACTATTTCGCTGACGAAGGCGAAACGCTGCGCGAAGGTACACACTACTCTGAGCTGCAACGCCGGATCGATGCCTTCTACGGCCGTCTTGAGGTGCGGCGCTTCACTGATGACGTCTTGTACGAACGCGTCGCGCTCCGCCAACGAAAGCGAAAACGTCAAGACAATCTGAATGGGTGACGCCGTCCGCCGACCGAAGAAGTCGATCTCGCGGCCCACCGGCCTCTCAAGGGTCGCGACGTTACCGCCCTTCAGAAACTGAAAGAACGCATTTATGGCTGCCACTATGTTTGACTTACCGGAGTTGTTTTTGCCGATGAGTACGTTGAGCTGTCCGCAGTTCGCTAGCTCGCAGCTTTCGATGCTGCGAAATCCCGCTATTTTGATTGAGTCAAGCTTCATGAGCTCCCCCCTCGTTCAGCGGTCGGCGCTACAAAGTCGATGTCGGCGTCGCCCCCAGCAGTCCAGGTTGCTTTCCCATTATAGCGCCACTTGCGGTCTGTGGCCCCTTCGCCGGACACTCGTCAGGATGCACCTCGACGTTTGCCAGTTTGGGGCTCCGGGCTCGGTCAACGGTGCAAGGGTGCTACGCGGCCCCGCGTGGCCGAGCGGATCGTCTTGGAGAACCTTGGCGTCGGCATGACGGTTCGTCAGGTAATGGAGCAGTTCGACATAACCTGCGAGCAAGGGTAGCGCAGACCTGCTTCCCAAGGTCTGCGGTACCTTCTTAGTCTTTCGGTTAGCTTACTTGGCTAGCTAGCTGGGCGGCGCAAAGACCGGATGCCACAAGGTTCGAGTCGCAGACCTAAACAGCAGCAAGGGGTAGCGCAGACCTGCTTCCCAAGGTCTGCCGTACCTTCTTAGTCTTTCGGTTAGCTTACTTGGCTAGCTAGCCGGGCGGCGCAAAGGCCGGATGCCACAAGGTTCGAGCCGCAGACCTAAACAGCAGGGCTTCGCTACCCCTGCTTGTCCGACTGATTGAAAAAGGAGTTTCCCGCATTACGACCGCGCACATTCTCAACTTCGGTGACGCTCGCCGGATGAGCGAACTCCAGGCAGCGAGCATTCATCTCGTGGTCACCTCTCCGCCGTATTGGACCCCGAAGGAGTACAGGGATTCAGAAAGCCAGATGGGCCACATTGAGAACTACGAAGATTTCCTCGCCGAGCTCAATAAGGTTTGGGGGCACTGCTTTCGGGCGCTGGTGCCTGGCGTCGTCTGATCTGTGTAGTTGGATGATAGTCCTCATAATCGAGGTGAACAACCTCCCTTTCCGTCGGGTCGATTCTGCTATCGTCCGGCAGCAGCCCCGGCACGGGCGGTGTAACTTAGCCCACGGCGACAGCCGTGGGTGACGGAACACACACAGCATTGCACCCTCCCAAGCCCCGGTAGGGGAGACATAAGAACGGGCAGCGCCTCAGTCGAACACGTAGCGCGGGTCATATTCGATGCCGTGCTTCCTGAGCAGCGCCAGGACCTCTTCCTGGTAAGTCACCTTGGTGTGCACCATGGTTATGTTGCCCCTGCGGGGATGCGGGAATTATGGCACGTCGGATCCCACGGCTGTCGCCGTGGGCTAAATTGCGCCGCCCCTGCCGGGGCTGAGGACGCACGCAATAAACATGGCGCCGCCGGCCAAAGAGCAATTCCCGGACAGTTCGTTCGTGGGTAGACAGCTTTGAGACTACAGTCCAACGCTCAGGCGAGTGTGCGGGAGACAGAATTGAGCGCTCGAATCGATCGAACCACGCGGGGCCGGGATGTGGGGCCGCGTGGGTTACGGTGGCGTAGATTCCCGTTGTACATGGCGCCAGAAGTCAGTTCGCATGTCATTCGCGGGATCGCGGAAACGGGTCGAAGCCGCGCCCAAGGATGGGCTGGGAGGTTCAATAACTAAAAAAGGAGTTGACTGTTATACAACCTGATGCTAAACTAAGCGTGTATGAGAGCCTAGTGTAGCCTCCACCCCACTCCGGATGCTTGAGGTTGAAATGAAGCCGCGGGGCGAGAGTGTCGGCTTCGGCTTGCGCCTGCGCCATACTCACCCCGGCCTTCAGGCGCCCGATCAGCGACAGGGTATTCCCCCAGTCGCGCATCTCTTCCAGGTTGGCCGGGACGTAGACGTCCACCTTCGTTCCCGGCGAGAAGATCGACCCGAAGTCAAAGGTCGGCGGCAGCACACCAACCACGGTCACCGGTTGGCCGTTCAAGCCGATCGCTCTTCCCACGATCCCCGGATCGGCGGCAAACTGCCGCTGCCAAAAGGCGTAGGCCAACAGGACCGCGGGCCTGCCGTTCTTCCGGCACTCGTCAGGCGTGAACGAGCGCCCGAGCAAGGGTACGACACCCAACGCCGGAAAAAAGTTACCCGCCACGTTGATCCCAGAGAGGGGGCGCGGCTCACCGTATCCCGTCAGCTTATAGTCATCGCCGAAGAAAGCGAAGTATGCGGTCACATCCTGAAAGGAACGATTCTGGTTCTGGAATTCCTGGTAAGCGTCCACCGAGTAGGTCAGACTGGAGAGCCCGCTTCTTCCTTCGGCGGGCGCGATCCAAACCAGTTGTTGTGGGTCGTGGAGCGGCAGCGGCCGCAGCCAAAGCGTGTTCACGACGCTGAAGACCGCGACGTTGGCGCCGATGCCGAGGGCGAGAATCAGCACCGCGATCAGCGTAAACCCGCGATCCCGGCCGAGTGTCCGGAACGTATAGCGAAGGTCCTGTACCAGAATATCCACGGTTATTGCTTAATCCCTTTTTCTTCCAAAGCCCGCACGGCGGCAGCGGCCTCGATGCGCCCAACCATCTCACTCGAATCTCAAGGCCACCATTGGATCGACCCGGGTCGCCCGTCGTGCCGGTATCAAACACGCCGTGGCGGCCACTGAGGCCAGTACCAAACCCACGAAGGCTAGAGTCCAGGGATCGCGAGCACTGACGCCAAACAGAAAGCTGGACAACAAACGAGTGAGCCCGAGCGCTCCGAAAACGCCGATGGCCAGACCCAAAACAGTCAAAGCCATTCCATCCTTCAGCACTAGTCCGAGCTGATCCCACCGGCTTGCACCCAAGGCCGCTCGCACGCCGATCTCATGGGTACGCTGCGCCACCGAGTAGGAGATCACGCCGTACACCCCGATGGCGGCGAGCAGCAGCGCGAGCGCGGCGAATGTGCCCAGCAGCGTGGTTCGCAAGCGGTTCTCGCCCAACGAGTCTGACTTGATCTGTTCTAACGTCTTGATGTCATCGAACGCCTGGTTCTTGTTGAGCTGCCAGACTGCTGCCTGTATGGACTTCACCAGCAGGGCCGGGTCCATTGCACCCCGCACCACCAGCGCCGTTTGTGGGGTTGGGCTTTGCTTATAGGAAACGTAATCGCCCTGACTCGAATCATCGAGGCCGCTCGCCTTTTCGTCGGCTACCACCCCAACTACCTGCCAGGGGATTTCGGGCCCCAGCGCGGGCTGGCCCGGAATGATCTGCTGGATCAGGACATGCTTGCCGATGGGGTCTTCGTCCTTGAAGTAACGCTTCACCATGGTCTCGTTAACCACGATCACGGGTGGAGATCCCTCCGTGTCGGATTCCGCGAGCCACCGTCCCCTCAGCAGACGCATCCGCAGGGTGGAGAGGTAGGACGGACTTACTCGCTTGTAGTTTGCAGCCGGCCGCTGGGCAAGGTCCACGAATGGTTGTCCCTCGATAAGGAACGGCATGCCCTCACTCCAGCCTTCCAGCGGAAGGCCCGAGGTGGTGGCAACCTCCTGCACCCCGGGCACGGCCCGAACTTTCTCCATCACCTGCTCGAGGTAGCGGACAATCCGCGGCCCATCGGGATACTCCTTGGACGCCATGGGAAGCCACATACTCAACGCATTGGTGACATCAAAGCCGGGATCAACCTGCTGCAGCCGGTAAAAGCTGCGGATTAACAGAGCCGCTCCGGAGAGCAGGACAAACGCCACCGCCGTCTCCGCCACCACCAACGCATTGCGAACCTGCCTCCGGCCTGTACCCAATGTGGCTCCCCGGCCTCCTTCCTTGAGCGACCCCACCAAGTCCGTCCGAGCGCTGTGAAGCGCCGGAGCGATGCCAAACAGGATTCCGGTGGCGATGACGATGGCCGCGGTGAAAAGCAAGACGCGCCCGTCGAGCTGAACCTCGGCTTCGGCAGGCAAATAAAAGCGTGGTATCCAGACCTTGAGACCCCGCATCAGCCCCCACCCCATCGCGACGCCGACCACTCCTCCGAGCCCCGCCAACAAAACGCTCTCGGTGAGGAACTGGCGCACCAAGCGGCCGCGGCCCGCCCCCAAAGCTGACCGTATGGCTACTTCGCGCTCCCGCCCGGCACCCCGCACGAGCAACAAATTGGCCAAGTTGGCGCAGCCAATCAGCAACACGGCGGCTACCGCCGCAACCAGCACCAGCAGTGACCTTCGCAAGCTGTCGTCCACCACCCGGTCCTGGTACCGGTCAACGGTAGCACTCCATCCTTTGTTGGACTGGGGATAATCGTGCTCGATGCGTGCCGCGATGGCCTTCATTTGTTGGCGCGCCTGCTCCAGCGTCACACCGGGCTTTAACCGAGCCCAGGAAATCATCCAGTGATAATCGCGCGTCATGTCTTTGGGCTCGAATGCGAGCGGCGTCCACAGGTCCTGCCATTCGCGGTCGTAGGTGCCGGGCGGCATCACCCCGATCACGGTGTAGGCGGCGCCGTTCAGCCGGATGCTGCGCCCAATGATGTTGGGATCAGCTCCAAACCGGCTCTCCCAGATGCGGTGGGACAGAATCACCTCGTATTGCTTGCCCAGTTGGTCCTCGTCGGGCGCGAAAGTGCGCCCTAACACCGGCTTGGCTCCGAAAATGTCAAAGTAAGGCGCGGAAACGCGGCCATTCCGGAGTTCCACGGGCACATCAACGCCGCTCAGAGTCACGGAGCCCCAGGCTTGGGCCGCCATCGCTGTGAAAACCGTGTTCTGGTTCTTCCAGTCGAGGAAGTTCAGCGTCGAGATTCCGTTCCGCTCGTCACCGGGCGGCTTCTCCCACACATTCAGAATCCGTTCGGCGTGCGGAAACGGCAGCCGCTTAAGGAGAACGGCATTGACGAAGCTGAAGATGGCGGTGTTGGCGCCGATTCCAAGTGCCAGGGTCAGAATGGCGACGGCGGTGAAGCCCGGACTGTTCCGAATCATGCGCAGGGCAAAGCGAAGGTCCTTGGTCAGCAGGTCCATAAGCACTCCTAGACTTTCTTAGACTGCGCCCGGGTGTGAAGGTTAGCCCGTCGCCTGATTCCCGCAAATCTGAACGCATCCCTTGCCAGCGGAAACAGAGTTCAGTACTCTTAAAGCCATGAACTCGACTAAGCGTTTGTTCGTCGCTTCATTTGCCCATTTCGTGGCTGGATCTTTGGCAGTTCTGCCGGCTACCAACCTGCTCGGCCAGCAGTCGCCTCCAGCAGTTTCGGCCGCGGCACCGGCTAACGCAAGCGGCATGCCCCAGCCGATGAATTGGACGGCTGAGCAAGACCACCAGAACATGATGGATCAACTCGGCATCAAGGCTCTCCGCCCCGGTCCCAGCGGTAACGAGAGCGATCCCAATCATGCGAACTATGACGAGTCCAAAGCCAATCCTTTCCCGGACCTGCCCGACGCCCTGACGCTAAAGAGCGGTAAGAAAGTCACCACCGCAGAGGTCTGGTGGAGTCAGCGCCGTCCTGAGATCGTCGAGGACTTCGAACGGGAAATCTATGGCCGGGTGCCCAAGACTACGCCCAAGGTGATCTGGGAGGTCGCGAGCACCGCAAATGAAATGAACGGCGACGTGCCGGTGATCACGAGGAAATTGGTGGGCCACGTTGACAATTCGTCGTACCCGCTCATCAGCGTAGACATCCAATTGACTTTGAGCACCCCGGCCAAAGCGACGGGGCCGGTACCGGTGATGATGGAGTTTGGTTTCGATCCCGCATTCATGCGGGAGCTGCGCGCCCGAATGGAAGCGCGCGGCATAAAGATTCCACCGCCCGGTCCGGGCGAGCCTGTGGGCAGCGGGCCGACTTGGCAGCAGCAAGTCCTGGCCAACGGCTGGGGTTATGCCATCCTTATCCCAACCAGCGTTCAGGCTGACAACGGCGCGGGCCTGACCAAGGGCATCATCGGACTGTGTAACCGAGGGCAGCCTCGCAAGCCGGACGATTGGGGCGCGTTGCGGGCCTGGGCTTGGGCCGCCAGCCGCGCTCTGGATTATTTTGAGACCGACAAGTCTGTGGACGCCCAGCATGTCGGAATCGAAGGAGTTTCACGCTACGGGAAGGCTGCCCTGGTGACCATGGCGTTCGACACCCGCTTCGCTATGGTTTTCGTAGGTTCCTCTGGCGAGGGCGGCGCCAAACTTCACCGCCGCAATTGGGGAGAAGCCGTGGAGAACCTCACGGGCTCGGGAGAGTACCATTGGATGGCCGGTAACTTCGTGAAGTACGGCGCGGCGGACGCCACCTTTGGCAGCAAGAACGCGGGCGACTTACCGGTGGACTCTCATGAACTGATCGCCCTTTGCGCGCCGCGCCTGACGTTTATCAGTTATGGCGTCCCGGAGAAAGGCGACTCGAAATGGCTGGACCAGCAGGGCAGCTACATGGCTGCCGTCGCCGCCGGGCCAGTATTCAGGCTTTTGGGCGCGAAGGATCTGGGGACCTCGGATGACTACCACACGGCAAAAATGCCACCGGTGAACGTGGGTTTGCTCGAGGGCCAACTCGCCTGGCGCCAGCATGACGGTGGACACACGGACGGCCCTAACTGGAAGTACTTCCTGGCTTGGGCCGACCAGTTCATCCATCCCACAGCGCCGTCGGTTGGCAATCACTGACCCTAAGTCCCTAGCCTACGACAGCTTTCGATTCCTGACGCCGCCTTAACCCCCAGCCTCTCCGCCAAAAGGGGGAGAGGCTGGGTCATAGATCAACGATTGCCACGCCCTAACGGACCATGAACTCCGCCTTCAGCGGCACGTTGGCAGTGGAATCTCCCACGTAGATCACGAACTTGCCGGGATCTACCTTCCAGTCATGGGAGGTGACGTCCCAATAGGCTAGCGAACGGCGGTCGAGGGTCACCGAGACGTGCTTGGTCTCGCCGGGCTCCAGGCCCACGCGGGCGAAGCCCTTGAGCTCCTTCACCGGACGCGGCACGTCGGCGGAGGGATCCCCAACATAGACCTGGGCCACCTCCGCCCCGGCGCGCGGGCCCGTGTTGCGAATGTCAAAGCTTACCGTGATGGGGTCGCCGGCCCTCGCCTCGCCGGGGGCCACGCTCAAGTGGCTGAAGGCGAAGCTGGTGTAGGATAGGCCGAAGCCGAACGGAAATAGGGCCTTGGTCTCACTCCGGTCATAGTGGCGATACCCTATAAAAATGCCCTCCCGGTAGGTGGCGTCGTGGGTGCCAGGAGCCTCGTAGTAGTTGGCCACGGTGGGATTGTCGTCAAGGTGCCGCTCCCAACTGATGGGCAGATGGCCGGAGGGAGATACTTTCCCGAGCAGCACCTGGGCCAGGGCGCGACCCGCTTCCGACCCGCCGTACCAGCCCTGCACCAGCGCCGGCACGCGATCGATCCACGGGCTGGTGTCAACGCTGCCGCCGGCCGTGACCAGCACCACCGTGTGGGGGTTGGCGTCGAGCACGGCCTTGATCAATTCGCCCTGGCCCGGCGGCAGGCGGAACGTCCGGTCAAAGCCTTCCGACTCCAGCCGCGGACTGAAGCCCACCGAGACCACTGCGACGTCGGCCATCGCCGCGAGTTTGGCGGCCTCCGGTTCCAGCATCTCCTGCGCCGGCAGCGCACCCAGGCCGCAACGAACCCGCCCCGAGGCAGGCAGGTATTCGAAGCGCACGGCCGCCGGCTGGCCCGCCGGCAAGTCGACGTCCACCGACTGCGGATGCTGCCCTTCGTGCGAACCTTGTTCCAGCACCAGCTTGTCATTCACATAAAGCCGGTAGGCGTCCCGTCCCACCGCGGCAGCCAGGAAGCGCTGCGCCCCGCCGCTCCGGGGAGTGTAGTAACCTAGCCACCGGTAAGTGAGTTTGCTCTCGGTGCCCGGGGCCCATCCGTCACCGCCCCACAAGTCGAGGTGGCGCACCTCCGACACCCGATCCGGCTGAGCGGTGAAGTCGCCGCTGTTGAACTCTTCCTGCTTCAGCCCCGGACGGGTACCGCCTCCATCGACGGAAAAGGTGCTGCCTTGCCGGCCACCGGCAGCGAAAATATCGTGTATATCTCTAATTCCCGCGCTCCAGGTGACCTTGGCGCCGGTTCCCAGGGCATCGCTCAACCCGGTAAGGAAGCTCACCGGGGCGAAGGAGTTGATCTCCGCGCTGCCCCCAGCGGAAGGCACGGCTGGGTACGCGTCTGGCCCGATGAGGGCCACGGAGTGAATCTGCTGCGTGTCGAAGGGCAGCAGACGGCCGTCATTCTTCAGCAGCACGACGCTCTCCTCCGCCGATTGCAGAGCGGCCGCGCGCGAGTTTTGGCTGTAAAGAGGCACGCCCAAGTCGGTCTGGTCGCGGTCGAGAAAGCCGAACTCGATGGTGGTACGCAGAATGCGCCGAACCTTATCATCGATCGTCGCCACCGAGAGTTGGCCCGCTTCGATGGCCGGCATCAGGTTCTTACGGTTCATAAACCTCCCGGAGGGCATTTCCAGGTCGAGCCCGTTCTTGGCCGCGGCGACGCCGTCGTAAGTGGCGTCCCAGTCCGACATCAGAATCCCGCGGAAGCCCCAATCCTTCTTCAAGACCTCGTTGTTCAGAAACCCGTTCTGGGTGGCGTGCTCGCCGTTGATAAGGTTGTACGAGTCCATCACCGCGCCCACGTGCCCTTCCTTGACCGCAGCCTCGAAGATCGGCAGGTAGATTTCGCGCAGCGTTCGCTCATCCACAATGGAGTTGACGTTGTGGCGATCGTATTCGGAGTTGTTGGCAGCGTAGTGCTTCACGGTGGCGATCACGCCCTGGCTTTGCACGCCCTGAATGTAGCCGACGGCGATGCGCCCGCCCAAATAGGGGTCCTCGCCGAAGTACTCAAAGTTGCGGCCGTTCATCGGAGCCCGGTAGATGTTCACGCCGGGACCAAGAAGGAAGTTCACGCCGCGGGCGCGCGCGTCCTGCGCGATCGCCGCGCCCACGCGGTGCGCCAGCTCCGGGTCCCACGACGCCGCGAGACCGATGCCGGCCGCGTACCCTGTGGTCAGGCCCCAGGTGCGGACGCCCATCGGCCCATCGGACATCTTGAAGCGGGGCAGATTGACCTCCGGCACGGCGCGGATGAACATACCTTCCACACCGCTGATATAGTCGATCTTCTGCTCGAGAGTCATTTTGCTGAGGATGGCCTCCACTCGGCGATCGACATCCGCCGGGCTCGCCGCTGCCGACTGCCCTGCAACTTGTCTCGGGCTGGAAGCCGCGAGGAACAGCCCTATCGATACCAACGCAAGAAACCAACGTGAAACAATCGCGAGCTTGGCTTTATCCTCTCTCATTCTCATAGTCTCCCTCTTCCCTTTTGGCCTGGCTGGCCAGTATACCGCCAACCCGCCCGCGCGGCTGTGAATTCGAAGACCGAGATTCAAAACCCGTTATGCGAAATTGAAAAAAGTGAACGAAGGTGTGAGAAATCGATGCTGACGGGGGTTGGCGATTGGCACTAGCGCCCGATTCAAGTTCCGACCGCCGAGTTGGTGGCGTTGTCACTCGTCACTAGCGTGCCTCGCTTGGCAGGGGTCGTCGGCGGCCAGGACGTGCCAGTTTCGGGCCGCTTCTCAAACACAGCCGTGAACCAGAACGTCGACCCTTTGCCTTCCTCGCTCTCCACCCCGATCCGACCTCCCATTAACTCGACGAGTTTCTTCGAGATAGTCAGGCCTAGCCCCGTCCCGCCGAAGCGTCGCGTGTGCGACCCGTCCGCCTGGACAAAGGGCTCGAAAACGGCGGCGGTCCGGTCTTGCCGGATGCCGATGCCTGTGTCTCTCACCGTGAAACGGAGAGTCGCCTCGCGTTCGTCCTCAGCCTCGATTTTGACCCTAACCTCGACTTGGCCCCGGAGCGTGAACTTCACGGCGTTCCCTGCCAAGTGGAGGAGGACTTGACGCAGTCGATCGGCGTCGCCCCGCAGTGACGCGGGTGTCCCCGGCGCCGCCCGCCAAGTGAGTTCCAGCTTCTTTTCGTGCGCTTTGACCACCAGCGTCTCCAGGGCCTGCTCGAGAAGAACGTGCAGATCGAAGTCTACCCTTTCCAGCACCAGCTTTTGTGCCTCGATCCGGGAGAAGTCCAGAATGTCGTTGATGACCGTCAGCAGCGCCTGGCCGCTGGTGCGCACGATGTCAGCATATTCCCGTTGCTCGGGGGTGAGTTCCGTGTCCAGGAGCAGGTCGGTCATGCCGATCACTCCGTTCATCGGCGTACGGAGTTCATGGCTCATGTTGGCCAGGAACTGGCTCTTGGCACGGTTGGCGGATTCGGCAGCTTCCTTGGCCTTTCGCATCTCTTCCTCGGCTTGCTTCCGCTCAGTGATGTCGACCCAGGTTGCCTCGATGATTTCACGGCCTTCCTCCTCCGCCAACGTGATGTTGCCAAGGCCCCAAACCGTCGCTCCGTCCTTGCGCTTGATCCGCATCTCGTGGCCGGTGAGGATTTGTTGCCGCTGGAGGAGGTCTAAAAAGGGCTGCCGGTTGGCCTGATCGGGGTGGAGATCCAGGGCGTGGCGGCTTTTCAGCTCTTCTGCGGAATCGTAGCCTAGAATGCGCAGCATGGAGTTGTTGCAATCGATAATCTCCCCATCCAGGGTGATGCGCAGGACGCCGGCGGCGTTGCGCTCGAGAAAGCAGCGGTAACGTTGCTCCGAAGCCTTCAGGTCCATCTCCGCCTGCTTGCGCTCGGTGACGTCGGAGCTGAGACCGTCGATGTAACGTTTCCCGTCCTTTTCATACGTTGCTACCGCCTTGTCATGCAGCCAGATCCAACGCCCGTCTTTCCGCTGGACGCGGAACTCCACATCGAACGGCTGCCGGCCAGCGAAGAGCCCGAAATAGGCTTCGCTCAGCCGCGGGAGATCCTGGGGGTGAATTCGCGCCAGAAAGGTACCGGGTTGCTTGAGTTCTTCGGCGGTGTATCCGTAAACCCGCTCGCAATTGGAGCTGACGAACACCGTGTTGCCCTGTTCATCCGCGGTCCAGACCACATCGGGAATGTTGGCGACCAGGGACCGATATTTCTCTTCGCTCCGCCGGATGGCTTCCTCTGCCCGCTTGCGCTCCGTGATGTCCGAGTGGATCCCGTCGATGAAGCACTTGCCGTCTTTCTGGTAGCGCGTAATGGCCCGGGTGTGAACCCAGATCCAGCGGCCATCCTTCCTCTGGAATTGAACCTCCACATCATAACTGGCGCCCCCAGCGATGAACGCCCTGAATCGGTCCTTCAGCCTTTGGGTGTCTCCCGGAGGAATTCGGGTTGTCCAGAGGAGTGAATGACAGAGCTCTTGGGGACTGTATCCCAGAAGGGTCTCACAGGTGGGACTGATGAAGATCGGAACACCCTGTGCGTCCGCAGTCCAGAGGACATCGGGAACGTTGGCCACCAGCGAGCGATGCTTCTCCTCACTCTTTCGGATGGCCTCCTCTGCCCGCTTGCGCTCGGTGATGTCCGAGTGGACGCCGTCGACGAAGCGCTTTCCGTCTTTCTCGTAGCTGGTGATAGCTTGGCTGTGGACCCAGATCCATTGTCCGTCCTTCTTCTGCATTCGGAATTCGACGTCAAACTTGGGACCACCAGCGACGAAGGCAAGATAGGCGCTCATCCCCTTGACGGCGTCTTCCGGATGGACTCGTTCCAGCCAGCGGAGGGAAAAACAGAGTTCCTCGGGAGTGTATCCGCTCAACTTTTCACAATTGGGACTGATGAAAATCGGTATACCGTGTTCGTCCGCCGTCCAGACGATATCAGGGACGTTGGCCACCAGCGAGCGATACTTTTCTTCGCTTCGCCGGAGATATTCGTGCGCCCGTTTGCTGTTGGTGATGTCGAGCGTGGTACCGAATACTCGTGCCGCTCTGCCGTCCAAGCCGGCAACCAATTGGCCGCGATTGCGCACCACACGTGCCGTCCCATCCGCGCGCACGATGCGATGCTCGAGGTCAAAAGGCTCACCGGTGCGCACGGTGTGTTCTAAGGTGGCGCTGACGCGTTCGCGATCGGCGGGGTGAATGGCGTTCAGGACGGCACGGAAAGGGAGCGCGGCCTCGCGGGGAGTCCAGCCGAAGATGCGAAACAAACCCTGCGACCCGCGGAACCTGGTTGCCTGGAGGTCCAGGTCCCAGCTACCCAGATGGTTGGTGAGGCCGGCTTCCTCTAAGTTCTTCTCTCCGCTTGGCAACGGTGCTTCCGGCGTCAGGCTATCCGCCACGTGCTTCTTGATGGCGATGAAGTTGGTCAGGGCGCCGTCGGCGCCGCGGACCGGCGCGACCGTCATCTCCTCGGTATAGAGGCTACCGTCTTTGCGTCGATTGATCAGATCGCCGTGCCAGACTTCGCCGGCCAGGACGGTCCTCCACAGCTGCTGATAGTAGGCCGGATCCTGCCGGTCGGACCTGAGGAGGCGCATGGTCTGGCCGATCGCCTCCTCGGCGCTGTAACCCGTCAGCCGGGTAAAGGCAGAGTTGACGTATAGAATCCTGGCCTCTGTATCGGTGATGACGATGGCTTCCCCGGCCTGTCCTATGGCCGTCACCAGGAGGGCTAGATTGCTTGACGCGAGATGGTCCCGGCCACTGCCCCCATTGATCCTGGCCGCCGCGCCTTCGTTGCCGATGTCAGTGTCGCCCGGCAAGTCCCGTGCTTGTTGAACATCCGCGAGCGATCGGTCTTTGGTGATAGCCATCTGTCAACCCTATTTCACGAGCTTCGCATCACCGCCGTACTCGTTCTCGGTGATCGCGAAGCGCCCCGCCTCGTTGCTCGTGGCCCTACCCAACCTCCGGCGCATGGCGAGTTGATCCTCGCCATTGGTTGATCTATCGGCATGATTGGGGAAAAAGCTTAGCGGGAGCAGGCTGCCGACGGTTAAGTGGCATGTGCAGTAGAGTGCAGACAGTAGACAGCATAAGGGCGCAAGAACTTTCCTTCCTATTCCCATTCCCATATGCAAGATGCCGTCTACCGTCTGCTAAAACGTTGGACAGCGTATGAGCCGAAACGTCTCATGCCTATTCCCCGTATGCCGTCTACTGTCTTCTGTCTACGAAGCTGCTACTCCGTCCGCAGCGCTTGGATGGGATCGATCGAGGCGGCCCGTTGCGCCGGGACCAAGCCCGCGACCAGGGCGCACACCGCCAGGACGCCGGCCGCCAAACCAAAGACCACCGGGTCGCGGCTCTGGACACCGTAGAGTTGGCTCGACATCAGCTTTCCGCCAGCCAGCGCGGCTGGAATGCCGATGATCAGTCCCAGCACGATCTGCACCAAGGCGCCGCGCAGGATCAGTCCCACCACGTTGCCGCGGTCGGCGCCCAGCGCCATGCGGATGCCGATCTCGCTGGTGCGCCGCGCCACGGAATAGGAAGTCACACCATAGAGGCCGACGCAGGCCAGAAGGAGTGCGAGCAGGCCGAAAAGCTCCGTGAGCCGCGCGATCAGCCGATCCTGATTGAAGTTTCGGGCAAGCTGTTCGGTAAGGCTCACTATGTCGAGCACCGTCAAGTTCGGGTTGATGTCGGCGAGCGTCTTCCGCACCGCTGCTTCCAGGTTCTCGGGTTTGCCCGACACGCGCAGTTCAATGTCGCCCAGATACTCCGAACCGGTCGCCCACCCGCCCTTGGAGTAGTCCCTGGGCATTTGCCCGAAGGGGATGAAGAACGTGGGGTATGCGGGCTCGCGCGCGTCCTGATACTTCGCATCCTGCACCATACCCACGATCTCGAAGTCGGCGCTGTTCTTCGCGCCAACCCCGAAGCGCTTGCCAATAGGGTCCTCTTTGGGGAAGTACTTGTGCGCGAAGGTCTCATTCACCACGGCCACCAGCGGCGAAGCGGGCGTGTCGTGTTCGTTGATCAAACGCCCCCGCACCAAACGCGTACCGATGGTCTCGAAGTAGTGAGCGCTGACCCGATCGAACGACGAGCCGATCCGCTCATCGGGGGGATGGCCTTGGATATTGATACCGAAGGACCAGTTATCGCCCCGCATAGGACTGTAGAGAGAGTAGCTGGCACTGACGACCCCGGGAATCTGCGGCAGGCGCTCATCGAGTTGACGGTAGAGGCCAAGGAGTTCTTCCGGTTTGTATCCGGCGACTTCCGGGTTCACCCGCACGATCAAGCGGCCCTCGGGCTCGAAGCCGAAGCGCTGGTTCTCCAGATTGCGAAGGGTCTGGGTCAGCAAGCCGGCACCGATCAGGAGAACGGCCGAAAGCGCCACCTGGATCACCACCAGGGACTTGCGTGCCAACGAGGAGCGCTCGCGTGTGGAGCGGCCGGCGCCGCGCAGCGCCTCGGCCGGATCGGAGTGTGAGGTGATCCAGGCAGGTGCAACACCGAAAACAATCCCGGTGACCAGCGAAAGCAGAAAGGCGAAACCCAGCACGGTGAGAGAAGGCATCGGGTCGATGGGGATGAAGTGCGAGCCGCGGAAGGCGATCAGCAAAATGGTGCGCGTGCCGGCGAAAGCCACCGCCAACCCGGCGAGGCCGCCCAGCACCGCCAGCAGCACGCTTTCGGTGAGGATTTGGCGGATCAGGCGCCTTCGCGGCGCGCCCAGAGCCACGCGAATT
>Ga0335081_10010379_pt1 | contig 15049 bp, 12 predicted proteins | sample Lox_Sample_35_FD_206713 | JGI IMG/M metagenome (GOLD analysis project Ga0335081, IMG submission 206713) | Soil microbial communities from Loxahatchee National Wildlife Refuge, Florida, United States - Lox_Sample_3.5 | ecosystem: Environmental > Terrestrial > Soil > Wetlands | place: USA...
AGAGCAGCCCCGATCAGCATCGGCGCAAGTTCGAGGTTGGAGATTGGGTTCGAATCGTTGATATTTCGACTGCGCTGAAGGATCCAAATTACGATCTGAATTTGAACGATCCTGAAAGCCGAAAGATGCGGACCGCGGAGCTGTGCCGATTTTGTGTAGGTCGCGAGTTTCGCGTTCGAGGATTCCAGAAGGATTGGGTCGAACTCGAGGTCAGCGACGATCCTGCAGTGCGCAGAAAATTCGGCAAATGGAACACGATTTGGATGGAGCCGGGGTTTATAGAGCGAGTTAAGCGAAATTAGAAATTGTCATTCCGAGGGACTTCAGTCCCGAGGAATCTGCTTTTGGAAAGAGGAAAATGAAGTGCAATTCCAGGTCAATGGTCAGGATTATTTTTTAACCTACGGCGAAGACGACAGCACGTTGTATGTGCTGGTGCCGACGCTGGAAGGCGTACAGCGTATCCCTGTTTATCAGGATATGCCGAAGTACGACCGCATCGGAGTGCTCGAAAAGAAGCGCCACAAACTTGTGAACTGAGCTGTCACTAGCCGAGTCAGGTTTAGAACGGGTCCAACGTGAAGCCGGCTTCATCGCGCGTAATACAATGCTCGCGTACGAGGGATTCCGAATGAAGAAACAGCCGTCCGGTTTCGTTTCGTCCGTTATGGTTCTCTGCCTGGCGCCGCTGGCTTGGGGCCAGGCTGGCGTTCCTGTTCCGCAGGATAGCCCGATTTACAAGTCTTTCGAGCTGGTCAAGAGCCAGCCTGCTTACCGCATGACTATCAACATGCATTCCAGCGACCCGCGCATGGCGCAGGCGGCGGCCACGGGCTTCGGCTTTAGCGCGCCGGAACGAATCCAGCAGGGCGGTACCTCTCAGGTCATCACGCATATGAAGATCCCCGCGATGGACATGCGAGGCGCTGTTGATGACTGGGAGATTCGCGCCGTGGCGCGCAACGGGCACGCGGCGCGAATGTTTTCCTCTCCGGCCATAGCCCGTCTGAATGCCCGAAACGAACAGCTTATGGCAATGCAATTGGCCATGATGGACAGGGCGGCCAGCGTTGCCGTTGCCCAAGCCCTCGCCCAGGGGCCGGCGGACATGATCACCGCCGGATTGGTAACGGGAGAAACGGCGTTTGTGAATGTGGAAGCGCCGCGCAAGTTGCACGAGGCGGAACATTTCTGGGATTGGAAATGCGTGGACCAGCCGGGCGCGTCCGCCACCGACAGCCAGTCGAAAGCCCAACTGACCGACGCAAAGCTGATTGGCGATGACACCGTGAACGGAGCGCATGTGACCGCCTACGATTTCTATACCAACGACAGCAAGGGATCACATGGACCGGTGCGTTTATATGTCGCCAAAGATACCGGGTTACCGCTGCGCATTCACATGGACGATCCGCAGGGGCGCGGCAGCGTGGACATGGACTACAGCTACGGTCAAACGGCTAACATTGAAGTTCCCGATTGCCTGGCGAAATAGCTATCAAGTCGGGGTAAATCCACATCGGCGAATGTTAAGGTAATTTTCCAACAGGATGGCTACAACCACCAAGAAGGACTTCTACGAACTCCTGGGCGTCAAGAAATCTGCTTCCGCCGAGGACATCCGAAAAGCCTTCCGCAAGCTCGCCCGCAAATACCATCCTGACGTCAATCCCGGAGACAAATCGGCCGAGGAAAAATTCAAGGCCATTTCCGAAGCCAACGACGTCCTCAGCGATCCCAAAAAGCGCAAAATCTACGACCAGGTCGGCTTTTACTCCGACAACATCGACCCTGCGACCGCCGAGGCCTACGCCAAGGCCGGCGCCAACGCTGGAGAAACCGGCGGCTTCTCAGGTGGTTTTCCCGGAGGATCCGGCGCGCGTGGCACTCAAGGCGGCGTTCCTTTCGATTTTGGCGGCTTCGACTTCTCCGACTTCAGCGAGGGCGCGGGACGCAGCGCAAAAAGTGGTGGCGGTTTCCGCGACATTTTTTCCGGCATCTTCGGAGGCCGCGGCGGCGCGCCCGCAGAAACCGGCCCCGAGCCCGGCTCTGACCTGGAATACCAGGTCAATGTCCCTTTCTGGACTGCTATCCGCGGCGGCGTGATGAAGCTGAATATCACCCGCCGCGAGACATGTTCGCAATGCCGCGGGACTGGCACGATCGAATCTCCCGGCAAGTGCCCCGAGTGCGGCGGGACTGGCCAGATCAGCCAGACCGGCGGCCGGATGAAGTTCAACATCCCTTGTCCGAGATGCCACGGCACAGGCAAGAATCTTTCCACCTGCCCGACGTGCCATGGCGAGGGCACGGTCGAGCGCACCGAACCGCTTGAAGTAAGAATTAAGCCGGGGACTCGCGACGGCCAGCGCATCCGTATCGCAGGGAAAGGCAATGCCGGTGTCAATGGAGGTGCGCCCGGGGACCTATACGTGATAATCCGCACAGGAGAGCATCCAGTTTTCCGCCGAGACGGCGACGACATTTATCTGACCGTTCCGGTCACAGCCACCGAAGCGGCGCTTGGGGCCAAGGTTGAAGTTCCGACTATCGACGGTCGCACTCTGCTCAAGATTCCGCCGGGGACCCAATCCGGGCAAAAGCTGCGCCTGCGGGATAAAGGCGTACCCTCGGCTACGAAAGACGGCGCCCGCGGCGATGAGATTGTCGAAGTGAAGGTCACGGTGCCTCTGCCCAAGGACGAGAAGACCAAAGAGCTTCTCCGCGAACTGGCCAAGCTGAATCCGGAAGATCCAAGAACGGAGCTTTGGAAGAACATCTAGCTCAGGGATGCTGCCTCGGATTTTCTCTGTGCTCCTCTGTGACCTCTGTGGTTCACGCTTTTAACCCGACTGAAATCCCGAATCTGAACCCAGCGAAAAACCTTTAACCACAGAGGGCACAGAGTCCCACAGAGGAAGCTCCGCTGAGACTTTTCTCTGTGACCTCTGTGGTGATGCTTTTCCCGCGATTACCTCCGTACCCTGCCGCTTTACAAAAATTTTTCAAAAAATTTCTTGCATCTGCGCAGATTTGCCGTAATCTCACAACTGCGAACTAACTCCAGCGTAATTTCTGGAATCCAACGAACCGGAAAGCCCGAAGCGCCCAGCCCGCGCGGCGTAGCTGAGAGTGAGTCGCTTGAGGAGGAAGCCATCGAAATTGGCAACTGCAAGCGCGCCTACTGAAGTCCAACCATCCCCTGTTTTACTTCCCCGTAAAAAAGCGGTCCGCCTAACCCTGTGGCCACTGGTCGCGGCTACCTTCTTTATGGTGTCGGGCGGGACCTACGGCACCGAAGAGATCGTGCACGGCGCCGGCTACGGCCGGGCCATCCTGATCCTGCTACTCACGCCGATTCTCTGGAGCCTGCCCACCGCGTTCATGATCGGCGAGCTTTCCAGCGCCCTGCCCTTTGAGGGCGGCTATTACGCCTGGGTGCGCCGCGCCATGGGGAACTTCTGGGGATTCCAGGAAGCCTGGCTCTCGCTCGTTGCCTCGATCTTCGATATGGCGATCTACCCGACTCTGTTCGTCGCCTACCTCACCCGCCTGTTTCCCTGGTTCAACGAAGGACATCGCGGCCTGATGGTGGGGCTGGCCGTCGTGGCCAGTTGCGCGATCCTTAATATTGCCGGGGTAAAGGTGGTTTCGACCACTTCGTTGTGGCTGTTCTTTGCGCTTTCAGCTCCGTTCGCTTTGATGGTGGTACTGGCGCCGTTCAAATACGGCGCCCTGTTCCACGCCGTGACCACGCCGACGACCTCAAAGGTCGATATCATCGGCGGCCTTCTCATCGCCATGTGGAACTTCATGGGATGGGACAACGCCTCAACCATCGCCACCGAAGTCGAGCGCCCGCAGAGGACTTATCCCCGCGCCATGCTCGCAGCCGTTGCCATCGTCGGTATCAGCTACATCCTGCCCGTAGCGGCCGTCTGGATGACCGGCCTTCCGACGACAGCGTGGGAAACCGGCTCGTGGGCCGATATCGCCGGCCTGATCGGCGGGCCGCTGCTGCGAGTTGGCCTGGTTCTCGGCGGCGTCATCAGCGCCTTCGGCATGTTCAATGCTCTCGTCATGAGCTACTCCCGCCTGCCTCTTGCGATGGCGCAGGATGGCATGTTGCCCGCGATCTTCGCCAAGCTGCACCCGAAGACCCGCGCCCCCTGGGTTGCGATTCTGGTGTGCGCTATCTTCTGGGCGCCGTGCCTGCTGCTCGGCTTCGATCGCCTGGTGACGATCGACATCCTTCTCTACGGCACCAGCCTCGTCTTGGAATTCGTGGCTCTGGTCGTCTTGCGACTGCGCGAACCGAACCTGGCGCGTCCGTTCCGTGTTCCCGGCGGGCTGTTCGGGGCCATCGCCGTCGGAATCCCTCCGGTTCTTCTGCTGGGCTTTGACCTCGTCCGCAGCGAAAGCGAGCAGGTCTGGGGCATGAGCTCATTCACCTTTGGCATGATCCTGATCGCCGGCGGCGTTGTGGCGTATTTCCTCAATCACGCGTTGAAGCCGGAAGGATGGGCTGCGCAACCCAAGCCAGAAACGGTCGCCTGAAGAACATAACCACAGAGGACACAGAGTTTCACAGAGGTTAAATCCCTCTGTGTCTCTCGGTGCCCTCTGTGGTTAGCTTGTTATAGACTCTCAACCGATGACCAAGCGCAAATCCAAGGGCGCGTACATGATCTCCTCGGTCGCCGAGATGTTGAGCCGTTTTGCGGGCGTGAGCGAAGCGGGAGCCCGCTGGCGAAATCCCGAGCGCCGCGAGGGATCTCGATGACCAAGCGCAAATCCAAAGGCGCGTACATGATCTCCTCCGTCGCGGAGATGTATGGAATTCATCCCCAGACCCTGCGGCTTTACGAGCGCGAGGGCCTGCTCAAGCCATCCCGCACCGAAGGGAACACGCGCCTCTACACCGACGAAGATCTCCAGCGTCTCGAGTTCATCCTCAACCTCGCCCGCGACCTGGGCGTGAACATTTCCGGCATCGCAATCATTCTGCAAATGCGCGAGCGGATGGAGGAGATGCAGAACCAGATTCAGGACTTCGTAAGGTACATCCAGGAAGAAGTGCTGGCGCGAGCCAATGCAGCGGCTGATCCTTCCAAGGGAGCGATTGTGCCCGTGCGGCGAGCGATGATGGCTCCGTCTCAGCCGCAAAACCGCCGAAAATAAACCTGTCATCCTGAGCGAAGCGCGTGCTTTTTCTTTTGGAAAGCACGCGCGAAGTCGAAGGACCCCTTGTGTCTTCTGGCTCGCATCAGGAATCTCAGGGAATTCTCTCAATGAACTACGCGTTCCCAAACTCTCCCGGCCCCATAGGGATCCTTCGACTGCGCGGCTGATCCGCGTTCGCGAATCAGCCACTCCGCTCAGGATGACAGTGCCTTCCACATGACTTGTCATCCTGAGCGAAGCGAAGGATCTATGTATTTCGCTGTCGGGCTGCGTTACGCAGCATCGATTTGCAGAGGTTCTTCGCTTCGCTCAGAATGACAACGATGCATCGATCGTCCTCCGCCTTGATCGCAATCTGCCGCCAGCTTTGTCCACGCTGCCGCACGGGGCGAATTTTCTCAGGGTCGATTCTGATCTTCCCACGCATGAACGAGCGTTGCCCGTCATGCGCCCTGAAATTCGAGCGCGAGGAGGGCTATTTTTTAGGTGCGATGTACATCAGCTACGCACTGGGCGTGGCCGTGATCGTTCTGTTCGGGTTCTTGCTTTGGGAATTTATGCATTGGCCGCTGAAGCGCGCGACGTTTTGGGCGATCGTGCTATTCGTGCCCTTGGCGCCCGCCCTGTCGTATTTCTCTCGTGTGCTCTGGATTTATCTCGACCAGGCGTTCGATCCCGAATGATTCGTGTGGCGCGGGCGCCTCGCCCGCGCAGGAGTTTGCGCCTTAGCTGAACTTCGGAGGGTTTACCACTGCACTCGACCGCGCGGAGGAGTGTCCGCGCCGCACTACTCCACCGTGACCGACTTCGCCAGATTTCGTGGCTGGTCGACGTCGCAGCCACGCCGCACCGCGATGTGATAGGCCAGCAACTGAAGCGGCACAATCTCCAGGATCGGCGAAAGCTCCTCCGGAGCCGGCGGAATGTAGATCACATAATCAGCCGCTTCCTTGATTTCTTCATCGCCTTCAGTCGCCAGTGCGATCACCTGACCGGAGCGCGCCTTGACTTCTTTCAGGTTTGACATGCTCTTTTCGTACCGCACCATGGAAAGCTCATCTTTCGGATCGCGAGTTGCAATGATCACGACGGGCAAGTTCTCGTCGATTAGAGCATTGGGCCCATGCTTCATCTCGCCGGCCGGATAACCTTCCGCGTGAATATAGGAAATTTCCTTCAGCTTCAGCGCGCCTTCCAGCGCAATCGGATAATGAATCCCGCGCCCCAGAAACAGAAAATCCTGTGAGCGTACGTATTCTTTGGCCAAGTCCTCGCAAATTTCTTCGTGCGTGAGCATATGCTCCAGCTTGCCTGGAATGCGGGCCAGTTCTTCGGTGGCTGCCCGGGCTTCATCCGGGGTGATCGTGCCGCGCAATTGGGCAAGGTAGAGCGCGAACAGATAGAGAGCTGTCAGCTGCGCAGTAAACGCTTTGGTCGAAGCTACGCCGATCTCCGGTCCGGCGTGGGTATAGATCGTTCCCGCCGCCTCGCGCGTGATCATCGACCCGACGACGTTGCAGATCGCCAGCGTCTTCGAGCCTTTGGCCTTGGCTTCCCTCTGAGCTGCGATCGTGTCAGCGGTTTCGCCGGATTGCGAAATCAGGATCGTGACCGTATCTCGCGGAATGATTGGATCGCGATAACGCCATTCGCTGGCGTAGTCCACTTCCACGGGCACTCGGGCCATGCGTTCAATCATGAATTTCCCGGCTTGCGCCGCGTGCCAGCTGGTTCCGCAGGCGGCAATATTGATTTTCTGGCAGGCCTTCAATTCGGCTTCGCTGATCTCCATCTCGTCGAGAAAGACGTGCCCGGTTTCCTGCGAAATTCGCCCCAGCGTAGTGTCCCGAACCGCGCGCGGCTGCTCATAAATCTCTTTCAGCATGAAATGCTTGAAGCCGCCCTTTTCCGCCATGATCGGGTCCCAGGTCACGTGCTGAACCTGGCGCACGATGGGTTGGCCATTGAAATCGGTAAGTTGCACACCGTCGGGCGTGATCACGGCAAGATCACCGTCGGCGAGAAAGAAGAGATCACGCGTATGATAAAGAATCGCCGGCACATCGGACGCGACAAAGTACTCGTCTTTGCCCAAGCCAATCACCGCCGGAGGGCCGTTGCGCGCCGCCACAATCTTGTTCGGCTCATCGACGGAAATCACCGCCAGTGCGAATACCCCAGTCAGCTGCCCCACCGTTTTCCGCACCGCTTCTTCGAGCGATGGGCGATGCCCGTTCGAGCTTTTCAGAAGGTATTTCTCGACTAGGTGCGCGATCACTTCGGTATCAGTTTCCGTCGTGAAGCGATGGCCCTCTTCGATCAACTTCTTCTTCAATGCCACATAGTTTTCGATAATTCCGTTGTGGACTACGACAATGCGCCCTGAGCAGTCGCGATGTGGGTGAGCGTTCTCCTCGGTAGGGCGGCCATGCGTCGCCCAGCGCGTATGGCCAATTCCGTAGGTCCCGTCGAGCGGCTTGAGGCGAATCGTCTCTTCCAGATTGCGCAACTTGCCCTCGGCGCGGCGAATCTGCAAACCGTCCCCGTTTCCGGCGACAGCAATTCCTGCCGAATCGTAACCGCGATACTCCAGGCGCTTCAGTCCGTCGATGATGACGGGCACGACTCGCTTCTTACCTACATACCCGACTATGCCGCACATGCTCTAGCTCCTGCCTACGAAACGCGACTCAACAACTTGGTGATGTCTATTCCTCAATCGCGTAGCGGAATTCTTCAATTACCGGATTCGTCAACACCTCGCTCGCAATTCTCTTTACCTCAACCTCGGCCTCGCCCCGGCTCAGCCCGCCGTCCAAGGTCAGCTCGAAATATTTGCCCTGGCGGACATCTTCTAAACCCTTGTATCCCATTTTCTTAAGAGCTCCCTGGATGGTCTTGCCCTGGGGATCCAGAACGCTCTTCTTCAGGGAAACGTAAACGTAAGCTTTCATGGGGGAATGATTGAATTATACGTCAGATGGCCCGAAAACTTGGCCAAACCATCGAGTTAGACCAACCGGGCAAGCTGTTGGTTCAAGGACTCGAGGGCAAGTTCCAACGACTTGCGATAGGCAGGATTTTCGGTGGCTTGAAGCTGTTGCAGCACTCGTTTCCGGCAGAGCAAAACAGATTCAGCTTGTTGCTTCCGCGTGGCCTGCTCCCTTGTAAGTCGTTGTTTTGGTTCGTTCGTGGCCGTTGCCCCAGCTTGTTGCTCCTCGACTGCCTTACTCTCCCAGCCACGAGCCATGATCGAAGTATATGGCAGAGATTGTGACTTCTTGATTTACCTCTCAAATTTCTTTGCTCAAAGGAAGCTCACCAGCCAACTGCCATTCTGGCAAGAAAAATGCTGCCATCCAACAGAGGTAGCTACTTTCCAGGAAAAAGTGCTTTGTGCAGAGGTGAACTTGGTTTATTGTTCGCGTACTCGCGCCAACGGCCCTGAAGATAAAACAACAGAAGACGCGAGAAGGCAGGAATCGACGTTGACGGGTCACGTCGGTCTGACTTTGGTATCTGTGGGTTATGGCAATGTCTGCTCCTGAGGGGAGACCAGCCGCTTTAGCGGCAGGCGTAAATTTACGAATTTCTCGTGAGCGCTTGGGGCTTACGATGCGCGATGTCGAAGCGGCAAGCCTGCGCATCGGGGAACGCCACGGCAGCGACGAGTTCATGTTAAGTCCAAGCCGTCTTTCCGACATCGAGACCAAAGGCGTTGTCCCCAGTATTTACCGTCTCTACTCTCTGTGCATCGTTTACAGGCTTGACCTTCGTGAAGCGTTGTCCTGGTACGGAATTGACCTCAATCTGGCAGCTGCTGACCTGGGCCTGGCGCTGCCCCCCAAGTCACACGTTTCCGAGTTCGCAAAGGGGGCGCCCTCAGTGCAGATGCCACTTCGCATGGATCCTGGCTTCGATCCCCGGCGAACCACAAGTTTGAGCCGCATGGTTGAACAATGGGGCATGGTCCCGCTGGCATATCTCTCTCAATTCGTAAGCGACACTTACGTTTACGGATACATTGGCAGCGAAGACTTCACGATGTACCCCTTACTTCCGCCGGGAACTTTCCTGCAAGTGGATGAATCGCGTAACAAGATTGTCCAGAAGATGTGGCGATCGGAGTACGAACGTCCCATCTATTTTGTCGAGACTCGCGACGGGTACGTGTGCTGCTGGTGTGCGTTGAAAGCAGACCAGATCGTTCTACAGCCGCATCCGTTATCTCCTGTGCCGGTGCGGGTGATGCGCCATCCCCAGGATGCGGAAGTCATTGGCCAGGTTGTGGGCGTTGCTCTCAGGCTGGGGGATTGGCGTCCGGCGGAGACGACTCCTGATGCCCGGCCAGACTCGAAAGAGCGCGCAGCACTGAACTGAAATGCCGCGGTGACCCTCCGCCCAAATCTTTCGGTAACAACTCCGCTAAGCGCTGCCGCAATCTCTCCACGTATTCATGCGGCGTCAACTCCGAATTTGCGTTGGAAACCGCGACGTCGTTTCGCAACTCGTGAAGCGGTGTCCGCAATAGTTTCAAAAATAGTCCGCGATGGGCTTCAGCAAGCGCCCGTTGGCTGCCTTCTTCTCCGTGTGTTCTTCTGAGACCCCAGTGAACATAATCCTTGCCTGCCTGCGGGCGTAATCCCGCCACATAGGCGATCTTGCCCACCAGCCCTCCCACGGCAGCGAGTGTGGTTTCGCGCAAATCTTCGAGAGGAGATTTCAGGGGCATATCGTTCTGATTTCAGAAAACCCCACGGATTCGTACCTCGTGCCGCGAAGCGCCCGCTCGCCCGCACTCTATCACGGTTGCAAATTCCAAACCACCCGAAAGGAGTTTCACCGTGAAAAGACTGGTTCTCTTCTTGGTCGCAGGCTTGCTGCTGGTTGGCGCGCTCTCCACCCCGACTCCGTCCAAGGCTGACGGAGGGCCCGGGCCGAGTTGCCCTACCAAGGCAGTATGCATCCCCTGATCTTGGATTGAGTTCAAGGGAAAAACCTTATTGTTCTCGTAATGTCCCGAAACGGGAAAAGTTTAACCTGGTGGCGCGGGTCAGGGGTTGCGGCGGGGCCACACTTGGCGTTATAGTCCCCGCGATAGTCTATGCACCCTCACTCCTGGCTGTGGAACTATCTCTGGCTCGCGCCACGCGTGCTGCTCGGTGTCCTCGCGGTGGTCATGGTTCGGCGCCGCCTGGTGCGCGAGTTTCCGGCTTTCTTCGCTTACGTGGTCCTGCAAGCCGCGCAGGAGTCGATGCTCTTCGTCCTCGATTACGTTATGTGGCGCGGGGTGGTGACGGTCTCGCCGTATCGCTTTTGGGAGGTGTACTGGGTTTTCATGCCGCTGAGCATCGGATTGCGCTTTGCCGTAATCTACGAAGTTTTCAGCCATGTTTTCCGGGACTATCCCGGGCTTTGGGAACTCAGCCGATTACTGTTCCGCTGGGGAGCAGTCCTGCTCATTCTGCTAGCGGTAGCCGTTTCCGCTTACGCCCCGGCAAACGGTCCTAATTCGTTTCTAATCGGAGTGCACGTAGTGAATCGCGCCGTCAGTTTAGTTCAGATTGGCCAACTCCTGTTTCTTTTCCTGTTTTCTTCCTACTTCAGACTTTATTGGCGAAACTACGTGTACGGCATCGCAGTGGGATTGGGAATTTTCTCCAGTGTCGACCTGGCGACCTCAGCTATTCGCGCCTCGCTGGGACCCGCACCTGGCAACTACGTATTCGATTTCATAACTATGGGGACTTATCATTGTTGCGTGTTGTTATGGCTGGCATATCTGTTGGCACCGGAATCCGCGCGGCAGGTTCCAAAGGAATTGCCGGTAAACAACCTTGAACAGTGGAACATCGAGTTGGAGCGGCTTCTCCCGCGATGATACTTGCAATTATTCTCGTCCTGGCGGCGCTACTGTCGCTGCTTCTTCTCTTCTATTTTGTCCGGGGTGCGCGCGGCGCCGGCCAAAATGTCGAGGATATGGTTGCCCTGATCCGTCCTCTGGATCTGGATGCCTTTCGCAACCTGACTGCGGCGGACGAGGAAAAATTCCTTCGCGATAATCTTTCCCGGCGTGAATTTCGTATGCTTCAGCGTGAGCGGCTTCGGGCAGCGGCGGACTATATTGCCATCACGGCCCATAACGCAACGGTTCTGCTGCGTATGGGAGAGATGGCTGCGGGAAGTACGGACCCTCATGTGGCGACGGAAGGCCGAAATCTGGTGGATAATGCTGCACGCCTGCGCATTTACTCGGTGCTATACCTGGTCAAGTTGCGTGCCGCAATTATGCTGCCGGAGGCATCGCTTTCTCTGGGTCCGTTAGTCGATAACTACCAGCGCATCAAGGGGATAGCCGCCCACTTGACCCTTGTTCAGCAGCCGAAGCTGGCCTCCCGCCTTTTCAGCAACCCTACAATGAATTAGTCAATTTGGGTGATCTGGAAATGGAACACCCAGGGACCGCTCACGGCCGCCCCAAGGGATGGAGTTTGTTCTGGAAACCGAACAAAAGCAAGGCCGGCCATTGGTAGAGGGTTCTTCCCGATATCATGAGCTTACTGAGCAATTTGCCCGAGGGGTTGTGCAGAATTTCGTTACCTTCTGCGGGCTCGTGCAAATGAGTTCTGACCAGTGCCACTTCAGTCTTGAACGCGAGGAACCAGGCCGTTACCAGGCCTTTATGGCGCTCATGCGCGTGCTGGTGCACGAGTGCAGCCTGCCTGAACTTTTCCACGAAATTGCGAAGCGCTTGTGTGAGATCACACCTTTCGACATCGTCGGAATGTGCCTCCACGAACCGGCGCAAGACGTGATGAAGCTTCACGTCTGGGACGGCAACGGGCATGTAGACGCTGCCGGTGACCTTCCTATGGACGACACCACGGCCGGCTGGGTTTGGCGGCACCAACAACCCTTGGCGTTTGCCGACGTGCAGCAGGAGTCGCGTTTTCAGACCTGCCTGAACATTCTGAGAGCCAAGGGCATTCGCGCCTTCTGCGAGGTACCGATGACGACTCCTCATCGGAGGTTGGGAACGCTCGGGCTGGGCAGCCTTCAGCCCGGAGTTTACCCGGGCGAAGGAATCCGATTTCTGAGTGCGGTGGCCAGGCTGACGGCATTGGCGGTAGAAAACCTGCAGGCATTTGACGCGTTGCAGGAAGAGAAACTGCGCTTGCGCATGCTCCTTGAAATCAATGCTGTACTGGTGAACCGTGACGCGAACGGAAGACTTTTTCCAGAATTAGCAGAGTCGATCAAACGCGTGGTGCCGCACGACTCCGCCAGCATTGCCGTCTACGACCCTGCCACTCACGAATTCGGTCACTTCCCCTTGGAGGCCCCGTCTGGTCAGATCCTCAGCCTGCCTGCGGCCACTCATGGCTGGATTCCTGCCACATGGCCAAATTCAACACACCCAGCCCAAAGTGAGCCAGCAGAACCCAGGATTTTTTCCCGCGAGGATCTCGCAGGTACGCCGTCGACCTTCGTGAATCAGAAATTGGCAGAGGGAATTCAGTCCCTGTGCTGCATCCCACTGATTACGCATCGCGGCCAGCTGGGGACGTTAAATTTGGCGAGCAAAGAGAACAATGGGTTCCACGGCGTTGATGTCGAGTTATTGCAGCAAATAGCGTCGCAGGTGGCGCTGGCCCTGGAAAATGAACAAGCCCACCGGGAAATCGTGGAGCTTAAGGGCAAGCTGTCCCAAGAAAGATTGTCCCTGGAAGATGAGATCCACTCGGAGCTGCACTTTGAGGAGATTGTCGGCGAGACTCCTATCTTGAAGCGCGCTCTGGGTCAGGCCCAGACCGTGGCAACCAGCAGCGCCAACGTTTTGATTCTCGGAGAAACCGGCACCGGGAAGGAATTGCTGGCCCGAGCCATACACCGTATGAGCGCCCGGAAAGATGCGGCTTTTGTGAAATTGAATTGCGCCGCGATTCCGACCGGACTTCTGGAAAGCGAGCTGTTTGGACATGAGAAAGGCGCATTTACCGGCGCTATCAGCCAGAAAATCGGAAGGCTCGAACTAGGCAACAAGGGAACGCTGTTTCTGGATGAAGTCGGTGACATTCCACTGGAACTGCAACCAAAGCTCTTGCGCGTATTGCAAGACCAGGAGTTTGAGCGGCTAGGCAGCAACCGTACTATTCGCGTCGACGTGCGATTGATCGCGGCTACCAACAAGGATCTGGCAAGGAGTGTCGCCGAGCGGGAATTCCGCAGCGATTTGTACTATCGGCTCAATGTTTTTCCCATCCGCATGCCGGCGCTTCGCGAACGAAAGGGGGACATTCCATTGCTGGTGCACTATTTCGTGCGTCATTTTGCCCAGCGGATGAACAAGAGGATCGAAAAAATTCCGGCGCAGACGATGAAGGCGCTGCTGGCTTGGGCGTGGCCGGGGAACGTCCGGGAGCTCGAGAATTTCCTGGAAAGATCGGTGATTCTCTCTCCGGGGACAGAACTAAGGGTGCCCCTGACAGAGTTAGGCCCGGGTGAGGAGGACTCCTTACCAGACGGCACGTTGGAGAGCCTGGAGCGTGAGCACATTGTTCGTGTGCTGCGCGAAACGCAGGGGGTCATCGCCGGCACGAATGGTGCGGCGGCGCGCTTAGGGCTGAAACGGACGACGCTCCAGTCAAGAATTGCGCGAATGGGGATCACTCGGGAGGAGTATCGGACATGAATGCGCTTCCGGCTGCGGGTGACGAAATGTCGGCATCGCTGCCGGAAATTCGGCACGCTTTGCCTGGATTTCCGAATCCTCATCGGTACCAATCCTTGTTCCAAAATCTCTCTCTGCCTCAATTTGTGTGCAGCCAGCCTAGTTTGGAACCTCATCTGCCCTAAAGAAGAACTCGCGACGGTAGGCCAATCTCGAAATACAGCGTGCTGGCGAGCGAAGGCGCGTCTGGTTTTGGGATCGGCCCTTGGGGCTGCATATGGGAGGATTAATAGCGCGTCGTGCGATCGGCGATTCGTTCTCTCGCCGCTGGATTACTTCTCCCCGATGGAGAAGCTTGGCGGCGGCGCTGGCGGTAGAGGAAGACGCTGGCCACTCGGCGGAGATTGGGAAAGGGCTACCTGCGTGGGAGCGCGGAGCGATTCTCTCCGGCACGTGCCCCTCAGACAACCAAAGCTGCTCAGGTGAGGTTCAAAGCGCCGTTAAGGAAGGCGACGAGCTGTATCTTTTCGTGTGCGGGCTGGAGTGGCTCGCCAATGGTGACACCAGCGCCGGTTGGGAGCTGGTTGAAGCGCTAAGAAAATCAAAAGCAACGGCAAGAGTGGCTCGCGTTTTCCTGGCGGGTACCGAAAATACGAATTTATCCAATCGAAGGCCTACGCTATCTCAAGGAAGCCCACAAGACTTTGTGCCCCCTTCTCGTCCGGGAGAAGTTGACAAGGCGGTGACGACAACTATGAATACGCCCTATGGATTGGAAATTATCGAGAGTTGCCGCACTTGCCGGCTGCGAAAGGACAAATGGTTCTGTTCGCTGTCCGAGGAAGCGCTGCGGTCCTTCAGTAGTGTGAGCCATTTGTCTACCTATCCGGGCGGGGCGGTGTTGTTTGTCGAGGGCCAGGCGCCGCGCGGAGCCTTCGTGCTGTGCTCAGGACGAGTCAAGCTCTCGACCACATCGCGCGAGGGAAAAGTCTTAATTCTCAAGATGGCGCAGCCCGGGGATGCGCTGGGTCTGAGCGCCGTCGTTTCGGGAACGCCCTACGAACTGCGGGCGGAGACGCTGGGGCCCTGCCAGGTAAATTTCATTGAGCGCGAGGCGTTACTGAAGCTCCTGGAAAAGCATGTAGAAATAGGCCTGCACGCAGTGCAGGCGCTGAGCAACGAATTTCAATCAGC
>Ga0335081_10010382_pt1 | contig 15048 bp, 15 predicted proteins | sample Lox_Sample_35_FD_206713 | JGI IMG/M metagenome (GOLD analysis project Ga0335081, IMG submission 206713) | Soil microbial communities from Loxahatchee National Wildlife Refuge, Florida, United States - Lox_Sample_3.5 | ecosystem: Environmental > Terrestrial > Soil > Wetlands | place: USA...
GTCGGCGTGCAGCTCGTCGAGCCGGCGGATCTTCGCGGTCGCCGCCGTGCCGCGCGCGTTCGCGAGGAACCGTTCGAGCTCGTCGTTCATGATCGCAGCGTCGCACGTCGCTCCGACATTGCCAGCGGCGGCGAGCCGGGCCGATCCCGGGCCGGTAGTCGATCCGCGGACTTCAGGGTCCGGAGTGCGGCGCGAGCCGCCAGTGCACGACCGGCCCTCGACTGCGATCGACGAAGGTTGCGGTGGCGCCGTCGTCGTGCAGCGCGGCGATCGTCTCGTAGACGTCGAAGTCGCGCGCGACCGGCCGGCCCGAGATCGCGGTGATCACGTCGTCGGGCTCGAGCCCGAGCGCGCGGGCGAGCGCGGCGTTGGCGACCCGCACGCCGCCGCCGTCCACCGGCACCACCGCGCCGAACCGGGTGACGCGCGCGAGCAGGTCCGCGGTGACGTCGACCTGCACGATCTGCGGCGCGCGATCCGGCGCGGGCGAGCGCACGAGCACGACGATCGCGGTCGCGGCCGCGACGCCGAGCGCCGCGACCGCACAGCTCACCGCGATCCGCCGCTGCACCGCGCTCATCGCCGGCTGCGCGGCACGCCGAACGTGGCGTCGACCGTCTGCTGCTTGCCGTCGCGCACGAACGTGATCTTGGTCGGCGTGCCCGGCTTGGCGCTCTCGAGCACGAACATCAGATCGTGGATGTTGCGGATCTCGACCGCGCCGACCTGGATGATCCGATCGCCGCCCTTGAGCCCGGCCTTGGCGGCCGGCCCCTCGGGCACGACGTCGGACAGCTGCACGCCGGGCGGCGCCGCGGGGTCCTCGGTGTACGACGGCACGGTGCCGAGCGACGCGCCGTGCCGGCGCACGTCGCCGCCGCCGCCCTCGGGCGGCGCCTTGACGTAGCTCAGCGTGCCCGGCCGGTTCGCGACCTTCTCGGCGACCTCGGCGACGATCATCGCGACCCGCACGCCGCCGGCGCCGTTGATCTTGTCGGAGTCGTCGGTCGCGGTGTGGTAGTCGAGGTGGTTGCCGGTGAACATGAACAGCACCGGCACGCCGACGACGTAGAACGCCATGTGATCGCTCGGGCCGTACCCCGAGCCGCCGATCGTGCAGTCGACCTTCGCGGCCTCGCACGCCGGCTCGACCAGCTCGGGCCACTCCTTGGCGGTCGCGCCGCCCAACACGTCGAGGTGATCGCCGCGCATGCGGCCGACCATGTCCATGTTGAGCATCGCGATCATCGGTTCCGTGGTCGGCGGATGCTTGACGTAGTACGACGAGCCGAGATCGCCCTCCTCCTCGCCGGAGAACGCGACGAAGTAGATGTCGCGTTGCAGCTCGTTGCGCTTGGCGCCGAACGTGCGCGCGACCTCGAGCAGCGCGGCGACGCCGGACGCGTTGTCGTCGGCGCCGTTGTGCACCGCGTGGACCTTGGGATCGAGCGCGTTCGAGCCGCCGCCCATGCCGAGGTGGTCGAGGTGCGCGCCGATCACGATCACGCCGGGCAGCGTGGTCGGCGCGCCCGCCTTGATCACGCCGATCACGTTGTCGGTCGGCGTGCGCTTGGGCTCGAGCGCGATCGCGAGCTTGATCGTGCCCGGCGGCTTCGCGAGCGCGCTGCGCTTGACGACCACGACCGGGATGCCGACGTCGCCGCTCTCGCCGATCGCGCTCGGATCGAGATCGCCGCTCGGCGCGAGCGTGGGCAGCGCGGCCTCCTCCTGCGTCGGATCGCCGTCGTCGACCACGACCAGGCCGACCGCGCCCTTGCCGCGCGCGAGGAACGCCTTGTAGCGCAGGTCGCCGAGCCGGGCGATCGCCTGCGCGTCGAGCTTGGGATCGGCCTTCGCGAACCGGTGGACCAGCGCGATCTTGCCCCTGGCGGCGGCGAAGTCGGCAGCGGCGGTGCCCCACCCGGCCGGCACCACGCGCGCGGTCACGGTCTTGCTCGCCGAGAACGTCATCGGGGCGAAGTCGTCGGCGGCGACCGGCTTGCCGTCGATCGCGAGCTCGGTGCCCGGGCCGCGCTCGATCGCGGTGGTGATGTCGAACGTCTGGCGCGTGACGGTCGCGCCGGCCGCGGTCAGCTCCTTCTGCACGTAGTCGGCGGCGTCGGCCAGGCCCTTGGTGCCGATGCCGCGGCCCTCGCGCGCGTCGTCGGCCAGGTACGTCACGGCGTCCATGTAGCGATCGACCGGCGCGTTCACCGGCTCGTACACCGGATGATCGATGTGGTCGACCCAGTCGGCGACGAACACGTTGGTGTCGTGCGGGCCGGCCGGGCCGCCGGTCAGGCGATAGACGTCGCCGGCCGCGGTCTTCACCACGTCGCGGCGGTTCGACGAGAACGCGAGCTGCTTGCCGTCGGGCGAGAACATCGGGAAGCCGTCGAAGCTCGGCTCGGTCGTGAGGCGTTCGAGGTGCGAGCCGTCGAGATCGATCGCGTAGAGGTCGAACGCGGGGCCGCGCGGGTTGGTGTAGTTCGACGCGAAGATCAGCCGCTTGCCGGACCGAACGACGCACCCGGCAGGTAGGTCAGGCGATGCGCCTCGGTGCCGTCGGCGTTGGCGAGCCACAGATCCATCTTGGTCGGCTTGACCAGGTGCTGCGCGAGCAGCTGCTTGTACTCGTCGACCTCCTTGCCCTTGGGCCGCGACGCGCGCCACGCGATCTTCTTGCAGTCGGGCGACCACACGCCGCCGCCGTCGTAGCCGAGCGTGTTGGTGAGCTGGCGCGGGTTCTTGCCGTCGGCGTCCATCCGCCACAGCTCGAGATCGCCGGAGCGCTCCGAGGTGAACAGGATCGAGCCGTCGACCGGGCACACCGTGCCTTCCGCGTCGTAGCCGGGCGTGTCGGTGAGCCTCCGCAGGTTCGAGCCGTCGGCGTTCGCGCGATAGATGTCGTACTCGAACAGGCCCCAGAAGTAGCCCTTCGACATGTCGGGCGGCGTCGGGCACTGCGGCGACGCCTCGTGGGTCGACGCGTAGATGATCTCCTGATCGCCCTTGAGGAAGTACGAGCAGGTGGTGCGGCCCTTGCCGGTCGACACCAGCTTGCCGGGACCGCCGGTCGCCGGCATCTCCTCGATCTGATCGCAGCCGTACGGCTTGTGGTTGGTCTGCATGATCAGCTTGTCGCCGGCGAACGACCAGTAGGCCTCCGCGTTGTCGGCGCCGAACGTCAGCTGGTGCAGGTTCTTGAGGTGGCGCTCGTCGGGCAGCGCGAGGTCCTTGATCTCGTGCGACGCCGCGGTCGGCTGCGTCGTGACCGGCTTCTGCGCCTCGGGAGGGCAGCACGCCGCGACAAGGACCGCGAGGAGGATCGATCGCCCAGTCATGGCGGCGAGAGTAGCACCGCTAGGTGCCGCGCCGGCGCAGCGCGACCGCGCGGCCGAGCAGGACCACGCCGAACGACGTGCAGGCCATCGCGGCGAGGATCGCGACCTTCGCGGTCGCCGAGCCCTGGCTGCGCGCGAGGTAGCTGCCCGAGCCGCCGAGCATCTTCTCGGCCTCGTACCAGCTCGCGCGGGTGAGCGCGAACGCCAGCGCGGCCGCCCCGACCACGGCGAGCCAGCCCGCGATCGCGCGAGCATCTCGCAGCAGCGGCAGCAGGCCGAACAGCGCGCCGGCGGCGAGCGCGAACCCCAGGCCGCCGGCCTGGGCCGAGACATCGCTCGACCCGGCGAGCGCGAGGCCGGCGAGCGCGGGCGCCGCGACGCACGCGATCGTCCCGGCCAGCCGCACCCGCAGGCGGAGCGCGAGCCGCGACAGCGCCGCCGCGACCACGGCCGCGACCAGCGCGCCGACCGGCCAGCGGCTGGCGATCGCGAGCGGGGCCGGCGTGCGACCGAACGCGGCGAGCACGGCGGTGAGGGTCGCGACCACCCACGCGCGATGTGCGAGTTTCCGCGGGTCGAGCATGCGCAGTCATACGCCAGAATCTGCTACGAGATCGTCATGCTTTCGGTCGAAGATGCCGCACGAACGGTCGCCGGACGGATCGAGCGGCTCCCGCTCGAGCGCGTGCCGCTGCGCGAGGCGCGCGGCCGGGTGCTCGGCGACGACGTGCGCGCCGCCCGCGCGCTGCCGATCTTCGACAACTCGGCGATGGACGGCTATGCCGCGCGCGCGGCGGAGCTGCCGGCGACCGTGCCGGTGGTCGGCCAGGTCGCGGCCGGCCAGGTCATGGCCGAGCCGGTGCCGCCCGGCGTCGCGATCCGGATCCTGACCGGCGCGCCGATCCCGGCCGGGCTCGACACCGTGGTGATCCAGGAGGACGCCAAGGTCGACGGCTCGCAGGTCGCGCTACCCGCCTCGCCGGTCGGCGACAACATCCGGCGCGCCGGCGAGGACATCGCGGCGGGCGACGTCGCGGTCACCGCCGGCGCGCGGCTCGGCGCCGGCGAGCTCGCGCTGCTCGCCGGGCTGGGCCTCGTCGAGCTGTCGGTCGCGCGCGCGCCGCGGGTCGCGCTGATCACCACCGGCGACGAGCTGGTCGATCACGCGACCCAGCCGCTGCCCGGGCAGATCGTCGACAGCTCGGCGCACATGCTCGGCGCGGCGGTCCACGCGGCGGGCGGCGTCGCGAGCTACTTCGGGATCGCGAAGGACGATCCGATCGCGATGGCCGCGATGCTCGCGAGCGCGATGGACCACGACGTCGTGATCACGACCGGCGGCGTGTCGGTCGGCGACCGCGACTACGTGCGCACCGCGCTCGGCGCGGCGGGCGTCGAGCTCGAGCTGTGGAAGGTCGCGATGCGCCCGGGCAAGCCGTTCTCGTTCGGGATGAACGGCAAGGTGCCGGTGTTCGGGCTGCCCGGCAACCCGGTGTCGACGTTCGTCGCGTTCGAGCTGTTCGTGCGGCCCGCGCTGCTCGCGATGCAGGGCGCGGCGGTGACCGCGCGGCCGCGCGCGCCGGTCCACCTGGTGCGCGGCTATCGCAAGCAGGCCGGGCGCACCCACTACATCCGCGCGCGCATCGCGCGCAACGGCGAGTACCTGATCGCGCACCCGCACGCCAAGCAGGGCTCGGGCATGCTGACCTCGCTGATCGGGATCAACGCGCTGGTCGAGCTCGCGGCCGAGCTCACCGAGATCCAGCCGAACACCGTCGTGCCCGCGCTGCTGCTCGAGGCCGTGTGATCACGCTGACCGTCGAGCTCGCCGATCGCGTCGACAAGGCGATCGCGCGGCACTACCCCGACGCCGGGCGGCGCGCGCTCGCGGCGCTGTTCGACGACGGCGCGGTGCGCGTTCACGGCAAGCGCGCGAAGAAGGGCGATCGCGTCGCGGCCGGCGACGTGATCGAGCTCGCGCACGCGCCCGCCACCGGCGACGCGCTGCGCCCCGCGCCCGATCCGGACGTCGCGCTCGAGGTCCTGGTCGAGCGCGCCGAGCTGGTCGCGGTCGCCAAGCCGGCCGGCATGCCGTCGCAGCCGCTGCGCGCCGGCGAGCTCGGCACGGCCGCCAACGCGATCGCGGCGCGCTGGCCGGAGTGCGCCGCGCTCGCCGGCAGCGCCGGCGGCAGGATCGATCCGCGCGACGGCGGGCTGGTCCACCGGCTCGACATCGGCACGTCGGGCGTGCTGGTCGCGGCGCGCACCGCGGCGGCGTATCGCACGCTGCGCGACGCGTTCGCCGCCGGCCGGGTCGACAAGGAGTACCTCGCGATCGTCGACGGCAGGCCGGTGGGCCGCGAGTGCGACGCGCCGCTGGTCCAGCGCGGCGACCACGTGCGGATCGACTACTCCGACGGGCTGCCGGCGCACACCGCGTTCGAGGTCGTGCGCGCGACCGCGCACCACGCGCTGGTGCGCTGCCGCGCGCACACCGGCCGCATGCACCAGATCCGCGCGCACCTCGCGCACATGGGCGCACCGATCACCGGCGACACCCGCTACGGCGGGGCGCCGCTGCCCGGCCACGACGGCTTCTTCCTGCACGCGGCCGCGCTGCGCGTCCCGCTCGGCGACGAGACGATCGCGATCGAGGCGCCGCTGCCGGCGCGGTTCTCCGCGGCGCTCGCGGCGTGCGGGCTCACCGCGTAGCGCCGCGCCAGGCGCTCGCCGCGAGGCGCTCGCAGTCTCGCGAATGCTCGCGAGCGCGGCTGCGCCCGTGGGGACTAATGCAGCGCCTTCTGCGCTTCCTGCATCTTGGCGAGCAGGTCGTCGGGCGAGACGCCGGCGGCGATGACGCACTTGCCGAACTTCTCGCCGGCCTGGCGGCCGCGCTCGAAGTCGCCCGAGTCCTCGTGCGTACGCACGAAGTTGACGAACTCGTCGAGCACCTTCTCGGCGCACGCCTTGTCCTTGCAGGCGCAGGCGCGGTCGGCCATGTCGTCGAACTGCTTGTTGATGTCGGGCTCGTCGGCCGTGGCGCCCGCCGACGGCGTCGACGGCGTGATCGACGGGACCGCGAGGTCGTCGTGGCCGCTGGTCGCCGGGAAGCGATCGCTGCGCATGTCCTCGTCGAACCGGTCGTGGACTTCCTTGACCGCGCGCATCGCGAGCACGAACAGCGTGACGCCGATGATCAGGCCGAGCGCGCCCAGCACGATGCCGGTCACGGCCATGCCGTTGCCGACGCCGGTCCGCTTCGCCTTGCTCATGCCGACGAAGCCGAAGATCAGGCCGAGCAGCGCGAGCAACCAGCCGAAGAACGGGATCCAGCACGTGACGATGCCGATGATGCCGAGCACCATCCCGGCGACGGCCATGCCGTTGCCCTGGGGCTGCTGGTACGGTTGCGGCGGCGGATTGACGAAGCCCGGATTCCCGTAGTTCACCATCGCGCCACGCTATCATCGACGCAGCGGCTAGTGCAGCAGCTTCTGCGCTTCCTTCATCTTGTCGAGCAGCTCGTCCGGCGTCACGCCGGCGGCGAGCACGCACTTGCCGAACTTCTCGCCGGCCTTGCGGCCGCGCTCGAAGTCGCCCGAATCGCTGTTGTCACGGACGAACGCGACGAACTCGTCGAGCATCTTCTCGCCGCACGCCTTGTCCTTGCACTGGCAGGCGCGATCCGCCATGTCATCGAATGCCTTGTTGATGTCCTTGCCGCAGCCGAGCGCGAGCACGCTGACCACCACCCAGAGTGTCTTTCGCATCCGCCGACGGTATCACGCGCGAAATGCGAGGAACACGAGCGCGACGTAGGCCATGTCGATGCTGCCCCCGCGGCGATCGATGGCCTTCGCGATCGCCGAGCCAAGGCCGGCGCGGGTGGCGGTGTCGCGCGCGGCGTGGTCGGAGTAGGTGTCGAGCAGCGCGAGGTAGCCGGCGGTCGTGTAGCGGCGCTGCCACGGAACGCGCACCACCTCGACCGCGCCGTAGCGCGCGCTCGCGTCGATCTCGGCGACATAGCCGTGCTCGATCTGATCGAGCGACAAGCGCTCGCCGGGCTCGGTCCAGCGCGCATAGGCGACGTCGAGCTCGGCGCGCAGCGCGGCGTCGGGCCAGGTCGTCTCGTTGCGGATCACCGCGAGCGCGCCGCCCGGGCGCAGCAGGTCGGCCGGCCTGGTGTAGCGCACGGCCGGATCGATCCAGTGGATCGCCTGGGCCGATGCGACGAGATCGAACCGCGCGTCACCGGGTTGCCACGCCTCGAACGTCGACACGGCGACCGCGACGTTCGCGATCGCCTTGGCGCGCAGCACCGCGGCGAGGTTGCCGCCGGGCTCGAGCGCGGTGACCGCGAAGCCGTGCCGCGCGAGCAGCGCGGTGCACAGCCCGGTGCCCGCGCCGATCTCGAGCGCGCGGCGGCCGGTGACCCGCGCCGCGAGCAGCTCGCCGATCGCCTCGGGATACGACGGCCGCGCCGCGTCGTACGCGGCGGCAGCGCGATCGAACGACGTCCGGCGCGCCTCGTCGATCGGGTCGCGCGAGCTCGGCATCACGCCGGCCGCGCGAGGTCGCAGGCCTCGAGCAGCGCGAGCATGCGGCCGAGCTTCATCCGCTCGTTGCGGTCGTCGTGCGCGTCGACCAGCTCGCCGACCGTGCGCCGGCCGTCGAGCGACTCGGCGAGCTCGACCAGGCCTTTGACCTCGAAGCGCTCCGGGCCGACCCGGCGGGTGCGCGACGCGCGCAGCCGCGAGCCGGCGTGCTTGGCGACCCACGCCTCCGTGGTCTCGTCCGACAGCGCCATCGCACCCGCGCCGAGGATCTCGAACGCGTTGAAGTCGAGCGGGAACGCCTCGCGCGGGTTCTCGCGCCCCGCGTACCACGCGAAGCCGCCCTTGTTCCACGTGCACACGTCGATGATCTTGGTGCGGACCTGGCGCGTGAGGTGGCGGAACACCTCGAGCGGCTTGAGCAGGCCCAGGCCGACCAGCGTGTCGCCGAGCTTGCCGCCGTAGTGCGGCATCATCGCGAGCGCCATCGCGAGCTCGCCGTCGGACAGCACGCCCTTGGTCACCAGGTAGTTGCCGAACAGCTCGCTCGCGACGTTCGACGACACGTACTCGGGCTGGCCGTCGCGGACGTAGATCTCCTTCTTGATCCCGCCGACCGCGACCACGAGCAGGCCGGTCGCGCGCGCGGTCATCAGCCGGAACAGCACGCGCAGCGGCGAGGTGGTCGCGAACTCGCCGGCGTCGTCGGGCTGCTCGGCGATGTCGGCGAGGATCGGCGGGGTCGGCGGCTTGCGGCGCGCGAGCTCGTCCGCCGGCGGGATCACGATGTCCTTCGAGCGCGACGCCGCCGGCTCCTCGGTCAGATCGTCGAACGCGCGCGAGATCGAGTCCTCCTCGCGATTGAACGGCTGGCTCTTCTCCGGCGTGCCTTCGGGCAGGACGATCGCCTCGACCGCGCTCGAGATCGTGTCGGCGATCGGGATCTCGACGACCTCGGGTGCGCGCGCGGGCGGCGAGGAGCCCGACGCCGGGCGCGCCGGCGCCTGCACGGCCGGCGTGCGCGGGCGCGCCTGCACGGTCTCGGCGCGCTTGGCGCCGGGCGTCGGCTGGCCGGCGTGCGCCGCGAGCTCGCTCGCCGAGGTCGGGCGGCGCCGCGCCGGCTCGGCCTCGTCGTACGACAGCGAGATCACCGGCATGCTCGCCTCGTCGGCCGCGTCGATCATGATGTTCGGCGCGCCGTCGGTCTCGCTCGGTGGACGCGGCGGCAGATCGTCGAGCACCGCGGTCGCGCCGGCGCTGCCGACCGCGTGCTGCCGGCGCTCGAGCACCGCGTCGCGCAGCTCGGCGACCACGTCGGCGACGTGCCGAGGCGTGATGCGATGGCGATGCTCGAACAGCCATTCGCCGAGCGCGTCGCGAAAGCTCGCGGCGCTCGGCCAGCGCTCGTCGATCGACTTCTTGAGCGCCTTGCGCACGAGCCCGGCGAGCGCGGGCTCGAGGTCCATGCCGTACTTCTCGAACCGGCCGAGCTTGGCGTCGCGCACCATGAGCAGGACGTCGAGCTCGTTCGGCGCGGCGAACAGCCGCCGGCCGGTGAGCAGCTCGGCGAGCACGACGCCGACCGAGAACACGTCGCTGCGGCCGTCGAGCGGCATCTCGATCACCTGCTCGGGCGACATGTAGCCGTACTTGCCCTTGAGCGTGCCGGTCTTGCTCTTGTGCGCGCGCTCGGGATCCTTCGCACGCGCGATGCCGAAGTCGACCAGCTTGACGTCGCCGCGCAGACTGAGCAGCACGTTCGACGGCGAGATGTCGCGGTGCACGATGCCGAGCGCGCGGCCGTCCTCGTCGGCCAGGTTGTGCGCGTAGTCGAGCGCGTCGAGCACCTCGTGCGCGATCCACGCCGCGAGCTGCGGCGCGATCCGCTTGCGCCGCGTCGCGAACTCGCGGAGCAGCGCGAGCACGTCGATGCCGTCGACGTACTCCATCGCGATGTACAGCGCGTCGCCGACCCGGCCGAGCTCGAAGGTCTGCGCGATCTTCGGATGGACGAGCCGCGCGGTGAGCTTGGCCTCGTCGATGAACATCGCCTTGTAGGTCTCGTCGGGCGACAGGTGCGGGAGCAGCCGCTTGATCACGACCTTCTTGGTGAACCCGTGCTCGCCGGGTGCGGTCGCGATGAACAGCTCCGCCATGCCGCCCACGGCAAGCCGTTCGACCAGCGTGTACCGGCCGAAGCCGATCGGGAAGTCTCCCACTGCGGCCGCGATCGTATCATGCCGACCGCGCGGGCGATTTCACGACCGGCGCATCAATAAGTGCCCCGCGCGCTCGAGCGCGTGGGCGATCGCGCTGTCCAGCCGATCGAAGTGCTGGAACGACACCGAGCGCTCGTTCGACAGCTGCGCGGCGAGCTCGCGCACCGGGCGCCGCGCGTTCGACAGCAGGACTTGCAGCGCGCTGCCCTCGGCCTGGTCGAGGAAGCCGCGATAGCCGCGCTCGAAGTTGCGCTCGCCGCCCTCGGAGAGCCCCGCGCAATCGATCACGAGGCACGGCGCGCCGGTGCCGACCGCGGTCATCCACGCGCGCGCGAGCAGGCTGTCGAGCACCGACGCGCTCGGCGCGCCCACCAGCAGCACCGCCGGAACCTTGGGCAGCAGCTCGACCACCGGCGTGCCCGACTCGAGCTGCTCGGCGATCTGCTCGCGCGCGGACTGCAGGCCGGCCGCGGCGAACGCGTCGAGCGCGACCACGGTCAGCCACTCGAACAGCCGGGTGAGCGGCGCGGCGTCGGCCGGCGCGGCGATCGCGGCGACCACGTCGCGCAGCTCGAGCAGCAGCGCGGCGACGTCGAACCCGGTCGCGCCCTCGCTCGCCCACTGGCCGCCGAGGAACGCGGCGATCCGCTCGAGCTCGCGCGCGGCGTCGGAGCCGGGCTGCACCTTCGCGACGCCGTCGTGCGCGGCTTCGGTCAGCGCCTCGACCAGGCTCGCGACCTGCGCGGTGTGGGTCGCCGGCTTCGTGCTGCGGCGGAAGCGCAGCGGCGATCGCTCGTAGCGCGCGATCCAGCCGGCGATGATCTCGCTCGCCCGTTCGCGCAGCACGTCCGCCAGAGAGGGCCCGTCACCCACGGACCGAGCGTAGCAAGCAGGGCGGGAAGCCGCCATGTTACGATTCACCGGCGGGGGCCCTTTGAAGCTGCTATCGGTGGCGCGGTCCGACGTCGGACGCAAGCGACAGATCAACGAGGACGCGTTCTTTCGCGACGATGCGCGCGGGTTCTACGTCGTGGCCGACGGGGTCGGCGGGCACAACAAGGGCGAGATCGCGAGCCGCGAGGCGGTGGATCAGCTGAAGTCGTGGGTGTACGGCGCATCGCGCGATCTGGACCGCCTGGTCGAGCGCGTCACGTTCGGCGATCAGGAGGGCGTGTGGGAGATCCGGCGGCTGCTCGAGTCCGGGGTCAAGAGCGCCTGCTACATGGTCTACGGCATGGCCGAGCTCGACCCCGAGAAGAAGGGGATGTCGACCACGCTCTCCGCGCTGCTGATCCGCGCCGGCATCGCGTTCGCGGTCCACGTCGGCGACTCGCGGGTCTATCGCGTGCGCGGCACCTCCGCGCTGCAGCTGACCGAGGACCACACGCTGATCAACTACAAGGTCAAGCACGGCATGATGACGGCGCAGGAGGCCGAGCGCGCGACCGGCAAGAACGTGATCACGCGCGCGGTCGGCCACAAGGACTACGTCCAGGTCGACACCGCCGACGTCGACGTCGCGGCCGGCGACCGCTTCCTGCTGTGCAGCGACGGCCTGCACGGCTACTTCCAGAACGACCGCGAGGTGGTCGAGCTGTGCGCGGACGGCTCGCTCGAGGAGTGCGCCGAGAGCGCGGTCGCGCTCGCCAACCAGCGCGGCGGCAAGGACAACATCACGGCGCTGGTGGTCGAAGCGCTGGCGTGACATGCCTTGACGATGCGCTGGATCGCCGCCGTCGCGATCGCCGCGGCCGCGTGCCGCGGCGGCTCGCCGCCCGCGCCGCCGCATCGCACCGCGCCTCCGCCCGCACCACCGCCGGCGAGCGACGGCACCGCCGCGATCTCGGGTCACGTGATCGATCAGGTCGATCACGAGCCGGTGGCGGGCGCGACGGTCGTGCTCGCGAGCGCCACCGGCGAGCGCACCGCGCTCGCCGGGGCCGACGGCGGGTTCGCGCTGCGCGTGCCGCGCGGCCGCTACCGCGCGTTCGTGCGCGGCAGCGACGTGCTGTCGGTCGGCTTTCCCGATCGCGTGCGGCTCGATCCCGGGCCGCGCGAGGCGCTGGTCGGCGTGCCCGACCGCGCGCTGATGCCGACGCTCGACGTCGACGATGACCTCGCCAACGTCGAGCTCTCGGTGGTGCGCGACGCGCGGATCGCCGGCGTGGTGGTCGACGGCGACGGCCGGCCGATCGCGCACGCGATCGTGCGCGCCCGCGGCGGTGGCCTGCAGCCGGCGCTCGCGACCGACAGCGCGGTCAGCGGCGCGGACGGCGCGTTCGTGCTGCGCGTCGCGCCCGGCCGCTATCGGATCGACGCGGCCCACCCGAGGTTCGCCGGCGTGGCCGACGTCACCGAGGTCGACGCGCTGGTCGGCCAGGTCGTGCGCGCGCGGGTCGAGCTCGCGCGCGGCTGCGAGATCCGAGGCCACGTGGTGCGCGCCGACGGCACGCCGTCCGGCGACGGCGCGATCGAGCGCCGGCTCGGCGACAGCGACCTCACGTTCGGCCCCGCAGGCCGGATCGAGGCCGACGGCACGTTTCGCTGGGTGACCACCGAGCTCGGCGAGATCACGCTGCGCGCCTGGCCGTGGAAGTCGGCGCCGAGCGCGGGCAAGACGGTCGCGTGCGCGCCGGGCGCCCACCACGACGTCACGTTCGCGCTGCCCGTGCGGCCGGCGTCGCTCGCCGGCACGATCGTCGACGCCACCGGCGCGCCGGTGCCGCTCGCGTTCGTCGACGTCATGCCGCTCGATCCCGACAGCCCGTGGTCGCAGCAGGAGCGCGGCGACGCGGGCGGCAGCTGGCAGGTGTTCGACATGCCGGCCGGGCGCTACCAGATCACGGCGGCCGCGCCGCGCCGCGGGATCGTCGTGACCACCGTGGTCGCGCCGCGCGACGACATCCAGCTCCAGCTGTCGGGCAGCGGCCGGATCGAAGGCACGGTCGAGCTCGCCGATGGCACGTTCGAGCTCGCGTTCGAGGCGTGCTTCGACGCGCTCGACCGCGCGCGCCAGCCGCTCGCGATCGCCCACGATCCGCGGCTCGTGATCGCGCGCGGCGGGCGGTTCGCGATCGACGGCGTGCCGGCATGCGACCTCGCGCTGGTCGCGCGCTGGCGCGATCGCGTGGTGCACGCGCGGGTCCCGGTCGCGCCCGGCCAGGTCGCGCACGTCGAGCTCGATCTCGGCCCGCCGCGCGCCAAGACCGTGCACGGCATCGTGCGCGACCGCGACGCGCGACCGATCGCGAACGCGCGCGTGACCTCGGTGTTCGAGGGCAACCACGCGTCGGCGACCACCGACGCCGACGGCCGCTACACGCTCGGCTCGTACGCCGGCGCGCAGCTGGTCGCGGGCGACGGCGACCACGTCGGCTCGGGCGTGGTCGGCCGTGCGAACATCTCCGACGAGGAAGTCGACCTGACGGTTCAGTAGTGCCAGAGCCCGAAGCCCAGGCACGACGTCAGCAGCGCGCCCTTCCGGTCGTACGACAGCACGCCCCAGATCTCGACGTCGATCGCCCAGCGCTTCCAGCGCACCATGTCGAGCCCCGCGCCGGCGCCGCCGGCCGGCCCCGGGTTGATCGACTGGCCGTTCATCCCGTCGATCGTATGGACGTTGAGCCCGACCTCGCCGCGCAGCCACAGCGTGTCGGTCACGTAGACCTGCGCGCCGACCAGCAGGCTGATCGACGAGTCGGTGTAGGTCGGCGCGCCCATCGCGACGCGGTGGCGCAGCGTGCCGCCCGAGATCTCGAACAGCCCCACGACGTCGCGCGTCATCACGTGGCCGAGCCGGAGCGAGATCGCCGGGATGGTGTCGACCGAGCCCTTGCCCAGGATCAGCCCCCCGCCGATCATCCCGCCGAACGTGACGCCGTCGCGCGGCGCGTCGGACTCGAGGTTGGCCTCGCGCGCCTGGTCCTCCGCGATCGGATCGGGCTTGGCGCTGGCCGGCGGAGGCGGCGCGGGATCGGCGGCGGCGAGCGCCGGCAGCGCGGCCAGCGCGAGCGCGGCGCGCGTCATGCGCGCAGCACCGGCAGCTGGGTCTTGCCCGCGAGCTGTGGCTGATCGGGCAGGAGCAGGCGCGCCACGATGCGGCCGTTGACCAGATGCGACTCGACGATCTCGGTGACATCGTCGACCGTCACGCCGCCGTACCAGACCTGCTCCGGGTAGACCACGACGGTCACCCCGCGCTCGCACTGGTCGAGGCAGCCGGCGTTGTTGGCGCGCACGATCTTCGACAGCCCGCGCGCGGCGAGCTCGGCCTTGAGCTTGTCGCGCACCTCGACCCCGCCCTTGGCCTTGCAGCAGCCCTTGGGGTGGTCAGCGGGGCGCTCGTTGATGCACACGAACACGTGGCGCTGGAAGCTCGGCACCGAGCGCCAGCGTACCACGCCCACCCTTCCTTACCTGTGATGGCCGTTGCTTGATGAGCGCAGCCGAACGGCGCATCCTCTATCGACCGGATGACCGATCACCGTGCACAGCTCACGGCGCCCGGCATCGTCGGGCAGGTCCTGGGGAGTTATCGGATCACCGGCGAGCTCGGCCGCGGCGGCATGGGCACGATCTATCGCGCGCGCCACGAGCTGATCGGCCGGCCCGCGGCGGTCAAGGTGCTGCGCGCCGAGCTCACCGCGAACGACGAGCTCGTCCAGCGCTTCTTCAACGAGGCCAAGGCCGCGACCGCGGTCGATCACCCCGGCATCGTCGAGGTCTTCGACTTCGGCTACACCGACGATGGCCGCGCCTACCTGATCATGGAGTTCCTCGACGGGCCGTCGCTCGCGCAGCGGCTCGAGCGCCGGCGCTCGCTGTCCGAGCTCGAGGCGGCGCAGATCGCGCGCGGCATCGCGAGCGCGCTCACCGCGGCGCACGGCAAGGGCATCGTCCACCGCGATCTCAAGCCAGACAACGTGATGCTCG
>Ga0335081_10010383_pt1 | contig 15047 bp, 12 predicted proteins | sample Lox_Sample_35_FD_206713 | JGI IMG/M metagenome (GOLD analysis project Ga0335081, IMG submission 206713) | Soil microbial communities from Loxahatchee National Wildlife Refuge, Florida, United States - Lox_Sample_3.5 | ecosystem: Environmental > Terrestrial > Soil > Wetlands | place: USA...
GATGCGGAAGCCGATGATCTGATGGGTGTTGGGGTCGCCGACGGGCATGACGACGGAATACTGCCCCGGCTTCAGCTTGCTGACAATATCGAAGGTGGCCTTGTCGGTCTTGAGCGAGGACTCGGGAATGAAGCCGAGGTCGCCGCCGTTTTGCGCGGTATCGGGCTGCTCGGAGTAGGTCATGGCGACGGTGGCAAAGTCCTCGCCGCTGTCCAGACGATTGGCGATCATCTGGATTTTCTTGCGGGCTTCGGCCTCGTTCTGCGCCTTCATGTTCTTCACCTGCGGATTGGGCTGGGTGGTGACTAGAATTTGCGCCAGGTGATATTGCGGCTCGATCAGATTGAACTCGGCCTTGTGCTGGTTGTAGTAGTTGGTGATGTCGTCATCGGAGATGTTGATCTTGGAAGTGACTTCCTTGTTCAGCACCTTGTCGATGGTGATAGAGCGGCGCAGATCGCGCTTGAAGTCGTCGAGCGTAATGTGGCGATCCTTCAGGCGCTGATCAAATTGCTCCTGGGTGAAGGGCGCCTTGATTTCGGTCAGCTTGGCGTTGACTTCCTCGTCGGTGGCCAGCAAACCGAGCTTCTCGGCGCGCTGCATCAGGATTTCGTTGTCGATGAGCTCGCGCAGAATGTTGAGGCGCAGGGTATCCGCCTGCTCCAGGCTGGGCTTCTGCGGCGCATCGGCAACCTGGTTGTCGTAATACTTCTGAACTTCGGTGCGCGTGATCTTGCGGCCATTGACGGTGGCCATCACATCTTCGCCCTGCTGCTTGCTGGAGCAGCCGAGGCTGAAGAGAAGCCCGGCGAGCGCCAAGCAAGCTGGCGCCGCTCGGCTGACAATGCACTTGCGTTTGCGTTCCAAACCTTCGCCCCTCCTGAAGAGGCCAGAGATCCTGGCAACGATTCGACTGCTATTTGCCCGGAGCAGGCAGATTCGCCGGAGCGGTTGCCGCACCGCCTCCTGGCGCATTCGGCGCAGCGGGCGGGTTGCCCGCCGGTAAAGGGGGAGCCGATGGCGCCTTGGCCACAGCCGGCGCCGGCGGAGGCTGCACCCCGGCGGCCAGAAGCTGGCGATTCAAAGCTGCCCGCACCTGGTCGGCATCCAGCGCGCCCTCCAGCCGCTCGCCATTGATAAACACCGTCGGCGTGGCGCTGACTCCCAAGTCATCTCCCTCGGCGATGGAGGCCTTCACAATCGTATCGGATTGCGCCTTGATGCAGGCCTGGAGGCGGCTCATGTCGGCACCATTCTTCTGGCCGTAATCCAGCGTCACCTTGTCCAACTGCGCGAACGACGATTGCAGGTTCTGCTGCGAGCCGCTGATGGCGCGCTGGTTGCCGTGCAGGAAATCTGCCAGCTGCCAGTAGGCGGCGCCATTTTCGCGGGCCAGACAGTTGGCATCGTTGGCGGCATGTTGCGCCCAGGGATGGATCTGCGAAAGCGGATAGTCCTTGTAGACGATCTTGATCTTGTCGCCGTAGGCGGGCAGGATCTCGCTCATCAGGGTGCTGTGCATGCGGGCGCAGAAGGGGCACTCGAAGTCGTCGAAGTTGACGACGGTGACCTTGGCGTCGGGATTGCCGCGCACCGGACGATCGGTCAGCGTGATCTTGCTCATGGTGTCGGCGTAGATGTCCTTGGTCAGGTCGATCTTGGAGTAGCGAATGAGCGTCTTGTTGTCGGTGGAGATGAGAAAGTCCGCCTTCTGGACCTTGCCCTCCCGGCTCATGCTGATGGGCAGCAGACTGTAGTTGTTAAATTCGCTGGCCGTCGGCGTACCCACGCTGATGACAACGTCGGGCGGGATGTTGAAGTAGGCGCGAATCTGCTGCGAAACCCGCTGGGAGACATCGGGGGGCAAGGGCGAGGGAACGGTCTGCGCGAACGCGGACGCGCACAACAGTAGCGACCAAGTCGCCAATCGTCTCAGAAACAAGGAGGGAAACCGCCTTTCGGAGGGAAAGAGATGCATGGACAGATAATTATCTCACGGAGGGGGCAGGTTGCCCTTACTCAGAAGGCAGGGTGTGACGCCTCAGCACGCAGGTAGACCTCAGTGGCTGCGACAACCCTTAAATGGGCAGCCAGAGGCGCGCCCGCGCTTGGGGCGGGTACATCCAAAATACAGTTCGCCAGTCTTCCGCGATTTCCGACCGATAGTCGGAGCTCCGCAATTTGGGCAGGGCGGCCCAGGCTCCCTCCAGCGCGTCGGCCTGTCCATCGGATGCTTCATTTCTTTTCCGTGAAAGCCTCGTATTGGGATTTCAGATGTCTCAAAATTGTGGCGCGGTCCTCATCGGTTCCATGCCGAGCGATGATGGACAGAGCGAGAGTGTCTTCAAGACGTTCGAGACACCTCGCGATTCGGGCAATGTCATCTCGTTCGAGAACCCCGGCCTTTTTCTTTGGCATTGGTCAGCTCCACAGGGGTGGCCTTAGAGTGGAGCGATGAGCCCTCCCCCCCAACCTCCAGAGTCCCCGTTTTCGGCCGCAGCGACTCCAGCGGTAGCATGGCATTCATCGAGCCGGAGCGAAAGCCTTCCAGATCCAGCGTGACGTAGGAAAATCCCAGCGCCTTGAAGATGCGGGTGAACTCCGCGGCCATTTCCGCGGTGAGGGCGCGCGGCAGTTCGTCGCGCGCGATTTCAAGGCGCACGATGCTGCCGTGATGGCGCACGCGGCACTGGCGGAATCCCAGGCGGCGAAGCGCCTCTTCGCCTTCTTCGATCGCGGCCAGCGCCTCGCGCGTGACCGGGCGGCCGTATTCGATGCGCGAGGACAGACAGGCCGAGGCCGGCTTGTCCCAGATGCGCAGGCCGGCTTCGCGCGCCAGTTGCCGCACATCGTCCTTGGTCAATCCAGCCTCAAGCAAGGGCGCGGCCACGTTATGCTGGCGCGCGGCATTCTGTCCCGGCCGGTAATCGCCCTGGTCGTCGACATTCACGCCGTAAGCGATGGCGTCGAAGCCATGCTCCCGGCGATATTGCTCCATCACGGTGAACAGCTCGTCCTTGCAGTGGTAGCAGCGCTCCGCGTCGTTGCGGAGGTAGGCAGCGCGGTCCATCTCAGCGGTCTCAACCACTACGAGCGGAATTTGATGCTCTTCGGCAAAGGCGAGGGCGTCGCGCATCTGCGAGCGCGCCAGGCTGGGGGAATCGGCAAGCACGGCGAGCATGCCGTCGCCGAGTTCGCCATGCGCCGCCCAGGCCAGGAAGGCGGAGTCCACTCCGCCGGAGTAGGCAATCAGCAACCGTCCCAGCGAGCGCAAGAGCGCGCGCAATTTGGTTTCGCGATCGGCGACAGACGCCGTATGCGGCTGAGCGGACATCGTTGTCATTGTAAGACACGTGGCGACACTTCTTCAGCCCGGAGCGGAAGCTCGGGGAATCGCGCCAAATGAAAGGCACGAGCTCCTTCAGGGCGTTTTAGTACAGTCTCTGCAGCCGCCTGAGGCTGCCAAAGGTCCCGACGTTGGTCAGGCTGAAGGAGAAGCGGTAGGCATTTTCGTTGCGCACCAGGCCCAGCGCCCAGCGCGAATATTCGAAGGCCACGCCGCAGCAGTCCCAGTTGTAGTTGGTCTGGATGGTGGCAGCCTGAATGTAACTGAGCCGCGAGTCGACGCCTACGCTGACCGCGCCGCTGAAGCCCTGGCGCGTCATTCCGCCGTAGATGGCGCCCAGCCGGTACTGGTTGAAGATCTCGGGAATGGTCTGTCCGTTGGAGCCGGTGGTGAATTCGCCGGGGGCGTTGAGATAGCTTTGCCCGCCGTTGAGATACCAGTTGCCCCAGCGATATCCGGCGAAGATAGTGCTGGCGTTGATCTGATGCAGGACGGGATCGTAGTCGAGCGCCCACTGAAAGTCGGCGGCGCCGGACTGCACGCGCAGACGCGAGATGACGGGCGACCACAGGCGCGGTTCGGTGAGAAAGGCGATGCCGGTGAAGTCGACGGTGGTGTCGAAGACGTTGCGGCGCCCCGGCACCAGCGCTCCGCCGAAGGTGGTGTTGGTGAAATATTTCTGCGCCAGCTCCCAGGTCACCACATCGCCGGAGGGCGCCGAGGTGTCGCTGCAGAGGCGTTGCGGAGCGTTGGGGTCCTCGGAGAGCTGCTCGGTGAAATCCGAATATTCGGGATGCTCGAAGCACTGCGAGCTCAGCGTGGTTTTCTTGGCGTAAAGACGATTGACGACGCCGTACTCGATTTCATTCGTATCGGCGAGGATGTCGCGATAGTCGAAGCGGATGATCTGTCCAAAATCGCTGATGCCGCCCTGGTAACGGTAAATGGCGAACGGTTCGATGGTGTGCTTCAGCACGCGGCCGAAGGGCTTCTTGTTGAAGATCTTGACCAGCGTCGGGGGACGAAGTTCGAACAAGGCATTGGCGACGTTGCGGTTGATGGCGTCGTCAACGGCCACGCCGATCTGCGCCGGGTTGGTACTGGGCAACAGCCGCTGCGAATAGTAGGTTTCACGCGCGCCAACCTGCGGCCGGAAGGTCCAGCCGTGAAAGAACTTTGGCCACGAGATGTAGATCGGGGCATCGACTCGGCCCACGATCGGAGCGGTCTCGAAACCGAGTTCGCTGCGCGAGACTCCCTCCGTGGCCAGGTCAAAGGCATAGACAAAATTGGAGCGGCTGAACGTACGCTCCACGGTGGAAAGCTCCAGGCTGGGGGCATGCACGATCTCGATGTAATCGCCCGGCGCGGTGCTCTGATAGTTCTGGTAGCTGGAAGCGAGGAAGCCGAGCCCCCAGCCATTCGTGTTCTTGCTCAGAAAGCCATAGGAGCGGACCTCGGAGTTGATGGCTTCCGTGAACGCCTGCGCAAAGGCCAGGCGGAAGATGTAGGACGAGAGATAGTCCACCGAGAGCACGCCGCGGAAGCCGTCGGGCAGCTCCTTCCAGGAGTTGATCTTCAATTCCTGGCCGCCCTGATTCTGTCCCGTGGTCGGCGCACCTTGTTCGTCGATCACGCCGTAATACTGCGCCTGGAAAGCGTAGGTATAACCAATGGCGCGCAGATCGCCGAACTGCGCCCATCCGCGCGAACTGTAGAGTGCGGCGCCGAGGGTGGCATCCGCGTTGCGGCTCAGCACCCAGTAAAAGCCATCTCCCAGGATGAAGCCGCGTGTAGTCGACTCGCCGATCTCGGGGATGAGGAAGCCGCTCTTCCGCCCGAGGTTGTCCACCGGATGCTCCATGTAGGGGAAGTAGAAGACGGGGATTCCGTGGAGCTTCAGGGTGGCGTGATGCAGCTGCGCTTCGTCTCCCACTTCAACATCGGCCACCTGGGAATCCATCTGCCATTTCGGCTTGGGCAACTGGCATGATGTGACGTAGCCATCGGTGACGCGATAGCGGTCGGGACCCAGCTTGTAGACAATTTTCCCGGTAAAGAAGAACGGCGTGGACGAGGTGAGAAACATCGTCCGGTTCTTCACCCGCGCTCCGGTCGAGCCGGTGACGTCGTAGAAGACACCGGTATCGCGGCTGATGTCGTAGGTGGCGTGGCTGCCCACCAGGTGCCCGTTGTGGGTACCGCCGTCGAAAACCACATGGCCGGTCGCGGTCAGCTGGCCGGTCGTCGCGTCGTACGTCGCCTGGTCGGCGTGCAGGGTATAGGGTCCAAAGCGGATTTCAACGTGGCCCCGCACGTAATACATGTCCTGGTTCTTTTCCTGTTGGTCGGCCCGAATCAGCACCTCGTTATGTCCCAACGGGACGTTGGTGGCCGGCCGCTGTGGACCCGTTTCCGGCTCGCTCTGCAACTCCTGCTGAATGATTTTCTCCGTCGCCGTGTCTTCTTCGCCGGTGTCGGTCTTGGCGGTGATTCCCGATTTGGTCGCCGGCTGCTGGGGAGACGGCGGGTTGCCAATGTCCTCATCGCCAAAGGGCTCGTCATCGTCGAACGGGTTGTCGTCGCTGCTGCCATTGCTGGAGGGAGTGGACATGGAACGCGAGTTGCTTTGCGACGAACTGGATTGCGCTGAATTTTGCTGGCCCGCGGAAGGACGCAACTGGCTGGTTACTACAGGCGGAAGCAGAAACAGATGACACAGCAACAGCGCCGTGATAATCAATCGATTGCGAGGAATCATCGACAGGCGTGCATCCCTTCGCTGGTGCGTTGTAATGGAGCAGACCTTGCAACTTAGCACGTTGCAAGGCGACAGGCAAAACCGGTCAGTCCGCAGCCTACGTTCTCATCCTGTGCGCTGCGGCGGGAATCGCCTCAGTCGATGGATCGCAGCTCTGACATTCTTCTAAACCCGACCGAAACTTCCTGGTTGCGTAGCGCGCCGGATTGCGCAACTCCGTCATGGTCCGGGAGGGGCGCACGATTTTTGCTTTGCACGGCGAGGAAACTGAACGAAAGTCGCGCCACGACATGAGCGAAGAACAGACAGCACGGCAGGAAGACGAGGCCGAATCCCCGCATCCCGAGATTTGGCGAGATGAGATTCAGACACGCGTAGCGCACTACCGCAGCCGCCGCGGCGGCCGTCGCCTGGAAGGCGCATTCAGCATGCGCTTTCCGTTTCCGCCATCGACGGCTCCGGAGAACGGCAGCGCAGCGGTGGAAGCCGGCGAACCCACGGTACAGGATATGCCGCTGGCTGCCGGCGCCGAGCTACCGCCGAGCGTCGATGAAGGTGTCCCGACGCAGCTGGAAGCTCCAGTCGAGCAAGCGCCAGAGCCGTCAGCGGCCGTTGAGCAAGCGGAACTTGCCCCCGCCGTCGCCGATGCCGCTCCACAGGAAGATGCCAAGCCGGTCGTATCGCCGGTGCCGAGACCGAAGGCACGTCGCAAGGTGATCGCGTTTCCGCGACAGGCTTCCGCTCCGCCGCCGCCCGTGTATCGCCTCGCCGATCCCGTGGTTCCGGAGCAGCCGCGCATTCTGGATGTGCCGGAGGAGTTGGAAGCGTTTCCCACGACGCCGCTGCTGGATGGGCTGGACGTTCTTCCCGATCCGCGCAACGCGCCGGCAGTGCCGCCGGATCATGTCGAGCTGCCACTCGAGGCCGCGCCAACTTCCCGACGCGCGTGCGCCGGGCTGATCGATGGCGTTCTGGTGGCGGCCGGAGCCGCGATGTGTGCGGCGGCTGCCTATCGCATGCTGCCCAAGCCTGCTGCCAAGCCCGTGCTGCTGACTGCGGCTTCGCTGCCTGTTCTCTTCTGGGCGATCTATCAGTACCTGTTCCTGATGTACACCGGTGCGACGCCCGGCATGCGCCTGCTGCATTTGCGGTTGACGACGTTCAAAGGCCAGCGGGCGAATTGGCGGCAGCGCCGCAGCCGGGTCGTCGGCCTGTACTTCTCGGCTGCGTCGCTGATGATGGGCGTGTTATGGGCGCTGGTGGATGTCGATGCACTCTGCTGGCACGACCGCATCAGCCGCACCTACCTGTCGCAGCGGCGGTAGCCGGTCAGTTTAAATCGACACGCCTTCGGGAATCTGGAACAATCTTCGGCTATGAGAGCGGCGTGGTATGAGAAGCAGGGTCCCGCGCGCGAGGTTCTGGTCGTGGGTGAGATGCCCGATCCGCAACCCGCCGCGGGTGAAGTGCGAATTCGGGTCGCCGCGTCGGGTGTGAATCCGGGCGACGTCAAGAAGCGGGAAGATGCGTTCGCCCTCGGCATGGCGTATCCGCGCGTCATTCCCCACAGCGATGGCGCGGGGACCGTCGATCGAGTGGGCGAGGGCGTATCGCCGGAGTGGATTGGCCGGCGCGTGTGGTGTTATGGCGCGCAATCATATCGTCCGTTGGGAACCGCCGCGGAATATGTTGCCGTGCCGTCAACGCAGGCGGTGCCGCTTCCCCAGGGTGTGTCGATGGAGCAGGGCGCCTGCCTCGGTATTCCCGGCATCACCGCGCATCGTGCGGTCCACGTCGGCGGCGCCGTCGAAGGACGCACGGTATTGGTACAGGGCGGTGCAGGCGCAGTTGGCGCCTGCGCGGTGCAGCTCGCCCACCACGCCGGTGCCCGCGTCATCGCCACTTGCCGCTCGGAAGAAGACCGCCCGGTCGCCTCGCGAGCGGGCGCCGATGAGGTGCTGCTGACCGGCAGCGGCCTGGCCGAGCGCATCACGAAACTGGCTCCCAACGGCGTCGACCACATCGTCGAGGTGGCGTTCGCCGCCAACATCGGCACCGACATCGACGTGCTGGCGCAGGGCGGCTCCATCGCCACCTACGCCACCAATTCGCCCAAGGCGGAAATTTCGCCGTGGCTACTGGCCTTCAAGAACGCGCGGATGTTTTTCGTGGGCAGCGACGACATCCCGCCTGCAGGCAAACTCGAAGCGACGCACGACATCAACCAATCGCTTCAAGCGGGATGGCAAGGCCTCGACATCGCAGCGCGTGTGCCGCTGGACGAAATCGCCCGGGCACACGAACTCGTCGAGCATCCGACGAAGCCCGGCCGCGTTGTGGTCATGATCTGAACCACGGCGCGGCCTCAGCTCCAACGCCGAACCTTCACGCCGCCACGAATGCGGTCCTGTATTACCTCATCGAAAAACATGTAGGGGTGTGCCGGTCCCAGGCTGCTGACGTCGTCCAGCTTCTTGCGCAGATCGGCCGGGATCACGAAGTCGATTGCGGCAAGGTTGCTCTCCAGTTGCTTGAGCCGCGTGGCGCCGATGATGGTCGACGTCACGCCCGGCTGCGTGGCCACCCAGTTGAGCGCGACCTCCGCGGCCGTGCGCCCCACGCTCTTCGCCACCTCCTGCACCGTGTCGAAAATCTTCCAGTTCCGCTCGGTGAACTTGTCCAGGACCGGATTGTTGGATTCTTTCAGTACATCCAGGCGGCTGCCCTGGCTGCTGGTGGGACCGCGCTTGGTGTATTTGCCGGTGAGGAAGCCGCCGGCCAGCGGGCTCCAGGGGCAGACGCCCATGCCCAACTCGCGCGCCGCGGGAATATGCTCGCGCTCAATGTTGCGCTCCACCAGCGAATACTCCAGTTGCAGCGCGATGGGCCGCTCCATACCGTACAACTCCGCCAGCGTGAGAGCGCGAGCGGCATACCAGGCGGGAACGTCGGAGAAGCCGTAGTAGCGGACCTTCCCTTCCCGCACCAGGTCGGTCAGCGTGCCCACCACTTCGTCCACCGGCGTGATCGTGTCCCACACGTGCATCCAGTAGAGGTCGACATACTCGACCTTCAGCCGGCGCAGCGAACCTTCGAGCGCGCGATAGATGTTCTTGCGGCCATTGCCGCCGGAGTTGGGATTCCCTTCCTGCGGGTTGAAGGTGAACTTGGTCGCGATCACCAGCTTGTCGTGCAGTTGGGCGTCGGCGATGAAGCCTCCCAGCACTTCTTCGCTGTTGCCTTCGGCGTACACGTCGGCGACGTCGACAAAGTTGCCGCCGCGCTCGACGTAGCGATCGAAGATGCGCCGGGCTTCAGCGTCGTCCGAGCCCCAGCGATCATTGCCAAAAGTCATGGTGCCTAGGGCCAGCGGACTGACGCGCAGCCCGGAGCGGCCCAGCGTTACGTATTCATTCAATGGCATGATGATGATCTCTCCCTGAAGAGTTTCGATGATCCGAAGCATGAGAAGGTGCGGGAAGCCGCGCTACTCGTAGCGCAGGCTCTCCACCGGCTGGAAGTGCGCGGCGCGCGCGGCCGGCGCGGTCCCGAAGATGATGCCCACCAGGCTGGAAGCCAGCACCGCGATAATCACCGACCATCCCGAGACCGGAACCCGGTAATTGGTGATGAAGCGAACCGAGAAGGGCAGCGCCAGGCCGAGCAGGATACCGACGGTGCCGCCGGCCAGCGAGATCAGGGTAGCTTCCACCAGAAATTGCGCGCGAATCTCGGCGTTGGTGGCGCCTACCGCTTTGCGGACGCCGATCTCGCGCGTGCGCGCGTTCACCGTGGCCAGCATGATGTTCATGATGCCGACTCCGCTCACGATCAGCGTCAGCACCGAAATCAGCAGCAGCACGGTGGTCAGGGTATTGGCGGTCTTACCGGCCACCTGCAACAGCTGCGTCAGATTGTCCACCCGGTACACCGAATCCGGACGATGCCGCGACTGCAGCACATCATGGATTTGTTGCGTGGCGCGAGGCACCTCGGCGGAATCCGACACCGAGAAAAATAGCTGCTTCACCTCATCGCTGTTCGTGAAATAGCGCGCCACCGTGTAGGGAACCAGCAGCGTGTCCTCGGAGATTTCCGTCTGACCGAAGGTATCCACCCGCTCGCGAAAAACCCCGATTACGGTGAACGGCAGGCCGCTGAGCTTGATCTGCTGCCCTACCGCGAGATCGTCCGATCCGTAGAGCGTTTCGGCCAGCTTTTGCGTGATCACCGCAACCTTGTTGCGCGCCAGGGTGTCGCGGTCATCGAAGAACCGGCCGGACAGAACTTCGAGGTTGCGCACATACAGATACTGCCAGGAGACGCCCAGCACCAGGATGTCGCGCTCCCTGCCGCCGGGAACGGCGATGCGATCGTGGAACTCGATCATCGGCGAAGCGTTGTTGATGCCGGGAACCCGCTCGCGCACCGCATTCAGGTCATCGAGGGTGAGAAAGTCGCTGCTGGCGTCGCGGCCAAGAATACCGCCGCCGGAGTATTCCGCCACCATCATGTTGGAGCCGATGTTCTGGATTTGCTGCAGCAGATATTGCTTGCCGGTCAGGCCGATGGTGACCACCAGAATTAGCGAGGCGGTCCCAATCACCATTCCGAGCGAGGTGAGGATGAACCGCACCTTGCCGATGCGGAAGGTTTGCAGCGCGACACTCATGGTGTCGCCGAAGACGAACTTCGGATGTCGCCGCTTGTTGCCGTTCACCGCCATGCCTACGTCTTAGACTAGTCTCTGCCGCGCCCGGCTTCAATTCGCCCGGACAACGCAAACCGGACGCGTTCTCAGCTCGTGGCAGGTTGTTCGGTTGTGCTGCAGGCAGAGCAGCCACATTGTAGAATCGTGGTTACACCGATTCCTTCGGATCACGCGGACTTAATGCGGTTTTGCCGTCATCTCTTCTGGGCTCTTCCGTTGTTGCTCTCTGGCGTCATGCTGGAGCCGGCCGCTGCACAGCAGGCCGTCGGCCAGCTGTATGCCACCGACGCCAGCGTGAAAGGATCGGTCGTGCTGGCCGGCTCGGGAACCAGCGTGCTCAGCGGCTCGTCCATTCAGGCCGGAGCGCAGGCCGCAACCCTCAAGCTGGATCGCGGCGGCAGCCTGCTGGTCTGCGAGGGGACAAAACTCTCCGTCACCGCCTCGCGGAGCGGGCGCGAGTTGCTGTTCAGCCTGAACAGCGGCAACGTCGAGATGAACTATCCTCTGGGTGCGGAAGCCGACACCCTGCTGACCCCCGACTTGCGGCTGATGCTGCCTGGACCGGGCACGGTCCACGTTGCGGTGCGCATCACCCCGCAAGGCGACACGTGCGTGCAATCGCTGCCCTGGAATGTTTCCGCCATCGTGGTCTCCGAAACCATGGGCGACGCCACCTATCAGGTGAAGCCGGACGAGGCGGTGCTGTTCAAGGCAGGTCATCTCAGCGAGGCGAGCCGCTCGCGACAGAATTGCGGATGCCCGACGGCGCCACCCGTGCCGACGCAAGTGGCAAAACCCGCACCCCCGCCCCCGCCGGCGCAGCCGAAACCGGCACAGCCGCTGGCGGCCGCGCCGCCTCCGCCGCCGGAGCAGCATATCCTGGTCGAGGCGCCCTTCATCTTTCACGGCGACGAGCCTACCCCCGATCTCACCCAGAACGTCGCCATCCTCAGGCTGGAGAACACCAAGGTCGTGCAGCTGGAGCCGACGGTGGTGCCGCCGGCGTCCGCCAAGAAAAAGCCCGCGCCCGCCAACAATACCCAAACTGCGAAGAGAGAGTCGCACGGCTTCTTCAGCAAGCTGGGCATGTTCTTCGCGTCGATCTTTCACTAGCTGTCAGCTCGCTCTTCGCCAGAGCTAGAGCGGAGAGTTGGTCAGAGTCTCCTTAGCTCATAGCAATCGAGAGAGCGTAGCCCCGCAGGGGTGTGAGGGCAACGGTTGGCTTTTGGCGGGTATTTCCATACCCGTCGGGCGAAAGCCGCGTACCGATTTAACTGACGGCTGATAGCTGACGGCCGACAGCTTGCGAAGTCCTTGCCATTGCCAACGCCTCTGGTACTATGGCCTCCTACCGACAAGGAGGGACTCATGCCTCATTGCACCAAGTGCGGCGCTGAAGTTCCCGTCGACGCACCGTTCTGCCAGACCTGCGGGCAGGCGCAGCCTGCCGCCGCACCCGCTCCAATCTCCACCGTGCCGCCGCCAACTCCCGCGACCGGAGCCGGTATGACCGAAAACACCGCCGCCACTCTCAGCTACGTTCTCGGCTGGATCACGGGAATTATTTTCTTCCTCATCGACAAGCGTCCCTACGTGCGCTTTCACGCCGCCCAGTCGATCGTCACCTTCGGCGGACTGCACATCATCCGCATCGTGCTGGGCATGTTCTTCGGCGTCGGCTGGATGTTCGGCGGACTAAGCCATGGGGGCTACGACAGCTTGGGCAGCTTCGGCTTTGGTCTGGCAATTTTGAGCCTGGTCGGACTCGTGACCTTCATCCTCTGGATCGTGTGCATGATCAAGGCGGCGACCGGTTCGCGTTTCATGCTGCCCATCGCCGGTCCTATCGCCGAGAACCTGGCGGGAAAGTGATCGCGCTCGAAACCGCCGATTTATCGAAAATGGTGGGCGCTACACACGGTGGAAGTCACAGGTTCGAATCCTGTGAATCAGGGCTGAACCACCTGTTTCAACAACTTGTACGGCGCGGGTCGCATACTTAAGTCATTGAAAACACGGGTAGAGCACAATAAGGCCTCGCCTATTGTGCGCGAAAATGTGCATCGATCAGTCCACGTGTCGCCTTCACCAACGAGATTCGTGCTCGCATCAGACTGGCTCGGGCCCGTATCGCCATCAGGCCAGCCTTCTCATTCCATCTGTTCCGAACAATACTAACCATTAATTAGCGATGGGAACCTACACCAGCAATCTCGAAAGCTACACCGCAGGTGAAGCCGCCACAGTTATCGTGGCCTCCACCTTCGTACGTAGTACCATAAAGATTGCCACTTGCATCGAATGTTACTGGTCCGTGAGGGTAGAGTCCATCACTAACGTCAAAGTCATGGAGGTCGGTAGGCGTGCATGTTTGATTGCAATTTGGTGGCATCTCGAAAACCAAGCCGGCATCAGACGGTCCCCCGTGCTGGCAAGTACCGTATAGGTTGCCGTCCGGGCCTATAGTAACTCCAGGATAAGGGAAGCAATCATTAGAGGAATACACCAGAGAAAACATCCAGCCCCCGGCTGACGGACTAACCTCAAATACCGTTCCCCCGTTCTGGGGGCCAAAGTTTTCGCCAGTGCCATACAGGTTCCCTGCCTGATCAATCGCTAACGTACCAAACGTCGGAGCTCCGGTAGTACCGTTATTTAAATCGACGATGGTGTGTTCGACCCATCCGCCATTCATAGGCATCAATTGATAGATGGTCCCGTCCCCGCTGGCTCCGCCAGATGATGTGTTGCCATAGATGTTTCCAGCCGCATCAAAGACCACGCCTGAATAGGGATTACATCCGTCGCCGATTCCACCAGCGAAGGTGTAAAGGACCGCTTCAGTCCATCCACCTCCGGATGGTGATAGCTTCCAGACGGTCCCGCAGTTCGGGGCACCGCCATACGCGGTGGTACCATACATGTTCCCGGCATGATCGAAAACCACGTTGCCCAAGTAAGGGTTTGCTCCGTCTGCTCCTGCCATAAAATCGTACAGCACAGTTTCGTTCCAAGGACAAGTCGTAGACACGCATACCGTCAGCGGGGGCCGCAACTCGAACACGGTGCCGACGAGGTTCGTACCGCCGTAACTTGTCGTGCCGTACAAGGCACCATTCGGTCCGATCACTACTCCCGCATTGGGCCCTGATCCGTCGTTATTAGCGTCGGTAAACGCGTACAGCGGGTTCAAAGTCCAATTGAGATTTCTCTCTGATAGCTTAAACACCAAACCAACACCGTGCGCGCCATCCATGGTTGCCGTTCCGTAGAGTGTGCCGGATCCGCCGACGGTCAAGCCGGCATTTGGAAATCCCCCATCACCGCCCCCGGTGAAGTTGTGGAGGTCGCTAAACTGTGCCTGCATGGGCTCTGTGGCGAGTACTGTCAACGTAACAACCACCGCCAACAGGGTGGCGATGATACTTGCCTTGGTATTGAAACGCAGTAGCGCGAGCGGAGTGATCAGCCTGCTCATAATGCTCTCCTGTCTTCGTCCCTTGAGGAGGACTGGGTTACGGCCAAGGCAAGACCGTAATCGCTATGACGAATGTGGGGGAGCAACCACACCGCGAGTTCTAGCCGCCAATAGCGCATCTCCATGTGTCCTAGGTCAATTACACTGGCCACTGAATGCCAAAGGACTGGAGCATGTCGCCACCGTGGATCAGGGCCGAAGTGGCGTAAGACTATCTGAGCCAGATTCGGCAAATAGCATAGGGTGGGATTAAAAACCGCTGCCGGTGTGAAAGTCAAGCGCTTTCTGCAAGGCGGTAAGGGTTGGGGCCTTTCGGGAGCGATCGACGAGCACTGAGATTTTGGCCGACGTCATACCTGACGCCCTATCGGATGCGCCAGACGCCGCGTGACTAGAACGGCGAATCTAGCTACGACAGCCTGGGCAGCTTCGGACTCGCTTTCGCCATCTTCAGCATACTTGGCCCGCTGACCTTCATCCTCTGGATCGTGTGCATGATCAAGGCGGCGACCGGTTCGCGTTTCATGCTGCCCATCGCCGGTCCTATCGCGCAGAATCTGGCCGGCTCGTAAGCGCGGCGGGCGCGATATGTGAGCGAACCACTTGCGGAGGCGATCTCGGTCGAGCTCGCTTTATTTGTTACAATCCGAACACCGCATAGTGGGCGCTTAACTCAGCGGTAGAGTGCCATCTTCACACGGTGGAAGTCATAGGTTCGAATCCTATAGCGCCCACCAATGTTTTCTAGGGC
>Ga0335081_10010384_pt1 | contig 15047 bp, 5 predicted proteins | sample Lox_Sample_35_FD_206713 | JGI IMG/M metagenome (GOLD analysis project Ga0335081, IMG submission 206713) | Soil microbial communities from Loxahatchee National Wildlife Refuge, Florida, United States - Lox_Sample_3.5 | ecosystem: Environmental > Terrestrial > Soil > Wetlands | place: USA: Florida...
AGCATTCCGGCCGCCATGCCTTCATGCACAAGCTCGAGGAGCTCGGTTACAAGCTCGCCGGCAACCAGCTCGAAGACGCCTTCGTGCGCTTCAAGGCGCTGGCCGATCGCAAGAAGCACGTCTACGACGAGGACATCGAGGCCCTGGTCGACGAGGAGATCGCGACCTTCCAGGACCACATCAAGCTCGTGTCGCTGTCGGTGATCGCCGGCACGCGGGGGCCGCAACGCGCCACCATGAAGCTCGATGTCGACGGCAAGGCCATGCTCGAAGAGCGCGAGGGCAACGGCCCGGTCGACGCGGTGTTCAATTGCATCAAGGCCATGGTGCCCCACGACGCGGTGCTGGAGCTCTATCAGGTGCATGCGGTGACGGCCGGCACCGACGCCCAAGCCGAGGTCTCGGTACGGCTGTCGGAGAATGGCCGCGCCGTGACCGCCAAGGGCGCCGATCCCGACACGCTCGTCGCCTCGGCCAAGGCCTATCTCGCCGCGCTCAACAAGCTCGTCGCCCGCCGCGCCCGCAGCGGCAAGCTCGAGCCGCTCGGCGTGCGGATTCACTCAACGGACGCTGGCTGAGCGCGATCTTTCCTTCCGCCATTGCGGAAGAACTCCACTTTCCGAGCGCGGTGAAGGAAATCGGATAAGGCGCATCTTTTCTGATTGCCTCGCCGGGCTCGGAGCACAGTCGAAACTCACCCCTCAGGTGAGGGTGAAAATTCGGGACGGTTTTTTGCGCCCAAACAATACCGAAGCCACTCGTTCGGAGGTTGTATGTAGCGCAAATATCCGCTAAGATAGCAGCTCATCATCTACGCAGACGCACTCCAAAAAGGAGCGTTCTGATATGCAAAGCGGCCCCGCGACGCGAACGATTGCTGCGCGCAGCAGTGCGGCCCAGCGAAAGTCAGCCAAAAAAAAGAAAGGCAGACCTCCAGGTCCGCCGTCGCCACCGCCGAAAAAGCGAAAGTGACCGCATTGGGTCGATCGCGAGGGCAACGTGACGAGTGACGGCACAGCTTGCTTATTGGAGAAAGCGGTCGCACCCGAGCAGAAGCCGATTCGCCCTGAACCTAATCAATGGCCTTCGCGCGAGCGTCCTGCAGGACCGATCAATCCGCCCTGGCGTCCTGAGCCAACAAACCCCAAACCGCCAGGCCCTATCAATCCGCCGACCCTGCCCGGTCCTTCGCCGACAATTCCAGAGCCCTCAATTGAGCCTGGCTCATAATCCGGAGGAGCCGGCCGGCGAGATAATGCAAAGCTCACCAGTGAGTCCCCATTGCTCGACATTCTGAAAACCGCCGCTGGGCAAAGCCTGTTTCCCCTGCTGGCGTGGATTTTTCCAAGTGGCCTTGCGGTGCTCGCGGTCTGGTTCGTCACAGTGCCGATGCTCGACGCCGCCGGCTATCCGATTCCCGCTGCCGTCAGCGGCTTGACGGGTGCGGCGGCCATTTCCTGGCTCACCGGGATTTCGATCGCTTTAGGCGCGGTGCTCAATGTGATGTCGACGCCGCTCTACCGCCTTCTCGAGGGCTATTCATGGCCGAAATGGCTTCGCCAACGCGCGGTGAACTGGCAAAAACGAAAGTACCGCGCCCTGCGCGCCACGGTCGACGCCGGCATTGCCGGTCAGGACTGGGAGACCGGCTTGGCTTGGGAGCGTCTGGCGCGCTATCCCAGCGATATCGATCAGATCGCGCCTACCGGATTTGCAAACGCGCTGCGCTCTTTCGAAACCTACGGCGTCAGCCGCTACAATCTCGATTCCCAGATCATGTGGACTGAGCTGTGGTCAGTCGTCCCGGATCAAACAAGGACGGAGTATGAAGGCGCCAAGGTTTTTGTCGATTTGTTCGTTGCCACTTTCTATCTCAGCTTAGCGTTCTCGCTGGCATCGCTCATCATCGTCTTCATCGACTGCCAGCATCGGCTTCTCGATACAATCGCAGTCGTCGCTCCGCTCGCGATCGCGGTCTATTGCTATCGCATGGCCAACGTCGCTTCCACGTCTTGGAGCGCAACGGTCCAAGCCATGGTCAATATCGGTCGCAAGCCGCTCGCCGATTCGCTCGGTCTCGCGCTGCCCGCCACCTTGGCAGCCGAACGTGAAATGTGGGAGGCGGTGGTCGGATACGTATTCTATGGCCCCGTTGATGGCGCCGAGTTTCGCGATCGCATCGACAGATTCCGCGCCCGGCCTGCGCACCCGAGGGCGGGCCCGGACCATACCCCGGCCAATTGACTCGCAGGACGCCGGCTGAGGCCTGGCGCAACAATTTTGTGACTTGCGGCCGCCGGGCCTTGCGCCAGCCCGAGCGGCACCATCTAGACTCAAGGTTGCACATCGGCATAATCTACAACCCGGGTACGCGCGCGTATTTCGCGCATCCCGGGGGATATCATGCCGACAACACGCAGGGCGCTCCTGCAGGGCGCCTTTTTCACGACCGGTTCGATCCTGATCGGCGGCTGCTGCAAACTTGCCGCCCAGCCTAGTCTGCCACTGATCGACGCGGTGGCCGCCGCCTGCAAGCGGCTGGCGCCGCTCGGCTGGCGGGCGATGCTGCTCGATGTCACCGGCGGCGCGCTCGATATCACCGCCGCCGACCTGCGCGGCGAGCTCGCCAAGACGCTCGACAAGATCGACCGCAGTTACCCCGGATACGGCGATTTCGACGTCGCCGGCCAGCGCGGCATCGAAGTCGGCGGGCCAAACCGGAGCCTGCTCTACCACGCTTTTGCGTCGCCGACCGTGGTGGCCGACCGCCACGGCAAGATGCTCGGCGGTTTTCCGAACATTGCCGAGATCGATGCGGTCGAGAATTACGTCTATGGCGCCTTGCCGCCGAGCCTCGACGACATCCGCAAGCTCTATCCGGGCCGTCCGCTGGCGATCGCGGTGTTTGCGCTGGAATACCGCAATACGCCGAATTCGGTGCACGGCCGGCACGCCGAGCTGTGCTTCGCGCGCGCCGGCGTGGCCCGGCTCGGCACCATCGGGCCGCATTATAATGCGGCGACGCGGGCCTTCGACGGCCTCGATCCGGACCGGCCGTTCGAGTTTCGCGCCGTGCCGCAGCGGTTCGCCGCCTATCTCGCGGTGCAATTGAAGGGCGATTACCAAAGTTTCGGGCCGCAGGATTTTCTGCCGGCGGATGCCGGCAAAAACGCGCAGGAGCCGGGCGATGCCGAGCGGGATTTCTGGGTACCGGTGCAGAAGCTGTTCGACGGACCGGAATGCATCCGCGGCTCCAACCTCGTCCTCGACGTCAGCCGCGAACTGCGCAACGACGAGCTGGCGCGGTTTCACCAATTCCTCGACGTCGGCGGCTATAGCAACAATTGGCGCGGTGCCGACCTGGAAAATTATCCCTTCACCATCCGCAACGAGAAAATCGCCTCATTCTCGGACGATGCCGCCTTCGGCCCCGGCGTCATCGAGCCCACGCCCGCGCCGCTGTTCGAACCCGCGCAATATCGGGGCAAGCCGCTGACCTTCCCGGTCGACAGGCGCTATATGGAGGATCCGCAAAACCTCGAATACTCCTCGCTGCAGGTTCTGCCGGCGGCCGGGTCGAACGATCAATTCGACTATTTCAAGAACCGCTCGCCGGACACGCAGCGGCCGGCGCCGGAATATCTCAACGTCCGCCACGAAGTGCTCAAAGACGGCCGCGTGATCAATCTCAACAACGATCCCGATCTGATGACCGTCATCAGAAACGGCGGCTATCAAGCGCAGCACTATATCGATTTTACCGGCGACGGCTGGGTCGTGGCGCAATGCGCGCAGCTGAGCTCCGAAATTCCCGACACCATTCCCGCCTATTGCATGGTCGGGCCGCCCGACTTCTTTCCGAAAGTACGGCAGCGCGAGCTCATGCTGTGGTGGAAGAACGACGTGCCGGCGGTGCTTCGCGATACGCTATGGCCGCTGCCGCCGTTCTGCCTGTCGCAGACCCGCATCGCCGCCAATATCACGCTGCCGATCGGCTTCTCCATCAACGACGTCACGGTGAGCGCGATCGTCACGCAGCCGCAGAGCGGCGGCGGGCCGATCCAGTCGCCCAATGGGCCGTTGCCGGAAACGCTGACCGGCCTGCCGGACGCGTCTCCCGGCCTGTTCGATCCCGGCTGGGACACCAGCCAGGGCATTTATTTCACCGACGTGGAAGCGCCGATCCAGAAATTCCTGGTCGGCTACGGCCTCGGCTCGCCGTTCGTGGAAGATGCCAAACTGTGCGCCTCGCTCGGCAACTATTGGCCCGGCATATCGCCCGATGCGTCGCGCGAATTCCAGCCCAACAAATTGCTGGGCGGCATGGTCACGCCGTGGCCGTCGAACGCGCCGATGACCGACGAGGAGATCGGCATAACGCCGGTCGCCGGCGGCAAATACATGCCGTGGGACGGCGTCCGCGGCCCTTCCGAGCGCAGCGTCGACGGCCATCCGGTCGCGGCGTATCAGGATGTGATGCGCGTCGATTATGTCGACTTGCCCGGCACCATGACCGCGGCGCTGACGGCGCGCGTCACGCTTGCGCAATACCAAGCGCGCATCCTCGCCATGGAGGCGGTCTACTGGGCGCTCGGCATTCGCGGTGGGAGTTATGTCCAGGCGATGACCGAGAAGGCGAAGTGGTCGGTGCTGTCGTTCCGGGCGGCGACCGACGACGATCCGGAGCTCGCGGAAGCGCAGCAAGCGCTGGCGATGAAACTGACCGGGCCGCACCGCTACCGCTTCGTGGTCTTCCGCACGAACGAAAACACCGACGAAAAGCACGATCCGACCGATCCGCGCATCGTCCTCATCGAGATGATCGACCGGACCGTGCTCTACGTTTCCGGCAGCGTCGTTCTGTACAAGCGCGAGGACGGTCGGTGGCGGCTCGACAATTCGATGCCGATATAGCGGTCGTCGGCGGTGGCCCGGCTGGCAGCGCCGCGGCAATCGCCTGCGCGCAGCGCGGTCTGCGCGTCGTGCTGTTCGAGCGCGACACCTTCGCGCGGGAGCGCCCGGGCGAGACGCTGCATCCCGGCATCGAGCCGCTGTTGGCCCAGCTCGGCGTCGCCGATCGCCTCGCCGACGTGGTCGGCGCGCGGCATGCCGGCATCTTTATCGAATGGGGCGGGCCGCGCCGGTTCGAGCCGTTCGGCGCCGATGCCGGCGGAGCGTGGACCGGCTTCCAGGTGTGGCGGCAGGATTTCGATGCGCTGCTCCTGGAGCGGGCGCGCGAGACCGGCGTCGCCGTGCGCCGGCCGGTGCCGGTAACCGGGCTCTCGGCCGGCGGCGCGCTGCGCTCGGCCGACGGAATCCTGTATGCGCGCATCGTCATCGATGCGACCGGGCGGGCGCGCTGGCTCGGCCGGGCGCTCGGCATCGCCAGTACGCCGCGCTCGCCGCGATTGGTCGCGCGCTACGGTTATGCGCGTGGCCATTGTCCGGCGCGCGATGCCGCACCGGCGCTGGTCGCCGACCGGCACGGCTGGACCTGGACGGCGATGGTGCGGCCGGACACCTATCAATGGACCCGGCTGGCCTTCAACGGACACCGGCCGAAGCCCGATTGGATGCCCGACGAGTTCGCCGGCCTCACCCCGCTCGGACCCTCGCGCGGCGCCGACGTGACCTGGCGGCTCGCGGAGACGGTGGCGCGGCCGGGCTGGTTCATGGTCGGCGACGCCGCCGCCATGCTCGACCCGACCTCGTCACGCGGCGTGCTGCGCGCGATCGCCTCGGGCATCATGGCCGCGCATCTGGCCGCCGCCGTCATTCGCGGCGCGGCACCGGCCGACCGGACCGCGGCGGCCTACCGCAATTGGCTCTCGGGCTGGTTCGACACCGACGCGGCGCGCTTGTCGCAATTCTATCGGGATTTGCACGCGCCGGGTTTCGCCTAGAGACGGGCGGCTTGGCATGGCCCGCGCAATGCCCTAGATACGCAGCCGCGCGGGCTTGAGGCCGCCCGCCACGGTGGAAGTTCCTAACCTGTCGTCCTTCGTCGGTTAGGGCGCATAGCTCAGTTGGTAGAGCAGCTGACTCTTAATCAGCGGGTCCAAGGTTCGAGTCCTTGTGCGCCCACCACGCTTCGCCCGTGCGGGCTACGCGTGGCGCAGCCACGCAAGTCCGCAAGCGCGATGCGTGTCCGGCGCAGCCGGAGCGAAGCGAAAGCGGAGACGGACGAATCTTCTCCCACACAGAATCTTTCTCCCACACCGACAAGACTGTCCGGCGGCGGCCATACATCCGCTTGCGGGCCGGGGGCGAAGGACGGCGCGCCGCGCCTAGGACGCGTCGCGCCGCCCCGGAGCATCACCGGGCGTACGCGCGTTACAAGGATTATGCTCGCCCGGTTCAACCCCTCCCCCGACGGAGGCGACGCCATCGGAACCCGCCGCCACGGCGAAACTATGCGGATTCGCGGGCGAGTTTTCGGCGCCGTGGTGGTCTTTCCGCCACGAATGACGGAGGAATCGATGGCGGGGTTCGGCAAAAAAGCCAAATCGATTGGCGCGTCGGGCGCGGCTCAACGGCTTGCCATCGCCGACCGGGGCGGCGGCGGACTGAGGGCCTGCTGAATGACGCGGCCGAGCGCCGAGATCTGATACGGCTTGCGCAGCACCGGAAATTCCGGATCGGCATCGAAGACCTTGGTGTAGCCGGTCGTCAGCACCACCGGAATATTGGGATAGCGATCGTTGACGATGCGCGCCAAAGCGAGCCCGTCGATTTGCCCCGGCAGCACGACGTCGCTGAACACCAGCGCGATGTCGCCGCCGGCGAGCTGATCGAGCGCGGCGGCCGCGCCCTCGACCTCCACCGTGCGGTAGCCGAGCTGCTCCAACAGCGACACCGCGACGTGCCGCACATCGGGATTGTCTTCGACGACCAGGATGGTCTGGCGATCCAGCGCGGCGTAATGCCTGTCGTCTTGCGGCAACGGCACGGCGACCGGCGCCAGGCTGCGCGGCAGATAGAGCGTCACCGTGGTGCCGCGGTCCATTTCGCTGTCGATCGTCACGGTGCCGCCCGAACTGCGGGCAAAGCCGTAGACCTGCGACAGGCCGAGCCCGGTGCCTTTGTCGGGTCCTTTGGTGGTGAAGAACGGCTCGACCACCCGCGGCAGCAGATCGGCCGGGATGCCGCTGCCGGAGTCGGCGACGCTGAGCGCGACGAAATCGCCGGCGAGGCCTTCCGGGCCGGCGCCGGGCTTGAGATGAACGTTCTCGGCCGCGATCACGATACGGCCGCCGTCCGGCATGGCGTCGCGCGCGTTGACGGCGAGATTGACCAGGGCGAGCTCAAGCTCGGACTTGTCGACGCTGACCGGCCAGGTGGTATCGGCAACGGCGATTTGAAAGTCGATATTGACATGCATCGATCCGGCGAGCACGTCGCGGATGGCGTGCACCGTTTCCGCCGGATCGATCACCATCGGATTGAGCGGCAGCGTCCGGGAAAACGACAGCAATTGCCGCGTCAGATTTTCGCCGCGCGCCGCCGCCATCTCGATGGCGCCAAGCGCGCGCGCATCGCGCGGCTCCTTCAGGCGATTTTTCAGGCTCTGCGCGTGGCCGCTCACGATCATCAAAAGGTTGTTGAAATCGTGCGCGATGCCGCCGGTGAGCTGGCCGATAGCCTCCATCTTCTGCAGATGCGCGGCTTGCCGCTGCGCCCGTTCGAGCGCGACGGCAGCCTCCTTCTCGGCGGTAACGTGACGGCCAGAAACGTAAATCAGACCGTGGTTTTCGGTCATGGTCCATTGCAGCCAGCGCCACGAGCCGTCCTTGTGGCGGAAGCGGTTTTCCATGCGCACGCTCGGCACGCCTTGCGCAAGCTGCGCGCGGCCTGCGATCGCGTTGGGCGCATCGTCCGGATGGCGCAGTTCGCTGACATGCATGGACTTGATCTCGTCCTCGCTCCAGCCCAACAGCCGGGTCCATGCCGGATTGATGCTCAGAAAATAGCCCTCGAAATTGGAGACGGCGAGCAAATCCTCCGAAACGTTCCAGATGCGGTCGCGCTCCAGCGTTCGCTTCTCGACTTCCGCCTCGAGCTTCTCGCTGGCCGTGCGCAGCTCCATTTCCATGGCGGCGCGCGCTTGTTCCGTCCGCATCCGCTCGATGGCGAAGCCGAGCTGCCGCGCCAGCGTCAGCGCCAGGTCGATATCCTCGCTGGTGAATTCACGCGGCGCGTCGTAGTAGCTCATGAACTTGCCGATCAGCCTGCCTTGGGCCATCAGCGGAATGAAGGTGAGCGCGCCAATACCTTCGCGCTGAAGCGCGGCCTCGATCGCCGGCCCGAGACCCGTGCCGGTGGTATCGGTCAGGCACACCGGCTCGGGATTGGTGTCGTCGCTATGCCATGGCGAATGGCCTTCGACGGCGCTCCGATAGCGATCGGACAGCCCGCGCCACGCCGCAAATCGCATGGCGCCCTCGCTATCGCAGCGCAGAATCGAGGCCCCGCTGCAATGCAGCGCGGTGACGATGACATCCAGCGCCGCCTCGTAAACGTCCTCCAATGACGTCGCGCGATAAAGCCGATCGGTGAAGCGGTAGAGCGCCGCCTGCTCCTCGGCACGCCGCGCCAGGACCTGCTCGGCGCGCTTGCGCGCGGTGATATCGCGGGCGATTTTCGAAGCGCCGAGCACTTTGCCGCTGGCGTCGCGCATCGGCGACACGGTGAGCGAAATGTCGACAAGCCGTCCGTCCTTGCAGCGGCGAACGGTTTCGAAATGCTCGAGACGTTCGCCGCGGCGCAGCCGCGCGAGGATTCTCGGTTCTTCGTGCAGAAGCTCGTCGGGGATAATGATGGTGATCGGCTTGCCGACGACTTCTGCCGCCGTATAGCCGAACAGCCGTTCGGCGCCGGGATTCCAGCTGACGATGACGCCGTTGAGGTCCTTGCTGATGATCGCATCGTCGGATGATTCGACGACACTGGCGAGCTGCCGGCGCGCCGCATCGCCTTGCCGCTCTTCGGTCACGTCGAGCAGCGAGGCGATCCATCCGGGGACACCGGCTGCGCCGTCGTGTTCGGGCCGATAGGCGATGTAGAGGCGGCGTCTGCCGACCGCGGGAAAATCGAGCTCGCATTCGAACTCCACCTCTTCGCCACGCAGCACCCGCTCGATATGGGGCCGTAGCTCGGCGAACGCCTGCTCGCCGAGCACTTCGACGATGGTCTTGCCGACGACCTCGTCACGGTCGCGCGCGATGAACCTGGCATACGCCTCGCTGATGAACCGGTAGCGCAGATCGCGCGTACATCGCACCAGCATGAAGGGCGTTCGATTGATGAGCGATTGCAGCTCGGCTTCGCTGGCGCGGAGCGCGTCTTCGGCGCGCTTGCGCTCGGTGAATTCCTGAAAGCTGCAGACGGCGCCTTCGATGCGGCCGGCACGGTCGAAGAGCGGCGTCGCGTTCATCAGCACCGGGACGCGCGAGCCGTCGGACCGCTCGATCACGATCTCGGCGCCGCTTACCGATCGGCCGGTCCGCAACGCGACGGCAACCGGGGTGGCGTCGAAACCCAGCGGCTCGCCGTCGGCGCTGTAGCGCCGGAAAGCCGGGCCGAATTGCTCGTTCGGGTCGCCGAGCGGCGGCCTGCGGCCCCATAGCTCGGCGGCACGCCGGTTATAGCGCACCAGGCCGCTGTCGGCGCGGCACACGCAGAATCCGGTCGGGATGGCGTCCAGCGCGTTTTGGTCGATGCCGCTGAATGCATCAAGGCCGCGCCGCGGCAAGTCAGGGTTTCGATCGCTCATATCAGAGTTCCCCTCGACTCGCGCAACGCCAATACATCCGGAAAGTTCCACATAGTTCAAACTCTTAACCTGCAATCGCGACGATAGCAGAAATTATGCCGCCATGAGGTTAAGCGCCGGTCTTTCCGCCGATGACCGCAAGGGCAAGGTTTGGCGCCGGGCCCAGACCTGCTAGGGTCGGCGCGGCGCCGGAGCGGCCCGGAAATTGCATAAAATTCGGGTGCTTAGAGCAGGCTTCAGCGGCAAATTCGGGCAGTGCGCGTCGCAGCATGTCGATCCTCGTCGGGCTCCATCACGCCACCCGCTACAGTTACGGTCGGCCGATCGGTCTTGGGCCGCAAATCGTGCGGCTGCGGCCGGCGCCGCACTGCCGGACGCGGATTCAAAGCTACGCTTTGACGGTCACGCCGGCGCAGCATTTCGTGAACTGGCAGCAGGATCCGCACGGCAATTGGCTGGCGCGTTTCGTGTTTCCGGAAAAAACCGCGGAATTCACCATCACCGTCGATCTGCTGGCCGATATGGAGGTCATCAATCCGTTCGACTTCTTCATAGAGCCCTATGCCGACAAGTGGCCCTTCAAATTTCCGCCGGAGCTGCTGCACGAGGATCTGGCGGCTTTCGTCGAACCGGAACCCGCCGGTCCGCGGCTTCTGGAATTCGTCCGTACCATTGCGCGCGAGCCGCGCAACACCGTCGATTTTCTGGTCGAGCTCAATCAGCGCTTGCAGCGGCTGGTGCGTTATCTGATCCGCATGGAGCCGGGCGTGCAGACGCCCGAAGAGACGCTCGCATCCGGCGCCGGGTCGTGTCGCGATACCGCCTGGCTCCTGGTGCAGGCCCTGCGCCGGCTCGGCCTGCCGGCGCGTTTCGTCTCCGGCTATCTCATCCAATTGCGGCCCGACGTGAAACCGCTGGACGGACCGGCCGGCACCGAGGTCGACTTCACCGACCTGCACGCCTGGACCGAAGTCTATCTGCCGGGTGCGGGCTGGATCGGACTCGATCCGACATCCGGGCTGTTGTGCGGCGAGGGCCATATCCCGCTGGCGGCGACGCCGCACTATCGCTCGGCGGCGCCAATCACCGGCCTGGTCGAACCGAGCGAAGTCTCCTTCAGCTACGAGATGAAGGTGCAGCGCATCGGCGAACGGCCGCGCGTCACCGCGCCGTTCTCCGACCAAGCCTGGGCGGCGCTCGACGCGCTCGGCGAACAGGTCGACGCCGATCTCCGCAAAGACGACGTTCGTCTGACCATGGGCGGCGAACCCACGTTCGTCTCGATCGACGACTATCAGTCGCCGGAATGGAACACCGAGGCGCTCGGCGCGGCGAAGCGCGAGCGCGCCGACGATCTCGTCCGGCGCCTGCGCGACCGTTTCGCGCCGGGCGGATTGCTGCATTACGGGCAGGGCAAATGGTATCCCGGCGAACCGATCCCGCGCTGGGCGTTTTCGCTCTATTGGCGCCGCGACGGCGTGCCGATCTGGCGCAACGTGTCATTGATCGCGCGCGAGGCGGCGACGCGCGAGGCGTCCACCGCGGACGCCCGCCGTTTCGCCGAAGGCGTCGCGGCGCGCGCCGGGCTGATGACCGAATATGTGCAGCCCGCCTACGAGGACCCGCTCGACCGGATGCTCAAGCAGGGCCTCGTTCCGGAGAATTTCGATCCGAGCGATCCGAAGATCGACGATCCGCACGAGCGCGCGCGCCTGCTCAAATTGTTCGACAGCCAGCTCGGCACGCCGAAGGGCTTTGTGCTGCCGCTGCAGCGATGGACGGCGCAAGCCAAACCGGGCTGGCTCAGCGAAATCTGGCGCACGCGCCGCGGCCGGCTGTTTCTCGTTCCCGGCGATTCGCCGCTCGGCTTCCGGCTGCCGCTGCAATCGCTGCCCTCTCTCGCGCCGGCCGACTATCCGTTTTTACTGCCGGCCGATCCGTTTGCGCCGCGACGGCCGCTATCGGACCCGCGCATCACCCATCCGATCAAGACCGAGAGCTTTCAACCGCCATACGCCCCGCCATCGCCGCCGCTCGTGCCGGAAACGCTGCCGCAGGCAGCCGGCGCCGCCGCGCACGCAAATGAACCGGACTCTGCCGTACGCACGGCATTGTCGGTCGAGGTGCGCGACGGCCGACTCTGCGTTTTCCTGCCGCCGACCGAAACGCTCAACGATTATCTCGACCTTGTCGCCACGGTCGAGGCGACCGCGGCCGAGCTCGGCCTGCCGATTCATGTGGAAGGCTACGCGCCGCCGCCCGATCCGCGGCTCAACGTTCTTAAAGTGACGCCGGACCCCGGCGTCATCGAGGTCAACATCCAGCCGGCGGCGTCGTGGCGCGAGGCCGTCGATATTACCCAGGCTGTCTACGAGGACGCGCATCGGGCGCGGCTCGGCACCGACAAGTTCATGATCGACGGCAGGCATAGCGGCACCGGCGGCGGCAACCACGTCGTGCTCGGCGGCTTGGACGCCGCCGACAGTCCGTTCCTGCGCCGGCCCGATCTGCTCAAGAGCCTGGTGCTCTACGCCTTGCGCCATCCTTCGCTGTCTTATCTGTTTTCCGGCTTGTTCGTCGGACCGACCAGCCAGGCGCCGCGCATCGACGAGGCGCGCCAGGATCTGCTCTACGAGCTGGACATCGCGCTCGGCAAGGTGCCGCGGCCGGGCGGGCCGGAATGGGTGCCGCCGTGGCTGGTCGACCGGCTGTTTCGCAACATCCTGGTCGACGTCACCGGCAACACCCATCGCACCGAGATTTGCATCGACAAGCTGTTTTCGCCCGACGGCCCGACCGGCCGGCTCGGCCTGGTCGAATTTCGTTCCTTCGAAATGCCGCCGGATGCCCGCATGAGCCTCGCCCAGCAACTGCTGTTGCGCGCGCTGATCGCTTCGTTCTGGCGGAGCCCGCTGCAAGGCAACCCGGTGCGCTGGGGCACGGCGCTGCACGACCGCTTCATGCTCGAACATTTCGTCTGGACCGATTTCCTCGATGTCTTGGACGACCTCAACCGGGCCGGCTACAATTTCGACCCCGGCTGGTTCGAGGCGCAGCGGCAATTCCGCTTCCCGCTGTGCGGCGCGGTGCAACACGGCGGCGTCGGCCTCGAACTGCGCCAGGCGATCGAACCGTGGTACGTGCTCGGCGAAGAGGGTAGCCAAGGCGCCACCGTGCGCTTTGTCGATTCCTCGGTCGAGCGGCTGCAGGTGAAGGTGTCCGCGCTCAATCCCGACCGTCATGCCGTCACCTGCAACGGCCGCCGCGTGCCGCTCGCCGCCACGGGACGATCCGGCGAATTCGTCGCCGGCGTGCGCTTTAAGGCCTGGAATCTGCCGGCCTCGCTGCAGCCGACCGTGCCGGTGCATGCGCCGCTGACTTTCGATATCGTCGACGGCTGGAATCGGCGCTCGCTGGGAGGCTGCGTCTATCATGTCGCGCATCCGGGCGGACGCAATTACGAGACCTACCCGGTCAATTCCTATGAAGCCGAAGCGCGGCGGCGCGCCCGTTTCCAGGATCACGGCCATACCGCAGGCCCGATCGACGTGCCGCCGCTCGAACGCTCGCTCGAATATCCGACGACATTCGACCTGCGGCGCCCGCGCTGAACACCGTTCGCCTTGAGATCGTCAAACCGCATCATGGCTTTGCAATCGTCCAACGCCGTCGAAGCAATAGAGGCCAGCCTTGAGCCGCTGATCTCCGGCTATCGTCCGCTTGCCGGCGTGTTCGATGAGATGATGGACGGCGCCGGGCGCGTGCGCGCGCATTGGCAGCCGTTCCTCGCCATGCTTGCCGCACTGGGCGCCGACGAGATCAACCGCCGTTTCGCGGCAGCGGATCGCTATTTGCGGGATTCCGGCGTGTTCTATCGGGTGTATGAAGACGCCGCCGGGATCGAACGGCCCTGGCCGTTGAGCCACGTTCCGCTGATCATCGAGCCGGGCGAATGGCGGCAACTGGCAACCGGCCTCATCCAGCGCGCCGAATTGCTGGAAGCGGTGGTGGCGGACTCCTACGGGCCGGGCACGCTGACGCGCGACGGGCGGCTGCCGGCCGCGCTGATCGCAGGCAATCCGGAATTCTTGCGGCCGCTGGTCGGCGTTGCGCCGCCCGGCGGCGCCCATTTGCGCTTCTACGCGGTCGATGTCGGCCGCGGCGCCGACGGCCGCTGGTGGGTGCTCAACGATCGGGCGCAAGCGCCGTCCGGCGCCGGCTATGCGATCGAAAATCGGCTGGCTTTGTCGCGCGCCATTCCCGACATCTACCGGAAGGCCCGCGTCGAGCGTGTCGCGCCGTTCTTCCAGGCGCTGCAGGCCGAGCTGTTTGGGCTCAACAGACGCGACGACGCGCGCGCCGGCCTGCTTACGCCGGGGCCGATGAACGAGACCTATTTCGAACACGCCTATCTCGCCCGCTATCTCGGCCTCCTGCTGGTGGAGGGCGAAGATTTGAGCGTGCAGGATGACGGCGTCTTTGTCCGCACGGTGTCGGGGCTGCGCCGCACCGAAGTGCTGTTACGCCGCATCGACGCCGATTTCGCCGATCCGCTCGAGCTCAATGCCGCCTCGCGGCTCGGGGTCGCCGGGCTCTTGCAAGCGGTGCGCGACGGCAAAATCGTCATCATCAACGCGCTCGGTGCCGGCCTGGTCGAGGCGCGCGCCATGCTGGCGTTCTTGCCGGCGCTGGCGCCGGTCGTGCTCGGCGCCGATTTGAAGATACCCAATGTCGCGACCTGGTGGCTCGGCCGCGCCGAGATGCGCGAAGCCATGCTCGACAAGCTCGACAGCATGGTGGTGGCCGCGGCCTTCACCGAGCAGCTTCCCGACGCCGGACTGGGCAGCGAAATCCTCGGCGCCGCGCTCGACGAGGCGCAACGGCAATCGCTGCTGCGGTCGATCCGCGACCGCGGCATCGATTACGTGCTGCAGGAAGCGGTGACGCTGTCGAGCATGCCGGTCTGGCGCGACGGCCGCCTGCAGCCGCGGCCGTTCACGCTACGGCTGTTCCTGGCGAAGATCGGCGAGCGCTGGCAGGCGCTGCCGGCCGGCTTCGTGCGGATCGCCGACGATGTCGATGCGCGCGCGGTCAGCCTGCAGCGCGGTGCGGCAACCGCCGATGCCTGGGTGCTGGCGCACGGGCCGGTGGCGGAAACGACGCTGCTGCCGACCGCCGAACGGATGCCGGTGCAGCGCGCCAGCGGGCTGCTGCCCAGCCGGGCCGCCGATAATCTGTTCTGGGTTGGGCGCTATGTCGAACGCGCCGAAGCGAC
>Ga0335081_10010385_pt1 | contig 15045 bp, 14 predicted proteins | sample Lox_Sample_35_FD_206713 | JGI IMG/M metagenome (GOLD analysis project Ga0335081, IMG submission 206713) | Soil microbial communities from Loxahatchee National Wildlife Refuge, Florida, United States - Lox_Sample_3.5 | ecosystem: Environmental > Terrestrial > Soil > Wetlands | place: USA...
AAAGCAGAAAGAAAAGAAATTAGAGGGTATTATTCAAAAATTCCAATTTACTGCAACATATTGTTCCTACGGAGGCTGTCCCTGGCTCTGCCTCATCAAAACGATACACGATCATTCGAATGGTAAAGGACAGGAGCGACGTCATTACCTGCGAGCATGTGGACCTGTGCCGCCAGCAGAAAATGAAGATGAACGAGCTTCAGCAGAGCTCCGGGGGGGCACAATCTCAGGAACTCTTCGGTTTTATCTGGCTTACCGACGAGACCGGAAGCGATAGCCACTGCATCGAGCCTTTGAGGTGTACTTCGACATCTGAGACTTCGATCAATACACCGGTATAGAGCACCCCGTTGGCGATCACTTCCACTTCTTTTCCAATCATGCTTTGCAGTTCAGGCATAGTTCCTCCTTCAGAAAGATTAACCCAGAAACTTGACGTTCTTTGCGAGCTTTGCGACTTTGAGAGAAAACCTTTCGACTCATCGGGTTGAGAGCCTAAATTTCCAGCCTTCCCCAGGTCTCCTTCCGGTACCGCCACAGCAAGAGCGACATACGGACGAGCCAGTCCACGATCATGACCGACCAGACGAGGCGGATCCCCGCGTGGAACACGGCCGCGCACAGTGCCGCTACGGGCAGCCGTACCAGCCACATCCCCGCGATGGTCGCAAACATGATGAAGCCCGTGTCCCCGGCTCCCCGAAGCGACCCCCCCACGACCATGGTGATGGCCAGCGGGATCTGGGCAAAGGCCACGATCTTCATGTAGAGAATACCATACTTGATCACTTCCTGGTCCCTGGTAAAGGCATGCAGGAGAGCGTAGGGAAAGAAAAAGAAAACAAGCCCCATCCCCGCCATGACGATCACGGCCAGCCGGTTGGCCTCGTAAGCAGAGATGCGCGCGTGCTCCGGTTTTCCGGCGCCCAGGTTCTGGCCCACCATGGTAGCCGCCGCAACAGCGATGCCGTAGCCGGGCATGAATGAGAATGCCTCGATGGCGAGGCCCACCTGATGCGCGGCGTACACTGTTGTTCCGTAAAGCAGGATCACCTTCGCGAACACGAGGGAGCCCGTATTCTGGAACAGCCGGTCTATGAAGATCGGATAGCCCAGCTTGTACATCATGGCGGTGTACTTCATCTCAAAGGATTTTCGGATGACGATATATTTCCTCCGAAGCGAACGCGCGAACAGGAACGCGGCGCCCGCGCATTCCGAGATGGAAATCGCGATGGCCGCGCCCTTTACGCCCAGCCTGGGGAAGCCGAGATAGCCGTAGATGAGGGGGTAGGCAACGAGCACGTGCAGAATATTGACGATCAGGGTGGCGTACAGCGGGGTCTTGGTATCGCCGGTGCCCTGCATGATGCCGGACAGAACGTTGACGGCGATCGTAAAGAAGATGAAGCCGAACAAGATATGCGTGTATCCTGCCAGGATATCCTGCACTTCACCTGACGCTCCGAGAAGCGCGGCAACGGATGGCCCGAAGAAAAGGCCAAAGGCCGTGATGAAAGCGGCTACAGCGACGGCAATGAGCATAGCCTGATAGGCGGCCGTTGCGGCATCCGCCCGCCGTCCGGCGCCCCAGAGCTGGGACACGAGAACCGTTGCGCCCACGTTGATGCCCCAGGACGCGCTCATGACCACGAAGACCAGGACCTGGGCAATGCCGACAGCCGCGATGGATGAAGCACCCAGGCCGCCGACCAGGAAGATGTCCACGATGCCCACGGCCCGCTGGAGCAGGCTGGAGAGGACCACGGGAATGGCAAGGGAGAATACCTGTTGGCGGATGTTTGGCTGCATGGTCCGGTATTTCAGAGAGGAAAGAATTTAACCGCGAAGTCGCGAAGGACGCGAAGGAAGTCAGGCGGCCGGGTACCGAAACTCTCCAGTGCCGCCTCTGTAACGGTGCTCTTGATCCGGGGCTCCTGCTGCGCATAAACGCCCGCGAACAAATCCGATCAGCATATCCTCGGCAATTGCTCGCCCTGGAGCATGTCGATGATACGGTTCCCGCCGACAGAGGTCTCGAGCAGCACCATGCCCGCGGGCGATTCTGCAACCTCGCCGATGATCACGGCATGCCTGCCGTGCTCGTGCCCCTTCATGGCCCTGAGGATCCCCTCCGCGGCGCCATTATCTACCACGGCGATCAGGAGACCTTCGTTGGCCACAAAGAGCGGGTCGAGTCCCAGCAGGCTGCAAGCGCCCTTCACGCCCGGCGGAATGGGCAGGTCTGTTTCCCGGATGCGGATGCACAGCTTGGACTCAAGAGCGGCTTCCTTGAGCGTCGTTGCCAGGCCGCCCCGGGTCGGGTCGCGCATGAAATGGACCTTCTCGGAGGCCTCGTACATGCTCCTCACCAGGCCGTTCAGGGCGCGCGTATCGCTCACGATCGGAGGATCAAAGGTCAGGCTGTTCCGTTCGGCAATGACCGAGACTCCGTGGCTACCGATCTCGCCGCTGATGATCACAGCGTCCCCTTTCCCGATGCGCGAGGGGGAAATATCCCGCCCGTCACGGAGTATGCCGATGCCCGAGGTATTGATGAAGATGCCGTCGGCCTTGCCCCTGTTCACGACCTTGGTGTCGCCAGCCACGATCCTGACACCCGCCTTTGACGCCGCAGCCGCCATGGATGCGATGATCTTCTGGAGATCGGCCACGGGAAAGCCTTCTTCGATCACAAAGCCCGTGGTCAGATACAGCGGTTCCGCGCCTGAGACAGCCAGGTCATTGACCGTGCCGTTCACTGCAAGCTCTCCGATGTTGCCGCCGGGAAAGAAGAGCGGCGTGACCACATAGGAGTCCGTAGTGTAGGCAAGCCTCCCCTTCGGAACGCTGACAATGGCCGAATCGCCTGCCCCCTCGACGCCGAAGGCGGGGCTGATATGCTTCCGGATCAGCTCGTGCATGAGCTTGCCGCCGCTGCCGTGACCTAACAGGATCCTGTCCATGAAGAAGCCCCGCTAAACATAAAATAAGTTTCGCGCAAAGCCGCAAAGAAAGGCATGATCGCGAATATGAAACCTTGGCCCTTTGCGTCTTTGCGCGAGATGCCTGTAGTGCTCTTGATGTATCATTCAATACTTTCCGTATTTGTAATATGCCGCGCAGCTGCCCTCGGTGCTCACCATGCACGGGCCCACGGGCGCGTCCGGCGTGCAACCCGTCCCGAAGAGCGGACACTCGGTCGGGATCTTGACCCCCCGGAGAATGTCGCCGCAGGAGCAGAGCTCGGGCTCGGTCGCGGTAGACGCGGGCGGATTGAATTTTCTGTTCGCGTCGAATGACGCGTATTCATCGCGCAGCTTGAGCCCGCTTTTCGGCAGGACGCCGATTCCCCGCCAGTAGGCGTCGGCCGGTTCGAAATATTTTTCGAGCAGCGCAACGGCCCGCGGGTTCCCCTCGTCGCGGACCGCGGTCCGGTACTGGATCTCCACGCTCGCGCGCTTTTGTGCGATCTGCCGAACGATCATCAGGATGCCTTCGATGATCTCCCTGGCCTCGAATCCCGTGATCACCGACGGTTTCCGGTACTCCCTGGCCACGAAGTCATAGGGTTTTCTGCCGATGATCGTGCTGACATGTCCCGGGAGGATGAACCCGTCGACCTGTACGTCCGGGGAATCGAGGAGCGCCCTGAGGGCCGGCGGAACGAGCTTGTGGGAAACGAAGACGCTGAAGTTCCTCGTGCCCATCTGTTCGGCATGGGCGATCGTGCCCGCGATGAGCGGTGACGTGGTCTCGAACCCGGTCGCGAAGAAGACGACCTCGCGGTCCTTCTCCAGCTGCGCGAGCTGGAGCGCGTCCATGGGGGAATAGAGCACGCGGATATCCGCGCCCGTGGACCGCGCTTCGAGCATGGACTCGGTCCCGCCCGGAACGCGCATCATGTCACCGAAGGTCGCTACGATCACGCCGGGGTTCCTGGCGATCGCAATGGCGGCGTCGACGTCATGGACCGAGGTCACGCAGACGGGGCACCCCGGACCGCTCAGCAGGGTGATCTCCTTCGGGATGACATCGCGGATCCCGTGCCTGAAGATCTCGACCGTGTGCGTCCCGCAGACCTCCATCAGTTTCAGGTCCCTGCCGATGCCCCTGGCCAGCAGGTGGAGTTCATCAAGCATTATTTTCATACTTACGCTCCCGGCTCGGTCCGCGGCCCGCCCTCGAAGGTCCTTCCCGGGGGCGGGCCTGCCTTTTTCAGTCTTTCTCTCACCAGGTAGGCCTGCCCCAATGAGATGCCGCCGTCGTTGCAGGGCACCTTCCGGTTGGTGTACACGTTCATTCCTCCGGCGGACAGGGCCTTCACTGTCCTGTTGAGGAGATAAAGGTTCTGGAAAGTACCGCCGCTCAGTGCCGCGGACCTGATCCCGTATCGTTCGCTGAGGTCAAGGACCATCCTCCTGACGACCGAGGCTAGGGTGTTATGGAACCGCGTGGAAATGACTTCCCGGGCAAGGGCATGTCCCATATCGGTAATCATGCAGGCTATCGACGGGCCAAAATTTACGACAGTATACCCGTTTTCAGCATCCAACTCAACGGGATACTCCTCTTCGATGCCCTCCCGCGTAAGGGCCTCAAGAGCCATTGCGGCCTCGCCTTCAAAGGTGTTCCGATCGCACACGCCCAGGATAGCGGACGCCGCGTCAAACAGCCTCCCCGCCCCCGAAGCGAGCGGCGCGAGTTCCGCGGTGGCAGCCACTTTCATGACCTGGCTGACGCGGTCCTCACCGTATCGTTCCATGAATCCGATGCGTTCAAGCACGTCCCCGGCCTTCTCACCCGACGCCTGGATGACCAGGCTTATTGCCGTTCTCCATGGCTCCCGGATGGCCGATTCGCCGCCGGGCAGCGGAATATACTTGAACTGCCCTGCCCGCTCGAAACCGTCCAGATGGGCAACGAGGAACTCCCCGCCCCATAGATTGCCGTCCGTGCCGTATCCTGTTCCATCAAAAGCCACGCCGATGACCTTGCCCGTAAGACCGTGCTCAGCCATAACGGAGCCGATATGCGCGTAATGGTGCTGGATACCGTAGAGCCTAGCCTCCTGCTCCCTAGCCCACCTGGTCGAAAGATACCCCGGATGCAGGTCATGGGCTATGATCGCCGGCTCGGACCGGTACACTGTCTTGATGTTCGCCAGGCTTTCTTCGAAGAACTTCAGCGTCTCGTAATTTTCCATGTCGCCGATGTGCTGGCCCGGGATTGCAAACCTTCCCTTCGTGATCGTGAAGGTGTTCGTGAGGTCCGCACCGCAGCCCAGGACATCTGGCCCCTCATCAGGGAGCTCGATCGGGTCGGGAGCGTATCCGCGGGAACGGCGGAGAAAGGAAAGCTCGGAGTTCTGAGATGGACGTTCGGAATTTACTTGATCCCGCACTCTGACGACCGAGTCATCCACCCGCATGAAGATGTCCCGGTCATGCAGAAGAAAGCCGTCAGCGATATCGGACAGTTTCTGCAGGGCTTCGTCATTGTCACGGACAATCGGCTCTTCGGAAAGGTTGCCGCTCGTCATGACGAGGGCTTGGAAATGGGGCATGGTCACTTCACTTCCCGAAGCGCCGAGCGGATGAAAAAAGAGGAGATAGTGCAGCGGCGTATAGGGAAGCATAACGCCGATGAAGCGGTTGTTTGGAGATACGGCTTCCGGGAGACCGTGACCGGCCTTTTTCGCCAGGAGAACGACCGGTCGGCGGTTCGACCGAAGCATGTCCTTTTCCCGTTCGGATATGATGCTGAATTGCGCGGCGGCATCCACCGATGCCGTCATGACGGCAAAAGGCTTATTGCTTTTTCGTTTTCTCTCGCGAAGACGCTTGACCGCCTCGTCATTGCGCGCGTCGCAGGCAATATGAAATCCGCCGAGGCCCTTCACGGCCACGATCCCGCCTTGCCTTAATATGGCAACCGCCTCTTCAATCGCGTGCCTGCCTTCGAGACCGGACTCAGAACTCCGGGGTCTGAATTCAACCCGCGGTCCGCATGCCGGACACGCGTTCGGCTGGGCGTGAAATCTCCTGTCCCGCGGGTTTTCATATTCCTGCCGGCATTCGGGACACATGGCAAACGGCGCCATGGTCGTGTTCGGCCTGTCATAGGGCACGGAACGGGTGATGGAGTAACGGGGGCCGCAGTTCGTGCAGTTGATGAAGGGGTAGAGGTACCTGCGGTCAACCGGAGAGAGGAGCTCCTTCAGGCAGTCGTCGCACACCGATACATCGGGGGACACCAGCGTAAACGGCAGATTTGCCTTCCCGTCGATGCTCTCGCGGATGCCGAAGTCGGGATAGCCATGAGGGGGCAGGTTGGTGACAACGACATCGGTGATCCGGGACAGCGGCGGTGCTTCGGGGGTGAGACGGCCGAGGAACTCGGGAACGCGGGCGCCTTCAACGTCGATGATCACGCCTTCGCTCGTGTTGGTCACATAGCCTTTGAGCTGCAGGGCTTCGGCAAGGGTGAAGACATAAGGCCTGAAGCCGACTCCCTGGACGACCCCTTTGACTATGATATGAGCCCGTTCAGCCATTGCGCCCATGCGTCGATCCCGGCGCCCGTTGCGCAGGAGACCTCGAAGATCTTCAGCTGTGGATTGAGGGCCAGGGAATCGTTCCGGACCTTGTTGATGTCCGTGTTCATATACGGGAGGAGGTCGATCTTGTTCAGGACCAGCGCCGAGGACTCGCGGAACATGAGCGGATACTTGAGCGGCTTGTCATGACCCTCGGCGACGGAGAGGACCATCATTTTCCTGTCCTCACCGACCCTGAATTCCGCTGGACAGACGAGGTTCCCGACATTCTCGATGATCAGGAGGTCAAGTTCCTTGAGCGGCAGCTCGTCCAGGACCTCGTTGATCATGTTCGCGTCGAGATGGCATGCGCCACCCGTGTTGATCTGGACCACGGGGATGCCGTGCGCCCCGATACGCTCCGCGTCGTCGCTGCCCACGATGTCGCCCTCAATGACGCCGATCCTGAGATGTGGCTTGAGCGCACCGATCGTCCGCTCCAGAAGCGTTGTTTTGCCCGCTCCCGGGGCGCCCATGAGGTTCACAACATACACTCCGGCTTCCTGGAACCGCTTCCGGTTCTCTTCGGCGATACGGTCGTTGGCTTCAAGGATACGCGTGACGACTTTGACCTTCATGAGTGAACTTCCCCTTTTATGAATGATTGCCGAACCGGGACGGGTGTGTCAAACGGAATTCCGGGATGCTTCTCTGCGGCAGCTGCTTCACCTGCGGATAAACCCTTCCGTCAGGTGATCTCCATGTCCACGATCTCCATCTCACGGCCGTTCGTGATCTCGAAGGACCTTGAGCCGCAGTGCGGACAGGCGAAGACATATTGCACGTCGGGCACGGAGAATGGCTTCTTGCAGTCGTTGCAGGCTCCGCCGACGGGAACGTGTTCGATCGCCAGGCTCGCCTGTTCGGCCACGGTCGTGGCCTTGGCGGCATCGAACGCGAACTGAAGCGCGTCGGGAAGGACTCCCGCCGCCTTCCCGATGCGGAGTCTGACCGAATCGACCCTTTGGCCGCCGGCCTCGGAGCATTTCGCAACGATAATGTCCAAGATACTGAGAGCGAGAGCGGTTTCGTGCATGGCTTTTCCCGATTCGACGACGTCACGGTCGACTTTTTGGATTGCAAAACCGGCGTGCACGAGGACGTAGTCGCCCACCGTGGTTTTTTCGGGCATGAGCATCAGGCTCACCTTCTTCCTGGCCCCGAACACGTCGATCACAGCGAAGAGATCGTCTATGCTTACGATCTTAGAGGGGATTGCAAGACACATGGATATATCCGTTTCAGACGGAGATTCGATGACACCTGCTATTTATCGCACATCCGGCCCGCCCTGTCAAGGTCCGATGTTGCTCCGAGCGCCCCCATCCGTTTCAGTTCCTCCAGCACCAGTTCCCTGGCCCGGGGGAGGACCGCCTTCAGCTCTTCGCTCAGTTCCAGGGACCACGACGAAACATCCTTGGGCTGCACCCCGATGATCACCGTCTTCGGCTTGCCTCCCGTCAGTTCCGCCATGGTGAGCACATCGGTGAGGCTGATCTGGTGGAGGGAATATTTCTGTTCCGACGCAAAAGTGATGTCGTCCGGCGAGAACCGGAACAGCGAGCCGGGTGTATCTCCCGCCTGGACCACGTCGATGACGATCAGGCGGTCGATCTCCCTGAAAAGCGGGATCAGCTGATGGCTCACCGTCCCCGCCTCGAGCAGGGTTACGTTTTCCGGGAAAGCGGTTTCTTTGAGGGAATTGACGAGGTGGACACCGAAACCATCATCCGTAAGCAGGAGGTTGCCGACGCCGAGGATGAGAACTTTTTGGGGAGGCGCCGAGGCGCCTCCCCTGAGCTTTGAATCAGAATTCATCGTTAATGTTTTTTGAGCTTATAGCCGGTAAAGATCGAGCTGAAGGTCTTGTCCTTGTTGATCATGCTGATCGTGACGGCGAGGTACATGTGGATCAGCACAAAGATGATGAAATACCACATGAAGAGCGTGTGCCAGATCCGCGTGTACGATTCGCCGCCGAGCAGGTTGTTCACCCACTGGAAGCTTCCCGGGGCCTTGAAGACGCCGAAGATATTCCCGTGGTAGAGCGCGCCGCCGGTCAGGAAGGTCAGGACGATGACCACGCCGGTGAAGAGATACGCCAGGGCCTGGAGCGGGTTGTACTTGCGATAATCCTTGTGGGTACCCTTGATGAACAAGTAGTAGCCAGCGACATCGGGCACGTTCTTCAGGTTCTGGATGATGCTGAAGTCCCGCCAGTCGGCATCGAACGTCGACTTGAACGCCATGTAGATGCGGATCACCAGGCCCAGGATCAGCACATAGGCCGAGATGAAATGGAAGAACCTCATCGAGGCCATGATGGTACTCTCCGGCCCGCCGGCGATGAACGGCCAGTGAATATAGAGGCCGGTGAACACCAGGACCGCGATCGCGATGACCCTGATCCAGTGGTCGAGGATATAACCGATGCTCCATTCTTTTATCATTTTTTCCGTCATCATGTCCTCCTCACGAGACCTTGAAGTCCATGATCCGGTTCGACTCCGGATGGATCACATGGACGGTGCAGGCCAGGCACGGGTCGAAGGAATGGACCACCCGCAGGATCTCGAGCGGCTTTTCCGAGTTCGCGACCTGCGTTCCGATGAGCGCCTCTTCGATCGGACCGCGCACCCCGTTGTCGTCACGGGGGCATACGTTCCATGTCGTGGGCACCACGCACTGGTAGTTCTTGATCTTATGGCCGTCAACGTCGATCCAGTGGCCCAGGGCGCCGCGCGGGGCCTCCCAGAGACCGATGCCCTTTGCCTTATCCGGGATCTTGTAGTCCACATAGACCGCGGTGTTGCCGTTCTTGATGTTCGTGATCAGATCGATGCCCCACTGATACATGGAGTCGGCGACCATTTTGCATTCGAGTGCACGCGCCGCGATCCTGCCGATGATCCCGAAGAGCACTTGCGGCTGCCCGGGATGACCGATCTTTGCGAGCGTATCATCGATCAACTTCTTGGCGGTCGGCTGGCCTGAAGCATAGGCCACGACCATGCGGGCGAGGGCTCCCACTTCCATGGGCTTGCCCTGGAGCCGTGGAGCCTTTGCCCAGGTGTACTTCTTGCTCGGATCATAGCCGCTAAATTCCGGATCCGTCTCGCCTACGGCAGGGTTGAGCGGCTTCGAGCCCTTGTACCAGCTGTGCGCCGTGTGTTCCATCACGTCCTCGGGCTTGGCATCATGCACTTTCGGGAAGTCGGCCGCGAAGATCGCGCCCCTGGGCAGCAGCCGCTTCTTAGGATCGAAGGAAGCATCCTCGAACACGCCCCAGGACAGGAAGTTGGCAGGACCCTTGCCCACGCCGGCGGCGCCAAGGTAGTACGGAGCGATGGCGAGGAGATCACCGAGGAACACGTTGTCGATCCAGTCCTGCAGCTCTTTCACGCGGAAGAGGTAGTTCTTGAGGTCGTCCACGGTCGGGACATGGGTCACGCCGCCCGGAGGGCTCGTCATGGTCATCGGCATCCTTCCGCCGAAGATCGCGCTCACCTGGGACGCCTTGGCCTGCATTTCAAGCGCCTCGAGATAATGGGCGACCGCGATGAGATTGACGTCCGGCGGCAGCTTGTATGCTGGATGGCCCCAGTAGGCGTTCGCGAAGGGGCCAAGCTGGCCCGACTCGACGAAGGATTTAAGCTTGGCCTGTACCTTCTTGAGCGATGCCTCCTTGGGCTGGGCCTTGAGCGCCGCGGTCACATCGACATAATCGAGCGCGTTCAGGTGGTAGAACCAGAGGATGTGGGAATGCACGAACTGTGCGCCTTCGATGATGTTCCTGATAATGCGGCCGTTGTCCGGAATCTTCAGCTTGAACGCGTCGTCCATGCTCATGGACGATGCGTGGCCATGGGACGTGGGACAGACGCCGCAGATGCGCTGCGTAATATGCCAGGCGTCCCTCGGATCCCTGCCCTGCAGGATGATCTCGAACCCGCGAAACAGCGTTCCCGTCGTCCATGCATCCTTGACCTTGCCGCCCTCCACCTCGACATCGATCCTCAGATGTCCTTCGATTCTTGTAAACGGGTCTATGGTGATCCTGGCCATTATTTTTTACCTCCGTCGTTTTCTTTGGTCCTGCCCGAAGCAGCGGTCGCTACCGCATGAATCGCGACACCCGCAGCCGTTGCCACTGCCGCCACCGTTCCGATGGTATCGGCGCCAGCCTCGACACCACCCAGACCCGGGATCTTGACGCCCGGAAGTTTTTCATAGAAGCCCGCGAACTTGTCGGTCCAGCCGGGTTCCGCGCAGCCGATGCACGGGCCGCCGGCCTTGATGCACCAGCTTGTTCTGTTGTTGTACTGGATCTTCGGGCATGCCGAATAGGTCATCGGCCCCTTGCAGCCCATCTTGTACAGGCAGTAGTTCATGGCCTCTTCCTGGGTACCGAACTTCTCGACGAACCTGCCGGCATCGAAGTGTGCCCTTCGTTCGCAATTGTCATGGATGGTCTGCCCGTAGAACATCTTCGGTCTGCCGTATTGATCCAGGTCGGGGATCTTGCCGAGGAGCAGGAAGTTGACGACAACGCCGACAAGGTATTCCGGATTCACCGGGCAAAGGTCAAGGTTGACCAGGGGTTTGTTGATGTTCACCCGTGCCATTGCCTCTTTCACGCCGATGATCTGGGAAGGATTCGGCTTGGCCGCAGGCACACCGCCGGTCGTTGCGCAGCTGCCGATTGCCAGGATCGCGATTGCGGGAGCGGCATTCTCCTTGAAGACCTGGAGCATTTCCTTGTTCCCGATCATGCCGTGGCCCTTCTTGGTCGGGATGCCGCCTTCAACGATCAGGATGTAGCCGCCGGCCTTCTGGGACTTTTCAAGGATCTCGTCGGTCTGCTTGCCGGCAGCGGCCATGATGGTCTCGTTGTAATCAACGCTCAGGATATCGAGAATGACTTCGGCGGGGCTTGGGTACGTCGCTTTGATGAATGCTTCTGTGCATCCGGAATCGGACGCGAAGTTAAGCCAGATGACGGGTTGTTTCTTGGTTGCTTTTTCCAGGGCCGCCGCGATCTTGGGTCCCTGCAATTCCGTGAGGCCGATCAGGGCTGCCGTTGCACCGCAGTACTTCAGAAAATCTCTTCGATCGATACCGCGAAATTCCAATGCATCGAGAAACTGTTTGCTTACTTCATCTTGCTTTCCCATAGGCACCATCCTCCCTATAAAAGTTAACCACAAAAAGCATTCAAACGGATGTAATGCAATTGCTAGAAACCTAGAAACAAAGAGGTAGGACTGAGAAGACTTGATTATCAACCGGCGCTACTAATGGTGACAAAATTATCATAGAAACCGCTATTTGTCAAACTTATAATTCTATAAAATATATTAACCAGGGTTGCAAATTTAATTAACTTTGTACTTTGAGATGAGTCCGACACGGCATGTCGAGGCCCGCTGAATAGCGGGCTCACGGGGGATAAAATGTATGGAAGCATTATAGCATAGAATTGTACATGGTGACTCCAATCCCCCCTAAGAAGCATATTATTTTATTGGCCGGTACGTGCCCCTCACCCGCGGCATTGCCAGTGCCGGTAAAAGAGCCTTTCTCCTTGAAATACGGTTCCTTTTATACTATGATTATCCCATGGAAGAGCGGATCGGATCTGTGATCAAGTTTTTCGACAAGACCTCCATCGCCGCCGTCAAACTGGACTTCGGCGATCTCTCCGTGGGCGACACCATCCATATTAAAGGCAACAATACCGACTTTGTTCAGAAGATCGAGACCATGGAGTTCGACCATGCGCGCGTCCAGAATGCCAGCCGCGGCCAGTTCACCGGAATCAAGCTCTCCCAGCCCGCAAAACCCTTCGACCTGGTTTACAAGATAAACGGGTAGACTCCGCGAACATGCTGACCTATATCGTAAAACGCACTTTGCTGATGATCCCCATCCTGTTCGGCATCACCGTGCTGAGCTTTGCCGTGATGCGCCTAGCTCCCGGCGGCCCGGCAGAGGCACAGATGGAATTCTCGTCCCGGGCATCTGCAGAGGCGCGGGAGAGACTCAGAAAGCTGTACGGTGCGGACCAGCCCTTCCATAAACAGTACGCGACGTGGCTCAAAAAGTTCGTCACCCTCGATTTCGGCACCGCCTTTGCCGACGGCAGGCTGGTGAAGGACAAGATCCTCGAGCGGCTTCCCATCACACTCACCATCAACGCCCTGTCGCTCGGTCTCGTGCTGCTGATCGCCATCCCCATAGGCATCATGTCAGCGACCCGGCAATACTCCCTCATCGACCGGTTCACGACAATGTTTGTCTTTATCGGTTTTTCCACGCCCTCGTTCTGGCTGGCACTGCTGCTCATTTACGCCTTCGGCGTCCAGTGGGGCCTTCTCCCCATATCAGGTCTGCACAGCCTCGATACGACCGGACTGTCCCGCTGGGGAAAACTCATGGACGAGTCCCGGCACCTGATCCTTCCCGTGTTTGTCTCGGCCTTCGGGGGGCTCGCCGGATTCTCCCGGTACGTGCGGAACAACATGCTCGAGGTCATGAGACAGGACTACATCAGGACGGCGAGGGCAAAGGGGCTGCCCGAAGGGTCCGTGGTATACAAGCATGCGCTGCGCAATGCAATCATGCCGGTCATTACCATCCTGGGCCTCGTGCTCCCCTCGCTCATCGGCGGGAGCGCCATCATGGAGCAGGTCTTCGGCATCCCCGGCATGGGCCAGTTGATGTTCCAGGCCGTCCTGTCCCGTGACTACAACCTGGCTATGGGCATCCTCGTGCCAGCCGCCTTCCTGACCATGGCCGGCAATTTCCTGGCTGATATCGGGTACGCTTTCGCGGACCCGCGGATCAGACTTCGCTGATGCAGCCTCCGGAGTCAAGCATGCGGGACGACGGGCAGAAACAGGCATCGCCTGTGCAGAACAGGCGGAAGGTACCCATGGCTTCACGCAGTGAATCCTTCGCAACCCTCACCCTTCGCTCGCTCCTGAGCAACCGCCTGGCGGTCATCGGAGTGATCTTGGTGGCTCTCGTCTTCATCCTGTCGATCTTCGCCCCGCTGTTCGCTCCCTTTGATCCCTCGGCCATCGATATCAGGAACATCCTCGTGGGTCCGGGCTTCGCGCATCCGCTCGGCACGGATGATCTGGGGAGGGACGTTCTCTCGAGAATGCTCTGGGGCGGGAGGGTCTCGCTCGAGGTCGGTTTCGTCGCGGTCGGGATCGCAACGATCATCGGTATGATCCTCGGTTCTCTGGCGGGTTTCTACGGGGGCTGGATCGACAGCGCCATCATGCGGGCGGTCGACATCATGCTGAGCATCCCCACGATCTTCCTGGTGCTCGCCGTGATCGCCATCCTCGAGCCGAGCATCATTAATATCATGATCGTCATCGGCCTCACGAGCTGGATGGAGCCCGCCCGGCTCATTCGCGCTGAGTTCATTTCGATCAAGGAGCGCGAATTCGTGCTCGCGGCCCGCGCGATCGGCGCGGCCGACAACCGGATCATGCTCCGGCACATCCTGCCCAACGGCCTCTCGCCGATCCTCGTGTCCGCCACCATGGGGATCGGAGCGGCCATCCTCATTGAATCGGCGCTCAGCTTCCTCGGCCTCGGCGTTCAGCCGCCCACCCCCAGCTGGGGGAGTCTCCTCTCCGCGGGCAAGGACAATATCGAGATTGCCTGGTGGCTTTCCGCGTTCCCCGGCCTTGCCATTCTCCTCACCGTTCTCGGCTACAACCTGCTTGGCGAAGGCATCCGCGACGCGCTCGACCCGAGACAGAGGGAGTGAGTCGCATAGAACTGCCGAGCTAAACTCGCGGCTACGCCCGGGTGAATAGAAAAAGATATGCTGTAGTATTTGAAATAAAAAAGCTCCTTCTCTACAATGGTGCCGCTGTTCGGGTGGCCATCATAAGAAAGGAGCAACCAGGTGAAAGAGGGTTTAGCACACACAGTCCATGAATTTAAATGTCATGTTAGTACAATTGGCACTCGATGACATATATTCTCAATCATCATCTGATATCTAGGAGAAACATCTCATGAATATGCTGAGACTTCAGAGTCCAGTTTATACGATCGATAACGAGTTGTTGCTTCCTCAAGGAACTGTGCTTTCATCTTCTACAATAGACATTCTCGTCTCATCAGGGAAGATCGTTTCCCAAAAAAAATTCTCCCTCTTACGTCACGCTACAGTTAAAAAGGATATTCGCCATTTTCTCGGCCGGCCTCCTTATGACATAATATTTTCGGGAAAGGGGAAAATCACCGCTCTTTTTGATTTGATGAGTAAGGTTCAATTACCCCGTCCCCTTTTGCGTTCGCTTGACTATTTCTATCAGAATGACTTCGATACCTATAGACACACTCTGATGGTCTTTGCCCTGTCCATTCTCTTAGCCAAAGATCTCATACAGGACCGCAAGAAGTTGATCCAGGAGATA
>Ga0335081_10010386_pt1 | contig 15045 bp, 16 predicted proteins | sample Lox_Sample_35_FD_206713 | JGI IMG/M metagenome (GOLD analysis project Ga0335081, IMG submission 206713) | Soil microbial communities from Loxahatchee National Wildlife Refuge, Florida, United States - Lox_Sample_3.5 | ecosystem: Environmental > Terrestrial > Soil > Wetlands | place: USA...
GAGCGCCCGCGCGGCCTCCTCGCGGACGCCGTTCAACGCCGCCTCGGCCCGCGCGATCTCCGCCTCGGCGCCCCGCTCGCGCGCGGTGGTGTCGAGCAGGGCGAGGCGCTCCTCGAGCCGCTGGGCCTCGGCACCCTTCTCGCGCAGGTCGGCCTCGCGCGCGGCGAGCGCCGCCCGCGACGCCTCGAGCTCGCTCTGCCGCCCGGCGAGCTCCGAGCGAGCGCGCTCCAGGGCGGCCCGCGCCTCGGCCAGAGCCAGCTCGCTCGACCGGGCGAGGGCCGCCTGTTCCTCTTCCCGCTTGCGCCCGGCCTCGAGGTCCGCCCGCAGGGCCACCACGGCCTCCCCGCGCTCCACCCCCTGCGCCTCGGCCTCGCGAAGGGCCGCCCGCACCCGCTCGAGCTCCTCATCGCGCGCCCGGCAGCCCTCGTGGCTGCGGGCCACCTCCGCCACCGCCCGGCTCGCCTCGGCGATGGGGTGGAAGGGCAGGGTGACGAGGGCCATCCCGGCGAGCCGCGACGGCTGCGCACCGCAGATGGCCAGGTAGAAGGCGGCCTCGGGCGTCCCACCGTGCGTTCCGTCGACGCCGAGCTCGGGCTCCTCGCCCGGGCTCGAGGCCGGCGCGATGACCCAGCCCACCACCGGCGACTGGGTCGCCATCTCCACCACGTCGAACTCGGCCGCCAGGGCCCCGGCGAAGCTCTCGTAGGACGGGCTGTCGTCGCGGGGCCTTGACCCGGCGAGCGCTCCCAGGCCCGCCGCCGGGGCGGCGAGCGAGGTGACGAGGTAGCCGCGCGGCGAGAGCAGCGCCGCCAGGGCGGCCAGGCGCTCGGGGTTCGTGGCGAGGGGCGCGCCGTCGGCGACGAGGACGAGGTCGAAGGCGTGCTGGGGCAGCTCCTCCAGCGCCGCGGCCCGAAACTGCACGAAGGGGTGCTGCGCGAGCTCGGCCGCCCGGCCGAGGCCTGCTCCGTCGTCCTCCACCGACAGGACCGCGGCTGCCCCCCGTTCGGCCAGGTCGAGCGCTGAGGCCCCCTCGGTCGCCCGCGCCCCCCCGACCTCGAGGACGCGCCGCCCGGGCAGGAGCGGCTCGATGAAGCTGTACCGCGAGAGCAGATCCCCCGTGCCGTTCGGCGCGTAGAAGGAGGTCATGACGCGCTGATGTTACACCGGTTCGGGGTGTTCACGATGCGCCGCTCCCACCGCGGGTAGGGTGCGGTGGGCGGCCCGGACCTCGCCCCAAGGGCCGCTACGGCCTACGGCGACTTGGCGGCCGGCTCGCCCGGGGCCGCGGCCGGAGGCGGAGGGGCCGACCCGGCCGCTCGGTCCGGCCCGCCGGGAGCGAGGAGCCGGCTCGCCCGGTAGAGCTCGTCCACCAGGGGATCGATGCGCCGGAGCGTCTCCCCGGCCTCGCCGGCGTGGGGAGAGCTCGAGTCGGAAGCGAGACGCAGTCGCTCGCGCGCCTGGCGCAGGGCGTCGGCGCTGCGCTCGAGCAGCTGGCGCGCCTCGAAAAACCCTGATTCGGCGCGGAGGTTTCTCAGATCGTCGCGCTCGGCGTTGGAAAGGCCGGCGAGCTTCTCCGCCCGGGAGATGAGCGCCAGCGCCTCCTCGACGCGCTCCCCGCGCTCCGAGGCGATATCGTCGCGCGCCCAGCGGGCCATGAGCTCGTAGAGGGCCTGGTCGAGCGCCGACCGGTCCTCGAACACCCGCTCGTCCTCGAGCTTGGTGCCGGGGGGCGGCTTCAGCGGGGCGTAGGCCTGGGCGAGCGCCGGGTCGTCCGTCTTGAAGGACTGGCGGCCGACCGGGAAGAGGATGCCCCTCTTCACCGAGAGCAGGCCGTCCTCGTAGACGAGCGCGTACTGCCGGGCGTTGCGCTCGGCGAGCAGCCAGCCGACGAGCCCGAGCAGGACCACGATGGCGAGCCCCATGAAGGTGGAGCGGCCGCTCGAGGGCTTGGCCCAGCGCTGTTCTTCCTCCTCCATCTCAACTCCTCACCACGGCGATATAGGGCAGGTTGCGCAGCCGGCCATCCCAGTCGAGCCCGTAGCCCACCACGAACACGTCCGGGATCTCGAAGCCCTTGTAGTCGATGGCGACCTTGGTGCGGGCCCGCGCCGGCTTCTCGAGGAGCGCGCAGATCTTCACGCTGGCGGGCTTCCGGGTGTCGAGGTTCTCGAGCAGGTACTTCATGGTGAGCCCGGTGTCGACGATGTCCTCGACGAGCAGGACGTGCTCGCCCTCGATGGGCCGCGACAGGTCGCTCGTGATGCGCACCACCCCGCTCGTGCTCGTGCCGGCGTAGGAGCTCGTGCCGATGAAGTCGATCTTCACCGGCAGGTCGATGGCGCGGGCCAGGTCGGCCATGAAGACGAAGCTCCCCTTCAGCACCCCGACCAGCTTGAGCGGCTTGTGGGCGTAGTCGCGGGTGATGGCGGCCCCCATCTCGAGGACCCGCGCCTCGAGCTGCTCCTCGGAGAGCAGCACCTCCAGCTTCTCGCCCTCGAGCTTAGACATAGGCGTTGTTCATGATCTCGCCGAAGCCGCCGCCGCCCGGGACGATGTACTGGTGGTCGGTGAGGCCGCACTCCTCCTCCCAGCGCGTGCCGGGCACGGTGGAGAGCACGTCCGGCGCGGAGAGCCCGCGGTCGAGGCGGACGGCGTAGACCACCACGTCGGGATGCTCGCGGGTCATGCGCCGCACGTACTCGGGCGTGATGATGAGGTGCATGTTGATGATCCGGCGCGGCCGGCCGGGCACCCGGGTCTTGTAGGTCTGGATGGCCTCGGCGAGCGACGAGCCGGTCGCGCCCATGGGATCGGGGAAGAGCAGGTAGGCGCCCTCCACGTCGCCCCCGATCTTCATCCCGCCGATGCCGGCCCCCACCACCCGCTCGCCCTCGCCCAGCATCCGGCTCATGATGATGTGGTCCTGGCGGACGAGCTTGGGATCGAGCGCCACGTTGAGCAGGTCGTAGACGGTCTGGGAGGGGACCGCCCCCGCGCGCGCGATGTTGACGGTGACCGCCCGCGCCGCCCGGTCGAGCACCTCGCCGTGGAACACCCCGGCCGGCGTCACGTCCACCATGCGGGTCGGGATGTCCGCCAGCACCCGCGGGAACTCCGCGTTCATCACGTCCTCGAGCAGGCGCGCGTAGATGTCCTCGACCAGCCGGTTGATGGCCGGCTGGGTGGTCTCCTTGGCGCACAGGAGGGCGAGCTGAGAGAGGAGGTAGGGGTTCGACAGGACGTGGACGCTCGGGCCGTAGCGGTGTTCGATCTCCGAATGCCGGAACGGCACCTTCTCGTAGAGTTGGTCGCGCACGGCGGGGCATCCTGCCACCCGGGAGCGAGCGCGGCAAGCGCGTCGGGAGCTCGCCCGCGCCGCCCGGCCGAGGAGGCTAGGCGGCTCTCCCGTCGCGGCGCTCCCGAGGCGGCCCCGGGCGCCGCCGCTCCCCCGAGGCGGCCCAATCGGCCCCACCGGGCGGCCGGGACCTCGGCGCGCCGCCGAAGTCGCAGTAGGCTCTGCCGTCCGCCCTCGCCACGTCCGACCCGGGAGCCTCCCGTGACCCGCCTCACCGCCCTCATGGTCCCCCTCCTCTCCCTCGGCCCCCTCCTCGCCGTGGCGGCCGAGGAGGAGCGTCCGCTCTCGTCCCTCCCCTACACCCCCGGGCTCGACCCGGAGGCCATGGACCGCACGGCCGACCCCTGCGCCGACTTCTACGCTTACGCCTGCGGCGGCTGGATGCAGAGGAACCCCCTCCCTGCGGACCAGTCGACCTGGGACGTCTACGGCAAGCTCGCCCTCGAGAACCGGCAGTACCTGTGGGGCCTGCTCGAGGCGGTGAACCGCAAGCCCGAGGAGGAACGCACCCCGGCCGAGCAGAAGGCCGGCGACTACTTCGCCGCCTGCATGGACGAACCCGCCCTCGAGCGTCGGGGCGACGCGCTCGTGCGTCCGGAGCTGCAGGCGGTCCGGGCCCTGCGCTCGAAGCGCGACCTCGCACCGCTCCTCGGCCGGCTCGACCCCACCCTGCCCGACGACGGGTCGGGCGGGGGATTGGTCTTCAGCCTCAGCAGCGCCCAGGACGCCAAGGACGCGACGAGCGTCATCGGCTATCTGGCCGCGGGCGGGCTCGGCCTTCCCGACCGGGACTACTACCTGCTGGACGAGCCGCGCTTCAGCGAGGCGCGCGAGCGCTACCAGGCCTACCTCGCCGGGCTCCTCGCGCTCGCGGGCGACGGCCCCGAGGAGGCGGCGACCGGAGCCGCCACCGCGCTCGCCTTCGAGACCGCGCTCGCGCGCGCCGAGCTCTCGCGGGTCGAGCGGCGCGATCCCTACCGCGTCTACCACCGGCTCCGCCGCTCGCAGCTCGCCGCCCTCACCCCCTCCTTCGACTGGCGGGCCTACCTCCGGGCAGCCGGGGCGCCGGGGCTGAAGGTCCTGGACGTCACCGAGCCGGCCTTCTTCCTGGAGGTGGAGGCGCGCCTCGCCGAGGAACCGCTCGCCGCCTGGCAGGCCTACCTGCGGGCGCGCCTCGTCGACCTGCGCAGCCCCTACCTGTCGCGCGCCTTCAGGCGGGCCCACTTCGAGTTCCACCAGGCCTACCTCAAGGGCGTGAAGTCCGAGCGCCCGCGCTGGAAGACCTGCCTCGCCTTGGTGGACCGCGACCTCGGCGAGGCCCTGGGCCAGCTCTTCGCCGAGAAGGCCTTCCCCCCCGAGGTGAAGGCGCAGGTGAGCGACCTCGTGCGGCGCATCGAGGCCGCCATGGCGGAGCGCATCCGGGCGAGCGACTGGATGAGCGAGCCCACCAAGAAGGCGGCCCTCGAGAAGCTCGCCCTCATCCGCAACAAGATCGGCTACCCCTCGCGCTGGCGCGACTACTCGAGGCTGGAGATCCGCCGCGACGACTTCGCCGGCGACGTCGTGCGCGCCGCCCGCTTCGAGACCGCTCGCGAGCTCGCCAAGGTCGGAAAGCCCCTCGACCGCGACGAGTGGCAGATGACCCCGCCCACGGTGAACGCCTACTACGACGCGCAGATGAACGACATCAACTTCCCGGCCGGGGTGCTCCTCCCGCCGCTCTGGGACCCGCACCTCGACCTCGCCCCGGGCTACGGCAACACCGGCGGCACCATCGGCCACGAGCTCACCCACGCCTTCGACGACGCCGGGCGGCAGTACGACGGTCGGGGCAACCTGCGCGACTGGTGGACCGAGAAGGACGCCGCCGAGTTCAAGAAGCGCACCGCCTGCCTCATCCAGCAGTTCGGGCAGTACCCGGTGGTCGACGACCTGAAGGAGAACTCGCAGCTCACCGTGGGCGAGGACGTGGCGGACCTCACCGGGACCACCCTCGCCTACCTCGCCTGGAAGGACGCCACCCGCGGCGAGGCGCTCGCGCCGCGCGACGGGCTCACCCCCGAGCAGCGCTTCTTCGTGGGCTACGCCCAGTGGAGCTGCGAGAACCAGTCCGAGGCCGAGCGCCGGCTGCGGGCGGCGACCGACGCGCACTCGCCGCCGCGCTGGCGCGTGAACGGGGTGCTCGCCGACATGCCCGAGTTCCGGGAGGCCTTCGGCTGCGCCGACGGCGAGCCGCTCGCCCGCACGCCGGCCTGCCGGGTGTGGTGAGGACATGAGCGCCAAGACCAACGCCTGCCGGCTCCTCGAGCGGCTCGGGATCGCCTATGAGCTCCACCGCTACCCGCCCGACCCCGACGACCTCAGCGCCGAACGCCTCGCCCGCGAGCTCGCCCGGCCCCCCGAGGAGATCTTCAAGACCCTCCTCGTGCGCGGCGACGCCACCGGCGTCTTCTTCGCCGTCCTACCGGTGGCGGCCAGGCTCTCCCTGAAGGCCCTCGCCCGCGCCACCGGCGACAAGGCGGTGGAGGTGGTGCCGCTCAGGGAGGTGCGGCCGCTCACCGGCTACGTCCGGGGCGCAGTCACCGCGCTCGCCTCCAAGAAGGACTACCCGGTGTGGGTCGACGATACCTGCACCATGCTCGAGGCCATGGGCGTCTCGGCCGGCGCACTCGGGGAGGAGATCATCCTCGCCCCGGAGGACTACCTCGTGGCTACCGGCGGCCGCGCGGCGCCCATCGCCGAATGAACGCCCCCGGGAGAAGAGGGCGCGGCGGCCGCCCGCGGGCGCCCGCCCGCCAGGCGGGGACGCTCTTCCTGCGCGCCCGCGCCCCGGCCAAGGTGAACCTCGTCCTGCGCGTCGGGGCGAGGAGGCCCGACGGCTACCACGAGCTCCGCACGCTCATGGTGCCGCTCGACCTCGCCGACTCGGTCTCGCTCGTCGTGCACCAGGGCCGCGCCGGGGGGGTGAGCTGCCGCGTCCCCGGAAGGCCCGAGCTCGACGGCCCGGAGAACCTGGCCGCTCGGGCGGCGCTCGCCTTCAGGCGGCGCTTCGGGGTGAGGGACCGCCTCGACCTCTCTCTCGAGAAGCGCATCCCGGTCACGGCCGGCCTGGGCGGCGGCAGCTCGGACGCCGCCGCGGTCCTGCGCATGCTGGCCCGCGCCTACCGCGTCCGCGACCGGGCCGCCCTGGCCGAGATCGCGCTCGAGGTGGGCTCGGACGTCCCCTTCTTCCTCGGTCCGGGCCCGGCCTGGGTGACCGGGCGGGGCGAGAGGCTCGCGCCCGTCCGCCTGGGGCCCCTCCACCTCGTCCTCGTCTACCCGCGCCACCCCGGGCTCGCCATCCGGGCGGCCGACGCCTTCCGCTGGCTCGACCAGGACCGGCCCGATCAAGGTCGGCCGATCGAGGGTTCCCAAACGATCTCCGACCTCGCCGCCGAGGCGCGAAACGACCTGCAAGGGCCGTGCTTCCGACGCCACCCCCGGCTCAGGATCCTCGTGGGGCGGCTTGTGGGGGCAGGAGCCACGGCCGCTATAATGAGCGGAAGCGGTCCGACGGTGTTCGGGATCTCGCCCGATCGCGAGGCAGCGGGGCGCACCGCCGATCGCATGGTGGAGCTTGGTCCGGACCTGGAGGTCCACGTCGTCCGCACCCTGCAGCGACATCCTGGGGTCTTCCGATGGACATCACCGAGGTCCGCATCTTCCCGGTCAGTGAAGAGAAGCTCAAGGCCTACGTGACCATCACCCTCGACCACTGCTTCGTGGTCCGGGACCTCAAGGTGATCCACGGCAACACCGGCCTCTTCATCGCCATGCCAGCCAAGCGCCGCAAGGACGGCACCTTCAAGGACATCGCCCACCCCCTGAACTCGGAGACGCGCGAGCGCATGGAGCGCATCATCCTCGCCGAGTACGAGCGGGAGGTTAAGAAGGGCGCCGCTCCGGCCCAGGCCACCGGCACCGACGAGTGACGGCGCCCTCCTCGAGGGGGCGAGCGGCTCGCCTCCTCGAACAGGCGCCGGGAGCGGCACTCGTTCCGCCCCGACCCCGGTCGGGCGAGTTCCCCGGGAAGGGCGCCCGAGCGGTCCGGCCGGCCAGGCCTCTCGGGGGGTGTGGGACATGGGTACCCGCCCGCGTGCGGCCCGAATGTCCCGCCCGGGGTCGACGGCGTCAGACGCCTTCTGTATAAGGCCTCCGATATCTCCTTCGGGCGTGTGGCGGCGAGGAAACGCTTGCGGCGAGACGGACGGTCTCGCCACCGGAGCCTGAGGCCATGGGAAACGGAAACGGCTACAAGATCTTCGCGGGCAACTCGAACATCCGCCTCGCGCAGACCGTGTGCGCTCACCTCGATCGCCCGCTCTCCAAGGCGACCGTGGGCCGCTTCTCGGACGGCGAGATCCAGGTCGAGATCGGCGAGAACGTGCGCGGGGCCGATACCTTCGTCATCCAGTCGACCTGCAGCGACGCCAACCAGTACCTCATGGAGCTGCTCATCATGATCGACGCGCTGAAGCGCGCGTCGGCCGACTCCATCGTGGCCGTGCTGCCCTACTACGGCTACGCCCGGCAGGACCGCAAGGTGGCCTCGCGTTCCCCCATCACCGCCAAGCTGGTGGCCGACCTCATCGAGGCAGCCGGCGCCACGAGGGTGGTGTCGATGGACATGCACGCCGGCCAGATCCAGGGGTTCTTCAACATCCCGTTCGACCACCTCTACGCCGCGCCGGTGCTGCTCGACCACATGAAGCGCAAGTTCGAGGAGCTCGGCGAGGACCTGGTGGTCGTCTCGCCCGACGCGGGCGGGGTGGAGCGCGCCCGCGCCTACTCGAAACGCCTCGGCGCCGCCCTGGGTATCGTCGACAAGCGGCGCCTCAAGCCGGGGGTGGCCGAGGTGATGAACGTCATCGGCGACGTCGCGGGCAAGGTGGCCATCCTGCTCGACGACATGATCGACACCGCCGGCACCCTCACCAACGCGGCCATCGCGCTCGTCGACGGTGGGGCGGCCCGCGTCTACGCCTACGCCACCCACGCCGTCCTCTCCGGCCCGGCGGTGGAACGCATCCAGAAGAGCCCCATCGAGGAGGTGGTGGTGACCGACACCATCCCCCTCTCGGCGGACGCCCAGGGCTGCGCCAAGATCCGCCAGCTCTCGACCGCCCGGCTGTTCGCGGAGGCGGTCCGCCGCATCTACAACGCCGACTCGCTCTCGAGCCTGTTCGTGTAGGCCGCTTCGCGTCCCCCTTGACCGGCGGGGCCATTTCGGCTAGAAGCCCGCTTCCATTCTGGAATCCCCAGGGCCCTGGCCTTCCTGCACGGGCCCCTCGGCCGCGAGAGTGCGGCGAGTCCACTGGGAGGAAGCCATGGCGCAGTCCACCAACGAGCTCTCCGCGAAGCTCCGCCAGGAGCGGGGCAAGGGTCCCGCCCGCCGCCTGCGGGCGCAGGGCCTCATCCCGGCCGTGGTCTACGGGCAGAAGCGCGAGCCCACCCACGTGGCGGTCGATCCGGCCGCCATCACCAAGGCCATCGCCACCCCGCACAAGCTCAACACCCTCATCACCCTCAAGGTCGACGGGGCGGACAAGCGCGTCCTGCTCCGCGAGTACGAGGTGGACCCGGTGAGCCGGGAGCTCCTCCACGCCGACTTCCTGGAGGTCGAGCTCGGGCAGGCGGTCAAGGTGGACGTGCCCATCGTCACCACCGGCAAGGCCGAGGGCGTGGTCGCCGGCGGCATCCTCACCGTCTCGGCCCACGACATCGCGGTCGAGGCGCTGCCGGACCGGATCCCGGTGGCCATCGAGGTGGACGTGACGCCGCTCAAGATCGGCGGCTCGATCCACATCGCCGACGTGAAGGCCCCCGAGGGCGTGAAGATCAAGTACGCCACCAACTTCACGGTGGCCGTGGTCACCGCTCCCGAGAAGGAGGAGGTGGTGGCGGCCCCGGTGGCGGCGGTGCCGGCCGAGGGTGCGGTCCCGGGCGCGGCTCCGGCGGCGGGGGCTCCGGCGGGCGCGCCGGGCGCGGCTCCGGCGGCGGGGGCCCCGGCGGGCGCGCCGGGCGCGGCCCCGGCAGCGGGCGCGGCGGCGGGAGCTCCGGCGGCTGCGGCCAAGCCGGAGGCCCGGCGCGGCAAGAAGTAAGGCTTTGTGAAGCTCGTCGTCGGCCTTGGCAACCCGGGCGAAGACTACGCGCGCACGCGCCACAACTTGGGCTACCTCGTGGCCGATCGCCTGGCCGAGGAGCTCGGGACCACCTTCGCCAGCGAGCGCTTCGCGGCGGCCCTTTCCGAGGCGCGCCTCGGCCCGCTGCGGGTCCTGCTCATGAAGCCCCTCACCTACATGAACCACTCGGGCGAGGCGGTCGGGGCGGCGCTGCGCTTCTACAAGCTCGGCCTCGAGGACCTGGTGGTGGTCCACGACGACCTGGAGCTCGACCCGTTCCGGGTCCAGGTGAAGGTGGGGGGCGGCCACGGCGGCCACAACGGCCTCAAGAGCCTGAACGCCCACCTCGGGAGCCCGGACTACCCGCGGGTGCGCATGGGGGTGGGGCGCCCGCCCTTGCGCCAGGATCCGGCCGACTTCGTCCTCGCCCGCTTCCCGCTCGCCCAGGGCGAGGAGGTGCGGGCCTGCGTGGCCCGGGCGGCCGAGGCGGCCCGGGCGGTGGTGGAGCTCGGCGCGGTGAAGGCCATGAACCAGTTCAACCGGCGCAGCGGGCCGGGGCGGTGCGACTAGGGAGGGCCGGGACGGCATGGGGCCGCCCCGGCGCACCCGGTCTTCAAGGAAGAGGTAGCTCCTCGCGGCGGGTGAACCGCCGCTTTCTGACCCGAGGGGAGTGACATGGCGGAAGCCCAGAAGCGTCTCGTGCGGGAGTACGAGACCATCTACCTGCTCAAGGCGGAGACGCCCGACGAGGAGGTGGACGAGATCAAGGAGCGCCTGCGCGCGGTGGTGACGCGGGAGGGCGGCAAGGTCATCCGGTTCACCAACCAGGGGAAGCGAAAGACCGCCTTCCCCATCGCCAAGAACCCCAAGGCGGTCTTCATGCACTGCCTGTACATCGGGAACCCCGGCCTGGTGGGGGAGTTCGAGCGCAACCTCAAGATGATCGACCAGGTGACCAAGTTCCAGTCGGTGCGGCTCGCCGACGGCGTCGACTTCGAGGCGCGCCAGGTCGAGCAGGACGTCAAGGTGACCGCGGTGGAGGACGAGGCCCGCCCGCGGGAGGACCGCTCGGAGTACAGCGAGCGGCCGGAAGAGTCCTTCGGCGAGGCCGCCGAGATCGGGGAGGAGTGAGCCATGGCACGTCCAGGTGAGAGCGGTGGCAAGTTCGGCGGCGGCTTCGGCCGCGGCGGTGGCGGGGACCGGGGCGAGCGGGGCGATCGCGGGGACCGGGGCGAGCGGGGCGATCGCGGCGGCGAGGAGGGGGGCCGGCGCGGCTTCGGCCGGCGCAAGGTGTGCCGGTTCTGCGCCGACAAGACGCTCAAGGTCGACTACAAGGACCAGGGCCAGCTCAAGTACTTCGTCACCGAGCGCGGCAAGATCATCCCCCGCCGCATCAGCGGCAACTGCGCGCTGCACCAGCGCGAGGTGGCGACCGCCATCAAGCGCGCCCGCATGCTGGCCATCCTCCCCTACACGGTGGCGAGCGCCTAGGAGACGCCATGAAGCTCATCCTCCGTGAAGACGTGGAACACCTCGGCAAGGGCGGCGACCTCGTCGACGTGAAGCCCGGCTACGGCCGCAACTACCTGCTCCCGCGCGGGCTGGCGGTGACCGCCAACACCAAGAACGTCCGCGAGCTCGATCACCAGCGCAAGATGGCCGAGGCCAAGGCCGCCAAGCAGAAGGCGAGCGCCCAGGCGGTGGCCAAGCGGCTCTCCGACACCCCGGTGACCCTGAAGCGCAAGGTGGGGGAGCAGGACAAGCTCTACGGGTCGGTGACCGCGCTCGATATCGCCGAGGCCCTCGCCGCCCGCGGCCTGGCCCTCGACCGCCGCGCCATCGACCTCGCCGAGCCGCTCAAGACGGTGGGCGAGTTCGAGGTGCCGGTGAAGCTGCACCGCGAGGTGGTGGGCCAGGTCAAGGTCAAGGTGGAGGCCGAGGGCTAGCCGCGAGAAGGGTGGGGGAGCGGCCTCGCCCGGCCCGCCGGGGCTGGCCCCTCCGCAAGAGGGGGGTCCCCACCTCTCGGCCCGCTGAGGGCGAGGGGCCCCTGGCCCTTCTTCCACAGACAGTTCTTCGACTAGGATGGAGACGGCGTCCGCTCCGGGGCGAGGCGCTGTTTGACGAAACGTGGACGGGAGCCGCCGAGCCCTCCCGGCTCCGGGGTCGGGGCGGGTGGTCTCGGGTGCGAGGGCGGGGCCCGCGAAGGGGCCGCGGGGCGCGAGCGTGCGCGCCCCGGGGACCGGGACCCTTTCCCGGCCCGTGCCTCTTCACCCTTGAAATCTCGGTCCGGAAGCGTTCATATCCCCCCGCCGTTCAAAAGCTTCGGCCCTGGACCTAAAACGTGCTCGACTGGCTCCACAACGTCCTGTCCCGCGACCTCGCCATCGACCTCGGGACGGCGAACACCCTCATCTACATCCGCGGCATGGGCATCGTCTCCAACGAGCCCAGCGTGGTGGCGGTGCAGCAGGACGCGCGCGGAGGCCGGCGGGTGCTGGCGGTCGGCAAGGAGGCGAAGGAGATGCTCGGGCGCACCCCGGGCAACATCGTCGCCATCCGCCCGATGAAGGACGGCGTCATCGCCGACTTCGAGATCACCGCGGCGATGCTGAAGTACTTCATCAACAGCGCCCACAACCGAAAGAAGTTCGTCCGGCCGCGCATCATCATCGGCATCCCCTCCGGCATCACCGAGGTGGAGAAGCGCGCCGTGCGCGAGGCGGCCGAGAGCGCCGGGGCCCGCGAGGTCTACCTCATCGAGCAGCCCATGGCCGCCGCCATCGGCGCCGGCCTCCCCATCACCGAGCCCTCCGGCAACATGATCGTCGACATCGGCGGGGGCACCTCCGACGTGGCCGTGATCAGCCTCGGCGGCATCGTCTACAGCCGCTCGGTCCGCATCGCGGGGGACAAGATGGACGAGGCGATCATCCAGCACATCAAGCGCAAGTACAACCTGCTCATCGGCGAGCGCACCGCCGAGCTCATCAAGATGGGGATCGGCACCGCCTACCCCACCGAGGAAGAGCTCACCATGGACATCAAGGGGCGCGACCTCGTGGCGGGCGTGCCCCGCACCCTCACCGTCACCTCGAGCGAGATCCGCGAGGCGCTCTCCGAGCCCATCAACGGCATCGTGGAGGCCGTCAAGGTGACCCTGGAGCGTACCCCGCCCGAGCTGGCCGGGGACATCGCCGACCGCGGCATCGTCCTCGCCGGCGGCGGGGCGCTCCTCAAGAACCTCGACACCCTCCTGCGCGAGGAGACCGGCCTGCCGGTCTTCCTGGCCGAGGACCCGCTCTCGGCGGTGGTCATCGGCGCCGGGAAGGCGCTCGAGGAGCTCGACATCCTGCGCCAGGTGGCCGCCCACTCCTGAGGAGCGCAAGGGCCCGTGCAGCGCGAGGGCCCGGGCGGTAAGAGATGGGGACGGGCGGGGGCGCCCGGGCGAGACCCTGTCCACCGACCGCGCCGGGCGCGCCGCTCGGGCGCGCGGGAAGGAGTGGCCGATGAGGCTCGCCGGCGTGGTGCTGGCCGCCCTGGCGGCGCTGGTCCTGCAGTACTTCGTCCTCATCCGGCCCTGGTACGAGACCTGGGGCGCCACTGCGGCCGAGGCCCTGCGGGACCTCCCCGGCGACGAGCTCATCCCCGACGCCGCCGACGTCGAGACGCGCGGCATCGCCATCCGCGCCACGCCTCAGGCCCTCTGGCCGTGGATCGCCCAGCTCGGCCAGGAGCGGGCGGGCCTCTACTCCTACCGCTGGCTCGAGAACCTCCTCGGCGCCGAGATGCCGAGCTCGACCCACCTGCTCGGCCTCCCCGATCCGCGCCCGGGAGACCGGTTCTGGATCTATCCCCGGAACAAGGCCCGCGGGCTCGGCTACGCCCTCTACGCGGTGGTCGATCCGGGACGCGCCCTCGTGCTGCAGGGGCACGGCGCCGAGGTGCCGGGCCTGTTCGGCGAGCTCTGGCCCGGCGGCACCTGGGCCTTCGTCCTCGAGCCCCAGCCCGACGGTACCACCCGCCTCCTGGTGCGCCACCGGAGGGGGGAGCAGAAAGGCGGGAGCGGCCCCTTGGCCTCGCTCTACCGCGCCCTCCTCTTCGACCCGGTCCAGTTCGCCATGGAGCGCAAGCTCCTCCTCACCGTGAAGGTCCTCGCCGAGGGCCGGCCGCCCCCGCCGGCCTGGGCCGACGTCGCCGAGGTGGTCCTCTGGCTCGCCACCGCCGCCTGCGGCCTGGCCGCCGCGGCGGCCGTCCTCCTCAGGCGGGCCACCTTCTGGCGGCCGCTCGCCGCCGGCACCGTGGCGCTCTTCGTCCTCACCTTGCTCTTCTTCGCGCGGCCGCCTCTCCTCGTGGCGGTCGTGCTGGTGGTCGGGCTGCGCTGGGTGCTGGCCTGGGGCCTCAAGGGCGAGCCTGGATCGGTCGCCCGCCCGGCCTCCTAGCAGGGCGGGGGGGGCCGCAGCCGCCTCCTCACAACCGCCCGCACGGTCGGCGGAAGGGGCAGCGCCGGCAGCTCGCCTCGCCGGGGAGCTGCGGGAAGTGCTCCAGGCTGGCCTGGTTCTTCTCCGCGTCGTCGAGCCTCCCCCGCATGGCGGCGATCGAGCGGCGCATCTCCACCCGGCAGGCCTCCAGCACCGCCGGGTCCGCCGACAGGCTGGTGCGCTCACCGCCCGCGCCCAGGTAGACGAGCCCACCCACCACCCGCTCGGCCGCCACGCCCCATTTCTGCTGCGCGTAGAGGGCGTAGACCCCGAGCTGGGTGCGGTCCACCTCCCGCTCGCGGCCGGTCTTCCAGTCGAGCACGTGGATCACCCCGTCCTCCCCGGCGTAGGCGAAGTCCAGCGCCACCCAGACCTTGGTGCCCTCGAAGACCCAGGCGTCGAGCTCGTCCACCACCAGCCAGCGCTCGGGCGGGGTCCGCCGCAGGAGCTCGAAGGTCGAGCTCGCGTAGAAGCTCCGCAGCGAACCCTCCACCACCTCGTCCCAGATCCGGCGCCACTCCTCGTTCGGCACCGGTTCGGCGTACTCGTGCTCGAGGAGGCCGCTGATGCGCGAGGCCTCCCGCCAGTAGCTCTTGTCGCGCGAGCTCGCCCACTCGGCCCGCGCCCGTAGCTTGGTCCTCTCGAGGAGCGCCTCGAGCGGCCGGAACTCCCCGGTGCGGCGGGCCCGCTCCAGCATGGTCTTGAGGGCGTCGTGCACCACCGAGCCCGCCCACTGCCAGCGCGAGGAGAGCTTCTTCAGGACGTAGAGCTCGCGCACCGGGGAACCGGCCTCCGCCTCCCACCCACCCCAGCTCCCGTAGTACTGGTAGTAGTAGGCGCGCAGGCACTCCTGGAACTTCTCGTGCCTCGACTTCGACCAGGTGAACTCGTTCGCGAGATCGGCCATGGCGCCCCGTCGGGAGCGGACGCCCCCGTCCGGACACTCTAGCCAAGGGGTCGGACAGGGGGGCGCCGCGCGGCGCCCGGCCCAGCGCCCCGCCCGCCCGCGAGGCGGCCGCACCGGCCAGCACCGCTTGCCCGTGCGCCGGGG
>Ga0335081_10010387_pt1 | contig 15045 bp, 15 predicted proteins | sample Lox_Sample_35_FD_206713 | JGI IMG/M metagenome (GOLD analysis project Ga0335081, IMG submission 206713) | Soil microbial communities from Loxahatchee National Wildlife Refuge, Florida, United States - Lox_Sample_3.5 | ecosystem: Environmental > Terrestrial > Soil > Wetlands | place: USA...
ATACGTAAACGTCACCTTGAAGTAGGGATCCTGAAACTGGTCCCAATCGGTGATGTTGACCTTCACCACCTTTTTGGCGCAACCTTCCCAGAGCAAGGGGGCGACGCACAGCATCAAGAGTATCTTCGTTTTCATCATGGTGCTTCCTTCCCTAAGTGAGTACGTTCTTGTTGAACTATTTGGCAAAATAGGTCGCGATCAGATACACGATGACGGCGGCGAGGCAAAACCCGACTGTTCCCATCAGGAGATAGAATCCTATCGGTGGCTGTTCTTTTTTCGGTGGACCGCTTTGTTGGTTCGTCATTGATTCCTTCCAGGAGTTACTGTGGTTCAAGCATTTCCAGAAGCTTCTTTGCTTCTTTGTTATTCGGGTTAATCTTCAGAGCTTTCTTGTACTCGGTGATGGCATCCTTCCTGGCGTTTGGGAACTTGTCGTTGCTCTGCAGATTGTGGTATGATTGGCCAAGCCACGTATGCGCATCGGAGTCCTTATCATCCAGGTCGATGGCCTTCTTCTCATATTTTACTGCATCCTCGTATTTCTTGTCCAGGAGGTATACCAATCCAACGAATTTATAGGAGACTGCCAGCTCTTTGTGCTCGAAGTGTCTTCGAGCTTGATGAAGTTCTCGTACGTCTCCCTTGCCTTCGACCAATCCTTGAGCTGCATGTAGCTGGCGGCTAGGTTGTAATAGGTCCCGGCATAGTCCGGCCTCAAAGCAATGGCCTTCTGATATGCGTCACACGCCCTGTCGAAATCCGTCATGGCGGACAGGCACGCGCCATAGTTGTAGAACACACTGAATGTGGTGGTATCGACGCGAAGTCTCTTCTCAAAATTCGCAGCCGCCTTGTCCCATTGTCTCAACTGCATATACGTGATTGCCGCCTGAAGATTGATGAGAGTATTGGTTGAATCCATCTTCAACAGCTGCTCCATCGCATCCACTGCAAGGGAATCTTTCTTGGTCTCAAGATATGCGAACGAGAGCTTCTTCCAGTCATCCAATTTCAGAGTGTCGACTTGTTTCAACTGTTGGTAGTAACTGATGCCCAGATTGTAGTCCTTCGTTTCAACGCCCGCGTATGCGATCATGCGCAACAGCGACGCAGACTTCGGATCATTTTTCACGAGTTTGAGCCCGATCGGGACAAACTCCTTATACTGGTGACTCAAGTACAAAGCTTCCGCATATTTCTTGGCGTTTTCCTTGTCGTCCGGGTGTTTCTCGATATATGGTCCATACCATTTTGCAGCCAAACCGTAATAATGTGCCCGGTAATACATGTCGGCCAACTCCAGCCTGGCGCTGTCATTGTTCGGGTTTAGCGCAATAACCTCCTGGAAGGCATTTGCAGCTTCGTTCCATTGCCTGTCTTTTTGATATGTTGCCGCCAACTTGTACCACAGGGATGATTTTGTGGAATCGAGAGCGATCGATTTCTTATAGTTCAAAATGGCAAGCGCGGTGACACCGGTTTTCCCGTAGGCATCGCCCAATCCTTCATAAACTTCGGGGTCTGTCGTGCTCATATCCTGGGCTCTGGTAAAGGCTATAGTGGCGGCGTCGGTCGAGTCCATCATGAGATAGATCTGACCAAGGACGCGATCAAGCGGCTCGTAGTCCTTCATCGCCTTGAGTCCGGCTTTTGCCGTCTGAAAGGCTTCGTTGTAGCTTTTCAGTGCAAGTTGGGATTGCGCAATGACAACGTAGGTATCTCCATTTTCGTCGTTCAACGACAATGCGTGATTGGCGGTTGCGATGGCGGAGTCAGGCATCTTTGCAAGGTAGAATGCCTTGCTGAGATAGAACCACGCCTGATCGTTCTTCTGATCAAACCGGATCACGTTTTCGAACAGTTGGATCGCCTCCGGGTAATTCGCCTCCTTTAACATTTCCTTTCCCCGTTCCAGCTGAGGCTGAGCGACCGCAAGAGAGGTGAGTGTGAGACCTGCTACAATGAAGAGTAGGTTCCTTTTCATCAGTGCGTTACTCCGATTTTAACTGAATGATTCGACTTGGTATGGTCTCGGGCGCAATTCCGTATTCCTGGATAATCTTCTGTCCCATCAGGGTCATCACAAACGTGCCAAAGCCGGACCCCACGCCCAGTTTTTTTTCTGAAAGGTAAAGATACAAAGAATAAGTGAACGGGTAAAGCTCTTCGTAAATATTTGATTGATTCGGCTCAACAAACGTTTTCTGCGATGTGGTGTCCATCGATTCGACTGCCAGCATATGTACACCGTTCGGATGGTCCACGACGCTTGCGAATGAAACGATTCCCAGTGCCTGAGGATTCGCTCTGATGTATTGTACTATCTCCTTTTCCGTCGGCCCGGTCTTTGTCGGTGCAATCTCCTTCCCCAGGTCGAAGAACTTGCGCTGCAGGAGTTCATACGTTCCGGAGTTCTTCCCCGTGAAGATCACCTCAATGTTGCCCGAAAGGGACGACCCCGGGACATTCTTCCAGCGTGCCCCTGGTTTACCAAGGATCAACTTGAGTGTTGAGAGCTTGATGGTTTTCACCGGATTCCCGTCGCTGACAATAAACACCAGCGCATCTCTGCCAATCCTGATCGTGCCTACAGTGATTCCGGCATCCTGAGCTACCCTCCGTTCCTCAGCGTTCATCGGCCTCCCGATACAGATGCATCGCACACTGTCGTTGAGAAGAGCAACAACGGCCTCCCGTGCTGTTGTTCCCTCCATGCGAATGTGCGTCTTGTCGTATTCCGCCATGAATTCGTCGGCTTCCTGCGACATCAGGGGAAGATAGGGGTTGGATACCAGCATGAAGAGATTCCCTCGCGTCGTCGTTGGTTCTTCTCCGCGATTACAGGAGGACACCATAAGAACAACCACGATGAGAATCGAAACTTTCATCGCTGAATCCCTTCGTCTTCTTCTCTGGCCCTGGAACGGGTTGCAACGTACCGGTATATTCCCAGCAGCAAAAAAACAACACCACACATGACGCGGAGCTGGCCCGGGAGTGTCGACTGTATGAATAATCCCGTGAGAAACATCGTCCCGACACAGAGACTGACGAACGAAACAGTGTAACCAATGTACTTTGACAATGCCGTTGATTTCATCGTTGTCAGGCCCCGGAATATTGATGCACTGTGCGTCATTTTGGTCAGGCTACTGACCGCGAAGCTTGAATCTGAACGGGATGGAAACCCAAACAGAAACGGGACCGTGCTGCATAATAGCAGGAGTAAAGATCCATTGCTTTGCTGCTTCGATCGCTGCTGCGTTAAGAATCTCCGCATCGGTTTTGAGGACGACAGCCTTTCGCACCTTTCCTTCCCGATCTACCCATACAATAAGAACTACTGTCCCCTGGATCTCTGCCCGGACGGCATTGGGCGGATAAGTGGGCTCAACCCTTTTGACAAGCTCCGGGGGTTTCTCCACAGGCTGGAACGGAGGCGGTTCAACATCATCGTTCGACCATCCGCCTGTTTGGCCGTTGTCGTATCCGCCGGACGGCACACCATCAACCGGTCCCGGCTCGTCGCCAGGTTGTCCCGCGAAGGGAATGGTGCTGCTCGAATCCATCAGCGGAACCGCCGCAGGGATCGGGATTGCGTGCTCCAAACCGAATCGACTTTTTGGGACGGATGAATACGTAGTGAATTTTGTTCTTGGGAAAAACGGCGGCAGTGTGATGGATCCGGGAGAGAGTATTCCTGCAACACGGGGCAACTCAGAGCGACCCTCAGGAGCCCGAAATGCGTAGTATGAAGCTACGCACGCAACCTGCAACAGTATCGAAAGCGCGAGGGACCGTGACATGTACTTCTGATAATACTGCCTCAGCTCCGGCGCGCCGTACCCAGAGTCCTGGAGAGAACCAGCCAGTATTGACTTCATGGCATTCTCCTTTCTGGAATTCGACTTTGTCTCTTTGCTGCATTCCCAGTTCCCTGCGTAATCTCAGCAGGCGCGGAACACCTGCACGGTGTTACCGCGCCTTCCAACGACTGTCTACTTGCCCGTCAGTCTGAACCGGAACGGTATCGATACCCAAACCGCGACCGGTCCTTTTTGCATAACCGCCGGAGTGAATACCCACTGCATAGCGGCGTCTTTGGCGGCCTGATTGAAGATCTCGGCGTCGCTCTTGATGATAACCGCTTCTCGAACCTTGCCTTCCTTCGTGACCCACACTTTCAGGAAGACATTGCCTTCAAGACCCGCACGCAATGCAATCTCCGGATATTTCGGCTCGACTTTCTTGACGACCGTCGGTTCTTTCTCGTACGGCACGAAGTCCGGTGGTGGCTCGTCGTCGATCTTGAGATCGGGTTGAATGGCAACTCCTGATCCTGACCCCGTTCCTTCGGTGACGGGGCTGGCCTGTTGGGCCAACTCCTGCTGCGTCGCAAACGTCTGTTCAGGATTCACTTCAGCGTCCGGAACCGGAACAGGAATACCGATACTTGGCTTCACAGCCGTGGACGCAACGGCCACGGACGGGGCAGCGGCAGTTTGCGTAATCGACGGGGGCGGTCCCAGATCCGTGTACTTCATGAGCCGGATGGTATGGATCGGCTCTTCCTCGCTGGCGAAGAGCTGTGGGACATAATAAAGGCCCACGACTCCACCCACCAGAATGACCGCCATCACGACGCCTCGCATCATATATTTCTGGTACAGCTGTTTCAGTTCGGGCGCTCCGTACCCTTTCGTGACATAAGGAACGAAGGACGACGGATCCACGTTCGGGGCTCCCCCGCTCATTCCCTTTGGTTCTTTCGTTTTTGGGGACATAGATGCCTCCTATCCTGCTTTCGCCATGAGCTTCTTGTCTGCATCCGTCATTGGCGTGATACTGAATCGTTCAACCTTCGCGGTGTTCACTATGGTATCCATGATGTCAACCATGTCCTTGAACGTTGCATCCCTGTCAATCTTGAGGAGCGTAATCAATTTGGGATTCTCTTTGTTCTTTTGGATCAGAAAGGACCGCAAATCCGCAAAATTGATCTTCTGAAGCTTGGGATCGGACCCAACATTCCAATAAATAGTGAAATCCGGAGACACCCTCAGCGTAAGGAGACTCGATTCTGCCACTTCGACGGTTGTTTTTGAGTCAGGCGGCAGATTGATTTCCATTGCCTGCGGTTTCATAAAAGCGGTCGTCAACATGAAGAACGTCAAGAGCAACAAGACGACGTCCACCATCGGGGTCATGTCGATACGCACGCCGACTCTGCGTTTCTTTTTCTTTTGTTTTCCGTGGGCCCGTGGTTGCCCTGTTTCAACGGCTGCCATAGTATGCTCCTTTTTGCAACGATCGGACGATTCCGTGAATCGCCGAGGAATCGTTACGTCTACGACTTGTCAAACTCTGTGACAAGATTGAATCTCGTAATTTGCGTTTTCTGCAGCACATCCATCACATCTTCGATTGGGCCGAACGGCGCTTTTTTATCGCCCTTGACAATCGTTCTGAGTCTCGGATTCTTGATACGCGCCTGGATCAGCAGGTTTGCCAGATCGTCTTTTTTCTCGATCTGCACCGCCGTCTTGTACTTTGCAGGCATCCCAAACAACTGTTCCATGAGTGTCTGGTTGTCTACACCGAGCCAGATTTGCCCTTCTTTGTTCACGGTAATCGTCATGACGTCTGCATCCGGAACTTTGAACGCGGAATGCGAAGAAGGGAGAGCAACGGTTACTTCTTCAGGCGGCTTGAACGTCGTCGCGAGCATGAAGAACGTTAAAAGCAACATCGCGACGTCCACCATCGGTGTCATATCGATTCGGAAGCCGACGCGCGCTTTCTTGTGCCTTGCCATGGTACTCCTCCTTCTACTTGGACTTCGACATTACCCGACTTGCCAGGGATTGTATGATCGCATAGCTCGCTTCATCGATCATATAAGTGAAGTTGTCAATTTTCGTTACAAAGAAATTGTACGACACGATTCCGCCGATACCTGCAACCAGGCCGCCGGCAGTGTTGACCAGGGCTTCGGAGATACCGCGGGAAAGCTGGATAGCATCCGGCTGACCGCCTGCGACCGCCATCGCGTTGAATGCGCGGATCATTCCGACGACCGTTCCGAGAAGACCAACCATCGTTCCGATGGATGCGATCGTCGAAAGAGAAACCAGGTTGCGTTCAAGCATGGGGACTTCGAGCATTGTTGCTTCTTCGATGGAGCGCTGGATACCCTCATTCATTTCCCTGGCTGATTTGATATCGCCGGACGCGACCAGAGTGTTGTAGCGTTCCAGGCCCGTGCGAATCACGTTTGCCATCGAGCCGCGTTGCTTGTCACAGGCTGCCATTGCAGCATCAATGTCGCCGGCATTCACTGCCTGCTGGACATTCTTCAGAAACGTTGCCGTCTGTCCTTTCCCCTGGGCTTTGTGAATTGAGAAGTAGCGCTCAAAAATAAAGGCAACGAGCATGATCACCAGGGCAGTGAGTAAGGCAACGAGCGGTCCGCCATCCTGGAGAAACTTGGGAAGAGCGTATTCATAGATCGCATATCCTGCTGCCGCGGCCACAACCAGGACGATCATGTTGAACGTGGATGTCTTCATAGAGAAAGTACTCCTGTGTAAGGTTAGTAGGTGAAGATTCTTTTCATTTATCCTTTGAAACTTTTTACAGCTTTTTCACGATCCTCGTCAATCTCGAACACGCTGGTGAGTTTCGTGATGACAAAAACATTCTGGACCCCCTTCCCCATGTTGCACATTTTGATTCTCCCTTGTGCTTTCTGGTATTGGGAGTGAATACTCACGAGCGCTCCGATCCCCGAGCTATTAATGTACGTGACCCCTCCCAAGTCGAGGATGAGCTTCTTATTCCCTTGTTCGATAAGGTCCTTTGCTTTCGCCTTCAACTCATCCGTCTCCTCCCCGCCAATGAGCGATCCTCTCGGCTCCAGAATTGCAATATCAAGGTTATCAAGCGTTGAAAGTTTCGTCGCCATAACTTCCTCTCGTTTAAGTAAAGAACGGAATGTTCAACCGTAGAAGTTCCATCTCTCCTTATGACCGAGCAAATGAAATGCCACTTTCGCCCTTTGGTAGCATCCAATTTTGTGGGAATTTGGCAGATTACCCGTCGTCAAGGGCTGCATCGCGTTGTGAAAAGCAATGCGATTTGTCCACCAAATCTGATTGCTGGCACAGTGTGTTCAGTTATCGAGATTTGGGGGCATGTTGCCAAAGACAACATCATTTATGACAACGCCCGGACATAGCGTGGATAGAACCGGCATTCTGGACATCGCTAAAGACCGAATTTCTTTCTTTTCTTCCAAAGCGTCGCCCTGTCAATTCCAAGGATTGTAGCGGCCTCGTCGTAGTCCTTCGCGTGCTGGAGAACCTTTTTAATGTGGAGCTTTTCCACTTCTTCCAATGACAACGATTGGGCAGGATGTTCGCTTGCGCTTCTCACTTCGTCCGGCAGATGAATCAAATCGATCACGCCGTTGCTGGCGAGCAGGATCGCCCTCTGGATGACGTTTTCAAGCTCCCGAACGTTTCCGCTCCATCGGTACGCCCTAAGCAATTTGTCAGCTTCCGCAGAAAGGTTGTATTCACGGTCTTCGGCAAACTTCGTGATGAAATGTTGGATGAGAATAGGAATGTCTTCCGGACGCTCGCGGAGGGGCAGGAGTTTGATCCGAATAGCGTTCAACCGGTAGAAAAGGTCCTGACGAAAAGTCCCTTCCTTCAAAGCCTCGTCGAGATCCCGGTTCGTCGCGGCAATGACCCGCACATCGACCTTCCGCGGCACGCTCTCTCCAACCCGCTCGAACTCCTTGCTCTGCAATACCCGCAACAATTTTACCTGCGTCGACGGTGTGACTTCCGCCACCTCGTCAAGGAAAATTGTTCCACCGTCCGCAACCTCGAACCTCCCTTGTCGGTCCTTCACGGCTCCCGTGAATGCCCCACGCACGTGGCCAAAAAGCTCGCTCTCAAGAAGCTGTTCCGGGATGGCTGCGCAATTTACTTTGACGAACGACTTGTCGCCCCTGCTGCTCTTGCGATGGATCTGTTGAGCTACCAGCTCTTTCCCCGTCCCACTTTCACCTTCTATGAGAACGCTCATCGTGCTATCGGACACGCGGATCGCAAGATCAAGCTGTGATAGCATGTCCCTGTTGCGCGTGACAAATTCATCAGGACCTTTCGTCGCACCCAGTCGCGTCCGCAACTCACGCACTTCCTGTCGGAGCTGGTAATGCTCCCAGGCATTCAGAACGAAGATCCGGAGTTCTTCGAAGTTGAAGGGCTTCTGCAAATAGAAATCGGCTCCCCGCTTGATTGCTTCAACTGCATTATCGATTGAACCGTGAGCCGTCATCATGATCACGGACGTGGACGGGGAATGGAGCTTTATTTCAGCAAGGATTTCCATTCCGTCCAGCGGACTCATCTTCAAATCGACGAAGGCCATATCGTACGACTCGTTTCCTAACAATGCCATGACCTCCTGCGGTTTCGAACAGAGGGTTGTCTTGAACCCAAGGGAATCAAGACAAATTCCCACGGTGCTCAAGACGTGCTTCTCATCATCGACAACGAGGATATGGCCCTTGGTTTCCGTCATGGTCTTCAGTCTGGCACGGGAAGGGTGAAATAGAATGTGCTCCCCTTCCCTTCAACACTTTCCACCCATATTCTCCCTTCGTGTGCTTCGACGACTTCACGGGCAATAGCGAGGCCGAGACCGACACTCCCTGGCGTTGTCTCGGCCGGCTCCTTGATTTGGACAAACTTGTCAAAAATGGTTCGCTGTGCTTCGAGGGGGATGCCGGGACCCGTGTCTGCGACCGACACACATACTCCGTGATCCTGCCGTCCCACAGAAATCTTGACGGACCCTCCTTCGGCAGTGAAACGGAGCGCATTACTCGCGAGGTTGGTTATCACCCACGTAAGCTGCTGTCGATTGCCGGTGATGGCGCAAACGTCCGGCTCGACGACGGTGTTCAACTCAATGTGTTTTTCCTTGAAGGGCAATCTCAACGGCTTGAGAGACTCCTCGATCAGCTCTTTGACGTCCACCGATTCTGTCTTCATCTCGTGCTGTCGGGACTCGAGTTTGGACAGATCGAGAAGCTCCTTCACAAGCTTCCCCAGCCGTTCGCAGTCGTCCTTTGCCGCCACCAGCAGTTCACGTTGTTTCGCATTGACGGAACCAACCACCTCTTTGGACAGGATATCCACCGTCATGTTGATGGATGTTAAAGGCGTACGAAACTCGTGGGAGACCGTGGCCAGGAACTCGGTTTTCATCTCATCGAGGTCTTTGAATCGGGTGACATCCTGCAGCAGCGTCACCGTCCCCTCGGCCTTTTGATGTTCGTCCAGGATGGTTGTTTGCCTCGGCCGCAGATACAGTTTCTTGCCCCGACGTTCCAGGGTCAGAAGCGTATCCTGTAAAGGGCTTCCCCGACGGTCGGTTGTTCCAGCGCTCATCCCCTTTGCCCACCGCTCATCCTTGAGAATCCCGTACAGGGGTTTTCCAATCAACGTGTTGGCGTCGACATCAAAAACTTCTGCCGCGGCTTTGTTCATCAGAACCACAATGCCTTCGTTGTCCGTTACGATAATAGGATCGGCAATGCTCCCTACGATTGTCTCGGATTTCTTTTTCTCCGCTATGAGCTGATGGATATTCATTTCTTCGTAGGCGCGCAGCCGTTCCGTCATTTTGTTGAATTCCGCGGCAAGCTCGCCGATTTCATCGTCCGTCGACACGTCTATTTTCTGGTTGAGGTGTCCCTGGCCGATCTTGCGGACGCTCTGGGTCAGCTTCTGGGCCGGTATCTTCACTGCCCGCGTAATTCTGACACTGGCAAAGATGCTGAGCGCAAGCGCGACGATCGAGGCAACGATGACAGCGAAGGTCGCGTCAGTGACGGTGGATCGTATTCGAGTCTCGGTGTTGGTCATGGCATTCTGGTTTATCTCCAACACAGAGAAGCAGCTCTCTCTCAGACGATAGGAAATTGGACTCAGGACGGTTTCACGGAAATGCATCCCCCTCTGTCTGCCGTTCTTCAGCTGAAGGATGTAGTAGAGCGAATCGGTCAAGGCAACGTAGCGGCGATAGTCACTTCCAATTCCCCGGAGAAGGTCGATTTCGATTCGATCCTTGGATATCTGGAGCGCCTTTTCCTGCCATCCTTGAAAACCGGTTGTGTTGAGGTTGAACTGCGTGTAGGATGAATCGATGTCGCCATACAGCATCGAGACGTGGGCGCTCTCCTGTCGTTCGAGCGCCTTCACCATGTTCTCCGCTGCGAGCACACCCTGGTAGTTGTCGTGGAGTATAGCGCTGATGAAATCATTGAGGCGCGAGAAGTTGTACACGGCGACTACACTGATGCCAATACTGATGCAGACGAGGAGGAAATATCCGAGGCCGATCTTATACCAAAGACTCTTCATGACGACAAAAAGTTATCGAATGTTCGTAGGAAAGGCAAGGTAACTTGATTAGTGTCCAAATCTCATATTTGCTCTCGCGCTTTCGGGAGTCCCGTTTTACGGATGCCGCATATCGGCATTTCCTTCTGAAACCTGCCATGGTTGTGCCAGGTCGTCTCCCAAACAAGACGGCGGACCAATAAGGACCGACAACAGAAATTCCAGCACCACCCGGAAAGAGGTAGTAATTCAATGAAACACCGGCGGTCACGTCTGTCCCGTTCTTCCTACGTGAGACCACTCCGCGACCGAATTCGTTGCGAGTGTCGCGGTATGCCTGCCCCATATGTTTTTTGCGGGCGACCGTGACGCCCTTGAAACTGAGTCACAACCCCGAAAGAGGCCAGCTTGTCTTTCCAGCCAAAAAGCCATATCTTGAGCACGGATTTGTGGGATAGGACGTACTTCTTATCACTCTCTCCGTGACTTGGTAGCAAGTCATTTTTTTTATTAGCTGTCTGATCCGAGTATTCAATGGCCTTCTCGTTGCCTCTCCTCAATGATTTTACAGAGTATTGCCGGACGCACCGCCTGTGTGAACCGGAGGATAAAGTGCTTGTTGCCGTGAGCGGGGGGGTCGATTCCATGGTGCTCCTCGACCTTTTGCTTGAGCTCAGAACTGAAATAGATCTCGATATTGCCGTCGTGCACGTAAACCACCAGCTTCGAGGAGACGAATCCGTTGGCGACGAACAGTTTGTCCGGGATACGGCAGGACGATTGCATCTTCCGTTCTACTGCAAACGGGTCGATACCCTTGAGCTAAAACACTCGATGGGGGTCTCAAAACAAGTGGCAGCTCGAGAGGCCCGCTATAAGTTCTTCGAGGAAACAAGGCAATTGACATCGTCGAACCACGTTGCGACAGGACACCAGGCAGACGACAACGCCGAAACCGTCCTCTTTCATGCATTGCGCGGGACTGGTGTCCGCGGACTCGCTGGCATCCCGGTCTCGAGGACGGATGGCCAGATTATTCGTCCGTTGTTGTTTGCCAGAAGACAGCGGATTCTGTCGTATGCGCACGAACGCGGTATCCCGTTCAGAAACGATTCATCGAACGACTCCATTGCCTACTCAAGAAACTACCTGCGTCATTCCGTTGTCCCTCTGCTTTCCGCCGAAATGGGTCAGGATATCACGGATTCGCTTAATTGGCTGTCGAAGACGATGAAAGGACTGAGTCTTTCCCTGGACAGGCTCGTCGACGAGCGGCTGCCGCAACTTGTCAGGTTTGGCGACAAGAGATGTGAGCTCTCGTTGCCGACGTTTGTGGGAGAACCCGAGTTTCTTCGAGAGGGAATTGTCGTCCGTATTCTCCGAAACTTGAATGTTGAACCAAGCAATGTCAAAGTCGAGGAGATCCTTGAGCTCTGCTCAAAGCAAACCGGCCATTCGTTGAATCTTAACGGCCACATCGATGTCTACAAGGATCGCGAACTGTTGACTTTTACTCAAGGGACAAAGCTTGCAGAATATTCCGCGAGCATCTCGATTGGCGAAACCTACTCCGGCGATTGGTTTTCCTTTTCGGTAGGTGAACCGGGACCTGTGCCGGCTTCATACGCAACAGATGGAAACACGGAATATGTTGACGGAGACAAGCTCGTGCAGCCGTTGGAGGTTCGGAACTGGAAACCGGGAGACTGGTTCATTCCTTTGGGGATGAATGGAAGGAAGAAACTGAGCGATTTCTTCAACGACGTGAAAGTCTCTCCCTTAGAAAAGACGAATGTGCCGGTTTTTGCATCGGATGACGACATCGTGTGGGTCTGCGGCAAGCGGCTGGACAATCGGTACAGGGTTACGGGCGCGACTCGAAACGCTATCAAACTAACTTTCTCACCAACAAACACTGTGGTACGCTGAATGCAGTCTCAGATTGTCGTCAACGGAGATGTCTTCGTCCCATTCATCAGAGAAGAGCAAATCCAAAGCCGTGTCAAAGAAATCGCGAAGAAAATCGATGAAGACTACAAGGGAAAAGTCCCCATTTTTATCGGCATTCTGAACGGTTCATTTATTTTTTTCGCCGACCTCGTGCGGGAAATCACCGTCGATTGCGAAGTCGATTTTTTCAAGCTCTCGAGCTACGGCGACGCGAAAATATCGTCGGGCCAGGTGCGAATGCTCAAAGAGCTGAACTGCCAGGTTACCGGCAGAGACATCATCGTCGTGGAAGATATAGTCGACTCAGGTCTGTCGATTGACTTCATCAAAAAAATCATCAGTCGCGAACATCCAAGCTCGCTAAAGATTGTTTCCCTCCTCTTCAAAAAGAAGGTTGCCAAAATCGATTTCCCAATTGATTACGTCGGATTCGAAATCCCACCGGATTTTGTGATCGGATACGGTTTGGACTACGCACAAAAAGTTCGTAATTTACGGTCGATCTACAAACTCGCTTCTTCGGGGGACACCAAGACGACATCGGAGGAGAAGAGGTAGGCGAAGGAGAGTGTATGAATACTGTATGGTATAATGAAGAGAATTCGGAGAACAAGCCCAGAGACGGCCAGCAGCAACGGAAGCGCCCTGTCTTGCAACGACCGCCTAAAAAGGCGCCCCGACCGGTACGGGACGATGAATCCACGTGGGGGAAATTCGGCAGGGTCGTGCTCAGCTGGGTTGCCATCGTCGCTGCAGTATTCCTGCTTATGTATGCCTTCAGAAGCGATCAGGAGACCGAGTACGAAATAAGCTTCACCACCTACCAATCGTTGCTGAACGATGGGAAGATCAGCGAGGCCGTTATCAAGAAATCGAATTTGAACGATTTTGACTTCCACGGCAAGCTGAAACAGGCCACCGATATCCAAACCGCCAGCGGCAAAACCGCGAAAAACGCCACGCGCATTGAATTGACGCTCCCTTACGTCGACGAAAAAATGATCAACGATTGGAACGCCAAAGGCATCAAGTTCAACATCGAAAAAGAAGACAATGTCTGGATGCAAACGGCGATTGGCATTCTGCCGTGGGTCTTCCTTGTCGCGGTGTGGCTGGTACTGTTCAGACGCATGCAGGCCGGAGCCGGCGGCACTAAAGGACTGTTTTCTTTTGGAAAGAGCAGGGCAAAAGTGCTGACAGAAGGAATGACGCAGGTGACATTCCAGGACGTGGCCGGTGCAGACGAAGCAAAAATCGAGCTTCAGGAAGTAATTGAGTTTCTCAAAGAGCCCTCCAAATTCCAAAGGCTGGGAGGAAAGATACCGAAAGGCGTGCTCTTGCTCGGCCCTCCGGGGACCGGCAAGACCTTGCTGGCACGGGCGGTTGCCGGCGAAGCAGGTGTTCCGTTCTTTTCCATCAGTGGAGCCGATTTCGTCGAGATGTTCGTCGGAGTGGGCGCAAGCCGGGTACGGGACCTCTTCGAGCAGGGGAAAAAGAATGCTCCGTGCATCATTTTCATCGACGAGATCGATGCCGTTGGACGTCACCGCGGCGCCGGTCTGGGTGGAGGACACGACGAGCGGGAACAAACGCTGAATCAGCTGCTCGTCGAAATGGATGGGTTCGAGCAAAACACCGGCGTCATCATCATCGCCGCCACGAACAGACCGGATGTCCTGGACCCCGCACTTCTACGGCCGGGACGGTTCGATCGGCAGGTCGTTGTCGACCGACCGGACGTGAAAGGACGCGAAGGTATTTTCCGTGTCCATACAAAGAACATCCCCCTCGCCGAGGATGTAAAGCTCGAAGTTCTTGCCAAGGGGACCCCGGGGCTTTCCGGGGCCGACATTGCCAACCTCGTGAATGAAGCTGCATTGCTTGCGGCCAGACAGAACAGCAAGTCCGTGTCGATGCGCCATTTCGAGGAAGCGAAGGACAAGGTGATGATGGGCATGGAACGCAAGACTATGATCATTTCAGACCGCGAGAAGAAAGTGACGGCGTATCACGAATCGGGACACGTCCTGGTGGCGAAATTCCTGCCGGAATCCGATCCTGTCCACAAGGTGACAATCATTCCGCGCGGTCGCGCATTGGGTGTGACCACATACATCCCTATCGACGAAAAGCACACGTACTCAAAAGAGTACCTGGAAACGATGATCACCTATGCGCTGGGGGGACGCGCTGCCGAGAAATTGATTTTCAATCAACTCACTACGGGCGCGGGTAACGACATTGAGCGCGCGACTGAGATTGCCCGAAAGATGGTTTGTGAATGGGGCATGAGCGACAAGATGGGTCCTCTGGCATACGGTGCCAAAGAGGAGGAACTGTTCCTAGGTCGCGAGATTACGCGCTCCAAGAATTTCAGCGAAAACACTCAAATCGAAATTGACGCGGAGGTCAAACGAATTGTCACGGAATCCATGAAGCGGGCGGAGAAGATACTCAAACAAAACATGCCGACCCTGCACCGAATTTCGAACGCATTATTGGACCGCGAAATCCTTGACGCAGACGAAATCGACAAGCTCATACGGGGCGAAGAGCTTCCACCGGTGGACAAGCAAAAGAACGGACAACTTCGTGAACAAACTGAGGAACCCGACCCGTCGCTGAAGCAGGCGAAGAGCAACACATCCGCTCCCCCCGTCACCGTCCCATC
>Ga0335081_10010388_pt1 | contig 15045 bp, 13 predicted proteins | sample Lox_Sample_35_FD_206713 | JGI IMG/M metagenome (GOLD analysis project Ga0335081, IMG submission 206713) | Soil microbial communities from Loxahatchee National Wildlife Refuge, Florida, United States - Lox_Sample_3.5 | ecosystem: Environmental > Terrestrial > Soil > Wetlands | place: USA...
TTCGGCTCGACCTATCACTATTCTTTGGGCGTGCTTGCCCTTCTTGATGACAATCTCGACGCCGCTATAAAGGAAATGGAGAGAGCCCTCAGTTTTGACCCTGAGTCCGCTTACCTTCAGACAGAGCTGATTTCGCTTTATATTGAGCGGGGCGAAGTGCAGAAGGCGATTGCACTGAGCAGGAAATTTCTCTCAGAGCACCCGGACAATGTAAACGCACACCTTCTCCTGGGAGGATTATACCTCAGCCTAAAAGACTATAAGAATGCGGTAGCGGAATACGAAAGGGTGATCGAGATCGATCCGGAAAATACGTTCTCCCGTGTGTATCTCGGCACTATATATGCCGAGACAAAGAACTATGACAAAGCCGTGGCGACATTCCAGGGGCTAATCAAGACCAATCCGAACAACCTCACGGGTAACTACTATCTGGCGAAGATATTGGCAGAGATGAAGCGTTACCCAGAAGCGGAAAGAAGTTTCAAGAGAACCCTCTCTATAAAACCATCTTTTGAGCCTGCGGTGATTGACCTCGGGTTGCTCTATGAAAGGGAAAAGAGACCGGATGATGCGATACAGTTGTACAGAAGCTTCATTGACCTCCATCCGCAAGGCACGAATGTGAGGGTAAAGCTGGGAGAAATTCTTCTCAGAGAACGCAAATTGAAGGATGCTGAGCAGGAATTCAAACAGGTTCTCGCGATTGACGGAGGTAATCGCGAAGCTAGGCTGGACCTAGGCCTTCTCTACCTTGAAGAAGGAAGCCTCGACAATGCGGTCGGCGAATTCTCTGTACTGCTTGGAGGAAACCAGAGTGACTACAGAGCGAGGTATCTCCTAGGATCAGCTTATGAAGACAAGAAGATGTATGACAGGGCGATTGAAGAGTTCAGGCTAATACCTGTTAACTCGGAACTATATGGAAATGCGCAGATTAACATAGGAATTATCTTGAAAAAGAAGGGCAAGCTCTCCGAAGCCATAGAGGTAATGAGAAAGGCTATTCGGACTAACAGGGATATGCCGGCGCTTTACGTTTATCTCTCCTCCCTGTATGAAGATGAAAAGAAATTATCATCCGCTGAGGAAATATTGAAAGAGGGTCTTTTTACCTCGCCCCAGAGCATTGATCTCCATTACAGCCTAGGAGTGCTTTACGAAAAGACAAACCGTTTTCAAGATAGCATAAGCGAAATGGAGTCGGTTCTGAAGATCGATCCGGAAAATGCAGATGCACTGAACTTCATAGGTTATACCTACGCAGATAGAGGGATACATCTTGATGAAGCAGAGAAGTTGATCAAGAAGGCACTTACCTTGAAGCCGGGCAATGTCTACATGATTGACAGCCTGGGGTGGGTATACTTCAGGCAGAACAGGATGGACCTGGCGATAAAATATCTCAAAGAGGCATCGGATGGCTTACCTACCGATCCGACCATAGCTGAACATCTGGGTGATGCGTATACGAAGGCAGGAAGGGTCACGGAAGCGGTTGAGATTTACAGACAGGCCTTGAAGTTGAACCCGGAAAGCGGCGATCTGCAGAATAAGATTAATGACCTGGTTAAAGGGAAGAAGCCTTGATGGCCAAGAGATTGCAGTCGTCGTTCTTCGTACTTATGTTCTTGCTCATCTTCCCGGGATGCAGCCTCAAAGCAACAGGTATGGGCCCGATTTATGATTTCTCCTCACCCCTTGCTGTTCTTGAAAGGACAGATGCCGTCAATAGCCAGGAATGCGGGATCAAAGCCATCGCACGCATAGAGGTTAATACGCCGGAAGGCCGATATCCGCTGAAGGCGGCCTTGGCGCTGCAGAGGCCGTCCTCACTCAGGTTTGAGACAATACCCGTCCTCGGGCCATCCGACTTCTTCCTCACCGTTCACAGAGACGTGCTGAAGGTCTTCCTGCCGCAGAACGGAAAATTCTACACAGGGAAGGCAACGGCAAGAAACCTGAGGCGCTTTCTCCCCGTTCCGGCTGCTGGACTCGAGATTGAGGATATCACCGCGATACTGCTTGGCGCCCATCCCCTGATAAGGGGGAAGACAATTACTCTAGACGCATCTTACGAAAGAAACCTGTACAGAATCGACGTGCTTGCTGAAAGAAAGAAGCTTCAGTCCCTCTGGATAGATCCTCATGAGGACTGCTTGGTCAGGGTCGATTTCTTTACAGAAGACGGTACGCGGTTGTACAGTGCCACCTTTGGAGATTGGGAACACGCAGAAGGGGTAACCATGCCCCGTATTGTCAAGATTGTGTACGGAGATAATGAAAAGCCCGATGTTATCGTTCGTTACGTTGACATCGGGCCTTCTGACGTCATGGATACAGCCCTTTTCGATCTCAGTCCCCCTCCCGGCGTTTCATCGATCTCAATGGATCGATAGAATAAAACGGGGCGGGAAGGGATGTCTCGCACTCTATTTTATCTCTACAAGCTTTGCTCTCGCTATCCTTGCCTGGTTGGTATTGGGGTATTCCTTGATGATCTGCTGTAAAATAACCCTTGCGCTTGCCTTGTCACCAAGATTCAAGAACGAAAGCCCCTGTTTAAGCAGGGCATAGGGAACCTTATTGCCCTTGGGATAGTTCTTCACTACCTTCTCATATTCCAGAATAGCCTTCTCATACTTGTTCTCAAAGTAATAACTCTCACCGATCCAGAATTGGGCATTGTCCGAATATTCCGAATCAGGGTATAACTTCAGAAAATTCTGGAATTCCCCCCTGGCCTTTTCATACTCCCCCTTCTTAAAGGTCTCATAAGCCAGTGCGTATGCAGCTTCCTTGTCCGTCTTACCCTTTACTGCATTCTTTGCGCCTGTCTTTGGGGCTTTATCGCTTTCTGAGTGATTCTTCCCAATCTCAAGAAAATTCTCGATATAATTTATCTTCAGCGATGCATTGTCGAGTTTTTCCTTGAGCGCTGCAATATCCTTCCTCAGGCTTTCCACCATGCCTCTCAAGCCCTGGATGCTGTCCCTGAGTTCAGTGACGTCGGCACGCATTTCGGCCTGGTTCCTCTGCGAAGACACTTGTGTCTCTTTGGCCTTCGCCATATCTTTCCGGATATTCGCATCTTCCTCTTTCAAGGCTTGAATCTGCCTGTCAAGATCCCCATGAAGACGCTGGAGGTCTTTTGTCGTTGCACAACCGACAGTGAGAATCAGAAATGCAAAGAGGAGCAGGGATACGATTTTATTCAACCGTCAAACCTCCGAATGCAGCCCTATTTTGAAACAAAATGATCTCTTCTGTTCTTTGCCCACGCTTCTTCATTGTGTCCCGGATCGAGAGGCCTCTCTTTGCCGTAACTGATCGTCTTTATCATCTTGGCATCGACCCCGAGTTCAACGAGATATTTCATGGCTTCCTGTGCACGCCTTTCTCCCAGGGCAAGGTTGTACTCGGTCGTTCCTCTCTCATCGCAGTTTCCTTCGATGAGAACACTCTTATCTTTGTTCTGGGAGAGCCAATCGGCAAGCTTCTTGAGAACATCCCTGCTTTCCGGCTTCAGATTGTATTTATCAAAATCAAAATGTATGTCGCTGAAAGTTATCTCTTCTTTTACAGGCGCTGCCTTCTCCTGTTTAGCTTCTGCCTCGGCCGGCGCCTTAGTCTCTGCTTCCTTTGCAACCTCCTTAGCCGGCTGCTGGGCTGGTGCCGCCGCAGGGGCCTTCTCTTCGCCCGTAATACCCTGCTCTTTTACGCCCGTTTTTTTGGCACATCCGGTTGTCATCGCAATGGAAAGGCACACGATCAATCCGATAATCCCCAATATTACAAGACTCTTCTTCATGGCATTCGCTCCTCTCAATTGGTTTATGAAAATGGGTTATAAGAGAAATTTATTTGAAAACTCTGTAAACCACAATCCATTACAAAGGTCAACCCCAAAAATTTCAATCTTCGTTACCATGACCTGAGACAGACGTTCAAGAACCGGTATTACTGTTTCAGTGAAGTAGTATTCTTTATAGGTTGAGCCTAGGGTCTATTTCAGCTGAGGAGACCAGGAAGGCGTCAAACAGCCGCCGCTATTTTCGTAAAGCGTTCTTATGTTTGAGCCGTTCGCATTCATAACGCAAATTTTGTATGCGCCTCCGCCCCTTGTACTGAAGACGATGTACCTGCCGTCAGGGGACCATGAGGGAGATTCATGGTCAACATTTTCAAAGGTAAGTTGTTGCTTTCCGCTGCCATCCTCGTTGATGGTAAATATCTGGAAACGGCCATTCGCCCGTCCCTCGTAGACAATCCTTCCACTCCGAGGCGACCACGCCGGCGACGTGTTGTAGTTCCCGTCGTATGTGACCCTCTTTATATCGTTTCCCTCCGAATCCATCGTGAATATCTGCGGAGAACCGGAACGATTTGAAACAAAGGCAATTCTTCCATTATCTGCCGACCATGCCGGCGAGACGTCAATGGCAAAGCTATGGGTGAGACGCTTAATGATCCGTTTTTCGTAATCCATCACGTATATCTCCTCATTCCCGTCCTTGCTCAGGGTCAAGAGAAGCCGTCTGCCATCCTTCGACCAGGAGCCAGCTAGGTTGATGCCATCGAAATTTAAAATCTTCTCACCCTTGGCACCGTTTGTTGCCTTCATGTATAGATCTGGATTCCCGCTTCTATATGACGTGAAGGAAATGTATTTTGCATCAGGAGACCACCGGGGAAGGAGGGTCAAAGACTGGTAGTTGGTCACCCTGGAAAGTTCCGTCCCATCGAAATTGATTGTGTATACATCCGATGTCTGTCCTTTTTTCACAACAAAAGCTATCTTGGTATTAAATACGCCCTCGTCTCCCGTCAGTGCGGAAAGGATCTCCCCCACGAACTTTCGCACCATTTCTATCCTGTCTTCCGCCTTTCCGGTGTACTGTTTTGCAGTGATGACTTCTCCCTTCATAACGTCGTAAAGATAAAATTCTGCTGTGAGGTTCGTACTGGTGGACCGGAAGGCACCTTTGACCAGGTATTCCGCACCGATGACCGACCAGTCGGGAAACCTGATCGTATCCACTGTCAGGCCCGTCTGTTTTTGATCTTCAAGAAAGGCCTTCTTGCTGATGATGTTGAAGAAGCCGGTCATATCCAGATACCTTCCCAGAATGTCCGAAAACCAACCCGAGAGATCTCCCTGACTGCCGTCTTGACTTATCTTCTTGAAATCAACGATGGCTATGGGAAACTTCTGAAAGCCGGGGGAATCTATGTCGATGTAGACCCGACCGAAGGCGCGGTCCGGCAGAAAGAAGGAGGAGAGTATGATGACGGCAAATGCGACTGATGCCAGACAATACATCCGGCCTGTCTTGCAGTTATTCATAATAATAACCAGCCTCTCACAAATCTCTTTCCTATCCTATCTGAATTCCGATGAGTGGAACCTGATTCCCACGTCGATACTGCTGTCTCTGATAGAATCCGGCAGGGGCGGAAAGGGGCTTGCCTTCTTGATTGCCTTCATCGCAGATTCGTCAAAATATCGATTTCCTGAACGCTGCTCAAAACTAAGGTCCGAAACTGTTCCGTTTCTCTGTATCCTTGCCTGGATTATGGCCTCGACGTTTTGTCTGGCCAGTATCCCCTGAGGCAGCGCCCATTTCCCCTTGATCCTGGACCAGATCTGTCTGTAATAGGTATCGAGTTTTGCATCGGACTCGCCGGCACTCGCCTGACCAGGAAGACCAGACCTCGTTTCGGTATTCACTTTCTTCCTGATGTCTTCGATGGCACGATCGACGCTGCTAGCCTGTCTTCTCTGCGACTCCAACCTCTTTATGGGAACCGAGGAGAGTGAGTCAGTCCGCTTTTTCAGGACCGAGAAACGTTCCCGGGAGATTGCCCGATCGACCTCCCTGGAAATTGCCGCCTGTTGTCCTTTCTTTTCCTGGAAGATTTCGGAGGGGCTCACAAGATTGACTGAATAGACAGGACCGAAGGTCCATCTTGGTGAAGGGAGAGACGGCGCAAAGAAAATGACGGCTAGCACGACAGTATGAAGCATAAGAGAAACAAAGATCATACTGTTCAGGCTGAGATCATTGTCATCGTGCTCCTTTTGCATTCCTCTATCATCCTCAAGAATGTCACCTTGTTTCCTCGGGCGCCTCGGTAATCATCCCCAGCCGGTCTACGCCGGCCTTTCTGACCTCGGACATCACCTCAACGACAAAACCGTAGGGGACATTCTTGTCGGCCCGCATAAAAACTTCTCTATCGATCCTGTTGGCAAATATGCTTTCCAGCTTGGCGCTGAGGCCCGAGACCGGCACCTTGTTCTTGTTTATGAATATCTCCTTGGCGCCGTTGATGGTCAGCACAAGCTTTTCCTCCGTTACATCGATACTCTTCGACTTAACCTTCGGCAGGTTTACATCTATGCCCATCTGAAGCATGGGGGCTGTAACCATAAAAATTATCAGCAATACCAAGACAACGTCAACAAGAGGCGTTACGTTGATCTCCGCCAAGAGTCTGCTGCTGCCGTTTCTTTTATGACCGGACCTCATAGATTCTATTTTCTCACATAATTTCTTTCGATGATATTCAATATTTCTGATGAAAAATTTTCCATCTCCATCGTCATGTTCTTGACCACATTGAGGTAGTAGTTATAGAAGATGACGGCTGGTATGGCCGCCGCGAGGCCGGCGGCCGTCGCTATAAGCGCCTCTGAGATGCCAGGTGCCACAACGGCGAGTGTTGCCGAGCCCCTCGTGCCTATGCCCCTGAACGTATCCATTATCCCCCAGACCGTGCCGAAGAGTCCGATGAAGGGGGAGGCGCTGCCCGTAGTTGCAAGAAAACTGAGAGTGCTTTCAAGTCTCGTCGCCTCTGTGCCGCATGCCCTATTCAAGGCCCTCTCTACATTGTCTATGCCCTTCATCTCCACCTGAAGGGAACCCGCTTCTTCTGAATCCTTGGATAACGATGCCCCCCTCATGACCTTGGTAATCTTGACCAGTTCATTGTAGCCCGCCTGAAACACCTCCGCCATTGTAGAGTGCTTGTATTTTTTTGCTTCCGGGAAGATGTCGGAGAGCTTACTGCTGTTCATATAGGCATCGAGGAACCTGCTGTTTTCTTTTTTGACCTTCTTGATGCTCCTGTATTTCATGAGAATGATCGCCCATGACACGACCGAAAAACAAAGCAAGACCAGGAGAACAACCTGAACCGTCACTCCCGCATCAAGGATCATCTTGATGACGCTTCCGTGAAAATGTCCCCCGAGACCAACTGCTGCAACAGACGAAACCTCTTTCACTTTTTCACTCCTGATTCATATATTTATCCATTAACCCGGTTCACGATTTGTAACGGGTGATTACGTGTAATGGAAAAAAATGGCCTTGTCAATATTTTTAGAATAGACGAACACGTAAAATAATTATTACATTGATTCGGGCACAAAAGGTACCACGCAATCGATGGCAGCCGAATCGCTGAAGATCATTGCCAGCCTGTCGACCCCGAGAGCGATGCCCGCTGCTTCGCCAATTGACGCCACATCCGAAAGGAAATCCTCCGAGACAGGGTACACCTGTTTGCCCGCGGACTTGCGGATTCTGTTTACATCTTCAAATCTCCTTCGGTGCTCATCCGGATCCGTGAGCTCGGTACAGGCATTGGCTATCTCTATCCCCCCGATGTATAATTCAAAACGTTCTGAGAGCGTCGGATCGTCATGCTTCCGCCCGGCCAGTGACGATGCAGAAACAGGATAGTCAAGTATGAAGGTCGGCCGCGTACGCCCCAGGTGAGGTTCTATGCAAGTAACCATGATTTCATCAAAGCATCCTTCCGTAACCGCTCTCTCCATCGATAAAGGCGCATAGCGGACAAATGCCTCTCTCACCGAGACTGTCTCCCATGGTCTTTTAAGTCCTATCGTCTTTCCCTGGTAGTTTATGGTGTCTTCCCGGCCGATATCCCGCGCCACCGCTGATACCAGTTCTTCGCATTCACCCATTAGACTGCGATAATCCATGCCCCGGTAATACCATTCCAGCATGGTAAATTCTGGGAGATGGTGCGATCCTCTTTCGCCTCTGCGAAAACACTTGCAGATCTGAAATATCTTGGGATGGCCGGCGGCAAGGAGCCGCTTCATATGCTGTTCCGGAGATGTGTGCAGGTAAAGGTCGCCGCAGGTGACGGCGTCTATATGTGCCTCTGGAATCGGTGCCGCGATCAACTGAGGCGTTTCCACCTCCAGGTAATCCCTGGCAATCAGGAAATCCCGCATCGCCCGGACCATCTGCGCTCGCATGATCAGCGCGCGCTTTCCTGCGAGGCTCCCATCCTCTTCCATTGACAGTTCAGTCCTTGACCCTCGTGAGATACTCGCCACTCCTCGTATCAACCCTGATCTTCTCACCCTCTTCTATGAAAGGAGGAACCTGAATCTGATAACCAGTCTGCAGGGTAACCGGCTTCGTCTTGCCCGACACTGAATCGCCTTTGGCCCAAGGATCGGATTTTGTAACAATGAGGTCGACAAAATTAGGTGGGCTTACTTCAAGAGGCTTATCCTCGAAGAACAGGATTTCAACCTCCAGGTTGTCGATAAGGAAATTCTTGGCGTCTCCGACCTGATCATTGGTGAGAAAGACCTGTTCATAACTTTCATTATCCATGAAGCAGTACTTGCCCTGCTCCTCATAAAGGTACTGCATTTTTTTCTGCCTCAGGTCAGCAGGCTCGAACACATCAACGGAACGGAATGTCCTTTCAAACTGCGCTCCAGTAATCATATTGCGCAATTTGGACCTGTACAGAGCCTGGCCTTTGCCAGGCTTTACAAAGTTGAACTCCGTGACGATATAAGGCTCATTGTCAATCTTAATCCGCAATCCCTTCTTCAAATCACTTGCACTGTACATGCAACACCTTTTCTCCTTTCATTCTATCAGGGTATTACTAATTCACTTCACCCTTTCTGTCAAAGACAATTCACCCACCTCGGAATCAATCACCTTAAAAGAAGACGCAAGATAAAGAGGAAACTTCCCCTTCCCTCCCGGCACGTCTAACACGTACTGAGGCATACAAAGCCCCGATATAGTTGTCCACAATTTCTCCATGATCGCTATCCCAGACTGGACTTCCGTGCGGAAATGATCCGTGCCTTTCACAGGATCGCAATGAAACAGGTAATAGGGTTTTACCGATATCCTCTGAAGGCCGTAGAATAGTGATCGAAGTGTTTCATGGTCATCATTGACGCCGCGAAGAAGGACTGATTGGTTTAACACGGGGATTCCCGCCCGGAGCAGCATCTCACAGGCGCGCGCCGCCTCGGGCGTAATTTCATTCGGATGATTGAATTGAGTATTGAACCAGAGGGGACGATGCTTACGCAGCATCGAACAAAGGTTGCGGGTAATCCTCATGGGCATGACCACAGGCATTCGGCTTCCCAACCTCAGAACCTCCACGTGGCGTATGGAACGGAGAGATTCGAGAAACCAGTCGAGGGCGTTCTCTTCCATGGTCAGAGGATCTCCCCCCGATACGATGACCTCGCGGATATATCTGGTCCTGCTCACATAGTCCACCATGCTTCGGAGATACCTCTTGGTATCTCCGATGGACGCTTTTCCCCACAATCGTTTGCGGTTGCAGTGCCGGCAGTATGTTGCACACGTATTTGTTACGAGTGTGACGCAGCGATCGCGATATCTGTGTATGAGGCCGGGAACCGGCATGTCCCTTTCTTCTTCGAGAGGGTCCGGAACACTGCTTCTTGAAAAATCTATCTCCCTTTCGTCAGGAAAACACTGTCGCCGAAGCGGGTCATCTTCATTTGATGCATCCATCAGAGAAAAATAATAAGGGGTAAAGCTAAAAGGATATATCCTGGTTACTGCGCAGTATTGCTTAACTGCCTCCGATCTTACCTTGACGATAGCCGTCAATTGCGCAATCGTACGTATGCGATTTTTGTATTGCCACTTCCAGTCACTCCACTGCCGTGAAGAGACCTTGTGCCATGGGTCGGCGGATATTATATGTCTTCTTGATTCTAGGGGCTGCAATGCGCCAAACAGACCTCCATGAAGTTTACCTTTGATAAAGAATTTTTATAGCATCAAATATCGATTATTACAAATCGGAATGCAGTAGCCTATATAACTCAAGAATTTAGATTCTCGTTCCGTAAGAGCGTGGGAATGGTTCTTATTAGACATTGCATATTGGTCACAGATGGATAATAATTATATATAACGTTCCCGCTAACATAAGGGCCTGTCGTGATTTGCCTCGAATGAAATGTATCGTACCGTTGACAATATAATGAAAGTCTCTGCCTTTCGAGCATACTTTCGATCGGTAGTAAGGAAAACATCGCTTTTACTTTAAGGAGACCAATTTATGAACCCGCTATCAAAGGAAGAATTGAAAGACTTGATCAGCAAGCGAAAAGGTCCCTGCATTTCACTCTTCATGCCTGCCTATCGCGCCGGCGTTGCGATCCAGCAGAACCAGATCAGGTTCAGGAATTTGCTTCGTCTGGCAGAGGAAAAGCTGATCGGGCGTGGCCTGCGCTCCCAGGAAGCAAGGGCGCTACTCGAACCTGCACAGGGACTTTCAGGCAACGTGCCCTTCTGGAGACAGCAGAGCGGAGGGCTTGCCATGTTTGTATCCTCAGACTTATTCCGTCATTACGGCTTTCCCATAAGTTTCGACGAATTACTGGTTGTCTCCGACCGTTTCCACGTGAAGCCGCTCCTTCCCGCCCTGAGTGGAAACGGTCGCTACTATATACTCACGCTTAGCCAGAAGGGAAGCAAACTCTATGAAGGGACCAAGCAGGACATCAGAGAGATAGAGCTGGAGGCAATTCCAAAAAGCCTTGCCGAGGCTCTCCAGTATGATGAGCTGGAAAAGCAGGTTCGCTTTCATAGAGGGACGACGCGCGGAGGTGAACGGAGTTCCATGATGTCAGGTGGCGGTGCCGAACTGGATGATGCGAAGGAAAATATTTCAAAATATTTCCGCCAGATCGACAGAGGCTTACATGACCTCTTAAAAAATGAGAAAGTGCCTCTCGTCCTTGCGGGCGTCGACTATCTATTCCCAATCTACCGAGAGGTAAACACATACCCATATCTCATGCAGGATGGAATCCCGGGAAACCCCAAAGGAACGGGCGCCGATCAACTACACAAGCTGGCGCTCGATGTCATGAGTCCCTACTTTCAAAAGGCTGAAACGGAAGCAATCGCCCAATACCGGCGATCTTCAGGCACGGGACTAACCTCCACCGACATCAGGGAAATCGTGCCCGCCTCATGCGACGGGCGCGTGGGTTTACTCTTCGTCACCACTGGCCATCAGGAATGGGGCTCATTCGACCCGGAGTCGAAGGTTCTTAAGTTATATGAGAAGATGCAGCCTGGCAGTGAGGACCTCGTGGACTTCTCAGCTATCCAGACCCTGCTTACCGGAGGCAGTGTATTCTCCCTTGCGCAGGAAAGAATGCCCGACGATAAACCCGTTACTGCGGTGTTCCGCTATTGAAACGGGCCTCCATGAATCTTGGATATTCTTCCGGCTTCGATATGCAGGACCGCAAGATAAATGTCGCGCGGCTTTCCGTGCTGTCCAACACAGCGCTTGTTGCCATGAAGATCGCCGTGGGGCTTTCTATCGGCGCCGTCTCCATCATATCGGAGGCGATCCATTCCGGCGTTGACCTCATGGCTTCCCTGATTGCAACATTCTCCGTCAGCAGATCCAGCATGCCTGCAGATATCAGGCATCCTTTCGGACATGGAAAGGTTGAGAACATCTCCGGCACCATTGAGGCAATCCTGATATTTCTCGCGGCACTCTGGATTATTTTTGAGGCGGTGAAGAAACTCATGAATCCAGAACCTATCGAATATCTCAGCTGGGGCGTCGCCGTGATGTTTGTCTCGGCTATTGTCAATTTAATCGTATCGAATATGCTCTTCAAGATCGCCAAGGAAACCGATTCGATTGCCCTCGAAGCAGACGGCTGGCATCTTCGCACCGATGTCTACACGTCTGCCGGCGTGATGGCAAGTCTCGCGCTGATCTGGTCAGGCGGTCTCATCTCACCATCCACATCCCTATCCTGGTTGGACCCCGCCGCCGCGATAGCGGTTGCCATCCTGATTATCCTGGCAGCCTACCGTCTGACCATGCAGTCTGCTCAGGACTTGATGGACGTGAAGTTGCCGGCCGATGAAGAAACCTGGATACGCGAGCTTATCACCATACACCGTCCGGTCATACACGGATTCCATAGATTGCGCACACGCAAGGCGGGGAACTTCCGCTTCGTTGACTTTCACATCAAGGTCGACCCTTCGATGTCTGTTGAAGATTCGCACCTAATAACGGATGACCTGTCGAGGAGCATAGAAAAGCAATTTCCGAACACGAGTGTCACCGTCCACATCGAACCATGCGACGGCAGATGCAACGGCAATTGTCTGCCGGGGTGTCTGCTGCCTGAAGATGAGCAGAAGGAGATGATGCAAAGAAGGGGTCGTGCGTAGAAAGGTATGGCAATCCCGTGCAGGATGGGGTCAACCCTTATAAATAAACCGTTCAAACAGTTTGTGGAACGGAGTCCAGTGTGAATCATCATCCGATTCACCTATAAACTCCTGAAACGCGTTGACCTTGGCGTCAAGGTCATCGATAAAATGAACTATTAGCGCCTCGAGTGTCTTCGGCCTCTTCGGTGAACCGAATTCCTGTGTTCCGTGATGACTTATTATCAGATGGCGAAGCTCCATGGCCAGTTGTTCAGGGAAGCCTTCCACTTTCGCGATCCTGGAATCCAGCATCTCAAGGCCGATGACGATATGCCCGATCAATCTGCCTTCATCGCTGTAATCGAATACCCTGTCATACCTGTATTCGTAGATCTTGCCTATATCATGGAGAATCCCGCCGGTTATGAGAAGATCCCTGTTGATCCCCCGGTAATGCCCAGCGACCAGATCGAGCAAGCGAATTACCGAGAGGGTATGCTCGAGGAGACCGCCGATGTAAACATGATGGAAGCTTTTTGCAGCGGGGGCTTTCTTGAAGAGTCCCGCCACCTCTCCGTCATCGAAAAAAGAGTGCAGCAGCGCCTTCAGAAACGGTGTCTCTATCTCTTCGATTGAGGACAGGAGTTCGGCAAACATCCCCTCAATGTCTCCTTTGGCAACGGGCAGATATTCTGCCAAGTCTATTGCATGATCATCGACCTTTATGACGCCGGTGATGGAGAGTTGGACTGCGTTTCTGAAATTGACCGCGCCCCCCTGGGCCTTGATCACATCCCCTTTGTTGAAGAGCTTATCAATTTCCACTGCGTTCTCCCAGACCTTCCCGTCCACCTCACCTGTCTTGTCCTTGAGGCGTAAGTTAAGATACGGTGCGCCTTTTTGAGAGAACGCGATGTTCTTCTCGGTTACGAGGAACAGATCATTAACCCTCACCCCGGGCTTAATATCTCTCACATAAATATTCTTGGTCTTCGTGTTCATATGCTCATGAACCTTTCCGTAGTTTTTACTTCTCCCTCAGGATGCGATGGTCGCCCGCCCGGATTGTGAGTTTCGTTATATCAAAATATTCCATAAGAGGTATGATGAATTTTCTCGAAAGACCGGTCAACTCCTTCATACTCGCCGGGGTCGCCTTTCCGTCCTTCTGCAGCAGCTTCTTATAGTCTTCCCTGAGTTTGCTCAAATTGTCCTTATGAAAGTAAAGGTCTTCGCTTATCTTTATCAAAGAACCATCCTTAAGCATAACGTTGATGACGCTTTGTGCGAGATTCTTCCTGTCGGCAAACTTCTCCAATATTTCCTTGGTCGTGGGGGGGGCAAGACCGGCATCGACGTAAATCTGGGTAATCCTGCTCCGGACTTCTTCCAGGTCTCCCGTTAAGTCAACACGATGGCATGACTCACGAATGTTTTCCTTCTCGGCAACTATCGTGCCTTTTTTTTCAAGCTCTTTGACAGTCATATTGAACAGCCGCTGGCTCGCAAATCCTCCTGCTGTGTTTCTCAACTCTTCCTTTGAAATGCCTCCCTTCAGAGGAAATCGCTCATGATAGGCACGGAGCGCATGAAGGATTCGCTCCTGAAGATTCCGATAGACGGTGGACGCGATCACTCTGGATTCATCGGCATCAACAACGACTACCTTCTTCGCCGAAGACAGGGATTTAAGGATATCCTTCAGGCCATTCTGGTGAACCCCGGTTCTCGTCACGAGCTCCGAAATATTTATGCCGTCTATTCCAGCCCGCTCAATGATAACCGTTGCCCGTTCCGGGTCCGCGCCGCGATACAAGACGTCGATCTCATGGTTTATCTTTTCAGAATTCCTCTTATGTTTTTGTGGAAGCGGATCCACTATAGTCCCGCCGCCGATCGTAGTGACAGGCGAGTAACTCCTGATTACGAACCTGTCTCCTGCCATTGCGACAATGGGCGACTCAAGGACAATCTGCCCCGGCGCCCGGGCCCCGGGGGCCACGTCGTCGCCTCCCAAGAGTACAATACGACCGATGACCTCATTGGTCCCCACATGAAAACGCACCAGGCTTCTGTTCTTCATCTTCTTGCTGTTGGAGAATAGGTACTCAACATACGCGTCGAGACGTACCGATGGTTTAAGGGTCCCGGGTCTGGCAAGCACGTACCCCCTCTCTATCGTATCTTTCTCAACCCCCTGCAGATTTACTGCAGTACGCTGCCCCGCTTCTGCAATAGTCGCTGTCTCATTATGGACCTGAATGCCCCGTACCTTGGCTTTAGTGCCGGGCGGGAGTATTTCCACCTCCTCGCCCAGCTTTATATCTCCGGAGATCAAGGTCCCCGTGACAACAGTACCGAACCCTTTAATGGTAAACGCCCTGTCTACGGGCAGGCGGAATATCCCTGCATCCTGTTCTCTCTCGATTTCCGCCGCAACCTTTCCTATTGCAAGGAGAAGTTCAGGAAGTCCCACTCCTGTGACTGAGGAGACGGATATGATGGG
>Ga0335081_10010389_pt1 | contig 15043 bp, 11 predicted proteins | sample Lox_Sample_35_FD_206713 | JGI IMG/M metagenome (GOLD analysis project Ga0335081, IMG submission 206713) | Soil microbial communities from Loxahatchee National Wildlife Refuge, Florida, United States - Lox_Sample_3.5 | ecosystem: Environmental > Terrestrial > Soil > Wetlands | place: USA...
ATCACTTTAGTGATGAGCCTCTGCTCTTGTACGGCGGGCGGTACCCGGATCGGCGCTGGTGCTTGTTGTTCGGCGGCGGTTCGAGGCTCCCAACTGACGACTACGCGACCGCTCGCACCTACAGTACCGGGCGCCGGCGGTGGAGGCGGTGGAGGGGGCGGGGGCGGCAGCCTCACCGCCATCGAAGCCCATTGGTGCAGGATCAGGTCTGGGTCATCACGCCAGCGCGGCTTCGCCGTTCGCGCGATCTCGGCCTGCATCCTCTCGCTGCGCACGTCGGCTGCCCGTTCGAGCCACCGGTCTGCCACGGCTTCGTCATAGCGCTGGCGGAACAACACACTCAGAAATGACATGGCGTCTTCGTGTTCGGGATCTAGTGCGACCGCTTTCTCGAAATCCGCGACAGCCTCATCGGTCGTAGCCTTGCCGTTCTGAGACGAACGCCATGCAGTCACTCCCAGGGCGTACCAAACATCCGCGCGCTTCGGGTCAAGCACCGGCGCCTTCCGGTACCAGTCGCGTGTCTCATCCCACTTTTCAAGTCACTAGCCCTGTTTTGGCCCCGATTTCTTCCTGCCTTTCTTTTCTGGCGCGGACTTGTCGCGCTGCTTCTTTCGCCCCTTCAGGGGGTCCGCCGGCTCATAGCCCAGACCCTCCGACAGAATCTCCACCATCCTCGCGAGCACCTTGGCACGGGCCCAATACTTGTCGTTGCCCTCCACCAGGCACCACGGCTCCAGACGCGTGCTGGTTTTCACCAGCATCTCTTCTACCGCCTTTTCGTAGGCATCCCATTTGTCGCGGTTGCGCCAGTCCTCATCGGTGAGCTTCCAGGCCTTGTAGCCCATGGCTTTGCGTTCCTCAAATCGCCGGAGCTGTTCTTCGCGCGAGATGTGGATCCAGAACTTGGCCAGAATGGTGCCGAACTCGCGTAATTGGCGCTCGAAGGAATTGATTTCTTTGAACGCGCGCTGCCATTCTTCCGGTTTCGCGAAGCCTTCCACACGCTCCACCAGGACGCGGCCGTACCACGAGCGGTCGAAAATGGCGATCTGTCCGCGCTCCGGTAGTCGCCGCCAGAAGCGGTAAAGATAGTGGCGGGTTTTGTCTTCGCCTTGGGGCGCGCTGATCGGATAGACAACGTAGCCTCGGGGATCGATCTTCTCGGTGATCCGTTTGATCGCACCGCCCTTGCCCGCCGCATCCCATCCTTCGAAGACAATGACGACGGGCCGCTTTCGCAAATAAACCTGGTACCCCAGCTCACGAAGCTGAATCTGGCGCCGCGTCAACTCGCGCACGTAGGAATCGCGATCAAGCGAGCGGGTCAAGTCCACGGTCTCGAGCATCAGCGGCCTCCTTTGCTCAGCGATTCCATCGCCGCCCGCAGGTCGGCGTCCTTCAACTTTGCCCTTCCGGTCTCCGCGGGCGGCGCATTCGCGCCCAGGCGCTTTTCCATTGCGCCGATGATGGTGTCAAACACTTTGCGCCGCGCGTGCCACTTGGAGGTCGCCTCGACAATCGTCCACGGCGCGAACTCCGATTCGGTGAGCTCCAGCATGTCTTCGACCGCAACCAGGTACTCGTCATATTTCTTGTGCCGTGCCCAGTCGGCCTTGGCCACGCGCCAGGCTTCGAGGGGATCCTGCTCGATGGCTTGAAAGCGTTTCTTCTGTTCCTTCTTGCTGATGTGCAGAAAGAATTTCAGGATGATGGCACCATCATCGGCGAGCATGCGCTCGAATTCAACGATATCGCGATACGCCTCGCGCCACGCTTCTTCGGGGACCGTGCGCTCGACGCGCTCCTCGAGCACACGCCCATACCAACTGTGATCGAAGATGACCATCTCACCGCGGTTGGGAACGCGCAGCCAGAAGCGCCACAGCCAGGGCCGCTGCTGCTCATAGGTGCGCGGCGCGGTGATCGGGTAGAGTTTGAAACCGCGCGGGTCGAGGCGCTGCGTCAGGGTGGCAATTGTGGTCCCCTTGCCCGAGGCGTCCCAGCCCTCAAACACGATCACGCTGGGCACCCCGTGATCCCAGCAGGACTTTTCGAGATCGTATAAGCGCCCCTGCAACGCCGGCAGGAGCCGCTTGAACTCCTCCCTGGGAAGCTTCTTCTTCAGGTTGATGTTTTCCAACATGGCTTGCGGTCCCGATTCTACTGTTTTGGCGGGCCGGCGGCTAGTATGCCGGAAAACGCTTGGATACAATACCGCCATGCAACGGCGCGATTTTCTCACACGCATACTGGCGGGCGGCGCGATTCTGCGGATGCAACCAGCCTCGGCCCAACAAGAGGCGGTGTTCCTCGAGCGGCCCGTCGCAGACACGCCGTATAAAGGCAAGGTGCTCGCAGCCATTCAGCCGCACTCGGACGATATCTCCGAATTCGCCGCTGGCACGGTCGCCAAGCTCATTCAGGAAGGCTACACGGGTTACATGATCCGCGCCACCAACGATGACATGGGCGACGACATAGGCGATCCCGGCACCATCGGCGAAAACGTGCTGCGCAATGAGCGAGAGAACGCCGACGTGACGCGCGCTCTGGGGCTTCAACGCACCTTCGATCTCAACTACAACAATCACCGCATGGGCGACGTCTCGTGGAACGAGCTGATATGCCGGCTGATTTTCATCTTTCGTCTGATGAAGGTGGATACGATTTTCTGCTACGACCCCTGGCGGCCGGATGAGGAGAATCCGGACCACTACGTGCTCGCGCGCTGCGTGGAAGCCGCGTGCTGGATGGCCGGCCGTGTCCACGATTATCCGGAGCAGTTTGCCGCCGGACTCAAACCGCACGCGGTCAGCGAGAAATACTATTACGCGCGGCGCCCCGAGATCACGCGCGTGGTGGATATTACGAACTTTGTGGAAAAGAAAGTAGATGCCAACCTCGCCAATCAGGCCAAGGGGCCCGGCGGGCATCATGGCTCCCGGCTGCGCTCCGACCTTGCGAAGAAAAACGAGCGCCTGCCGCTGCTTGGCGACTCCGAAACGTCTGCCGATCGCAACTACATCAAGGAATTCGTCCTGGAACGGGACCGGGAATTAGGAAAGAAATACGGCGTCGAATATGCCGAGGCGTTCCACTACATCGGCCCGCCGCAGTCGCGGGTCGAGGATTACATCCGGAAGCATGTGGAAACCCTGCGGTGAAGAGGCTGGGATGAGACCACCCTCGGCTCAAGACAAAAATTTCGCAATTAGCTGTTCCAGATGCCGCTCATTTCGAGTAAGATGTAACGCACCAGCGGCCGGGGGATGGACCGCTGATTGGAGGAATGAATGCCTGACAATCACGAAGAATTGAGGGGGAAGGTGCGTGGGGAGCTGATTCTTCCCACAAATGCAAACTACGATGCGGCGCGCAAGCTGTACAACGGGATGATTGACAAACGCCCAAGCCTGATCGTGCGCTGCGTGGATGTGGCCGATGTCATGGCCTGTGTGAACTACGCGCGCGATAACAGCATACTGCTCGCAATCCGCGGCGGGGGGCACAGCGGCCCGGGTTTGGGAAGCTGCGATGGCGGCCTCGTCATCGATCTGTCTGGTATGCGCGGTGTGAGGGTGAATCCCACGGCGAGGACAGCGCAGGTGGCAGGCGGGTGTGTGTGGGGCGACGTGGATCACGCGACGCATCCGTTTGGACAAGCAGTTCCCTGTGGCTTTATTTCCACTACCGGCGTAGGCGGCCTGACGCTCGGTGGCGGCATAGGGCACCTCTCGCGGAGCTGCGGTCTCACCATTGACAACCTGCTGTCCGTGGACATGGTTCTGGCGGACGGCAGCTTCATCACTGCCGACGAAGGGCAGAACGGCGATCTCTTTTGGGCGGTGCGCGGCGGCGGAGGGAATTTTGGGGTCGTGACCTCCTTCACCTTCCGTACTCACCCGGTCCATACCGTCACCGCCGGACCGATATTCTGGCCGGTGGAAGACGCCCCCGAGGTGATGCGGCGCTATGAAGAGTTCATTACTCAGGCTTCCGAGGAAATCAGCGGGTTTTTTGCGTTCATGATAGTGCCTCCCGTTCCGCTGTTTCCGGAAGAGCTGCACATGCGGACCGTCTGCGGAATTGTCTGGTGCAGCCGGGCCGATGCGAAGCGTACGGACGAGTTACTGAAGCCGACGGAGAAGTGGCCGAAGCCGCTTCTGCGCGGGCTTTCACCCATGCCATTTCCGGTCTTACAGAGCCTGTTCGACGGATTATATGTCCCTGGTCTGCAATGGTACTGGAAAGCGGATTTCGTCGACCAACTGACGGACGGCGCGATTGCCGAACACCAGAAGTACGGCGCCAACCTGCCGTCGATGTTCTCCACCATGCACCTCTATCCGATTAACGGAGCGGTGCACGCGACAAAGCCGGGGGACACCGCCTTCAGCTATCGGGGAACCAGGTTCGCGGAGGTGATTGTTGGAGTGGATCCGGATCCGGCCAGCCGCGACAAGATCGTGAATTGGGCACGGAGTTACTGGGACGCTGTCCACCCCCACGCGGCGCCGGGCGCGTACGTGAACTTCATGATGGAAGAGGGGGCAGGCCGGGTCGAAGCCACCTATGGCGGGAACTTCGCGCGGCTGCAGCAGGTGAAAGCCCGCTACGACCCGGGCAACCTATTCCGCGTGAACCAGAACATCGCCCCGGCCACTGCCGCGACCGCTTAGGACGGACCCACGGTCTTCGCCGGACTCGGCACTTGTCCGGCCGGCGATCCCCGTAATCGTGTGGTCGAGGAGACGGCGGTCGAATATGCCGAGTTGCGCGGGGAACTCAAAGCAGCGGGCACACCAATTCCATCGCATGACCTCTGGATCGCGGCTCTCTAGCCGCCAGCATTCACAACCGATTTTGAGCCGTGACCTACACTTCAACCTGGTCACGGCTTGAAACGCATCGCCTGGTGACGCGGGGGCGTCGCGCCTTTCTACAGCGCCAACTCCCCGTGGTACATCATGTCTTTCAGATTGAACTTCGTCTTCACCAGCAAGCGCCCGAGCTTGCTGGAAAAGATCACCTCTTTGTCTTCGGGCTTGAGAGCGAGTATGTCCTTCGAAAAACCGAATAGCAGCGTTGGGCTGCCAGCGCTGGGTGCCTGCTGCACCAGCCCCGGTTGCGCGCCATCCCTGCCCTTCGGTGCGAGATAGGTAAGGCTCTTCAACTGGTCGAGCATGTCCTGGTTCGATTGCGAACTCGAGTCGCTGTCGCCCTGCGACCCTCGACGACTCCCGCCATTCAGCGGGAATCCGCTTACACCGATCACATAGTGATTCGCGAAAGCTTCCGGGAGCGGCGTCTTCAGGGCGTCCAGCACGGGTTTGGCGCTTTCCCAACGAACTGTCCCTTGGACCGATTCCATCGGCTGCCTGCCCCGGCCGCCGCGGCCGCGGCCACCACCCATTCCTCCGCCACCCATTCCCGGGCCGCCGATGCCCGGAATTCCGCCCATGGGCCCTCCTCCACCGCCCATGGGCCCTCCTCCACCCATGCCACCGCGGCCGCCGCCTCCGCCGCCCGGGTAGCCCTCATCATTCGGGTAGCCACCGTCGCCCCGGTCGCGTGAGTATTGCGCGCCAACCTGCTTGGCCCAAGGCGACTTGCTGATGAGTTGATCGATCTCAGCACTGGTCCACTCGGCTGGCTCCTTCTTGTTCCAGAACTCGGAATCGGAGCCATAGAGCCGGCTCCAAGCCGCGAACCCCACCCCGCCCGCCAGCGTAAGCACGCCGCGCCTGGTGAGCGTAAAATCACACCCTTCCCGCTCCATTAAGTTGTCTCCTTGCCTACAAGAGACGTTATCGCGGCCCTGCGAGGTTGCAAGTCATCGCAGATTTCCGCGTTTTGGAGCGACTTTGTTAGAACAAAAGGGGCGCGAACTCCGCCAGGTTGCGCCGCCAAACCATCCACATATGGGCCCCCGGCGTCTCGATTTCCGTGGGATGAATGCCTTTCGACTTGAGCCATTCCCGCACTTTGCGGTTGGGTTCAATCAGGCGGTCGTCGGTACCGCAGGCGATCCACAACAGCTTCAGCTTCTCGTTGGCCTGAGGATCGAGTTTTGGAAAGGCAGCGTTGAAATCGTCACCCAGCCCACCCGAACTGAAGGCACCGATCCACGCGAACCGATCGATGGCATTCAGGCCCGTGTACAGCGATTCCGCGCCGCCCATGGAAAGTCCGGCGATGGCCCGCGCATTGCGGTCCGCCGAAACGCGATACGCCTTCTCCACCTGTGGAATCACTTCAGTAAACAGCGCATCACGAAATCTGTCCATATTCTTCTGCCGGAGATTCGCATCCCGAAATGCCCCCGTGCCGCGCCGCGACACGATTTCCGGCGCTCCATATCCCAGCGTCATCACAATGAGCATGGGTTTGGCCTTGCCCTGTGCAATTAAGTTATCGAGGATCACATTCGCGCGTCCCACCACGGTCCACGCGCTCGCGTCGTCGCTGAAGCCGTGTAACAGGTACAGAACCGGATACCGCTTCGCGGCGGCCGCATCATAACCTGGCGGCGTGTAGACGTAGAAATCTCGATCGTCACCCACCACCGCCGAGCGGTAGAAATGATGGTGTATCGTGCCGTGCGGAACATCATTCACTTCCCACGGAAGCGATACTGGCCCGGGCACATGCACCTCGCTGTCGTTGGAGAGCAGGTTCGGAATTCTCACCGGATTCGACGGATCCAATAATGCGACACCATCCGCAATGAACGCGTATTCGTAGTAATCCGGCTGCAGCGGATCGGTCGTTACACTCCAGACGCCTTGCTCATCTTTCACCATCGGCCCCACTTTCGCGCCGGTGAGATTCACTTTCACCTCCTTCGCGTTGGGCGCGCGGAAACGGAATGTGACACGGCCATCGGAATGCACCTCCGGCGATTGAATCGGCTGGGGCTGCTGGGCAAGCGAGGATAGTCCCACAGCCAATAGGCAAAACAAACGAGTGCGGTTCATAGCAAGGCGAGTATACACCGCCGGGCGAACCCTGAGGGCAGTTTGACTTGACAATCCGCACCCGCGGGCACCACCCTAGTGAAGGAAATCCCATGAAACACTGGCTCCTCGTCGCTTCATTTTTTTGGACGGCTTTTTCCTTGTTTGCCGACATGCCCCCGTTGATCGATCGGGAGCTGTTTTTTGGCGATCCCGAGATCTCGGGCGCGCAGATCTCGCCCGACGGCAAATACATCGCGTTCCTGAAACCTCTCAACAAGACCAGGAACATCTGGGTGAAGCGCACCGCCGAGGATTTCAGTGCCGCCAAGCCCATCACGGCCGATACCAAGCGGCCCATCCAGTTTTTCTTCTGGAGCCGTGACGGTAAGTACGTGTTGTTTGTTCAGGACAAAGCCGGCGATGAGAATTTCCAGGCTTATGCCGTCAATCCCGCTGACCCGCCCGCGGATGGCTCCCAGGTGCCTGCAGCCCGCAACCTGACTGACCTGAAAGGCGTGCGTGTCCAACTTTATGAGGTGCCGAAGAGCGATCCCGACATCATGTATATCGGGTTGAACGATCGCGATAAGGCCTGGCACGACCTCTACAAGCTCAAAATCTCCACCGGCGAGCGTACCCTGCTGCGCAAGAACACCGACCGCATCGGAGGCTGGATCTTCGATAACCAGGATCAGCTCCGCTTGGCCGTGCGCACAGCCGAGAACGGAGACACCGAAATCCTCCGTGTGGATTCCGGTGGTTTCACAAAGATCTACTCCTGCGATGTGTTGGAAAATTGCCAGCCGCTGCAGTTCGAAAAGGGCAACCGCCGGTTCTACATGGATACGAACAAGGGGACCGAAGATTTGTCGCGCCTGGTGCTGTTCGATCCCCAGACCAGTCAGGAAACGCTCGTGGAGTCCGATCCGGACAAGCACGTGGATTTCGGCTCCGCATTCTTCTCTGACGTGACGAACGAGCTCCTCTCTACCACCTACCAGGATGACCGGCAGCGAGTTTATTGGAAAGACAAGGCCTACGCCGCCGACTACAAGTGGCTGACCGGAAAGCTGCCCAACACGGAGATCGCCTTCGTCTCGCACACCAAAGACGAGGAAACCTGGCTCATCGCGGCGCGCAGCGACACCGAACCCGGCGAAACATATCTGTTCGAGCGGAAACACCGCAAGCTGATCCTTCAGTACAAGATTCGTGAAAAACTGCCGCGCGAGAGCCTGGCCAGCATGCAGACCATCCGCTATCCCTCCTCGGATGGCCTGGAAATCCCTGCGTATCTCGTCTTGCCGAAGGGCGTCGCGCCGAAGAACCTCCCGGTGGTTGTGTTCCCGCACGGCGGCCCCTGGGCACGCGATACCTGGGGCTACCAGCCGTTTCTTCAGTTCTTCGCCAACCGCGGCTACGCCATGCTGGCGCCCAATTTCCGCGGTTCCACTGGCTACGGCAAGAAGTTCCTCAACGCCGGCAACCGCCAGTGGGGGGACACGATGCAGGATGACATCACCTGGGGTGTAAAATATCTCGTCGCCAAAGGCATCGCTGACCCCAAGCGCCTGGGCATCATGGGCGGCTCCTACGGCGGCTATGCAACGCTCGCCGGTGTTACGTTCACGCCCGATCTGTACGCGGCGGCGGTTTCGCTGGTCGGCCCATCCAACTTGATCACTCTGCTGGAATCCATTCCACCTTACTGGGAAGCCGGCCGCACCATGTTCCGCGTTCGCATGGGCGATATTGGCACTCCCGAGGGAAGAGCGCAGCTCATGCGCCAGTCACCTTTGAACTCGGCGAACAAGATCAAAACGCCCCTGCTGGTAGTGCAAGGCGCCAACGATCCGCGCGTCAACAAGGCGGAATCTGACCAGATTGTGGTGGCATTGCGCGACCGCGGTTTTACCGTGGAATACATCGTGGCTCCGGATGAGGGCCACGGTTTCGCACGCCCTGTGAACAACATGGCGATGATCGCCGCTGCCGAGAAGTTCTTCGCGTCACACATCGACGGCCGATATCAGGAGGGCGCTACGCCCGAGGTCGCCGCGCGGCTCAAAGAAATCACGGTCGATCCCAAAACTGTAGTCTTGGCGAAAAAACTCGATGGCGGAGCGGTGGGCGCTCCCAAGCCCGCGGCCGATCTCCAGCCAGGCTCATACCACTACCAGGCGAAGCTGGAAATGGGCGGGAACTCCATCCCACTCAAAATCGCCACCTCTATCAAAGAAGAGGACGGCGCGTGGACCGTCACCGACGTCACCGAAACGCCCATGGGGCCGGTTTCCGACGTCGCCGTTCTGGAAAAGGGCTCGCTGATCGTGCAGAAGCGCTCCATCAAGCAAGGGCCCATGTCGATCCAGGTGGATTACAAAGACAACAAGGCCAGCGGCTCGCTGAATATGAACGGGCAGGATAAGCCGATCGCCGCCGACGTGGGCGGCCCGGTGTTCGCGGACTCGGTGGGCGCGTCCCAATCCATTGCCTGCCTTCCGCTGGCGGAAAACTATTCCGCCACCTTCCGCAACTTTGATCTGCAGAAGCAGAAGCCCAAGCTGATGCAGTTGAAGGTGACGGGCTCCGAACAGGTCACCGTGCCGGCGGGCGTGTTCGATGCCTATCGCGTCGAGGTCTCCTCCGCCGAGGGCGGCCCCGAGAAAATGACAATGTGGATAGCCCGCGATTCCCGGAAATCGGTAAAGTTGTCAGCCGTCCTGACGGAAATGAACGGGGCCGTTCTCACCGTCGAGTTGGCAGAGTAAAAGTTGACGGGAGGCATTATAATCACACCGGATGAAAGATAGGAGCATTATCTGGATGACGGCCGGTGGAATTGCGCTTTGGATCTTTGTCGCCTACGCGCCGATTCGAGATCCCATCGTGCGATCGGTGAGGCACTTCCTCAACTACATCGCGTCCCAGTTTTAGCTGTCCCGGCCGACGGCCAGCACAAAGTACCGCGCCCGGCCCGGGCCCACGTTGCGCCACCCGTGTTCTTCGCCTGACGCGACATATCCCACCGATCCCGGCCCCAGCGTCGCCGGCTTTCCCGCGATGGTCACCTCCATCGTGCCCTCGCGCACCAGAATCATCTCTTCGTGGACGTGATGATGCGCCGGATGCGGCATCTGCCCCGGCGCCAGCTCCGTCTCGTGTAGCTCGATCAGAACTCCGGTATGCGTCTCGCCGTCGAAAATGGGCCGCCCGCGATTCGACCCTTCGTTGTGGACCGGCAGGTCCTCATAGCGATATGTCTTAGATGGCAATACATGGCTCTGCCCCGCCGCCCTGGCCGCCGCCAACAGCGGAAGCACCATGCTCAAATCTCTGCGTGAGTAGTTCATAGAGGCTCTCCGAGATACTGTACCGCCTTATTGCCTCTTCGACACAAGATCGCCAAAATCAGCCAGCAGCTTGTACTTGTTCTGCCAGGTCGTGTACATGATGCCGACCGCGCCCGGTGTCTGGTCGAGCGATTCCAGCCATCCCCGCGGATTGCTCAAGTCGTCCGCATCGTAGTACGCGGCGCCGAGGGTGTGGCGGCTGAGTTTGGAAAAAAACGCCAGGCTCGCGTTGCGCTTCTCGTAATACCAGCACGCAAGCTGCATGTCTTTTGGCAAATACTGCCAAGAGCCGGTGTAATCACCCTCCACCAGGTAATAATCGCTGCGGGCATTGTGATTCGGGTCGAACATGTCGGACCAAACGAAAATCTCCGCGGTGGGGTTGGAGGCGTGCACCAGGTCACACAAGCGGCTGGCGTACTCGCCCAGCATCTTCGCCATACTGATACCCCGACGGCGGCAAGTCTCGCAGCTTCCGCCCATGCGAATTTCGTCCAACGCCAGCAAGTACGTCTTCGGCGCCAGGTATCTTTGAAGCAGCGGAAACTGCTTGCTCCAGATCTCGAACACTTTGGGCTCGGAAATACAGGCGCCGACCTGGTCCCGGTAAATCGTGGTGCCGTGATAATAGTCCACGCGCAGACGCTCCCCATCCGCGATGCGCGTGCCCGCGAGCAGACGGATCGAAGGGCTTTCGTGATCGAAGCGGAAGTTCAGCTTGGGATCCTTAATCTCGGCGTAGTCGCGATCCTCCTCGTATACCATGCCATTCTTCTCGCCGCGCACTTGAAGCGGCGTCCCGGCTCGGCGCACCACGTTCACCAAACCAACCTCTTCGATGCGCAGGTCCGCAATGGAGAGCTTGCCCGCCAGGCCGTCCTCAATACTGATGTTGAACAGCAGCCGTTCCGCCGAAGCGCTGTTGAAACCTGCTGTGTATTCATGCCAAGCCGATTCCTTAGGAAGAGCTCTTTCGAACCAGCAGTAGTTGCGCCGCCGGTCGGGTGTGTCGGCGCGAATCTCCAGCGTCGCGTCACGAGCTACGCCTTCGCCGCGCACCCGCACCTTGACGCTGTAACTGCGGAAGGGCTTGACCCCGATTTCCTTCTCAAAGCGCGCCGCAGGTCCGAAACTCTCCACATGCACTGCCGCCACTTCGGGTTGAAAGACCGCCGTGCCATCGCGTACAACGAACAGTGCTCCTTTCACCGGCAGTCCCTCCGCCAGATTGCGATCGTGCGCCAGCAGCGCTCCGCCGTACCCAACATTAAATCCCGTCGGTATGATCTCGACTCCCTTACGGTCGCAAAGCTCCTTCACACGCTTCAGGCGCTCGAAATACTCCGGCCGCTCCAGGTCGATCCGGTCCGCGGTTCCGGCCAGCACCATGCCGTTCAGTCCGTGCGCCGCGGCCGTTTCGACAACTTCGAGAACCGCCGCCACTTCCCGGTCGTTCGCTAATGAGCTGGAGACATAGACCCAGCGCTTCGGATAAATCTTCTTCTCCACTGTCGCGGCGGGCAGCAACGAACTGATGAGAACAAAAAGCAACAAACAGGGTTGAGGTTTCATGGCTATATCATATGCCGGGCTTTTGCGGCGGATGCTCATTCGCCATCCGCATGCGGCGGCGAGAGTTTAACATCGGCGTGTGCCGCTACTCTGGCTGTCACTTCCACTTGGGTCGCGAATTTTTCCGTTCGATGCCAAGTGTCGTCGTCGCGCACGTCGGGCAGTTCCTGCCCTTCGACTGCCAACAGAAAATAGGTTCCTGGCGCCATTCCACGCATCTGGCACTGGCCTTGGTCATCCGTTTCGCATTGCCCATGGAGAACCAGCGCGGCCCGGTGCGGTTCCGCCGGCAGCGCCTCCACCTTCGCGTGGACGGCAGGTTCATCCTTCTCAGTCGCGACTCTGCAAGCGATCGTGCCGCCATCATCGCGTAGGGTGACTTCCAGCTTGCCTATCCCGGCTCCGCGCACCTCCAGACCGCCCGTCAATGCATCTTCATCACCATAACGAATCGATTTCACGTAGGAATCGTCCGGCTCACCCTGGAACTTCGCGAGCATGAGATCGTAAGTCCCCTCGAACACCGCATCGAGTGTAAACGAGCCATCTGCCCGAACCGCGCCAAGTCCTCCGCCCTGGTGTGTCGGATTGTCCCCACGCGGGACCAGCATCGCGTGTAAACCTTCCGGTAGGCGTCCCGCGTCTTCCATGCGAATTCGGCCCTCAATCTTCTGCGGACGGCTCACCGCGAGCTGGACCCCCTCGACATCCTCGTGCCCCACGTCAATTCGCTGACTGCCCCGAAGCGCATCCGTATCGAATCCCGCGTTGCCTTGCAGCAAATAGCGGCCCGGCAGCACGTTGTCGAATTCGAACGATCCGTCTGGTTTCGTGATCGCGTCGTAAGACTTCCCAACACTCTGCGAATGCGTGTCTAACTGCATCATCATGACGATGGCGGGAAATCCCGACGATGCTCCAGTCACCCTCCCCCGCACACGGACCACACCTCCCCGAGTCATATGCACATCGATACCGGAAATCTGTGCGCCCGCCGTCACCACAACTTGGCCGGCTTGGGAAAGATCCGCCACTCCCGGATAGTAAGTGGTCATGTAGTCTTCTCGTGGCTGAGTTTTTCCGGAAGCTGCGGGCGCCAGGACCAGGTGTGCTCCGGTCCGATGCCAATCGGGTTCGTAGCTGGCCGAAACAGCGTACTTGCCCGGCGCGACGTTGTAGAGTCTGTACTCCCCCAGGTCGTTAGTCTGTGCCCATGGGAGCGGCCGCGCATTCTTCTTCGGAGCGGCATCCGCGAGCTGAACGCTAACCCCTGCCAGCGGCTCCCCGTCGCTATCCAACACTCGTCCGGCGATCACCCCAGCGGGCATCAGGCTGAATGTCAAGTCCTTCAGAGCCATTCCAGGCTCCAGCTTCCAGCGCAGTTGAGTTGCGCTGGTGTCTTCAAAGCTGCCCAGCGTGACATAGCCGTCGCGTTGAATCCCCGCCGACCAGGTCCCCGGCGCCAGATTAGAAAACTCAAAATGGCCCGCCGCGTCCGTCAACACGACCGCTCCACCCATCTGACGCGAGCGATCTTCGCGCAATATGACTACTGCCTTGCGGACAGGCTGGCAGGTCACGGAATCCTGCACCTGCCCTTCGATTTTGGCAAACTTAGAATTGTCGTCCTGGCCGCGCGCGGTGTGTCCCGCCAGGAGGAAGATGACGCAAATATGCAATGACATCCGCAGGCGCCGCCACATTCCGATTGAAGCTTACGCTTCTGTCGAGGCGTCCACAAGCGTCACTGCGCCAAAATCTGCACTTCCATCGGCCCCAGCGTCACCCGAATCGTGTTCAGCGGACCTGTGCCCGTGCTCCCATCCACTTCCTGCACCTGCACCGTCCCGCCGGCATGCGAAATCACGGTGGCTGGCGCTACCGGCGCGGGCTGATTGCTGTACAGAACGTGGTAGACATCGCCTGCATTGCTCAAGGTCTGCTCGATAATCACTTCCACGGAAATCGTCTGGCTCTGGCTCGCGTTGGCCGCCACGATCACTTCGACATCGTTCAGAATGCGAGAGAACGCCACGATTCCGCCGGGAAACGGAGAGACTCCGTAGTTCTGCCCGTCTCCCGACACCGGCCGGAAGTACTGGCGCCCGTAGCGCAGCGCGGGTTGCGTGCGCCGCACCTGCGCGATCGCCTGTAAATCCACGTAGAAAGGATTCGTCGCATCGAATCCCGGCCCTCCCCAAAGCGCCTCGCGCACGGACTCGTCGGTGGTGCCGCGGCCATGCAGCCCTTGCTCCGTTCCGTAGTACACGCAAGGGATGCCTTGCAGCGCAAACAGACACGCCAGTCCCAGCGTCACCTGCTGGTCATACTTGTTCGGGTTGGCCGGATCCACGAAACGGAATCGAGCTTTCAGGTCGTGATTGTCGAGAAATGTGACAAAGAAACGCGTCGCGTCGCCGTGCGAACTGAGAATGAACTGTTCCACCTGCTTGCGCCGCTGGTACATTCCGGACACACTCGTCGGAGCCGCGAAGCCCTTCACAACCCCCGGCAGCGTGAATACCAGTGGAAAATCCAGCGCCGCATCCACGCCAATCAAGTCGCCACCGGATTGCGTGTTGCGCCCGATGAACTCCGCAATCGTGTCCTCACTGTCGAACACTTCCCCAAAGGTGAAGAAGTTCTTCTTACCCACGCTCAGCGCGAATTCCCGGATCGCGTTGCCGAAGATCTGCGCTAAATTGCCTTTCAGATATTTCAGCGTGTCGATACGGAACCCATCAATGTCGAATCGCGCGATCACGTATTGATAGGCGCGGATCAGAAACCGTTGGACATCCCGGTTGTCCGTCAGCATTTGCTTCAGTGATTGGAAGTCGCCCACGGTGTCGTCGCCGGATCCCGGCATTCCCTGCCGCCGGAACCGGCTGTTCTGCTGCATTTCGAGCGGCCAGACAAACGCGTCGCGCGACGGATTGGGAATCTGCTCGATCGGCGTCGTGCCATGCCGCAGCGCACCGTCCGGATCGCGCCACATCACCGGCTGCGGGCTGGAAAAGAAATGGCTCCTCGATCCCCCGCTGTTCAAGCAGTCGCTATCCTGCGGATCGCATTGGTATGCGAACACATCCCCAACATGATTGAGGACGATGTCGAGAATCACGTACATGCCCTGCGCGTGCGCGGCATCCACCA
>Ga0335081_10010390_pt1 | contig 15043 bp, 13 predicted proteins | sample Lox_Sample_35_FD_206713 | JGI IMG/M metagenome (GOLD analysis project Ga0335081, IMG submission 206713) | Soil microbial communities from Loxahatchee National Wildlife Refuge, Florida, United States - Lox_Sample_3.5 | ecosystem: Environmental > Terrestrial > Soil > Wetlands | place: USA...
ACCGGGCAAATTCCGCATAGCGGTAATCTCACCGTTCCTGGATAAACAACACGGAACCGAAAGGTGCATTGTGGAGCAGGTGGAACGCTTGGCACACGACAATGAGGTCCATGTGTACAGCAATCGAGTGGAAGACTTAGATCCCGCAGCGATTGTCTGGCACCGGATACCCAGTGTGCCTGGGCCACATCTATTGGCTTTTTGCTGGTGGTTCGTTGCCAATCATGTGTGGAGGTGGTGGGACAGGCTATTCCACGGCCTTCGGTTTGACCTGACATACACCTCCGGAATCAACTGCCTCGATGCCGACGTGATCACGGTTCACATAGTATTCTCTGAGTTTTACTCTCAGGTGAAGGACGTGCTGAGTGTACGTGTGAACCCAATGTCGAGTTGGGCTCGCTTAGTACATCGGCGTCTCTACTACCTAGTTATTATTGCTCTGGAGCACTTGGTTTACCGCCGGAAGCGGTCTCTGTTGAGCGCCATTTCTCGAAAAACCGCGGGAGACTTGGAGTTCTATGGCAGATTGCGGAGTCCCGTAATTTACTATGGGGTCGACCGTGGACGGTTCAATCCTGAGAATCGGATCCGATTGCGCACGCGCGCCCGGCATTCCCTGAAAATACCAGAACCAACGCTCTGCCTGCTTCTGGTAGGAAATGACTGGAAGAAAAAAGGATTGGTTAGTTTGCTTGAAGCGGTCTGCGCTGTTCGCTCAGATAATCTGCGGCTTCTTGTGGTCGGGCACGACGATCCCGCACCTTATAGGACTCTGATTGCACGCAACGGTATCAGCGAGTATGTGGAATTTCTTCCTCTTCGGGGCGATGTGGAATTATATTATGCAGCAGTGGACGTCTACGTCAGTCCTGCGCTAGAAGATGCGTTTGGATTACCTCCATTGGAAGCGATGGCATGCGGGCTTCCTGTGATTGTGAGCAGCAGAGCTGGAGTCAGCGAAATCATCAGTGATGGGATCGATGGGCTCGTGTTGCAGGAACCCAAAGACGTTTCTTCTCTCACCAAAATGATTTCCGACTTGCAAGGGAGTCTTGCCTTGAGGCAGACCCTTGGCGACAGCGCAGCAGAGACCGCCCGCCAGTACACGTGGGAACATAATACTTCGCAACTTAGGACTATTTTCGAACAGGTGATTGAAAGACGCGGCGATTACAAAAAGGCTGCCATTCAAGAGGTGCCATGACGGTCCTGCTGCTCACACCATCGATCGCGAGTGCAGGTGGCATTCAGCGCTACAGCGCGATCTTGATACGAGCATTCAGGGACCTGCTAGGTGAGGGACAGGTGCACTGCTTAATGTTCCGGGAGGCTTCGAATAAGCCTGGTTCGCGGGTAACCACTCTGTCCAAGTTGCGATACCTCTGGCAGGCAGTCTGCCAAAGCTCACGCTGTCGGCCGGATTTGATTGTATGCACGCATCTCGCTCTGGGACCAATCGGATGGTTGTTGGCTAAGCTCGGCGGCGGGTCGTACTGGATTGTCGCACATGGAATCGAAGCTTGGATTGTGCTACCCCGCTTAAAGCGCGCTGCCTTGATCAGAGCTAACCGGATAATCGTTACAAGTATCTTCACCCGGGAGCAGCTCCGGAAACGCCAGCGAATCCCGGTCGAACGTCTCTCGAGTCTGCCTTGCACACTGGATGAAGCCCTCTTACAGGTTGAACCTGAGGACTATGACGTGCTGGCGTCTCTCGGCAGGGACCGTCGGGTGGTACTGACGGTGTCTAGAATGATGGTCTCGGAACGGTATAAGGGGCATGATGTTGTACTTAGGGCCCTGCCATCTGTTTTGTCGAGAGTACCTCATTTGGCATACGTGATTGTGGGCGACGGCGACGATCGGGTGCGTCTGGAAAGGCTAGCTGAAGACCTTGGGCTCGGAGAGCATGTTTTCTTTACGGGCTCTGTAAGCGACGCTAGACTGGCGGCCTTATATCGTCGGAGCGAGATCTTCGTACTTCCAGCACGGACGGTTGTTGATGATCGCGATTCCAAGGGGGAGGGTTTCGGAATTGTTTTTCTCGAAGCCATGGCTTTTGGAAAGCCCGCTATCGGCCCAAACTACGGCGCTCCTTTGGAACTCATTCGGCATGGAAGCAATGGGCTTTTGGTAGATCCGGAAGATTCCGCATCAGTTGCACAGGCACTAATCGAATTGTTGGAAAATCCCGATGCAGCCCGAAAAATGGGAGAAGTGGGTCGCTCCTTTATGCGGAAGGCCTACTCCTATGGCGCATTTCATGACCAACTTAAAACGATACTTGCAGTCTCAGAAGCGCTGACTGTTAAGGCATGACTCGCCCATGCGAATCCTAAACGTTACGCAGTCCTACTATCCGTTTCAGAATCGAGGTGGGCCGGCGTTTAAAGTCCGCTCGATCTCGCGAGCTCTGGTTGAAAAAGGACATGCGGTTACCGTGCTAACCGCGGACTTGAGATTTGCGCCTGGAGAGATCGCCTCTGCTGCGGCAGTTCGCGCTGCCGAGGGGTGGCGAAGCAATCTGGACGGCGTGGAAGCGATATACCTCGATACCCGATTCCACTACCGCAGTCTGACCGTTAACCCCGGAGTGGTAACGTTTTGCCGGCGTCGGCTGCGGGATTTCGACCTCGTTCACATTTACGGACTTTACGACCTCCTGGGACCCACAGTAGCTCGATCTTGCCGCCGACTCGGCATTCCCTACTTTGTAGAGCCTCTTGGAATGACACGCGCGATCGATAGGGGATTCCGGCTCAAGAAGATATGGAACCGACTGGTAAGCGACTACTTAGTCCAAGCTAGCAGGATAATCGCCACATCTGAACAGGAAATGACGGAATTGTTGGCCGATGGCTTTCCGGTCGATAGAGTGATGTTGCGATATAACGGGATTGATCTTGAAGAATTCCGCGACCTTCCACCGCGGGGTGGTTTTCGAGCAAAGGCGGGAATTCGAGACGACGAACGCCTTATTGTCTTTTTAGGCCGACTCATTCCGCGTAAGGGCGCAGACCTTTTAATCGAGGCACTACCTCAATTGGGATGTGACAACACTAAGCTCGTAATTGCCGGACCGGAAGGGGCTTCTGGGTATTCCACAGTTTTGCGCATGAAGGCTCGAAAAATGGGGATCGAGCGTCGAGTCTTGCTTTTCGGACCACTCTATGGGAATGACAAGAAGTCTGCACTTGTAGACGCGGATATTTTCGCGCTGCCCTCGCGGTACGAGAATTTCGGCAATGCGGCGGCGGAAGCGATCGCGTGCGGCACTCCAGCCATCGTTTCGGATCGTTGTGGAATAGCTCCCTTGATCAATCACCGTGCCGGACTGGTGACTTCTTATAGTTCCAGTGCGTTGGCACAGACTCTGCAAACGTTGTTTGCAGATGATACCCAATATCAGAGGCTTAGGGCAGGGTGCCCGGGCGTTGTCAACGAGATCTCATGGGACAGACTGGTTCAAGGAATACAGGATTCTTACGAACATGCAAGAAACGACTTTCTACGACGATCATCCGTTTGACTGGACAGGAAATTACACCCAGCATGAGGTGGAGGCCACTCTCGCTCCTGCTCTGGCGTCGTTCATCGACAAAGTGCCTACGGATGCTTTGGTCTTGGATATTGGGTGTGGAGCGGGCCGTGTGATGTCATGTTTGGCAGCAAGGAGACTCCGCTGCATAGGTCTAGACCTGAGCCGCAATTCTGTTCGATCAATGGTAGCGAGCACGGGAAAAATGGGAATTGTAGCGAACAATTCTAGCTTGCCCTTCGCGGATGGATCAGCGGACAGAGTGATATCGGACGGAGTGATCCACCATACTATTGATCCGTTCGGCGCCTTCGCCGAGTGTTGTCGCGTTCTGAGGTCAGGTGGACTATTCTATCTGGCAGTCTACAAAACCGGGGGGAGATATCAGAGGCTATATCGATGTCCTGGCGGGCTCATTCGGAAACTCGTGAGATACGACGTTGGGAAGTCGCTGGTCTTTTCCACCATGATACCTCTTTACTATTTTGTGCATTTCGCGAAATCACGTGGAAGAATGTCGTGGCCGAGTGCTCAAAACCTATTCTACGATTACTTCGTGACCCCGGTTGTCGATTTCCTAGCGAGAGGCACCGTAGAGCAGTGGAGTGGAGAATGCGGAGTCGACGTTGTGAAGTATTGTCCCAATCCCACGCTTAACGTTCACTCATTCGTGTTGCGTAAGCCTACCGCCTAACATCGGGAAAACATACCGCTCTGAACACGGACGATCGATGAAAACGCTGTCTCTCTGTGCGAGAGTGCGTGGCGAGATTGACCCAAAAACCAAAAACCAAAAACTGACCAGAGGAGACTAGAGGTAAGCTGGGGCAGGAGTCCGGAACTGGAGACGAGGGACGATGTCCAAGAGTGGTCACACGGCAGATCCTGCAGGAGATCGTCTCAAAAAAGCTGCGAGGCCTCGTACGCGCCGGAAGTTGGCGCGCTGGGCCCAAGGGGTCTATAGAAGCGGCGAGCGGCACGGGGCGCGGATCGTAAAGTTGGCGATCGGGACATTGCGGTATGAGAGCCGAAAGGGTGTTCGATGAGGTGTTGCGACATCGATTGCGAGAGTTAGCGTGATGCATGTGCGCTACGGCTATCGGCTGTTGACCGGGCTGTTGCGGCGGGAAGGCTGGCGCGTGAATGCGAAGCGTATCTATCGGCTGTATAGAGAGGAAGGGTTGATTGTGCGGACGAAACAGCGACGGAAAATGGCGCGGCGACGGCCAGCCCAAGCGGTGTAGCCACACGCCGGAATCAATGTTGGATTCCGTGAATGACAAGTTAGCGGATGGGCGTTCGCTCCGCATTATCACCGTAGTCGATCATTTCACGCGGGAATGCGTCGGGTTGACAGCGGATCGTTCGATGATGGGAATGAAAGTCGCACAAAACGCTGGGCGAGCGCAGCAAGAGCGGTCCGAGAGCATCACCGTGAACAACGGCAGTGAGTTCTCGGGGCATGCGTTGGAAGCCTGGGCGATGAGTCACGAGGTGCGGTTGTGTTTCATTCGGCTAGGGCGTCCTGTGGAGAACGGGTTCATCGAGAGTTTCAATGGCCGGCTACCAGCGTTTGCGGCGTTGCACCAGGGAAAGCTAGTACATTGCTGGGGCGCGCACTCCAGAGTCGCTTGATCGAGCCTCTGGAGTGCGTGAAACCAGCGTCAACAGCGGGGGAAAGGACTCACACTGCCCCGAACCTCTAACGTCGCCTGTGACAGAAAATGGGAGCGAGTTCAGATCGAACCGGTCGTATTACATGAACCAAAACAGGGGGCAGGTCAAGACGCTCTCTATTCGCAAGTGATTGGCGAATCCAGGGTGCTCGTTGCATAGGTCTGCTTAACCATGTGTGGAATCTGCGGGGTAATTGGGAACGCTGAGCCCGGCGCAACCCGGGCGATTGTCCGGCAGATGATGTGGCAGATGTCGCATCGAGGGCCGGACGACGAGGGTATGTTTCTAGACCACTCGGTCGGCTTGGGGATGCGTCGTCTTAGCATCATCGATCTCGGCGGCGGACACCAGCCCGTCTTTAATGAGGACCGAACTGTTGTTGTGGTATTCAACGGCGAGATTTACAACTTTCACCAGCTTCGCCAGACGCTGGAGACTCTCGGACATTGTTTCCGGACGGCGAGCGATACCGAGGTCATCGTCCACGCCTACGAAGAATGGGGTGAGGATTGCGTTCGTTACCTAGAGGGCATGTTCGCCCTCGCGTTAGCCGAGACTTCGAAGTCCACTCGTCGCGGCAATCCCAGGATTTTGCTGGCACGCGACCGGCTTGGCATTAAGCCGCTCTACTACGCGATGAGTGAGGGCGTGCTGTTTTTTGCCTCCGAAGTTCGGGCATTGCTGGCTTCTTGTCAGATTGAACCGCAGCTTTCACAGTCAGCGCTGCATAGTTATCTTCTTTTCGGTTCTGTAGCCGAGCCCATGACGCTGGTGGAGGGCGTCTATTCTTTGCCTCCTGGTCATCGGATCGTCATTTCGGCAGGCGGCCAGCAGTTAGAGGTCCGTCCTGAGCCGTACTGGGAATTTGCCGAATCCGCGCAGCCGGCTCTCAACGCGAAGAAGACGGAACGGAGAGATGCAAGCGGTTTCCTCCGATGTTTGATCGAAGAATCGGTTGAGTCTCACCTGGCCGCCGACGTGCCGGTAGGAGTCTTCCTGAGCAGCGGAATTGACTCCAGTGCTCTGGTCGCAATCGCGGCAAGCAAAGCAGCTTCGATTCGAACCGTTACGGCAGTGTTTCCCGAACGAGAATTCAACGAGGCGGAGATCGCTCGGCGAACCGCCCACCGGTTTGGAACTACGCATCAGGAGCTATTCCTCAGCGGACACGACATGCTGGCTCACCTAGATGACGCGGTTGCCGCGCTCGATCAGCCCAGCATGGACGGAATCAATACCTACTTTGTTTCCTGGGCCGCAAGGCAGGCGGGACTCAAGGTCATGCTGTCCGGTCTTGGGAGCGATGAGCTTTTTGGCGGGTACAGAACGTTTCATTCGACACCGCACGTGCGGTCGCTCGCAGCATGGGCTGATAGAGTGCCAGCCGGAATCCGCTCGTTGTTGGTCTCCGCGTGCGAGAAAATCTCGCCACGGTTCGCGAATAGGGATGCTCACCGTAAGGTGGCGGCGTTGTGGCGAGATCCGGGGTCACTGCCCCACCCCTACTTCTACACACGGTTACTTTTCACTCCGCCGCAAGTGTCGAAGTTGTTGGTTTCCAGCAGCACTGCCCTTTGTTCCCCTTGGTACAGCTGGATGCAGCATAGCGCCCAGGTTTGCGAACATCTGGATGAATTCACGGCTGTCTCGTGCCTGGAGTCTCGCTCCTACATGCTCAACACGCTATTACGAGACACGGACTCGATGAGTATGGCGCATTCCCTGGAGGTACGCGTTCCATACCTGGACCACCCCGTCGTGGAGTTCGTGACTAGGCTGCCCGAATGGGTGAAGCGTTCGAGTGGCGTGCCCAAGTCCCTTTTGGTCGAGGCTATGGGTGACCTGTTGCCGGCTGAAGTCGTTTCTCAGACGAAGCGGACATTCACCCTGCCTTGGGAGTATTGGCTTCGTGGGCCGTTAAAGAAAGAGATCGAAGCCGAACTGCATTCCCTAGCGACGCCGCTTAGGCAGTTTCTGAATGCCGAGGCAGTTGAGCGTGTCTGGAAAAACTTTGTAAACGGGCAAACGAGTTGGTCGCGGGTGTGGGGTCTGTTCGTTCTGAACAGATGGGCAACGCAGCACCTCGCGAGCTGATCCGCTGAAAAACATCTGACTTCCTCTCAGTCGAAATCCCGCTTCTCATGAACATTCTGGGCATCAACGCTTATCACGGGAACTCGTCGGCTGCGGTAGTGTGTGACGGGCGACTGGTGGCGGCCGTCGAAGAAGAGCGCTTCAATCGCGTGAAGAACGCAGCAGGCTTTCCGGCGCATGCGGTTCAATACTGCCTCGCGGAAGCAGGGCTGACCATCGCTGAGATTGACCACATCGCGATTCCCCGCGACCCTTGGGCGAGGCTGGGAACGAAGCTGCTCTATGCTCTACAGATGCCACGTTTTGCACTCGAACGCTCCAGGGTGTTGACGCGTTTCTCCGGGATTCACGAAGAGCTTGCAGCTGTGTTTGGAGTTGGGTCGGAGACTATTAAAAGTGAGTTTCATCGCGTTGAGCATCACGTTGCTCACTTGGCGAGCGCCTTCTTCGTTTCACCGTTTGACCAGGCGGCGGTCCTCTCAGCCGACGGATTAGGCGATTTCGCCAGTACCATGTGGGCAAAGGGTCAAGGGAATCGGCTAAAGGTTCAAGGAGCAGTCTCGTTTCCGCACTCCCTGGGTCTGTACTATACAGCGATCAGCCAGTACATCGGCTTCCGGAAATATGGAGACGAGTACAAGGTCATGGGACTGGCGGCGTACGGCGAGCCTGCATACCAAGATGAATTCCGGGAGATACTCCAGGCCAACGGGCATCCCTTCCGCCTGGGGCTGAAGTATTTTTGCCATCACCAAACTGGGCCGCAAATGACCTGGGCGGATAGCGGCAAGACTCCAATGCTCGGACAACTCTACTCACCCTATTTGGAAGAGCGGCTGGGCCGAGCACGGACTTCAACGGAAGCGGTGGAGAAAAAGCACAAGGATGTTGCCGCATCACTGCAACTGGCGCTGGAAGAAGCATATTTCAGGCTGCTCAATTCGCTCCAATTGCAGACAGGCCTCAGCACTGTGTGCCTCGCTGGTGGCGTGGCGTTCAACTGCGTTGCAAACGGGAGGATTTTCGACCATACACCTTTCTCTAACGTGTACGTTCAACCCGCTGCCGGGGACGCTGGGCTGGCGGTGGGCGCCGCCTACTACGTCTATCACCAGATTCTTGGACGCCCACGGTGCTTCGTGATGGACCACGCTTACTGGGGGCCGCAGTTCACTTCGAAGGCGATCGGGGAAGCTTTGAAGCGCAGCCAAGCCGCCGGCCCGGGATTCTCGATCCGAGAATTGCCGAGAGAAGAGTTGGCGAGCGTTACTGCCCAGCGTATCGCCGCTGGGAAGATCGTTGGATGGTTCCATGGCCGGGCCGAATGGGGCCCGCGGGCGTTGGGGAACCGAAGCATCGTCGTCGATCCCAGGCGGGCTGAGATGAAGGAAACCTTGAACCGGCGAATCAAGCACCGCGAATCATTTCGGCCGTTTGCGCCGTCGATCCTGGAAGAAGCGACAGCGGAATACTTTGAGCACTCCCATCCGTCTCCCTTCATGAACCTGGCTTATTCCGTGCGGCTCGAGAAGCGAGGGGTGATCCCGGCGCCTACACATGTGGACGGCACCGGTCGGCTCCAGACCGTGAGCCGCGAGACGAATCCCGACTATTGGGTGCTGATCAAGGAGTTCGAGAAGCTTACCGGCGTGCCGGTGCTGCTGAACACTTCTTTCAATGACAACGAGCCGATCGTGCTGAAGCCCGAAGAAGCCATCGATTGCTTTCTGCGGAGCAAGATGGACGTTTTAGTGATCGGCGATCAGATCGTAGAAAAGCAAGAAGCATATGAGTGAGATGTTCACGAAAGTCGTCAGGGCAACGGTGCCTCGAGAACTAAGAAACTGGTTTCGGAGTCCTTCGAGATCAGCGCAATGGATCTTCGACTCAGTCCTCTTTCATTTCGGAATAACTAAAAATCTAACTTTGACGAACAACTGCACTCTTGTTTGCCATCCGGCGGCGTTTCGAGTGTATTCGCAGGCGCAAGTGTCCGATCCGGAGCAAGCGCTTGAGTTCAAGAGCTTCTTGTCGTACTGCTCGAAATCGATGCTGCTCTTCGACGTGGGCGCCTCCTTCGGCGCGTTCAGTGTTGCCGCAGCGAGATTTGGAGGCAAAGTGGTGGCACTTGATCCATCGCCTTTCGCGGCGGAAATGATTGGAGTACAGGCTGAACTGAACGAGTGTGAAACAAGTGTCAAAATCGTTGAAGCGACGGTGAGTGACACCAATGGCATCGTGGATGTTATTAGCAGCGGTGTGTTTTCTAATGGTTACTTCAGGGTTACAAAGAGATACTCCAAATCCGAGTTGACACCGACCCGGGCAATAACAATTGACCAGCTATCCAGGGAGGTCGGGCTTCCAACTCACATCAAGATTGATGTCGAAGGGCATGAAGGCGCCGTTCTCAGAGGTGCCGCTAATACGATCCGCCAGTCGTCTCCCATACTTTTCCTGGAACTTCACAATGAGATCATCAGATCTGAGGGTGGAGATCCCGCCATGGTGTTCGACATTCTTGTCGGGAGCGGGTACGGGATATTTGGTTCAAATGGAGAGCCACTTTCAAGTAGTGCAATTCTCCGGTCGCCCATTACCCGTGTGGTTGCAAAACGTGGACGTCTGTTCAGACAGATGCCAGGCTGCGCCTGACTCCAACCTTAACCGCAAAGGTCCCATTTTCTTCCTACAGGCCCACTCTGGACGGATCTGATCGACGGCAACATCGCCCAAAAGCAAGATCCATGCGAATCCTCCTGCTGAACGAATACTTTCCTCCTGACACCTCTGCAACGGCAAAAATGGCCTCGGCCGTTGTAGATAAACTTGCCCGACATCACCAAGTCACCGTGGTTTGCGGAAGGCCGTCCTACGATCCCTCGATGCGGCACCCATTCTACTTTTGGCGGCGGGAACGGCGGGGAAGCGTGGTCGTGGAACGTGTGGGCTCGACCACCTTCGCACGACACCGGATGCGGCATCGCCTGCTCAACTATCTCTCGTACGTAACGCTGTCGGTTCCGCGTGCACTGCTTATTCAAGCGGACGTTGTTCTGGCCATGACCGACCCGCCCTTCGAGGGCATTGTCGGCGCATTAGTGGCATGGGTGAAGCGACGGCCGTTCGTTTACAACATCCGTGATCTATACCCCGAGATGGCGGTTTCCGGAGATATTGTCCGTCCCGCCTGGTGGCTCAAGTTATGGGAGTGGCTGCACCGTTGGGCACTCAGACGAGCTGCTCGAGTTGTGGTGTTAGGGGAGGATGCGGAAGAAAGGATCAGGGCGAAGCGAATAGATCCAGCGAAGATCGTTGTTGTTCGTGACGGTGCAGAGCTGCCGAAAGCAAGTCCTCCTGCAAATCATCGGGTGACCCGCGAGATCCGAGCCGGATATCCGTTTGTGATCCTTCATGCGGGGAACCTTGGTTTTTACGGCGCATGGCGCACGATCGTTAAGGCAGCGCAGTCTTTGAACGGTGACGGCATCGGATTCGTTTTTGTCGGGGACGGTGCGATGAAGTCCCAGATTCAAGCCCTCGCGAACGGCTGCAAGGGAATTCGGTTCATGCCGTTTCGCCCGGCCAACGAAATCCCACACGTGCTTGCGGCCGGTGATCTCCATCTTCTCACGATTCGTCGTGGACTCGAAGGCGTGGTAGTTCCGAGCAAGCTATACCCGATTCTGGCCGCTGGACGCCCGGTGTTGGCTCTGGCGCCGGAAGATAGTGATGCAGTACGAATCATTCGGCGAACCGGCTGTGGAGTAGCCGCCGATCCTGATGATCCGGACTCGGTTGTGAAGCTTCTAAGGGAGGTTTCGAGCAATCCGCAACGACTTGCTGCAATGAGACGTCGGGCCAGAAAAACAGCAATGGAATTTTCACTCGAAAAGGAACTCTATCGTTTCATGCAAGTCATCGAAGACACGACGAGAGTCTTTGACTCGGTTGGTAATGAATACTTGTCCAACATTGGAGGATAGTGAATGGACAAAACTCGAATCCTAGTAACCGGCGCAGGTGGCTTCATCGGCCACCACTTAGTCAACCGTCTCAAAGCAGAAGGCCATTGGGTTCGGGGGGTCGACCTTAAATATCCCGAGTACCAAGCCTCGGCTGCCGATGAATTTGAGGTTCGTGACCTGCGAAGGTGGGAAGAGTGCCTGAGCGCAACTCGTGGCCCGATTGACGAGGTTTACAACCTCGCGGCAGATATGGGCGGCATCGGTTACATCACAGCTTTCCACGCCGCCATTGCACGTAACAACACCCTGATCAATGCGCACATGCTGGAAGCGGCGCGGCAGAATCGAGTGAAGCGCTTTTTGTTTTCTTCCTCCGCCTGCGTGTACGCACAGAGCAAGCAAAACGATGCCGATGTTGCCCCGCTCCGCGAAGAGGACGCTTTCCCGGCGGAGCCGGAGCCAGGTTATGGGTGGGAAAAGCTGTACGCCGAAGAACTTTGCCGCTATTACTGGCAGGACTATAAGTTCGAGACGCGAATCGTCCGCTTCCACAACGTGTACGGCCCGCTCGGAACCTATGACGGCGGTAAGGAGAAGGCGCCGGCGGCAATTTGCCGCAAGGTTGCCCTGGCAAGGAACGGTGGCGAAATCGAGGTGTGGGGGGATGGCGAGCAAACACGCTCTTTCATGCATGTGGACGATTGTGTCGAGGGTCTCCTCCGGATTATGGCTTCGGACTACCGTGACGCACTCAACCTGGGCACCGACGAACTAGTGAGCATCAATCAACTGGTGGACTTGGTCAGCGATATCGCTGGGAAGCGCTTGACCAAGTGCCACAACCTTAGCGGACCGCAGGGCGTACGCGGACGGAACAGCGATAACAGCCTGCTGAAGAAGACGCTGGGCTGGCAGCCTTCGATCACGCTGAGGCAAGGCTTGGCCCGGACTTATCCCTGGATTCAACAAGAACTTCGGGCTGCAGGCCGGACAGAAGTCATCGAGCAGGTGCCGGCAGCGTAGCTGCAATCAACCAATCGAGATTAGCCGAACCTCAGAAATTAGGAGATCCACCGTGCTTGGCGGATTGACCACATTTGCAATCGCGCTGACGACCACTTTGCTGCTGACAATGCCCGTGCGCCGCTTTGCCTTGCAATTTGGGATCGTCGACCAGCCGAACCATCGCAAGATCCACGAAGTCCCAATGCCCCTTCTCGGCGGTGTCGCCATTTACTGCGGCACCGTTCTGGCGATCATGTTCTCACTCGATGGTCAGCCTCGAGCGCAGATATTCGGCATCCTTGCCGGCGCAACTCTGCTTTTGGTCACAGGCATTCTCGACGATCGCGGCCGGCTGCACAATCAGATCAAGCTGTTCGTCGCCATGCCGCTAGCCGCGGCAACGCTCGTCACGCTGGGGGTGCGCTTTCACATCTTCGAACAATTAGTGCCGGGATTTGTCGGGACGGCCGCGGACATCGCGCTCACCATGCTCTGGACAGTCGGCATCACGGCCGCTTTCAGCATCCTGGATCACATGGACGGCCTCGTGAGTGGGGTGGCCGCGATTGCGGCGTTCTTTTTTGCAGTCCTGGCGTTCCTAAACGGTCAGGTATTCGTAGGGACCCTGGGGGCTGCCGTGTTTGGCGCAGCCTTGGGCTTCCTGCGATGGAATTTCAAGCCCGCGAAGATTTTTATGGGGGACGGCGGCGCCATGTTTCTCGGCTTTATGCTGGCCACACTCGGGCTAAAGCTACGCCTGACACAGCTTCCCTTAGCAGTCGCCTCGCTGATACCGATCCTTGTTCTGGCGGTCCCGATTTTTGATACTACGCTGGTTACCATATCCAGGTCGCGCCGCGGACTGATTCCTTTCGCGTCTCCTGGTAAAGACCACACGGCGCATCGTCTTGCAAGCTTCCGCTTTGGGCAGCGAGGAGCCGTGCTTATGATCTATGCCGGCGGCGCCTTCTTCGGAATGTTGGCTCTGGCACTTTCTCGTAGCCTGGTGCAGTGGCCCCTTGTATTCGGCATGGCTCTGGTGTTGAATGCTCTGACGGCGGTCGCGGCTTTGGAGAGACTGCCTTATCAACGGCAGGAACTTCGTGACCGTTGATCGACCTGTTGGAACGAGATCGACGGGTTCGAGGAGTCCGACACTTGAACGCTGAGATAGGCATTGTGGGGGCGTCTGCTGCGGGACTTTTCACTGCACATTTGTTGAGCCGTGCCGGCAGGAAGGTGCGAGTTTTTGAAGGAGCGCAAGACTTCGATCCTAAACCACGGACGCTGATTGTAACCAGTCGAATAAACGACGTTCTGGGGGAAATCGGCAGGAAAGCTCAAGTCAACGAGATCCGCCGCTTTGAGTTGTTTACCGATGGCCGCGTTGCGCGAGTTAGCCTTGATCGCCCTGATTTAGTGATTGAGCGCAACCGCCTGATTCGTGAATTGGCATGCGCAGCTCAGACCAGTGGCGCACAGATCGAATTCGGACGCCAGTTCGTGTCCCTGCAGTCCAGCAAGAAGGGTCTGATACTGCAAGTCCGGCGGCCTGACGATGTGACGGAAGAAGCCACAGCATCCACGGTGGTTGGAGCCGATGGCGCGTTTAGTCGAGTAGCACGCAGCGCGGGGTGGCCGCAACAAAGCACCGTTCCCTTAGTCCAAGCTATGGTTCGTTTACCGAGCGACATGCCCGCGGACACGACACGAGTGTGGTTTATCCCCGATGACACACCGTATTTTTACTGGCTCATTCCAGACTCACCGACCACCGGCGTCGCGGGACTCATCGGTGAGGATGGACCGGCAACCCGTCGGGCTCTGGAAGGATTTCTCGCAAAACGGCATCTCGAGCCTACCGAGTATCAAGCTGCACGAATTCCTGTTTATTCCAAATGGATACCCATCCGCCGAAAACTGGACGGAGGTGAGGTTTATCTAGTGGGTGACGCAGCCGGACACGTGAAGGTTACTACCGTGGGGGGGATCGTCACCGGGTTCCGAGGCGCGATGGGTGTTGCTGACGCAATTCTCGCCGGAAAGCCCGGCAGCAGGCTTCGCGCGCTACGCCGTGAACTGGGGGTTCACCTACTTATTCGTAAAGTCATTCACAACTCTAATCAAGCGCGGTATTCGCATCTGGTCGATCTTCTTAACGCACGCAGCCGCAAAGATCTCGAGGGCTGCACGCGGGATGAACCCTCGCAAATACTGTGGCGCCTTTGCCTCCATCAACCGCGTCTTTTGTTGTTTGGGCTCCGCGCTCTCTTCAGCGGCGGCAGCTTGAGAGCTTCGCACGGTCATTAATTGTTCCTGATTTTCACATCAATCCAGACTTACAACTCCGATGATCACGACATTGCTCCTCTTGCTGATTCTCATCAGCGTTTGGGTAGGCTTTTATCAGTTGGTAAAACAGCAGGGGCGCATTCTCCTCCGTCTCGATGCGCTTGAGCAGGGCTCCAAGCCTGCTGGGCACGACCACCTGGCACCTAAGGAGGACGGTGAGGTCGAAGGTCTGCCCTCGGGAACCGCCTTCCCTGAGTTTGAGTTTCCTGATCTATCCGGCAAGACCCGTACGCTTGAGGAATTTCGCGGTACTCGCCTTCTGCTTGTCAACTGGAGTTTTGACTGCGGATTCTGCGAAGCAATTGCTGATGATCTGGCCGCCCTGGAAACCGATTTAGAAAAGCAAAACATCAGGATAGCGCTTTTGGCCTCAGGAGATGCATCATCCAACCGCAAGCAGGCCACC
>Ga0335081_10010392_pt1 | contig 15043 bp, 23 predicted proteins | sample Lox_Sample_35_FD_206713 | JGI IMG/M metagenome (GOLD analysis project Ga0335081, IMG submission 206713) | Soil microbial communities from Loxahatchee National Wildlife Refuge, Florida, United States - Lox_Sample_3.5 | ecosystem: Environmental > Terrestrial > Soil > Wetlands | place: USA...
AGGGCTCTCTCACCCAGCGCGTCTGACGCCGTGGCCGCGACAGGCCAACGATCGTCTTACGCGGCCGCCGGCCGCGCCGGACCGCGCATAGCGCCACGGTCGTTGACCGGCTGGCTGCCAGTTGTGCTTTCGGAACTCGGCTCCGCTTCGACCCTGGACAGCGCTCGTGGTGCCAGATCGAGTCCCGCGCCGCGCATCAAAATGTAGCGTCTGCCTTGTCGCGCGATAACCCCCCGCTCGGTCATCTCCGTCAGCAGCTTGCTCACCATCGGCCGCGAACTGCCGATCATTTCCGCCAGCTCTTCCTGCGCGAGTTCGGGCGTAAGCAAAACTCCGCGCGCTTCGCTGACTCCGAACCGCCCTCCCAAGTCGCTTAGCACCACCTCCAACCGCTCGCGCAGCGACATGCTCAGGAACATCGCGTAGCGATGCGTTATCGAAGACCAGTACGAATTCACCAGTTCCAGCAACCGGATCAGCACTCCGGCTTCCAGCCCTTTGAGCATCTTGAGCACGTGCTGGCGCGTAAACAGCGCGACGCAGCAGCTCGTCAGAGCGTGCGCCTCGAACACCTGCGAGCGCTGATTATTGCTGTCAACGAAATCGGCGTATCCTACCACGTCGCCGGGACCCGCCAGCTCCACCAGAATCCGGCTGCCCTCGGCCCTCGGACAATAGATCTTTACCAGCCCGCTAAACACCGCGAACACCACGTCAGCCGGCGAGCCTTGCAGGAACAACGGCGACCCTTTGGGGTAGCGCACCAGCGTATGCCGGCCCACCAGCGCGGTTATCGCGGCCTTCGGCAAACCGCACTGCTCGAGCTGCGCCAGTAGTCTGCTCTGACCCTGCGCAAACGGTTGTGAACTCATTACCATTCCCCCCTTTTCGGCCCTAAGCACAAGAACACTTTCTATCCATATTTGAACCCGCGCCGTCCGCGCCACCAGTTGCCCCTCGTAGCAATGTGACGCGGCCACCCCATCAGCCGTTAGCTTTCTGTCTTTCCCCGCCCCGCGTGAGACTACTCACGCGCTCTGATCTGCTTACAAAGGAACCACCCAAACAGTCAAGTGGAATCATAACTGATATTCATTGGGACAACCTACATTATGTTTACACACGCCCTCTGAAGCGCTCCGACAAGCGACCGCGATCGGAACTCACATATCCGCTCGTATGCTTACGCTACATCTCGACCAGGCGTCGCGCTAAACTGACAGAAAGTGACTCTGCGCCAAGCGCTTTCGCAACTCCGGCGTTTCGTTGAAAGTCACAACCAGACACCGTCCGCCGCGTCCAAGCGCCCCACCGAACCGGCGCTGGACGGCGAAACGGCGACTAGCCAGCGGGCCGAAAGAGACGTTGGAGGCGCTCTCTCACCGCGTTGGCTGGCGGTAGATCAGGATGACCGAAAGTAAGTGTATGCAGACGTAGCCGCTAGCTTCCGGCTATAGTCATTTCACTTATCTTTACCGTGGGCGATGCGACCGACGATTTCCAGGTAAGGTCATTACCTACCATTTCGATCGAAAGGAACATTTCTTTCAGATTTCCGGCGATGGTAATTTCTTGGCAGGGGTAGGCGAGCTGTCCGTTTTCGATCCAAACCCCGCTGGCGCCGCGTGAATAATCTCCCGTCACGCTGTTCACGCCAAAGCCGATCAGCTCGGTTACGAAAAGACCGCTCTTGACCGAAGCGATAATCGCTTCCGGCGTGTAGGGACCCGGCTCCAAGTACAGATTAGTCGGGCTGACGCCGGGGGCGTCGCCGATCCCGCGCGAGGCGTTGCCGGTGGGTTCGAGCTTGAGCTTGCGCGCGGAATAACTGTCGAGCAGGTAGGTCGCGAGCGTCCCCTTATCGACCACCGTCTGGCGGCGCGTGGCCAACCCCTCGCCGTCGAAGGGCTTCGAGCCAAGACCGCCGCGCATCAATCCGTCATCGATGATCGTAACCCGCGGCGAGGCGATTTCGCGTCCGAGCTTGTCGAGCAGGAAAGAAGCGCCCTTGTAAAGCGCGGGACCGCAGGCCGCGCCGACTAGCGAGCGTATCAGCCCCGCGGCCATATCGGGATCGAAAATCACCGGCGCGCGCGTGGTTTTGATTTTCCTCGCGCCCAGGCGTCTCAGCGCGCGGATAGCCGCGGTGCGGCCGATCGATTCGGCGCTTTCGAGCTTGTCGTAGCGACGGCTCACGCTATACCAATGATCGCGCTGCATCGAGCCGTCCGCTTGGGCCACCGGAGCGACGCTGAGACTGTAGGCGGTGGCGCCGTACTGGCCGCAAAATCCCTGGCTGTTGGCGAACAGCACCTGATGGAAGCCCGAGTCGAATTCGGCGCCTTCGGAGTTCTTGATCCGCGGATCGAAAGCGAGGGCGGCGCTCTCCGCTTCGCGCGCATGCGCGAGCGCCCGGTCGGCGTCGATCAGGCCCCCGACCGTATCGGCCAGTTCGAGCTCTGGCAGTTGCTTCGGATGAAGCTTGGGATCGGGAAGGCCCGACCATGGATCGGGGGCAGTGAGCCGGGCAAGTTCAACCGTATCGGCGACAAACTGTGCCAGCGCGTCGCGGTCGAATTCGGCAGTCGACGCGGTCGCCGCGGACTGGCCGGTGAACACTCTGATCCCGACCCGCCGGTCGCGCGAGCTCTTGAGCTTCTCGACCCGTCCAAGCCGCACGCCAGCCGAAAGCCCTTCCGCGTTGACGATAAGCACCTCTGCCGCGCTGGCGCCGCTCTTGCGCGCATGCTCCAACACCCATTCAGCCAACTCAAACCCAACGGACGTCATCGATCGGAAGTCTCCTCAGGTGTGCGTGCCGCCGACCGTAAGCCGGTCGATTTTGATGGTGGGCAGGCCGACACCCACCGGCACCGACTGCCCATCCTTGCCGCAGGTACCGATCCCGGAATCGAGCCGCAGATCGTTGCCGACCATCGAAACCCTGGTCAAAACGTCGGGCCCGTTGCCGATAAGCGTCGCGCCTTTGACCGGCCGCGTAACCTGGCCGTCCTCGATCAGGTAAGCCTCGCTCGCCGAAAACACGAACTTGCCGCTGGTGATGTCCACCTGGCCGCCGCCGAAGCTCACCGCGAACAATCCGTGCTTGACCGATTTCAAAATTTCTTCCGGACTCGATTCGCCCGCCAGCATGAAGGTGTTGGTCATGCGCGGCATCGGCATATGGGCGAAGCTCTCGCGCCGCCCGTTGCCGGTCGGCTCCATTTTCATCAGCCGCGCGTTCAATCGGTCCTGGAGGTAGCCGCGCAGGATGCCCTTTTCGATCAGCACCGTGCGCGAGGTCGGCGTGCCCTCGTCGTCGACGTTGAGGCTGCCGCGCCGATTCGGCATCGTGCCGTCGTCGATCACGGTGCACAGTGGGCTCGCGACCCGCTCTCCGATTCGCCCACTAAACGCCGAAGTCCCCTTGCGATTAAAGTCGCCCTCGAGTCCGTGGCCGATCGCTTCATGCAGCAGGATACCCGGCCAGCCGGGCCCCAGCACCACGGCCATCTCGCCGGCCGGCGCGTCGATAGCGTCGAGATTCAGAATCGCCTGGCGCACAGCCTCCAGCGCGTACTCGCGCCAGCGCTCGCCCTCGAGGAAGTGGCGGTACTCGACCCTGCCGCCGCCGCCGAAGCTGCCGACCTGGCGATTCTTGCCGTCCTCGGCGATGACGGTCACGTTGAGCCGGCAAAGCGGCTGGATGTCCGCCGCCGCGCGCCCCTCGCTGTTGACGACCATGATGATCTTTTTTTCGGCCGCGAACGACGCGAGCACGTTCCTGACCCGCGGATCGCAAGCCCTGGCGACCTGGTCGATCTCATTCAGCAGCTTGACCTTTTCGCTGACTGGGACTTCGAGCGGCGTGCTCTCGAGTTCGTAAAGGTTATGGCTGGGCACGGGATGGCCAACCATGACCGGTCCGGGGGCGGCGCTGCGCTGGTCCGCGATCGCGCGCGCGGCCTCTGCCGCCAGGCGCATGCGATCGACGGTCACCTCGTCGGAATAGGCGTAACCGGTGCGATCCTCGGCGCAGACCCTGACGCCGACGCCTTGGCTGAGACTCTTGGCGGTCTTGTTCACCATCGAGTCCTCGAGGCTGAGCGCCTCAGCGCTGTGGTATTCGAAGTAGAGGTCGGCGTAATCGGCCTTGCGTTCGAGCGCGGTGCCCAGGATCTTTTCCAAGGCACTGTCGCTCATGCCGAAACGCGAAGAAAAAAACCTCTCGGGCTGAGTCAACTGATTCGCCATCCGTGTCCGTCCCTTGCTCTGTCGGTGGTGTTTTTAGACTATCAGATTCGCGGCACGCTCTGAAGGAAGAGTTTGGAGGCGCCACGCAAGCACGGATTTACTTGTGGCGCGCGTGAGTTAGAATCCAGTCCATGTCCGGCAAAGCCTCAGCGGCGCTACAGACCATCGACCAGCTCATGCTTCAACTGATCGAGCAGCAGGAGCGCAAGGTGCTCGACCTGGGACAGCGCATTCATCCCGGCCTCACGTCCGAAGATATCCGCAATCCACAGGATTTTCCCGATCTGCTCGAGAGTTTCCAGTGGAACTTCGAGGACGGAATCCTGGCCGGGCTCAAGAGCGCGCACATGGCGCTGCGAGCAAAGCTGCTGGAAGAGAGCTGAGCGGCGCGCGGCCTTCTAGGCGCTCGCGGCCCGCGCTTGGAGCGGCGATTCCTTTTTGGGAGCGGCCTTCTTGCGGGGTTTCTTGGGCTTCGCGCTCTCCGGCGCGCCGGTAAACTCGACGATCGAGATCGCCGCCGCGTCGCCGTTGCGCACCCCAAACTTGACGACCCTGGTGTAACCGCCGGGCCGATCCTTGAAGCGCGGAGCGATCACGTCGAACAGCTTCTTCACCGCGTCGCGCGATTCGATCAAGCTGAACACCATCCGCCGCGCGCTCAGGTCGCCCTGTTTGCCAAGCGTCACGATCCGGTCCGCGTAGCGGCGGAGTTCCTTGGCCTTGGCGTCGGTAGTCCTGATGCGCTCGTGACGGATCAGGCTCAGCATCAGGTTGCGCAGCAAGGCCTTGCGATGAGACGAGCTGCGATTGAGCTTGCGGCCGCTATTGAGATGACGCATCAGTCTTGCTCCACGCTTGCGGGCGCCTTACGCCGACTCCCGCCGCTCCTGCTCGCCGCGCATGCGATCGAGCTCGGCGCGCGCCGGAAGATTTTCCAGCCGCATGCCGAGCGAGAGGCCCATGTCGGCCAGAATTTCCTTGATCTCGTTGAGCGATTTGCGGCCGAAGTTCTTGATCTTGAGCATGTCCTGCTCGGTCCGTTGCACCAGCTCGCCGACGTACTTGATGTCGGCATTCTGCAATCCGTTGAACGCCCGCACCGAGATCGGCAGGCCCTCGACCGGACGGAACAGATTCTCGTTGAGCGGTTCGCGGCGAGGTTCGGCCATCTCGCCGACGGCCGCCACCTCGATCTCCTCTTCGATTCCGGTGAAAATCGCCATCTGGTCGCGCAGGATACGCGCCGCGTAGGTCAAAGCGTCGCGCGGAGTGATCGAACCGTCGGTCCAGATCTCGAGCGCCAGCCGGTCGTAATCGGTGCGCTGCCCCACGCGCGCGTTGGTTACGACGAAATTGACCTTTTTGATCGGCGAGAAGATCGCGTCGACGCGGATGGTGCCGACCGGCTCCTCCTCTTCGCCGCGCTCCGCCGGCACGTAGCCGCGGCCTTCCTTGATCGACAGCTCGATGTCGAGCTCGGCGCCCTTGTCGAGAGTCGCGATGTGCTGGTCCGGAGTGAGGATTTCCAGAGCGGGGCCGGCGGTGATATCGCGCGCCGTGACCACTCCCTCGCCTTTGGCCTTGAGCGTGGCGGTAATTTGATCGCCTTCGTGGAGGCGCAGGCGCACTTCCTTGAGGTTCAAGACGATGTCGGTGATATCTTCCTTGACCCCGGGCAACGTCGAGAACTCGTGCAATACGCCTTTGAGGCGGACCGCGGTGATCGCGTAGCCCGGCAGCGAAGACAACAGGATGCGGCGCAGCGCGTTGCCGATCGTGATTCCATAACCGCGCTCGAAGGGCTCGGCCAAAAAGCGCCCGTAAGTCGCGGTCATCTCTTTTTCGTCGAATTCGATGCTCTTGGGCTTAATCAAATTACGCCAGTCTCTTTGCATATCTGCTCCTCGAAACGAGGAATTCCGATTATCATCGCGGCCACGGGCAAGATTCCCCCGCGCGGCTCGAGCTTATTTCGAGTAATGCTCGACGATCAGCTTCTCGCTGATGGGCATGGTCAGGTCGGCGCGCACCGGTAACGCGCGCAGGTAGCCGCGGAACTGGTCGCGCTCCAGCGCGATCCAAGGCGGCGCGCCGCGCCGCTGCGAGAGCTCGATCGCCTCCGCGATCACCTTCTTCTGCCGGCTGGGCTCGACCACGCTAATCACTTGGTTCACCGACACCAGGTAAGACGGCACGTTGACGACCTTGCCGTCCACTTGGAGATGGCCATGACGGACCAACTGGCGCGCTTGCGCGCGCGAATTGGCAAAGCCCAGGCGGTAAACCACGTTGTCGAGCCGGCGCTCGAGCAGCACCAGCAGGTTCTCGCCGGTAATCCCCGGCATCCGCTCAGCCAACTCGAAGTAGCGCGAGAATTGAGTCTCCATCAGGCGGTAGATGCGCTTGACTTTCTGCTTCTCGCGCAAGCGGATCGAGAATTCAGAGAATCGCGCGCGACCCTGGCCGTGGGCGCCGGGCGGATAGTTGCGCCGCTCGATCGCGCACTTGTCGGTGTAGCATCGCTCGCCCTTCAAAAACAGCTTGAGCCCTTCGCGCCGGCATAGCCGGCATACTGAACCGAGATATCTAGCCACTTTGCCTGCCTATGCCCTCCTCAGACCCTTCGGCGCTTGGGCGGACGGCAGCCGTTGTGCGGAATCGGCGTGACATCCTTGATCGAGATGACGTTCAAGCCCGCGCCTTGCAGCGCGCGCACCGCGGATTCGCGCCCGCCACCAGGGCCCTTGATGTAAACGATCACGCTACGCATTCCGACATCGGCCGCTTTGCGCGCGGCGGCCTCCGCCGCCATCTGAGCAGCGAACGGCGTGCCCTTGCGCGAGCCTTTAAACCCCACCGCCCCGGCGCTCGACCACGACACCACCAAGCCCTGAGCGTCGGTAATCGTAACGATGGTATTGTTGAAGGTCGCGTGCACGTGAGCAACGCCCTCGGAAACCATCCGGCGCACGCGCTTGCGCCGCGGCGCGGCCGCCTTCTCCGGCGCCGCTCCCGCCGCCGCGGCACCGGCGGCCGGTTTGGCGCGCGGGGTCTGCGGCTCTTTTGGTTCTTTCGTCTCTTCAGCCATCGCTTATCCTTAAGTTCTTTCCTGGACGCCGGGAACGCCTGCCACTATCGTGACAATCTTAACGCGGCCCCGCCGGCCGTTTTCGCTTCTATCCCTTGGGCGGCGCCATCTTCTTGCCGGCCACAACCTTGCGCGGGCCCTTGCGGGTGCGCGCGTTGGTATGGGTGCGCTGGCCGCGGACCGGAAGACCGCGGCGATGGCGAATCCCCCGATAACATCCGAGATCCATCAGCCGCTTGATCGACTGCTGCACCTCGCGACGCAGGTCGCCTTCGACCTTGTACTGCGCGTCGATCGCCTGACGGATCCGAACCGTCTCTTCGGCGGTAAGGTCGTCAGTCTTCTTGCCAAGATCGACCTTCGCGGCGGTGAGGATGTTGCGCGAGGCGCTACGGCCGATTCCGTAGATGTAGGTCAGCGCGATCTCCATCCGTTTGGCCTTAGGTAGTTCGACTCCCGCTATACGTGCCATGGTGCGAACGCCCTCCTAACCCTGACGCTGCTTGTGACGCGGATTGGAGCACAGGATGCGCACCACCCGCCGCCGGGTCACGACCTTGCAGTTCTTACAAATTTTCTTCACCGACGCTCTGACTTTCATGCTCCTGGCCTTATCCTGCTGAACCCACCCGCCCTCAACGCTGCCGGTAGGTAATCCGGCCCCGAGTCAGGTCGTACGGAGACAGCTCAACGGTAACCTTGTCACCGGGCAAGATCTTGATGTAGTGCATCCGCATCTTGCCCGAGATGTGCGCCAGCACCCGATGGCCGTTTTCGAGCTGGACCCGGAACATCGCGTTGGGCAGCGCCTCTTGCACCGTCCCGCTAACCTCGATTGCGTCTCCTTTAGGCATCGCCGAGCTCACTCAAGATTTCCGGCCCATTCTCGCAGATCGCGACCGAATGCTCGAAATGAGCCGATAGCTTGCCATCGGCGGTTACCGCCGTCCAGCCGTCGTCGAGGATTCGCAGCTCCGGAGTTCCCTCGTTGACCATTGGCTCGATCGCCAGCACCATCCCCGGCTGCAAACGCGGGTTAGTCATCCCGCGGCGAAAATAGTTCGGCACCTGGGGGTCTTCGTGCAGGCTGCGGCCGATACCGTGGCCGGCAAACTCCTGAACTACGGTGAACCCCGCATTGCCGGCGGTCTGTTCCACCACGCTTCCGATATCGCTGATCCGGTTGCCGACCCGCGCCTGCTCGATAGCCGCGTACAGCGCCTCCCGCGTGACTCGCATTAGCCGCGCGGCCTTCTCGGAAATCTCACCGACCGCGACGGTGCGCGCGGAGTCACCGAACAAGCCCTGGTAAACCACGCCGAAATCGAGACCGACGATGTCGCCGGGCTTGAGTTTGCGGCGCGAAGGAATCCCGTGAACCACTTCTTCGTTGACCGACACACAAAGACACTTGGGATAGGCGACGCCGCGCGGGCTATAGCCTTTGAAGGCCGGTTTAGCGCCTTTCTTATAGGTCAACTCCTCCGCCAGCCGGTCGAGTTCTTCGGTGGTAATGCCGGGTCGCACCGCGGCGCACAGTTCCTCCAGGATCTCGGCCACGATCCGATTAGCCTCGCGCATGATCGCCAATTCCTGGGGGCTCTTCAGCAAAATCATGCTTGCCCCCTTAGCCGTTCGATCACATCGATGATTCGCTGTTGAATCTCTTCGGGACGCCCGATCCCATCGATCCGGGTCAAGATCCCGCTCTGCTCGTAATACGGCATCACCGGGCCGGTCTCGGCATTGTAGACCTCGAGCCGCATCCGCACAGTATCTTCGGCGTCGTCGTCGCGCTGGTAGAGCTCACCGTTGCAATTGTTGCAGAGGTTGTGGTTGCGCGGCGGATCAAAAATCGTGTGGAACATCGCACCGCAGTTCCTGCACGTGCGCCGCCCCGAGATGCGCTTAATGACCTCGTCATCCGAGACTATTATCGCCAATACCTGCCGCAGTCGCTGGTTATGCCGTTTGAGCGTTGCGTCGAGCTCCTGTGCCTGCCGGATCGTCCGCGGAAATCCGTCCAGAATGAACCCGGGTCGCGCATCGGGCTCGTCCAAGCGCGCCTCGATAAGTTTCAGCACCAACTCGTCAGGAGCCAGCGCGCCGCGGTCCATAAAGCGACGGGCCTCAATCCCGATTGCGGTGCGATCGCGCACGGCGGCCCGCAGCAAGTCGCCGCTGGCGATCTGAGGAATCCCGTATTTCTGCTCGAGCATTCTCGCCTGAGTGCCCTTGCCCGCGCCCGGAGGGCCTAGCAACACCAACCGCACCAGCTAAGCTCTCCTCGATTTTATTCGTCCGCGCCGCATAAAGCCTTCGTAGTTGCGGGTCAGCAAATGGGTCTCGATCTGCGCCACCGTGTCGAGCGCTACTCCGACGACGATCAACAGCGCGGTGCCGCCGAAGTAGAAAGGCACGTTGAAGCGCTGGATGAGGAGCGTCGGCAAAATACAAACCGCGCTTACGTAGATCGCGCCCCCAAGCGTGATACGCGAGAGCACGCGATCGATGTAGTCGGCGGTATAGCGTCCCGGACGTATGCCCGGAATGAAGCCGCCGTACTTCTTCATGTTGTCGGCGACATCGACCGGGTTGAACGTGACAGCGGTATAAAAATAGCAGAAAAAGACGATTAATACGACATAGACCAAGTCATAGAAAAAACCGCCCGGCGTCAGAAAGGACGCATAGTCCTTGAGCCCCGGAACGAAGGTGGCCACCGTCGCCGGAAAAACCAGGATCGAGGAGGCGAAAATCGGCGGGATCACGCCTGAGGTGTTGATCTTAAGCGGCAGATGGGAGCTCTGGCCGCCGTAGACTCGCCGTCCAACCACCCGCTTGGCGTATTGCACCGGAATCCGGCGCTGGCCGGTCTCGACGTAAACGATTCCGGCGGTAACCCCGAACGCAACCGCCACAATCAGCAGCAGGACGAAGATGCTCATCTCGCCCTCACGCACGAACTGCGCGGTGACGCCCAGCGCGCTCGGCAGACGCGCCACGATTCCCGCCATTATGATCAGCGAGATGCCATTGCCGATTCCGCGCTCGGTGATTTGCTCGCCCAGCCACATGATGAACATGGTGCCGGCCATCAGGGTCAGTACCGTGATGATTCGGAACTCCCATCCGGGGTGGTAAACGACTGAGCCGCCGCCCGGCGCCTGGATGCGCTCGAGCGAGACCGCGATCATCGAGCCTTGGATCAGGGAGAGCCCCACTGTGCCGTAACGAGTGTACTGGGTGATCTTGCGCCGGCCCGCTTCGCCTTCTTTGTAGAGTTCGTCCAGGTAAGGCCAGGCGACTTTGAACAGATCGAGAATGATCGCGACCGATATATACGGCATGATGCCGAGCGCAAAAACCGAAAAGCGCTCGAGCGCGCCGCCCGAGAACAGATTGATCCAGCCGAACAGCGTGCTGCGTGCGGCGTCGAAGAACGAGGCGAGCGCCTGTCCGTCGATCCCCGGAGTCGGCACCGCGACCCCGATTCGATACACCGCCAGCATCGCGGCGGTGAACAACAGCCGGCGGCGCAACTCAGGGATGCGCGAGGCGTTGGAAAACCCCTCAAGCATTGCTACTGGACTCTTGGATTAGCTCCGCGCTGCCGCCGGCGGCGGCGATCTTCTCGCGAGCGGCCTTGGAAAACGCATGCGCCCGAACCGTCATCTTACGCCCGAGCTCGCCGTCGGCCAAAATCTTGATCTTGTGGCCCGCTTTGACCAGGCCCTTTTCAACCAGCGCCGCGGGATTGATCTCGATCCCGTCGCCGAAGATCGCAAGCGCGGCAAGATTGACGATTTCTACCTGTTCACGGTCGGCCTGATTGGCCTGAAGCCGCCGAAAGCCGTGCTTCGGAACACGCCGCTGAAGCGGCATCTGCCCGCCCTCGTAGCCCGGCGGAGTATTGCCGCCGCTGCGCGAGCCGCGCCCTTTGTGGCCGCGACCGGCGGTCTTGCCATGGCCGGAGCCGATCCCCCGGCCGATTCGTTTAATCCGATGGTGCGAACCGGGTGCGGGCTTTAGTGTCTTAAGATCCATTCAGCACTCGCTACTTATCGAACATCAACTTTTTAGCTCGATTACCAGATGAGCCACGCGGCGGATCATGCCCTCGACCATCGGGGTGCGCTTCAGTTCGCGCTCGCGGCCAACGCGGTTGAGGCCAAGACCCTTGAGCGTCTGCCGCACCCGCTCGGTGGTGCCGATCGGGCTGCGCGCCAGTTTTATCCTGATTGTTTCCGCCATCGCTCTTGACTCTAACCCTATGCTCAGGCCGCAGCCGTCGGCAGCGGCTCGCGGCCGCGCAGCCGCGCGACATCGGCCGGGTTCTTCAATTCCGCCAGCGCTTCGAAGGTGGCCTTGACCAGGTTGTGCGGGTTGGAAGATCCCAGCCGCTTGGTCAGGACGTTGCGGATGCCGGCCAATTCGACCACGGCGCGTACCCCGCCGGCCGCGATAACCCCGGTACCGTCGACGGCGGGCCTGAGGATGACCTTGCCGGCGCCGAAACGGCCGACCACTTCGTGCGGAATCGTTCCCGCTCGAAGCGGCACCCGAACCAGACTCTTCTTGGCCCTTTCGACCCCCTTGCGGATCGCTTCAGGAACTTCGTTGGCCTTGCCCAGCCCATATCCTACCAGGCCGTTCTGATCTCCCGCCACTACCAGGGCGCTGAAGCTGAAGCGCCGGCCGCCCTTGACTACCTTGGCCACCCGGTTGATATGGACGACCTTTTCCTTGAGCTCGAGCCCTTGCGGGTCAATGCGTTCAGCCACGATTTCCTCTCTTCGCGATCACGGCGATCAAAACTTCAATCCCGCGGCACGCGCGGCGTCGGCCAGAGCCTTGATCCGGCCGTGATACAGAAAGCCGTTGCGGTCGAATACGACTTCTTTGATATCGAGCTCGAGGCAGCGCTGCGCTATCGCCTTGCCGACCACCGTTGCCGCCGCGCGGCTGCGCCTGCTCTTGAGGCTCTCCTTGAGCTCGGGGCTCAAGGTCGAGGAGGCCGCCAAAGTACGTCCACTATCGTCGGATATCACCTGGGCGTAGATATGGTGCAACGATCGATACACCGACAGCCGCGGCCGCTGGTCTTGGCCGCGCACTTTTCGGCGCACCCTGTGCCTGCGCGCGGTGAGCTTTTCAACTCGCTCCGATGACATTCTAGCTTGAATCCTCGATCTAGGCCGCCGTCGAGCCAGCAGCCGCCTTGCCCGCCTTGCGGCGAATAGTTTCGGTCATGTACTTGATGCCCTTGCCTTTGTAGGGCTCGGGCGGCCTTAGCTCGCGGAGCTGGGCCGCGACACTGCCCAACAACTGGCGATCGGCGCTCTCAAGCGTTATCAGAACCTGACGCTCGACCTTGGCGGTCACTCCAGGGGGAAGCTGATAGACGATAGGATGCGAATAGCCCAGCGTCATATGGATGACGTTGCCCCTGACCTCCGCGCGATATCCGACACCGTTTATCTCAAGCTGCCTGACAAAGCCTTTGCCCACTCCCTCGGCCATGTTGGCCACCAGCTTGCGCATCAGGCCATGCAGCGAGCGGTTCTTGCTCTGATCGTCCGGGCGCTTGATAACCAAGCGCGAATCCGCGATTTCCACGCTGAACCCTGGGGCAAGGCTCATCTCAAGTTTGCCCTTGGGTCCCTCGACCTTCAGCGTTTGCCCGGTAACGCCGGCCTTGACGCCCTTTTCCAGCACCACCGGTAATCTTCCTATGCGCGACATGACATGCCGTCCTTTACCAGACCTGGAACAAAACCTCGCCGCCCACGTTGTTCTTTCGAGCCTGGCGGTCGGTCATCATACCCTGCGGCGTGGAAATCACGCTGATCCCCATACCGCCACGCACCTTGGGTATCTCGGCCGCTCCGGCGTAATGCCGCATTCCCGGCCTGCTCACCCGCCGTAGCCCCTCGATAACCGGCTGGCGTTCTCGCGAATAACGCAAGCGCAGCAGCAGCCGCTTCTTATATCCCTCGCCAGTCACCTCCGCGCCGTCGAGGAAGCCCTCGTTTACCAGCACCTGGCAAATCGCGTGGCGCAACTGCGAATGAGGAATCTCCACCTGATCATGACGCGCATGCAGGGCATTACGGATTCTGGTCAGCGTATCGGCGATCGGGTCAGTCTGCATCCTGTGGCTCCCTTACCAGCTCGCCTTGATCACGCCCGGCAGCGCGCCCTTCAGCGCCAGATTGCGCAGGCAGATACGGCACAACTTGAAGCGGCGGAAAAAGCCCCGCGAGCGGCCGCAGATCGGGCAGCGATTGTGTTGGCGCACCTTGAACTTCGGGGCGCGCGTCGCCTTTATCATCAGGCTGGTCTTGGCCATCCCGCTCCTTCCTCAATTAACCGCGGCCGCCGCCATGTCGCGCTCGCCGGTGGCGCCTCTGAACGGCATTCCGAGCGCGCGCAGCAGCATGTAGCCTTCGTGGTCGCTGCGGGCGGTGGTGGTTACCGAAATCGTCATCCCTTTGACCTTGTCGATCTTGTCCAGGTTCAGCTCGGGAAAAATCGTATGCTCGCGCAGGCCCAGCGAATAGTTGCCACGGCCGTCGAAGGCCTTGTCGCTCAGGCCGCGAAAGTCACGCACTCGGGGCAGCGCGATATTGACCAGCCGATCGAAGAATTCGTACATGCGCTCGCGACGCAGCGTGACCATCACTCCGATCGGCATCCCCTGGCGAAGCTTGAAGTTGGAGATCGCCTTGCGCGCCCGCGTGATCACCGGCTTCTGCCCGGCGATCTGAGCCAGTTCTTCCATCGCCGAGTCCAGAATCTTGACGTTCTCCCGGGCCTCCTGGAGCGCCATGTTGATCACGATCTTGTTGAGCCGCGGCACCCGGAACCGATTATCGATCTTAAGCTCCCGCATCAGCGCGGGTACGATTTCCTGCTCGAAGCGCACGCGCAGACGCGCCGGAATCTTGACCTCCGGCTCAACCGGCTCGGGCGCGGCGGGAGCGGCGGCGGCTTCGGCCGCGCCCTTCTTCTTTACCTTATCGCCTTTCGCCGCGCGCGCAGCCTTGTCGGGACGCTCGCCCTTGGCGGGTTTTTCCGGCTTCTCAGGCTTTTCGCTCTTCTCGGCCATCAGTCATTCCCTAACGGTTCATTGCATCGCCGGCAGATCCGCGACTTGTCGCCGTCGGCGCCGATCTTGTGTCCGATCCGGACCGGAGCGTTGCAGCGCTCACAAAAGAACATCAGGTTGGAAACCTGCAGCGGCGCCTCTTTCTCGATAATGCCGCCGGGGCTGGCCGCTCCGCTCGGCTTGGAGTGGCGTTTTACCAAGTTGAGCCGCTCGACTATCACCCGGCCGCTCTCCGCTATCACCTTCATCACCTTGCCGGTCTTGCCGCGGTCGCGCCCGGTGATGACCATCACCAGGTCATTCTTCTTGAGCTTGGGCCTGCGCGCGATCATCACAGCACCTCGGGCGCGAGCGAAATGATCTTAAGGAACCGCTTGGCCCTCAGCTCGCGCGCCACCGGCCCGAAGATTCGCGTACCGATCGGCTCGTGCTGGTTATCGACCAGCACCGCCGAGTTGTTATCGAAGCGGATGTAGCTGCCGTCGGGACGAGGAATTTCCTTACTGGTGCGCACGATCACGGCCTTGGCGACTTCGCCCTTTTTTACTTTGGCGTTGGGAATCGCCTCCTTGACCGATACCACGATCACG
>Ga0335081_10010394_pt1 | contig 15042 bp, 14 predicted proteins | sample Lox_Sample_35_FD_206713 | JGI IMG/M metagenome (GOLD analysis project Ga0335081, IMG submission 206713) | Soil microbial communities from Loxahatchee National Wildlife Refuge, Florida, United States - Lox_Sample_3.5 | ecosystem: Environmental > Terrestrial > Soil > Wetlands | place: USA...
GAAGCTGCCCGAACGTTCGTCGGTCCATTTCACCGGTCGGCCGAGCAGCTTGGCGGCGTGCAGGATGCAGACATATTCCGGATAGGAGGCGGCCTTCATGCCGAAGGAGCCGCCGACATTGCCGGTGAGGATGCGCACTTGCTCGGGCTTGGCGCCGAGGATGTCGCGCATCATGTTTTTCAGGCCGAACACGCCTTGGCTGCACGAATGCAGCGTCCACTTCTCGTCCTTCTTGTCGAACTCGCCGATCGCCGATCGCGGCTCGATCGACGCGACCACGAGGCGCTGGTTGACCAGCGGCAGTTTGACCACGTGCGCCGCCTTGGCGAAGGCGTCGGACACCTTGGCGCTGTCGCCGTAGTGGTAGTCGAGCACGACATTGTCCGGCACTTCGTCGTAGAGCACCGGCGCGCCCGGCTGCGCCGCTTCGCGCGCGGTGAGCACCGCGCGCAGCGGCTTGATGTCCAGCGTGATCGCCTCGGCGGCGTCCTTCGCCTGCGCGATCGTCTCCGCCACCACGCAGGCAACCGGATCGCCGACGTAGCGCACCTTGTCGGTCGGCAGCGCGGGGCGCGGCTTGTAGCGGATGGGCGAGCCGTCCTTGCTCTTGAGCGGCAAGGGGCACTTGAGCCCGCCATAGGCTTTGAGGTCCTCGCCGGTGAGCACGGCTTTGACGCCCTTCATCGCCTTGGCGGCGGCGGTGTCGATGCCTTCGATTGCGCCATGCGCAACCGTCGAACGCACCATCACCGCGTAGAGCTGGCCGGGCAGGTTGATGTCGTCGGTGTAGCGGCCTTGCCCCTGCACCAGTCTGGGGTCCTCGGTGCGGCGCACCGGCTGGCCGACGCCGAACTTGGTCAGGGCGAGGGCGGCTTCGCTGGTTCGGTCGTCCATGCTGGTTTTGGGGGCTTTATGAGGGGGCTGGCGGGCTTGAGATAAAGCAGCGGGTCCGGTTCCACAAGGTTGCGCCGGGCGGGGGCGCTGTTACACTTTTGCACGATCTATGAACAATCGCCGCGATGGGGGCCGCCTGAACAGGCGCGGGACGCGGCAGGAAGGTTTGACGCATGAACGAGGCCGGGGACGCCCCGGGCCTCGACCCCGCCATGGACCGGGCGCCGCAGGAACGCGCCCGGTGGGGTCGGCGGTCGTCTGGACGCGACGGCGCCTTGGGCAACGACCGGGGCGGGGCGACCTATGCCGCGCTCGATCTCGGCACCAACAATTGCCGGCTCTTGGTGGCGCGCCCGACCAGCGACGGCTTCCGCGTGGTCGACGCTTTCTCGCGCATCATCCGGCTGGGCGAAGGCGTGTCGTCGTCCGGGCGCATCGGCGAGGCGGCGATCGCGCGCGCGCTCGACGCGCTTGCCGTCTGCGGCGGCAAGATGCGCAACAAGGGCGTCACCCGCTCGCGGCTGATCGCGACCGAGGCATGCCGCGCGGCCGCGAATGGTCAGGACTTCCGCGACCGCGTCGCCGAGGAATTGGGCCTGGAGCTGGAAGTGATCGGCCGCGACACCGAGGCGGAGCTTGCCGCCACCGGCTGCGCGCCGCTGATCGATCCCGACGCGGAAGGCGTGCTGCTGTTCGACATCGGCGGCGGCTCGTCCGAGCTGGTGCGGCTGAGCCGGACGGAGAAGGCCAATGGCGGCCCGCCGCTGCCGCAGATCGACGGCTGGGTCTCGCTGCCGCACGGCGTGGTGACCTTGGCCGAGCGGCATGGCGGCTTCACCGTCACGCGCGAGATCTACGCGCGCATGATCGAGGAGGTGGCGGAGGCGGTCGCCCCGTTCGCGCGCGCACACGGCGACGCGCTCAACGGCATCCATATGCTCGGCACCTCAGGGACGGTGACGACCATCGCCGGCGTGCATCTCAACCTCAAGCGCTACGAGCGCAGCCGCGTCGACGGCTGCTGGATGAGCGCGCAGGAGATCAGCGAGGTGGTCGAGCGGCTGCTCGGCATGTCCTACGAGGACCGGGTGGCGAGCCCCTGCATCGGCGCCGAGCGCGCCGACCTGGTGCTCGCCGGCTGCGCCATCCTGGAAGCGATCCGCCGCGCCTTCCCCTGTCCGCGCCTGCGCGTCGCCGACCGCGGCCTGCGCGAAGGCATCCTGGTCAAGATGATGCGCGAGGACGGCGTCTGGGGCGCGGGCCAGGCGGCCGCCTCGTGACTACGAGTTAGCGCCTAGGCTGTTTGCACTCTGGGCTTCGTTCGCGCTCGGGGATCGACGCCTCACAGCGCTCATTCAGGATCCGGCGTATCTCGAGCCGATGGGCCAGCAGCCTGAAACAGTCCTCGGCGACGGCGCTGTCGCAGAGAAATTGCGACCCGGCCGCGGCGGCGAGCTGCTTGAGGTCCCGGTGCAGATCGTCGGCCTGGAAGCGCATGATGCCGTCCGCCCGCGCGGCGAGCGGCACGGTCAGCAGGACGAGGACTGCAAGGCGTCGCATGGCGGCCCTCCGCGATTCCGGATAGTAGTGGCAATTGAGGCATAAGCGAGGATGCGAGATATGGCCGGTCCGCCGCGGCGGCTGAAGGTGAGGGTCAAGGACGCGCGCAAGTCGGCGTCCTCCAAGCGCTGGCTCGAGCGCCAGCTCAACGATCCTTACGTCGCCCGCGCCAAGCGCGAGGGCTTCCGCTCGCGCGCCGCCTTCAAGCTCGCCGAGATGGACGACAAGGCGCATTTCCTCAAGAAGGGGTCCCGGGTGATCGACCTCGGTGCCGCGCCGGGCGGCTGGAGCCAGGTCGCGGCGACGCGTGTTGGCGCGCCGGAGGCGGGGCGGGTGGTGGCGATCGACGTTTTACCGATGGAGCCGGTGGCCGGCGTCGATTTCGTCCAGCTCGATTTCCTCGATCACACGGCGCCTGACAAATTGAAGGAAATGCTCGGCGGGCCGGCCGACGTCGTGCTCTCCGACATGGCGGCGAACGCCACCGGCCACGCGCGCACCGATCATCTGAAGATCATGGCGCTGGTCGAGACCGCGGCCCACTTCGCCGGCGAGGTGCTGGCGCCCGGCGGCGCGTTCCTCGCCAAGGTGCTGCAAGGCGGCACCGAGGCGTCGCTGCTCGCGGCGCTCAAGCGCGACTACAGAAGCGTCAAGCACATCAAGCCGCCGGCGAGCCGCGCGGACTCGGCCGAGCTCTATCTGTTGGCGACCGGTTTTCGTGGAACGAAAAATTAGGGTCAGTGGGCGCCGGCCAAGCAACATCCGACACCGACATTGGCGGTGCGGCGCGACTGATCCGCGTTGATGCCGCAACCCGGATTCCTCATGTCGACACCGTACGTGCAGCAACTCTGCGGTAGGCTGTTCAGGTTCTGACATTCCGGCGTATTGCGCACGTACCAAGTGTTGTGCGCGAGCTTGACGCCGTTCCATCGGCTCGCGTTGTCGGTTTGCGCCAGCGCCGCCGTCGAAAGGCAAGCCGCCGCGATGCATGCGCCGCCGAATATTTTGCTGAAGGACATTTCCACTGCTCCCTGTCGATGGCGACACACTTCACGACGCAGCGGCATTTGTAAACGACAAACTCACGCGCGTGCACGGGCGGAACCCGCGCGCTTCGTCTAACGGAACCGCAGCCGGAGCAAGCACTAGTTGGCCGTCGTATTATCGCCGGCGCGCAAGAGCGGATCGTGGCCGTACCGGTTGGGCCCGCGCGTGCCGGCCAGACAGAACCAGATCAGCAGGACGATGGCTCCGATCCCGGTGAGATAGATCAGTAGCCACCAGCCCGTGCGGTCGAGATCGTGCAGGCGGCGGACCGAGACGGCTACATCCGGCAGCAGCAAAGCGAGCGTCAGAATCGGTCCGACGATTTCGCGGTCGAGATCGCCGAAGATCAGGAAGTCGATGACTGAGCCGAGCACGGCCAGTAGCGACGTGAAGAGCGTCCAGTACCAGAATTCGGAACGCGGCGCACGGCCTTCGCCCGAGGCATATTTCCGAAAACAACTTTCGACCGCCTCGAAGAAATTCATGACGGGGCCCGGAATGGTCTAGCGGAAGGCGTCGCCGAAACTGCGCGAACCGGCGCGGAAATAGCGCACGCGCGGCTGGCCGTCGCTTTCGCGCAGCAGCCGCTCGATCTCGCGCACCTCGCGCGGCGACAGGCGGCGGCCGTGCTCGTCCACCCAGATATTGGCGGTGGTGCCGCGGATCTCGTGCGTCGCCTTGCGCTCGTGACTGTCGCGCTTGGCCCGCTCGTGCTTCTTCGGCTCGTGCTTTTCCTTTTTCGGCTGCGGTTTGTCGTCTTCGCGCGCGGCGGTCTTGACCGGCTTGTCGGCGGGCTTCTCCTCCGACTTGGGCTTCGGCGTCGGCAGCGGGGGCGGCGGCTCGTCCTTGTGCGCGGCGAGCTTGACCGGCTCCGGCTCCGGTTTCGGTTTGGGCTTCGGTTCGGTTTTGACCTCGACCTTGGGCGCCGGCTTCGCCTCGACCTTGGGCGCCGGCTCGGCCTTCACGGTCTTCGCTTTGTCGCCCTGCTCGGTGGTCTTCTGCGCGGCGGCTTGCTGCGCCGCAAGCTTCTTGGCCTCTTCCTCGCGCTGCGCCAATTGCGTCTTGCGTGCCGCCTCGGTCTTGCGCTGCGTTTCGGTCGCGCGCGCCAGCGCCTTGGTGGCGTCGCCGAGCTTGGTGTCGCGCGCCAGCGCCGCCCTGTAGTCGGCCATTGCCAGGTCGAGCTTGCCGGACTGCTCCTGCGCCAGCCCGCGCTGGTAATAGGCCTGCGCGTCGCGCGGCTCGAGCCGGATGACCGCGTCGTAGTCGCGGATCGCGCCTTCATAATCCTTCGTCGCCGCGTTGGCGGATGCGCGCGCGCGCAGGGAGGCGAGGTCCTTCGGGTTCTTCTTCAGCAACGTGGTGTAGTCGGCGATGGCGCCGGACAGGTCGTCGGTCGAGCGCTCGAGCTCGGCGCGCGCGCGCAGCGCCGCGACATTGTCGGGCTGCCGCTGCAGCACCGAGTCGAGGTCGGACAGCGCCTTGTCGGTCTGTCCCATCGTTCGGTTGAGCGTAGCGCGCTCGAACCAGGTGTCGGCGGAGTCGGAATCGAGCTTGAGCGCCTGGGTCAGGTCGGCGAGCGCAGCGGCATTGTCGCCCTTGCTCTTGTCGATGGCGGCGCGGGTGCGGAAGAGCGCCGGGCTCTTGGCGCCGAGCTCGACCGCGCGGTCGAAGTCGGCGAGCGCCCGCGTCGTATCCTTGGTGGCGTAATAGGCCTGGCCGCGGCTCACATAAGCGAGCGCGTCTTTGCCGTCGGCGGCGATCGCCTTGTCGAGATCGTCGAGCGCCTGCCGATAATTTTTGTCGTGCAGATAGGCGGTGCCGCGCAGCGTCATGGCGTAGGCGTCGTCCGGCGTCAGCTTGAGCATGGCGTCGGCGTCGTGCAGCACGCCTTTCATGTCGCCGTCGTCGAGACGCAGCTGGGCGCGCACCTTGAGCGCGTCGGCGGTCCAGGAGAATTTGAGCGAGCGGCTGATGTCGTCCATCGCGCGCTTGCGGTCGCCTTTGGCCAGATAGGCCTCGGCGCGCAGCCGGTAGGTGGAGGCGACGCTGTCGTCGTTCGTCAGCGCGCGGTCGTAAAGCGCGAGCGCCTGGTCGACGTCGCCCTTCTTGCGCCAGACCGCAGCCTGCGCGGTCAACGCGTTGACGCTCTTGGGATCGAGCTTGCTGGCGCGCTCGAAGTCGGCGAGCGCCTGGTCGAGCTTGTTCTCGCCCTCATAGGCCTGCGCGCGCAACATGTAATGGGACGCCGTCGGCGCGAGCCGCACCGCCTGGTCGAAGTCGGCCAGCGCCTTGGCGTAATCGTGCTGGCGCAGATAGATCTGCCCACGCCCGCTATAGGGCGAGGCATGATCGGCGCCGAGCGCGATCGCCTTCTGGAAGTCGGCCAGCGCACCGTCGGTGTAGCCGAGATGGCCGCGCACGGTGGCGCGGTTGACGTAGGCCGAGAATACGTCGGGATCGAGATCGATGGCGCGGTCGTAGTCGGCGAGCGCCTCGCCGTAATTGCCGCGCGCGTACCAGGCATTGCCGCGGTTCTGGTAGGCGGGGGCGAAATCGGGCGCGAATTGCACCGCCTGATTGAGATCGGAGATCGCGTGCGCGACGTCGCTGCGGTCGAGAAAGGCGAGGCCGCGCAAGGCATAGGCGACGCCGAGCGGCTTGCCGGTGAGGCGGCCGTGTTCGATCAGCCGCGCGCAGGCGGCGATGCGTTGATCGGCGTCGTCGACGTTCTGGTCCGAGCAGGCGCGCGCGGCGCTGCGCATCTGCGTTTCCGCATCGACTGCGGGCGCAACAGTCATGGCGACGCCGGCGAGCAGAACGGCTCGCAGCAGCCAAAGGGGCCGGATCGCAGCCATCGCACGGGCCTTACGCGTTAACCATGTACACGCCCAAAATAACGAGCGTGGCGACACATTGTCCATGCGCGCGGTCGCTCTGCGTTAACCAAAGCTGCGAGTGTGGTTAATAGATAAAAATTGAATCGATAAAATTTTAATCGATAAAATTTTATCCAACGCGCTGATCGGACGTCTCGGTCGGCGCCGGCGCGCGGTCGGACAACTCGGCGCCGGCTTCCGGCGTCAGATGCAGGAAAGCCAACACGGAGAGCGCCGAGATCACGGCGACCGCGAGGAACGCCGGCTGAAAATCGGACGCCTGCAAGGCGCCGTCGCCGCGCCAGTGCACCACGCTCTCCACCGCCAGCGCGCCGATGGCGACCCCGGCCGATAAAGACAGCTGCTGCGCGACCGAGACCAGCGCGGTGGCGCGGCCCACCCGCGCGGTGTCGACCTCGGCATAGGCAAGCGTATTGATGCTGGTGAACTGCAGCGAGCGGAAGAAACCGCCGACCAGCAGGAGAACGAGCATCAGCGCGATCGGCGTCGCCTGCGTGAAGGTGGCGCAACTGGCCAGAAAGGCGGCGCTCACGATTGCGTTGATGATCAGGATGGTGCGGAAGCCGAACCGTCGCAGGATCGAGGTCGCGGCCATCTTCATGCCCATGGCGCCGGCGGCGGAGGCAAAGGTGATCAGGCCGGAGTGAAACGGCGTGAGCCCGAAGCCGACCTGCAGCATCAGCGGCAGCAGGAACGGCATGGCGCCGATGCCGATGCGGAAGATGAAGCCGCCGACCACGCTGGCGCGAAAGGTCGGCAGCCGCAATAGCGTAAGATCGAGCGCCGGGCGCTCGATGCGCCTGGCATGCATGAGGTAGGCGATGATGAAGACGGTGCCGCCGGCGACCAGGACGACGACGATCCACAGTGGCAGGTAGTTGAGGCCGAGCACGGAGAAGCCGAAGGCGACGCCGGCGATGCCGAGCCCGGATAGCAGCATGCCGACGAGATCGAAGCGCTCGTGATGCTCGGTGCGCAGGTCCTCGATGTATTTGGTGGCGAGCAGGATGCCGATGAGGCCGATCGGCACGTTGATGAGGAAGATCCAGTGCCAGGTCGCATAGGTGGTGATGAAGCCGCCGACCGGCGGACCGATCACCGGGCCGATCATCGCCGGCGTGGTCACCCAGATCATGGCGCCGACCAGTTCGCGCTTGGGGATGGTGCGCACCAGCACGATGCGGCCGACCGGCGTCATCATCGCGCCGCCGATGCCTTGCACGATGCGGGCGACGACGAAGTCGGTGAGCGAGCCGGACAGCGCGCAGCCGATCGAGCCGAGCACGAAGACGGCGATGGCGGCGCGGAACACGGTGCGGGCGCCGAAGCGGTCCGCGGTCCAGCCGCTGGCCGGGATGAAGATCGCGAGCGAGAGCAGGTAGGAGGTGACCGCGAGCTTGAGCGCCAGCGGATTGGTGCCGATGTCGGCCGCGATCGCCGGCAGCGAGGTGGCGATCACGGTCGAGTCCATGTTCTCCATGAACAAGGCGACCGCGATGATCAGCGGGACGATGCGGTCGGATCTCATCGGAGGCAGGGCGGCCCGGCTGGCATGGAGCGGGCCGCTTAACGCATTCGCGGGCGCCGAACAATGGCTGGCGCGGCCGCACTGGCCTACGCGACCGGCATGGCTTTGCCGCGCAGGGTCGGCGCGGCGGCGGCGTTGGGGGATTTAGGAAGCGCCGGCGCGCTTGAGCGCGGCCAGGGCTTCCTTGAACTCCGGATTGATCGAAACCGCCTTGCGCAGGTCGGCGATGCCGCGCTCGCGGTCGCCCTTGGCGAGCCAGGCCTCGCCGCGGCTCAGATAGAGCTGCTCGGCCGTCTCGTTGACGCGGATGGCGGCGTCGAAGTCGGCGATGGCGCGATCGTAGTCGCCTTTGGCCGCATAGGCCTGGCCGCGGCGGTAGAGCGCGATGATGTCGTGACCGTCGAGGTTGAGCGCCTGGCTGTAGTCGTCGATGGCGCGGTCCCACTCCGATTTCGCCGCCCAGCTGAACCCGCGGTTGACATAGGCGGGCAGGTATTTCGGCTTGAGCGCCAGCGCCCGGTTGTAATCGGCGATGGCGCCGTCGAAGTTGCCCTTGTAGCGCGAATTGTTGCCGCGGTTGTACAGCGCGAGCGCATTGTCCGGGTCGAGCCGGATGGCCTCGTCGAGGTCGGCCTGGGCGTGGTCGTAGTCCTTCTTCGCCATCCAGCCGACGGCGCGGTTGCCGTAGTCGACGGCGAGATCCTTGCCGTGGTCGCCGCCGGAATGGATCACCAGCGTGCAGGCGACGATGCGGTCTTCCGGGGTGATCTGCTCGGCCTCGCAGCGCTCCGCGTCGGTCGAGGAAGCGGCGCGGGCAGGGGCCCCACCCAGGATCAGGAGGGCCGATAGAAGGAGCAGCGAACGGGCCAGCATGGTTTCTCCAAGGAGACGATTTTTCGTCCAATCTGCGCGGTTAGTCGGGGCGGCGCGGCCGCGGTTCAATTGTTCACGTAAAATGCATGGTCCGAGGGCTTTGGCCCTAGGAATCATCGGCCCCGCATGCTATCGACCCACGCCAACCCAAAAGCGGGCCGTCGAACGGCGAGGGCTTTCCTCGCGGCGGGCGAATTTTAAGCCTGGCCACCGGCCCGCAGCCTCCTTTGGGCGGAAAGCCTCCCCATATCGGGAGGATTAACGGAGTTGGCGATGGCGGTTACCGGTTCTTCTTCCCCGCGCGAAGCGCTCACCTTCGACGACGTGCTGATAAAGCCGGGTCTCTCCGAGGTGATGCCGGCCGACGTCGACATCCGCTCGCGGGTGACCAAGGTCATCTCCATCAACATCCCGATCATGGCCTCGGCCATGGACACGGTGACCGAGGCGGCCATGGCGATTGCCATGGCACAGGCCGGCGGCATCGGCGTCATCCACCGCAACCTCGAGCCCGATCAGCAGGCGGCGCAGGTGCGGCAGGTGAAAAAGTTCGAGTCCGGCATGGTGGTGAACCCGCTCACCATCGCGCCCGGCGCCGCGCTGCAGGAAGCGCTCGACATGATGGGCGCCAACCGCATTTCCGGCATTCCGGTGGTGGAAGGCGGCGCCAATGGTGCGCCCGGCAAGCTGGTTGGCATCCTCACCAACCGCGACGTGCGCTTTGCCACCGATCCGCGGCAGAAGGTCTCGGAGCTGATGACCAAGGACAAACTGGTCACCGTGCGCGAGGGCGTCAGCCAGGCCGAGGCGAAGCGCCTCCTGCACCAGCGCCGCATCGAGAAGCTGCTGGTGGTCGACGACCAGTATCGCTGCGTCGGCCTGATCACGGTGAAGGACATCGAGAAGGCGGTGGCCAACCCGAACGCCTGCAAGGACGAGCAGGGCCGCTTGCGCGTCGCCGCCGCCACCACCGTCGGCGACAAGGGCTTTGCCCGCACCGAGGCGCTGATCGGCGCCGGCGTCGACCTCGTCGTGGTCGACACCGCGCACGGCCATTCGCGGCTCGTGCTGGAAGCGGTCAACCGGATCAAGAAACTATCGAACGTCGTGCAAGTGGTCGCCGGCAATGTCGCCACCGCCGACGGCGCCAAGGCGCTGATCGACCACGGCGCCGACGCCATCAAGGTCGGCATCGGCCCCGGCTCGATCTGCACCACGCGGGTGGTGGCCGGCGTCGGCGTGCCGCAGCTCACCGCGATCATGGATTGCGTCGAGGCGGCGAAAGCGACCAATACGCCGGTGATCGCCGACGGCGGCATCAAATATTCTGGCGACCTTGCCAAGGCGATGGCGGCCGGCGCCGACTGCGCCATGGTTGGCTCGCTGCTCGCCGGCACCGACGAGACGCCGGGCGAGGTGTTCCTCTACCAGGGCCGCTCCTACAAGACTTACCGCGGCATGGGCTCGGTCGCCGCCATGTCGCGCGGCTCGGCCGACCGCTATTTCCAGCAGGACATCAAGGACTCGCTCAAGCTGGTGCCGGAAGGCGTCGAGGGCCAGGTGCCCTACAAGGGGCCGGTCTCGACTGTGCTGCATCAACTGACCGGCGGCTTGCGCGCGGCCATGGGCTATGTCGGCGCCAAGGATCTCGACCAGTTCCACGCCAGAGCCGAGTTCGTGCGTATCACCGGCGCGGGCTTGCGCGAAAGCCACGTGCACGACGTCACCATCACGCGCGAGAGCCCGAACTATCCGAGCAGGGTCTAACGCGCGCTTACAGATACGTCAGCGGGTCGGTGATGGGGCGGCCGTCGAGGGCGCAGACGAGACCGCGGACGCTGCGGTACAGCACCCAGATGCTGACCGCGATCAGCACGAGAATCCCGATCAGGACGAAGACCAACACGAATCCGATGAGAAAACCGACCAGCCCGATCCAGAAGGTGCGGATCGCGTAGGTCATGTGCGAGCCGTAGGGCGTATTGGCGAGCTCGTCGCGCTTGAGATAGGCGATGATCAGCCCGGCGATCCCCGAGATGCCGGTGACCGCACTGCCGAGATAAAGCGCCCAGACGATGATCGCCCAAGTCTGCGGCGGCGTGCTCTGGCCGCCGCTGGGAGGAGTGGGTCCACCTTGAACGGACATGCGTATCGCCCCTGGATGTTTGCGGATGAGACTATCGAGCGCGCCAATCGGTGTCTACGCACCGTGGCGGAACGCAAACGTTGCGCGACGCACAGTTAATCTTTAGGTGAGGCTTGATCGCTGGGCCGGGAGAAGTCCCATGGATATCCGCTTCGTGTTGTTGCCGCTGTTCGTGCAGGTCTTGCTCACCTTCGGCCTCTACTTTTGGATGGCCTATAGCCGTACCGCGCTCATCCGCAGCCGCGCGGTCCATCCGCGCGACATCGCCTTGCGGCAGCCGAACTGGCCGGTCCATGCAACGCAGCTTGCCAATGCCACCCAAAATCAGCTCGAGCTGCCGATCCTGTTCTACGTGCTGGCGATCCTATCGATCATCACGCACCATGCCGATATCGTTTTCGTCGTGCTCGCCTGGATCTTCGTGCTGTCGCGCCTGGCGCACGCTTATGTGCACACGACGAGCAACCGAATCTCGCTGCGCGGACCGCTGTTCGGCATCGGCCTGCTGGTGCTGCCGATCATGTGGCTGATCTTCATCGTGCGCATCGTGCTCGGCCTGCCATGACGCCGGCGGCGCGACTGGCTGCGGCCATCGAGGTTTTCGAAGCGCTCGAGCGCGAGCGAAGGCCGGCGGCGGATGCGCTCAAGGCCTGGGGGCTGACGCACCGCTTTGCCGGCTCGGGCGATCGCGCGGCCATCGCCGGGCTGGTCTACGACGCCTTGCGCCGGCGCGCGTCGAGCGCGTTCCTGATGGGCGCGGAGACGCCGCGCGCGATTCTCATCGGCATGCTCAAGCGCGAGCGCGGGCTCGATGTCGATGCCATCGCGCGGCTGGCGAGCGGCGCGCAATACGCGCCGCCGGCGCTGAGCGACGACGAGCGCGCGCGCCTGGAAACGGCCTCGCTCGACGGCGCGCCGCCGCACATCGCCGGCGATTATCCGGAATGGCTCGATCCGCATTTTGCCCGCGCCTTCGGTGACGCGCGGGCGGAGGAGGGCGCCGCGCTCGCCTCGCGCGCGCCGCTCGATCTGCGCGTCAACACGCTGAAGGCGGAACGCGAGAAGGCCGCCGAGATGCTCGCCGAGCTGAAGGCGGAGCCGACGCGCTGGTCGCCCTGGGGCTTGCGCATCCGCCTGGCGGCCGAGGCCAAGAGCCCGGCGATCCATGCCGAGCCTGCCTTCCTCAAGGGCATGATCGAGGTGCAGGACGAGGGCTCGCAACTCGCCGCGCTGCTGGCGGCGGCCAAACCCGGCGAGCAGGTGGTCGATCTCTGCGCCGGCGCCGGCGGCAAGACGCTCGCGCTTGCCGCCATGATGGAGAACAAGGGCCAGCTCTACGCCACCGACGACGACAAAAGGCGGCTGGCCCCGATTCATGACCGGCTCAAGCGCTCGGGCGCCCGCAACATCCAGGTGCGCACGCCGAAATCGGTCGGTGGCGAGCTCGACGACCTCAAGGGCCGCATCGACCTGGTGCTGATCGACGCGCCCTGCACCGGCACCGGCGCCTGGCGGCGCAATCCGGACGCCAAATGGCGCATGCGCCCGGGCGCGCTGGAGCAGCGGCTGCAGGAGCAGGCCGAGGTGCTCGACCGGGCGGTGCCGCTGCTCAAGGCGGGCGGGCGCATCACCTACGTCACCTGCTCGGTGCTGGCCGAGGAGAATGGCGACCAGGTGCGCGCCTTTCTCGCCCGCCATGCGGGCTTCGCCGCCGAGCCGCCCGCCGCGGTGGCGCAGGCGCTGGGCGAGCGCGCCTTCCTGTTCGGCAAGGCGGCGCGCTTCTCCGACGAAGGGATAATGATGACGCCGCGGTCGACCGATACCGACGGCTTCTTCGTCTCGGTGCTGCGTTGCGGTTGAAGGCGTTACATTCCCTTAATGCGAATTCCCCGATTGCGCCCCAATCGCGGCCCAATTTCCGCCCGATGTTCCATTGAAAAGAGCGCACATTCCGAGGGGTTGATCCGACCATGTTGGTGGCGACGCGCGAACCGTCCGAGCAGGGGGCAGCGGCCCCCGCGAAGGCGACCGGACTGGCACGGCTCATGACTGTGTTCCAGCTCGCCGGCTCGATCCTGGCGGTTCCGGTCGGGCTGGTCAGCGCCTATTCGGTCTACCATTCCACTTTCTCCGACGACGCCAAGTGCCAGAGCCTGCGCGCCAACATCATCTCGATGATGGACAAGAGCGCCGACGCCAAGACTTTGCGCGCGCTGGTGCGCCGCGACGTGAAGGCCTTCGAGCAGTCCTGCGCCGCGGTCGACCCCGACGCGGTGGCGGCATTCAAGACATTGCTGGCCGAGAAGCCGGCGCCGGTCTCGCCGCCGGCACAGGTGAGGCTCAAGCCGGCGATCGAGGAGAAAACGACGGTTGCCGCGCCGGCTGCGCCCGCCGCTCCGGCGCATCCGGTGACGACGGTGACGCGCGGCGGCGACCGCCCGGCCGACGTCAAAGGCAATCCGCTGCCGCTGCACCAGAGCGCCAGCGCCAACGCGACGTCGGACGAGAAATGGCTCGAGGCCGTGCGCGGTGCGTTAACCGCGCATCATCCCGACGTGACCGCGCCGGCTCAGCCCGCGTCGCCGCCGCATAATCTTGTGGCGCCGGCCCAGCCGGCTCCGGCGACCGCCGCGGCGCCGCCTGCGCCGCAACCTGTCCCCCCGCCGACGCAGGCCGCGGCCCAACCGGCGCCGATGCCGCTCGCGCCGGCGCTGCCGCCGCCGGCGGCGGTGCCCAATGCCGTGCAGCCCGGCCCAGTCGCGGCCAATCACCCGGTGCCGCCGGGCACGATTCCGGATACCGCGCCGGCGCAGCCCGACAACGCAGCCGGTCAGAACGACTCACGTTTCAGCTGGGTCGGCAAGATCCCGGTGGTCGGCCGCTGGATCAAGGACTAGCGGCAAGCCGTCAGGCCTGCGGCTGCCATTCCGCGATCGTTTCCAAATCGCTTTCCACCTGCCAGCGGCCGGTATGGCCGGGGTGCCGCTCGGCGTCGCTCAACAGCCGCAGGAACTCGCCGCGCGGGATTTCGCGGAAGCCCATGTCGTGCGTGGTCGGGGTGAGCACCTTGCCATCGTTGAAGGCAAAGCCCCAGTGCGCCAGGTGCCAGTTGAGCACGGTGAAACCGATCTTCGAGGTGTTCGGCTCGCGTGAGAACTGCGACTCGGTGGCGAACGCGCCGCCGATGGCGACGCCGTAGCCGCCGCCGGCGAGCTCGCCGCGCTCGTTCCACACCTCGAACGAATGCGCGTAGCCGGCATCGTGGAGCTCGGCATAGGCGCGCATCACGCGCGGCGTGATCCAGGTGAGGTGCCAGCGGCTGCCCGGCCGCCGCGCGCAGGCGGCGATGACGCCTTCGAAGTCGCGGTCGAAGGTGACGGTGTAAGGGCTGTGCCGCATCTGCCGTCGTAGCCGGCGCGCGAGATGCAGCTCGTTGAAGAACAGCAGCGAGCGATTGGGCGGCGACCACCATTTCATCGGCGCGACATGCGCCAGCGGATAGAGGCCGCGCCGGTAGCCGGCGATCAAGGTGGGCGTGGAGAAGTCGTGCAGCAGGCCGGCGAGCCCCGGCGGATTGTCGAAGGCGCGTTCCGGATCGGGCAGGGCGTAATCGGGTGAGAGGAATTCCCGCACGCAAAGCCTGGCCAGATTGGGCACGCCGGTAATGCGCGCCGGCATCAGCCCCCAGGCGATGCCCATCAGCACCCGCTCGGCGGTTTCCAAGAGGCTTTCGCGGAACAGCGCGGCGCGGCGCTCGGCGCGCCCGGTGGCGGCCGCCGGCAGGCTCAGGCGCTGGGTCTCGAAGGCCATTCTGGCTCCAACTTCTTGGTGCTTGTGCAAAACTCCGCCGAGCACGCCATTGTTGAAGCATTTCCGGGCTAAAATTGGGTTACCCGGGACCTTGGAAACGTGTCTTGACCCGCCCCGCGGTTCCCCGCAAAAAGCCGCCCCGAACGGCTTAAAAGCGAGCCCGATTCCGGCTTAAGTTCGGGGCAGCAGCGCCGTCCATGCACGACAAAGTCCTCATCGTCGATTTCGGCTCCCAGGTCACCCAGCTCATCGCGCGCCGGGTGCGGGAGGAGAAGGTCTATTCC
>Ga0335081_10010395_pt1 | contig 15041 bp, 13 predicted proteins | sample Lox_Sample_35_FD_206713 | JGI IMG/M metagenome (GOLD analysis project Ga0335081, IMG submission 206713) | Soil microbial communities from Loxahatchee National Wildlife Refuge, Florida, United States - Lox_Sample_3.5 | ecosystem: Environmental > Terrestrial > Soil > Wetlands | place: USA...
GATCGAATCCGGCGAGCACCTCCGACCGCTCGCGCCCAATGAGCAGCGCCGCTTGCTCTCACGATTGACCGCCGTCGAGGCGCTCGAGCGATTTCTGCAGCGCACCTATCTGGGCCAGAAACGATTCTCGATCGAGGGACTCGACGCTCTGGTCCCGATGCTCGACCTGACGATCGAGCTGGCGGGCACGGCGGGTGCCCGCCGGGTGGTCATGGGCATGGCGCATCGCGGGCGCCTGAACGTGCTCGCGCACGTGGTCGGCCTGCCGTACGAGACGATCTTCGCCGAATTCGAGGGCGGCCGGCACGTCGAGGAAACACTCACGCCCGAGGGCGGAACGGGCGACGTCAAATATCACCACGGCGCCGACGGCGTATATCAGACGCTTGCCGGAAAGCCGGTGAACGTGACGCTGTCCGCGAACCCGAGCCACCTCGAAGCCGTCAACCCGGTGGTCGAAGGGCGTGCGCGCGCGAGCCAGACCAACCGGCGCGGCAAGGTCGCGCTGCACGATGGCTCGGTGGCGCTGCCGGTGCTGATTCACGGTGACGCCTCGTTCGCGGCGCAGGGGGTCGTGGCGGAGACGTTCAATCTGGCGGGACTCAAAGGCTACACGACCGGCGGAACCGTTCACTTCATCGCCAACAATCAGCTCGGGTTCACAACCGAGCCGAGAGAAGGACGCTCGACGGATTACGCGAGCGATCTCGCCAAGGGCTTCGACGTTCCCATCACCCACGTCAACGCCGACGATCCGGAAGCGTGCCTCGCGGCGGTGCGCCTGGCCATGATGTACCGCGACCGATTCCACGGCGACGTCGTGATCGATCTCGTGGGATATCGCCGCCACGGGCACAACGAAACCGACGAGCCGACGTTCACGCAGCCGCTCATGTACCAGCGCATCAAAGAAACCCCCACGGTGCGTCAGCGCTACGTCGAGCGGCTTGCGGCCGAGGGGCTGATCGATCCGGCGGACGCGGAACGCGGCTTACAGGCGCTCGAGAAGCAGATGGGGGAAATCCGTCAGTCCCTGCAAACGCACTTGTTCGAGGACGCCAAAGGCGAGGAGCCGCAGCGGATTTCGGGCGCGCAGGCCGTGAGCGAGCCGGACACTCGCGTGGCGGCGCAGCTCCTCACCGGGTTGAACGAGCAGCTGCTCGCGCTGCCCCCCGACTTCACGCTGCACCCCAAGCTCAAGCGGCAGGTGGACCGCTGGCGCGTGGCACTCACGGTCGCGGAAATCGAGTGGGCCCATGCCGAGGCGCTCGCGTTCGCGACGCTGGTGCATGAGGGCACCGCCATCCGATTGACCGGGCAGGACACCGAGCGCGGCACGTTCAGCCAGCGGCACCTCGCGTTCTACGATGCGACCTCCGGGCAGCGTTACTCGCCGCTGCAAAACCTGCCGGGCGCGCGCGCCCCGTTCGAGCTGCACAACAGCCCGCTCTCGGAATTCGCATGCCTCGGGTTCGAGTACGGCTACGCCGCCGCCGCGCCAGACGCGCTGGTGTTGTGGGAAGCCCAGTTCGGCGATTTCGCCAATGCCGGCGAAGTCATAATCGACCAGTTTCTGATCGCGGGACTGGCGAAATGGGGTCAAACCTCACGGCTCACCCTGCTGTTGCCGCACGGCTACGAGGGCCAGGGACCGGAGCATTCGAGCGCGCGGGTCGAGCGGTTCCTCGCGCTGGGCGTCGAGGGCAACCTGCGGATCGCGAACTGCTCGACGCCGGCGCAGTACTTCCATCTGCTCCGGCGGCAGGCCAAGCATCCGGAGCTTCGACCGCTGGTCTTGTTCACGCCCAAGAGCCTGCTCAGGCTCCCGCAGGCGGCGTCGCGACTCGACGAGCTGACCTCGGGCGGCTTCCGACCCGTGCTGGACGACACGACCGCCGCGAGTCGTCGGGACGAAGTCCGGCGGCTCGTGCTGTGCACGGGCAAGGTCTACTACGATCTGATCATGTCGCCCGAACGCGCCACGGCGACCCACGTCGCCGTGGCCAGGGTGGAGCTCCTGTACCCGTTCCCCGCGTCGGAGATGGCCGAGCTCGTCGCCCGCTATCCGGCATTGACTGAGATCGCGTGGGTGCAGGAGGAGCCGCGCAATATGGGACCGCAGAAATTCATGATCCCCCAGCTCCGGCCGCTCGTTCCGGAACGCGTCGCGTTGCGGGACATTACCCGTCCCGAGCGCTCGAGCCCGGCTGAAGGATATCCCGCCGCGCATCAAGCCGAGCAAAGCCGCATTGTTGCCGCCGCATTCGCATGAGCCGTAGTTGCACGTTCCGCCGTCACGGTTAGGTTGCGGCGGCTGACCGGCTGACCGCTCACACTACACAGGTACACTGCATGCTCTCGCTGCTGCTTGTCGCTCTGGGAAGTGTCACACCCTGTCGCGCACCGGCTCGCGCCGCCGTGCCTCCGGATTCCCTCGCGCACTGGACCACGGCGCATCGCCTTCCGGAGCCGTTGCTCGAGGCGCGCGCCGCGGTGCTGCGCGGGCGGATCTACGTGGCGGGCGGGATCGACGGGAAAGGACAACCGACCGCGCACGTGTATCGGTACGATCCCGCGAGCGACTCCTGGGAGAGCGTCGCGGACCTCCCCGCCCCGCGCCACCACATGGCGCTCGCGGTCATGGGCGACTCCGTGTTGTACGTGATCGGAGGATTTTCCGGCAAGGAGTTTCACGCCGAGCGCACGGTCTGGTCCTATCAGCCCGGCCGCAACACCTGGATTTCGAAAAGCCAGATCTCGCGGCCCCGGGCGGCCGCGGCTGCCGTGACGGTCGGCAAGCAAATCGTCGTGCTGGGCGGTCTCGAGCGGCTCGTCGACGGCGGCATGGCCGACGTGACACCCATCTACGAGCCCGCACTCGACCAATGGCACAATGGCTGGCCGATTCTCACCAAACGCGATCACCTCACCGCCGCGGTGTCCCACGACATCATTTACGTCATCGGGGGTCGGCTGCTCAATCCGGATCACAACATGAACACGGTGGAAACCTACGATCCAGTGCACGACCATTGGGGACAGAGGGCCCCGATGCTCAACGCCTCGGGGGCGCTGGGATCGGCGGTGCTCGACGGAAAGATTCACACGTTCGGCGGCGAGAGTCGCTACGCCGTGTTCAACGATCACGAGATCTACGACCCGGCAAAGAACGAATGGTCGGAAGCGGCCCCGCTGCCGACCGCACGGCACGGCATGGCGGTAGTGGCCTTCGACGGCAGGATCTATGTCATCGGGGGCGGAACGCGGCCTGGCTTTTCGGAATCCGACATCGTCGAAGTTTTTACGCCCTGACGCGCGCCGTGCCGCTCCGGTCGTCCAAATGATTGTTCACTCCGCGGCGCGCATTTTCGTTTTTGCCGCGTTTTGCACCGCCACACTGATCGCGCTGGCCGGGTGGCTCGTTCGGACGCGCCGCATCTCGCCGTTCCACCCGCTGGGCCGCGCGCTGCGAACGATCAGCGAGCCGTTCACCGGGCCCATCGAGCGCCGTCTGGTCCGTTCGGGCGGCAATCCGCTCAACGCCGGATGGTGGCTCGCCATTGGGACAGCCGTCATTGGCGTGCTGCTGCTGTCGCTCATCGATTGGGCGATTCAGGCGGGGTTCGAGCTGGCGGCCGTGTCGCACGGTGGCCTGCGCGCGATTCTCGCCCTCGCAATCGCGCTGCTGTACGACATTCTCATCGCCGCGCTGATTCTGCGCGTGATCGGCTCGTGGATCGGCGTGTTCGGATACTCGCGCTGGATGCGGCCGGCCTACGTGCTCACGGACTGGCTCGTGGAACCGATCCGCCGCGTGCTTCCGACCGTCGGCGCATTTGATCTGAGTCCGCTCGTGGCGTGGCTGGCCCTATGGGTGCTCCGGCAGGTGCTGCTCTCAATCATTTAAGGAGAAGACTCGATGACGCTCGCGCGCCGTCAGATGCTCGCGTCGGTCATAGCAGGTCTCACTGCCGGATCGTGGCCTCGCCTCTATGCGGCTCCGCTCGCGGAGCATGTCACGCTGCCGCATCCACTGCGCCGGCGCGATGGAGACGTGGACTGGCAGGCGGTGCGCGCGCTGTTTCCGCTCGCTCCCGACTGGGTACACCTTGCGAGCTTCCTGCTCGTCTCCCACCCGAAACCCGTGGCCGAAGCGATCGATCGGTTTCGCCGGAAGCTCGATGCCGATCCGGTGTGGCTCGAGTTGGCGGCGCTCAGCGACTCCGAGGGCCGGCCGTTCGAGGCCGTGAAGCGCGCTCTTGCCGATTACATCGGCGGCCAGCCATCCGAAATCTGCATCACGTCGAACACTACGGGTGCCTTGGCCATGGCATACCATGGATTACGCATCCGCGCGGATCAAGAGATCGTCACGACCGAGCATGATCACTATTCGCATCATGAGTCGATCCGATACTCGGCCGCGCGCAGTGGATGCGGTGTGCGCTACATCCCCCTGTACGACACCGGGTCATCGGCGAACATCGCCCAGATCACGGAGCGGGTGGCCAAAGCCATCACCCCCAAGACGCGCGCCGTGGGTGTGACCTGGGTCCATTCGTCTACGGGAGTCAAGCTTCCCATCGCGGACATCGCCACAGTCGTGGCGCGCGCCAATGCCGGCCGCAGCGAGGCCGACCGCTGCCTGTTGATCGTGGACGGCGTGCATGGCTTCGCCAATCAGGATGTGGACGCCGCCCGCACGGGCTGCGATTTCTTCGCCGCCGGCACACACAAATGGCTGTTCGGCCCGCGTGGGACCGGGTTCCTCTGGGGCAAGAGCGACGTCTGGCAATACCTGCGGCCGACCATCCCGTCGTTCGATCCCGACAGCTTCCAAACCTCCTGGCCTGCATGGATGAATCGCGCGCCGCTCCCGCCGACGCAGGCCTCGTCTGTTTCTCCCGGGGGCTTCGTGGCCTTCGAACACCTGCTCGCGGTGCCCGCGGCGGTCGACCTGCACCGCTCGATTGGCCGAGACCGTGTCGCCGCGCGAATCGCGGATCTGAACGCCTCGTTCCGTGATGCGGCCGCGAAGCTCAAGGGGCTCACGTTGCACACCCCGCGCGATCCCGAGCTTTCCGCGGGCATTTCTTGCTTCGAGGTCGACGGGTTGACGGTGGATCAGGTGACGGCGCGCCTCGCCGCCAAGAAGATCCGTACGACCACCTCACCCTACAAGAAATCCTACGCGCGCGTGGCGGCCGGGATCATGAACAGCCCCGATGACATCGACACGGTGCTCCGAGCGATCCGGGAGCTCGGCGCCTGACGCTCGATGCGCGAGATCTGGGTGCACGTGGTCCCGGGCGCCAGCGCCAACGAAATCATCGGCATGCATGGCGACGCCATCCGGATCCGGATCGCGGCGCGAGCGCAGGACGGCGCGGCGAACGCAGAACTGCTACGATTCGTCGCCAGCGCACTCGGCGTGGCGAAGGGCGCGGTAACCATCACGGCGGGCTTTACGAGCCGCCGCAAGCGGATCAGCGTGGACGGTATGGATGCGAGCGGGATCGCACGCTCGCTGCTCGCGAAGCGGCCGGCTACGGCACGGCGTCGGACATCGTCTTCGCCTTGAACACGCGGAAGAGATAGAGCAGCGACGGAAATAGCACGACAGCTCCGACTGCCAACGCGCCAAGCAGGAGCTCGAGCGTCGCGGCAGGAGCCGCAGCGCCGTCGATCGTCCAATCGGGAGGCAGGATGTATGGATACTGCCCGAGCGCCCATCCCCACAAGATCAACGACGCTTCGACCGCTGCGGCGATCCGCGCGATCGTGAATCGCCGTCGGACCAGCGCCACCAGCACGATGAGCGCGGCGAGCGCCGCCAGTCCTTGCACCAGCACGGCGCTGGACGCCTTGAGCAGACCTTGAGCAAGCTGCGGGGATGCCGAGCGCGCCAGCCCGAGCGCCGCGAGACCGCAGACAATCACCACGCCCTGCGCCGCGAGCGCGCGCCGCGCGAAGTCCTCTTGCAGCGCGCGCTCGTCTGATTCCAGTGTGAGATACACCGCGGCGAGCAACGAAAAACAGGCAATCGCGAGAATGCCCACGGATATGGGAAACGGCGCGAGCCATGGCCGCACGTACACCGCCACGAACCCATTCCCGTTCCCGCTTCCCGCTTCCCCTAATCTCCCCGCGGCAATCGCCCCCAGCGCGGTGCCGAGCAGCAGTGGCGTTACGGCGCTCGCGATGGCGAACACGTGCCCCCAGCGCAGCTGCACCCCGCTTGGCTCGCCACCGTAGCTGCGAAAGGCGAATGCCGAGCCGCGCAGCACGATCCCGATCAGCACGAGGGCGAAGGGGATGTGGAGCCGCGTACCCAGCTCCGCGAACACCGGTGGGAATGCCGTGAACAGCACGACCAGGGCGAGTATGAGCCAGACGTGATTCGCTTCCCACACGGGTCCAATCGCCTCGGCGATGACCTCACGCTGCGCGTCGCGCCGCGGACCGCGCGCCAGCAGGTCCCACACGCCTCCGCCAAAATCCGCTCCGGCCAGGAGCACATACGCATTGAGCGCGACAACGATCACCCCGGCGAGAATGTCGGGCAGTGAGATCATGCCGTGCCCTTCCCCCTTCCCTCTTCGCCTTTCCCTACAGTGACATTCGCCCACACCTGTTCTGAGATCTTGGGACTGTGCAGGATCTGGCGATACAGCAGCCATCCCACGACCCATCCGAGGAAGCAGTAAAGGAGCGTGAACACGACGAACGGAACGACGAGGCCGGGCATTGGCGACACCGCATCGCGCGTTCGCAGCACACCGTAGATCACCCAGGGCTGGCGTCCGAATTCCGTCGTCATCCACCCGGCTTCGGTCGCGAGGAATCCCATGGGTCCCGCGACCACGATTGCCCGCAACAGCCACTTCTGGTCGGCAATGCCACTAACTCCCCGCTTCCCGCCTCGCGCTTCCCGCTTCCCGCCTCCCGCCTCCCGCTTCCCGCCTCCCGCTTCCCGCTTCCCGCCTCCCGCTTCCCGCTTCCCACCTCCCGCTTCCCGCTTCCCGCCTCCCGCTTCCCGCTTCCCGCCTCCCGCTTCCCGCTTCCCGCCTCCCGCCTCCCGCTTCCCGCCTCCCGCTTCCCGCCTCCCGGCCGCTACCGCAGCCAAGAAAACCACCAGCGCCATGTAACTCCCGAGTGCCACCATGAGCTGGAAATTCCAGTGGACGACCGGCACGTTGGGCCATTCGTCTTCCGGAATGGCGTCGAGGCCGCGCACGGTCGCGTGTGGATCGTGAAAGGCCAGCAGTGAGAGACCGTAGGGAATGCGGATCGCAGCGCGGGTAGTGTGCTGCTCGATGTCCGGCCATCCGCCGAGCACGAGCGGCGCGCCCTGTTCCGTCGCGAACAGCGCTTCCATTGCGGCGAGCTTCGCCGGCTGGTAGCGCGCCACCTGGCGCGCGGCCAGGTCGCCCGAGAGCGGCTGGAGCACCGCGGCCGGGCCGCCGACGAGAAGGGCGATCGTCAACGCTCTCCGATGGAAGGCATTCGAAGAATCTCTGAGCAGGAGAAACGCGTGAATGCCGGCAACCGCGAGCCCGGTGCTCGCGTATGCCGCCAGCGTCATATGGATCGTTTGGGACAGCGCCGCGGGATTGCGCATCGCCGCGATCGGGTCGACGTCCGTGATCGCACCATTCACGATCCTGAAACCGCTGGGCGTGTTCATCCACGCATTCGCGATCACGACGAAAATGCCCGAGGCGGCTCCGCTTACCGCCACCAGCAATCCCGCGATGATGTGGGCCCGCGGCGAGATCCGCTCCCAGCCGTACAGGTAGATCCCGAGGAAGATCGCCTCCGTGAAGAACGCGAATCCCTCGAGCGAAAACGGCATCCCGATGATCCCGCCGGCCTGCCGCATGAAGCCCGGCCAGAGCAGGCCCAGCTCGAACGACAGGACCGTGCCCGAGACGGCGCCGACGGCAAACAGAATCGCGGTTCCGCGTGCCCAGCGTTGCGCCAGCTCATGGTAGATCTCGTCTCCCGTGTCGTACCATTTGCGTTCCGCCACCACCATCATCAGCGGCATCCCGATGCCCACGAGTGCGAAGATGATGTGAAACGCGAGCGAGGTGCCCATCTGAGCGCGGGCCGAAAGCAGATCAGACATGGGACCCAATATAAGAATTGCGGATTGGCCCACTTCTCGTTTTGGTCACCGTATCCTAGATTTCGTCGACAATTGATTCCGTGGGATTTGCGGCGTATTGCGGCCACGTAAAACCATCCGCTAAAAAGCCGGCCTGTTACGGCTTCTCGCCGTGACGGGCGTTTTTTCTGGGGGAGGCAGAGGTGACGGTACAAGACAACGCGGCCCGGTGGCAGTAACACTCCGAGATCTGATCGCGGACGGGAAGGTGCACGTCCTCGATGGCGCCATGGGGACCATGCTGTACTCCAAGGGCTACTTCCTCAACGTTTGCTACGATGAGCTGAACCTGAAGCAGCCCAAGCTCGTCCAGGACGTTCACGAGGCCTACGTCCGCGCGGGCGCCGAACTGCTCGAGACCAACACCTTCGGGGCCAACCCGGTGAAGCTCGCCACCTACGGGTTGGCCGACGACACCGAGAAGATCAACCAGGCCGCGGCCGAGATCGCGCGGCGCGCGGCTGACGGCCGCGCCGCCGTCGCCGGCGCGATCGGCCCGCTGGGCGTGCGCATCGAACCGTTCGGCCCGACGTCGCGCGAAGAGGCCCTTGGCTTGTTCCAGCGCCAGGTAGACGGGCTCGTGGCGGGGGGGGTCGACGGCTTCGTGCTCGAGACGTTTTCCGACGCCGACGAGCTGCACGAAGCGATCCGCGCCGTGCGCAGCCGCTCGGATCTGCCCGTGATCGCACAGATGACGGTCGGCACCGACGGACTCACCCACTACGGCACCGATCCGGCCACGTTCACGAAACAGCTCGCCGATTGGGGCGCCGACGTGATCGGCGTAAACTGCTCGGTGGGACCAGCCGGTATCCTCGAGGCCGTCGAGAAGATGGTCAAAGTGACCAGCAAGCCCATCTCCGCGGTCCCGAACGCCGGGCTTCCCAAGGACGTGGGCGACCGGAAGATCTATCTCGCGAGCCCCGAGCACATGGCGACCTACGCGCGCCGCATGATCGAAGCCGGCGCGCGCTTCGTGGGCGGGTGCTGCGGGACGACGCCCGAGCACATCAAGAAGATCCGCGACTACGTCGCGAGCGTCGTTCCGCGCCATCAGCCAACGGTAGTGTCGAGAGAATCGATCGCGACGCCCGCTGGAGTGGAGGCAGTACCGCTCGAGCAACGCTCCCGCTTCGCGGCCAAGCTCGCCCGAAAAGAGCTGGTCACGTCGGTCGAAATCGTGCCGCCCAAGGGCATCGATCCGACGCCCATGTTCGAGCAATGCCGCGCCCTCAAGAAAGCGGGGGTGGACGCCGTCAATGTCCCGGACGGCCCGCGCGCCCAAAGCCGCATGGGTGCACTGCTCTCGTCCGTCATTATCGAGCGGGAAGTGGGGATCGAGACGGTCACGCATTACTGCTGCCGCGACCGGAACCTGCTCGGCATGCTCTCGGACCTGCTCGCCGCGGGGGCCGCCGGACTGCGCAATCTCCTCATCATCACCGGTGACCCACCGAAGATGGGGCCGTACCCCGAAGCGACGGCCGTCTTCGACATCGACTCGATCGGGCTCACGAATCTCGTGTATCGGCTCAATCACGGACTCGATCCCGGCGGGAATCCCATCGGCAAGCCTACCTGCTTCGCCATCGGCGTCGGGGTCAATCCCGCCGCGCCGGACCTGGAACGCGAGCTGTCGCGGTTTGCGTGGAAGGTGGACGCCGGAGCAGAATTCGCCGTGACCCAACCGGTGTTCGACCCCGTGCAGCTCGAAAGCTTCCTGCGCAAGGTCGAGCAGTTCCGGATCCCGATCGTCGCCGGGATCTGGCCGCTCATTTCCCTGCGGAATGCCGAATTCCTCGCGAACGAAGTCCCCGGCGTGTCCGTCCCCGAGCCGATCCTCGCGCGGATGAAGAAAGCGCAGGAAAAGGGAAAAGAGGCGGCGCTCGCCGAGGGGGTGAAGATCGCGCGTGAGATGTTTGCGCTGGTAAAGAAGGATGTGCAGGGAGTCCAGGTGAGCGCGCCGTTTGGACGCGTGGACGTGGCCCTCGAGGTGTTCAGGTGACGCTGCCGCAGTTCATCCGGCATCGCTGGAAGCTGCTCCTCTCGGCCCTGGTCCTCGTGGTTTATGGCTTCTCGGGCGGGTGCTACGCATCCGAGCTGCCGGACCCTCCCACTCGTGACGAGTTGGCGCTGCTCGCACATGGACCGCTGCCCTATCGAGTTGTCGTGATCGCGTGGGACCCGGCGGAAGCCGCCCGTCGGCATCAGAACGGGACAGCATATGCCCAAGCCACGTTGCAGTGGCTCGAGTCATCGGGCGCCTTCGAGTCGGTTCGGCTTGGAAACGCGAACGATACGGCAACTGATCTGCTGGCGTCACCGACGGGCGCCTACTGCAACAGCGCCGTCGTTCCCATGTTCACGATCCTTTCTCTTGGGATCATTCCCACGATTTTCACCGATCGAACCTGTGAGGGTGCCGTATTCCATGCACTCCAGCCGACAGGCGAGAGATCCGATTCGGTCGTCATCCGATCGGAGCTCGCCAATCGAGTCATCATGGGATGGCTGGCCGTTCTGATCGGCGCGCTGCCGGGCTGGACGCACGGAGACGTCGGGACCGATCGTCGAGCGCGGCAGCGCGCGGGGGTGGCAATCCTCGCATATCGCAGCCACCTCATGGCTCTCGTGGGGGGCGCCAGGACAGCTCCATAGTCGCATGCCATCCAGGCCCCCACAATCACCGCCGCACCGTCCGACACGAAGCGAGCTGCTCCGCGCCGCGAACCGGACCGTACCCGATGTGATCGGGCCCGGTCTCAAGGTGTTGTTCTGCGGAATCAACCCCGGTCTCTATTCAGCCGCGACAGGCCATCATTTTGCCCGGCCCGGAAACCGGTTCTGGCCCGCGCTTTACCGCGCCGGTTTCACCACTCGTCTGCTCGTGCCATGGGAAGAGCGCTTCCTGCTCGAAGCCGGCTATGGCGTCACGAATCTCGTGGCGCGCGCCACGGCGGGCGCGGCGGAGCTGGACAACAAAGAACTGACTCACGGTAAACGCCTTCTCGAGCGCAAAGCGAAACGGTACGCGCCGCGCTGGGTAGCCGTAGTCGGGATCGGAGCCTACCGCGTGGCGTTTGCCCAACCCCGCGCGCACATCGGGGCGCAGCCCGAGCGCCTCGGGCCCTCAGGCGTTTGGGTTCTGCCGAACCCGAGCGGATTGAATGCCAATCACCAGCTCCCGGAGCTGGTGGCACACTTTCGGGCGCTGAGGCGGGCGAGCGCGGGATAAAGCGAACACGGAGCACGGAACGGGCGCTTGCCTTCGCGCTTGTCTTCTTCAGCGCGCTCTATTGTTTTCTGGTCGGGCACGACGCCTCCCCGAGGTTGAAGTTGAACTGCACTCGAAGGACCAGTCGCGCCAGAACATGGCTTTGACACCATATGAACAAACAGCGGCTCGAAGCATTCTCGGATGGCGTCATCGCCATCATCATCACCATCATGGTGCTCGAGCTCCACGAGCCACAGAGCGCCGAGTGGAGTGCGCTGCGACCGCTCACCGCGCTGTTCCTGAGTTATGTGCTGAGCTTCGTGGTCCTCGGGATCTACTGGAATAACCACCATCACCTCTTCCAAGCCTCCCGCCGCGTGAGCGGCCGCGTGCTCTGGGCCAACCTGCACCTCCTGTTTTGGCTGTCTCTCATTCCATTCGGAACGGCGTGGATGGGAGTACACGAGTTCGCCCGTGCTCCCGTCGCCCTGTACGGCGGCATTCTGCTGTTGGCGGGGATGGCCTACAACGTTCTGGCGAAGAGTCTGGTGAAGCTGCACGGAGCCGATTCGGTGATCGCGCGCGCGGTGGGAGATGACCGAAAAGGTCTCGCGTCGCTCCTGATCTACTCCACCGCGGTTCTGATCGCGTTTGTCGCGCCCAAAATCGCGTTCGCTCTCTACGTGCTCGTCGCCATCATGTGGCTCGTTCCCGACCCCCGGATCGAAACTCGACTCGCGGCAGGCGCACAGGAGAACGCCTGACGTGCGCCTTCTCTTGGGCGCCGCCCTAATGTCCGTGTGCCTCGCGTCCACCCCCATCCCTCGGGATCCGTGGTGGAGCCCGACCCTCGAGCGCGGCATCTGGGATGTGGGGTTCACGGCCGTATTGCTGGCCGACACGGCGCGCCATCTGGGAGTCCGCCCGCGGCCGCTGCAGCTGGCCCTGTGGTACCCGGCGCCCACGTCCCCGGGCGCGCCGCTCAGCTACAGCGATTATCTGCGTCTCTCCGCCGCCGAGACCACGAGCGTGGACACCGCTCAGCTTGGACTCAAGGCCATCGACGAGCGGTGCGCATTTCTTGCCGCGCATGCGATTGCTGAAAGCACGGTCACTCGCTGGTTTACGGCCCCGATGCTCGCGAAGCGCGACATTCCGCCCGCGCGCGGACCCTTTCCCCTGGTGCTGATCGCGCAGGGCAATGGAGAGTCAGCGGTCGATCAGAGCGTGCTCGCGGAGTACCTCGCGAGCTGGGGGTACGTGGTGGCCACGACCCCTTCGCAGGCGCGAATCACCGGTCAGCCTGAAAGCGAATCCGACGTGGGGGTGGCGGCCCTGGACCAGGCAAATGACCTGGCGGCGTTGCGCGCGGCGTTGCGGTATCGCACGGAAATCACGCCCGGGCGCGTGGGCGTGGTGGGTTACAGCTTCGGCGCTCGTGGCGCTCTGCTCTACGCGATGCGCGACTCGACGGTATCCGCAATCGTCAGCCTCGACGGTGGAATCGGGACGGCGACTGCCCGTTCGTTCTACGAAGCCGCTCCCGAGAGGGCATTTACGCCGCGGACGGTGCGAGCCGCGATCCTGCACATCTACGAGCAGCTCGATCCCGAGATGACCCCCGATTGGACGATCCTGCGGAAGCTCGATCCGGCGCCAGTCTGGATTGTACGCACCCGAGCGCTGCATCATCAGCACTTTTCAACGATCGGAGCCGCCGTGGGCGCGTTTCCCGCGCTGGCGAGCGCGGCTGGTGCGACGCCAGAAACAGCCCGCGAGTATTCGGGCGTTCTCGCCATGACCAGAGCCTTTCTCGCTGCCCATGTCCGTGGGGACACGACGTTCACCGGCGGGCGCGTCGGGAGTCTCGTGGCGGTCCGGCTCGCACCCCGCTGAACGGACGAAACCCCGGCGACTCGCTGGGTTATGATGCGGGATGATTCACCGACCGCCCCAAAATGTCGCCCGCGGCTCGGCCATCTGCGCCCTGTGCCGCCAGGCGATCCGTCCCGACGACGATGTGGTCGTCACCCCGGATTTTCTGGCGGACGAATCCGATCCGATGTGGCGCTTTTCCGACGCCGTAATGCACCGGCCCTGCTTTCTCGTGTGGGAACAGCGCCGTGCGTTCATTGCTCGCTACAACCGCCTTGCACGCCAGCTCATGGCGGATGATGGGTCGTATCCGTTCATGACAAGCGAAGGAGACGTGGTGGAGCGAAAGGGAATACCGCCTCCCAATCGTGGACCGCTCGCGTAATCGCGCCGGTTGCGGGTTGGGCCGCCCGCCCGCACCTTAGGTCGTCGCGCGAACCCTGGGAGGGAGGCTGTCATGGTACATTTTTCCGCGCTCTGGGCTCCAATTCTCGTCTCGTCGCTCATCGTGTTCGCCACGAGCTTCCTGATCCACATGGTGCTCCCGTGGCACAAGTCCGACTACCCGCAGATGCCGAACGAGCAGCGGGTGCGGGATGCCTTGCGGCCGCTCGCGATTCCACCGGGCGACTACATGATTCCCCGTCCTCAGAGTACGGCGGACATGCGATCACCGGAATTCGCCGAGAAAATGAAGGCCGGGCCCGTCATGGTCGTGACGGTGATGCCGAACGGACCGATGTCGATGGGCCGAAGCCTGGCACTCTGGTTCGTGTACATCCTCGTGGTGGGCGTTCTGTCCGCCTACATCACCGGGCGCGCGCTCGGTCCCGGGACGCCGTATCTCCCCGTGTTCCGCTTCGCCGGCACGACCGCGTTCATCGCATACTCGGTCGCGTTGTGGCAGATGTCCATCTGGTACCACCGTTCCTGGACCATCACGATCAAGACGACCATTGATGGTCTGGTGTACGGTCTGCTCATGGCCGGCACGTTCGGGTGGCTTTGGCCGCGCTGATGTGACCTAGCACCACGACTGGAACGGCGGAATTGTATAGCTTGCGGTCGCCATGACCGCTCCATTCCGCCGTACCAGTCTCGAACGATTCCTCGCCTACGTCATCCCGTACCGCAAGCTCGTCGTCCTTGCGGTCATGTTCGGCGTCATCCGCTATCTGATCCCCCTGGCCTTGCCCTGGACCCTCAAGGTCCTGGTCGACGACTTTCTGAGCCCCCGGAGCACCCATCCCCGGCCACGGCTCGAGCTCCATCTGTTGATGGTTTGTCTGATCGTTCTGTACGTGGTGTACGGGTTGGTGAGTTACTGGCGGTCGTACCTGGCCGGCGTCGCGGGACACCGGCTGATTTTCGATCTGCGCCGCGACCTGTACCAGCACATCCAGCGGATGAGCCTCTCCTTCTTCGACCGCCAGCGCATCGGAGAGGTCGTGGCCCGCATGACGAGCGACATCGCCTCGGCGCAGAATTTCGTCGGCGCGGCATTTGTGAATACCGCCATGGACCTGGCGTCGATCGTCGCGATCATCGGCGTGCTGTGGGTCGCGCAGTGGAAGCTCGCGCTCGTCGCGTTCCTCGTTCTGCCCTGCTACGCCGTCATCAGTAGGCGGTTGACTCGCCAGATCAAACGGCAGAGCCGGGCGATTCACGATCAGCTCGAAGAGATCTCGGGTGAGCTGCACGAGCAGATGGGGGCGATCGCCACGATCCAGTCGTTCACGCGGGAAGAAGCGGAGGCCCGCGCCTTCGATCGCCAGAGCC
>Ga0335081_10010397_pt1 | contig 15039 bp, 8 predicted proteins | sample Lox_Sample_35_FD_206713 | JGI IMG/M metagenome (GOLD analysis project Ga0335081, IMG submission 206713) | Soil microbial communities from Loxahatchee National Wildlife Refuge, Florida, United States - Lox_Sample_3.5 | ecosystem: Environmental > Terrestrial > Soil > Wetlands | place: USA: Florida...
TAACAGCTCCAATCGTCGCCGCTCCTTACAGCTCATCAGAATCGCTCCCATCTGACCTCCTCGTGGAGGCCGAAATGGGGACATTTCTAAAGAGTTCGCAAGGGGACATTCTCATGGAGTCGCGACACCGGGATGTTTGCTGCTTGCCGCACGATTTGCCGCAAGCTAAACTGATTGCCATCATGTCTCCTTTCGACATCAAGCAGATTGTGGCGCAACGGCTCGGGGAGAACTACGACCTCCACGAGAAGTACATCAGCCCGACGCTGGTGAAAGTGTTTCGCACCATCGGCTTCGACAAGGTGTACGCGAAAGCAAAAGGGCAATATCTCTGGGACAAGGACGGCAATCGGTACCTCGACATGCTCAGCGGGTTCGGCGTGTACTCGGTTGGCCGCAACCATCCGGAAGTCGCGCAGGTCATCCGCGACGTGCTCGATATGGATTTGCCCAACATGGTGCAAATGGATTGCGCGTTTTTGGCGGGCATACTGGCCGAAGCGCTCGTCAAGCGTTGTCCGCCGCATCTCGACGCGGTCTTCTTCTGCAACTCCGGCACCGAAGCGGTCGAGGCATCGCTCAAATTCGCCCGGGCTGCGACGGGCCGCAACAAGTTCGCCTATCTCGATCACGGCTGGCACGGCTTGACGCTGGGGTCGCTCTCGATCATGGGCAATCCCGAGTTCCGCGAAGGATTCGGCGAATTGTTGGAGGGCGAGCAGGTGCCGTACGGCGATTTGGCGGCACTCGAGAGGGTCTTATCGAAGAAGGATTGCGCGTGCTTGGCGGTGGAATGCGTTCAGGGCAAAGGCGTGCGGTTTCCGTCCGACGATTATTTCCAAAAGGCGCAAGCGCTTTGCCGCAAATACGGCACGCTGTTTTTCTGCGACGAGGTCCAGACCGGCTACGGGCGCACGGGCAAGATGTTCGCGTTCCAGCACTGGGATCTCGAGCCGGACATCATCAGCACCAGCAAAGCCTTGAGCGGCGGCTACGTGCCGGTCGGGGCGATGATCACCCGGCGCTGGATCTACCAGAAACTGTTTCATCGGATGGACCGGTGCTGGGTGCATTCGACCAGTTTCGGCCGCAACAACCTCGGCGTGGCGGTCGGCCTGGCGACCCTCCACATTTTGGAGGAGGAAAACCTGGTCGAGCGCAGCGCTGTTCAGGGGCAGAAGCTGCTCGATGCGATCAACGCGCTGAAATCGAAGCACGAAGTATTATTGGAGGCGCGGGGCAAAGGTTGCATGATCGGGATCGAATTCCACGAGCCGAAGAGTTTGAAATTGAAGATGGCGTGGAAAGCGGTGCACGCGGCGCACGACGGCTTGTTCGCGCAGATGGTGGTGATGCCGCTGCTGCAGAAACATCGGGTGTTGACGCAGGTGAGCGGCAGCCACGGCGACATCATTCGGATCCTGCCGTCGTTTGTCATCACGGACGAGGACATTCAGTATTTTGTGTCGGCGCTGGACGATGTGTTGACGGATTGCCACAAGCTGCCGGGGCCGATGTGGGATTTGGGGGCGAACCTTGTGAAGGCGGCGTTGCGCAACAAAGGCGAGAAGGAAGCAGTGCCGGCGGCGGCACGGTGAGTGAAGTGTCGGGTAAAGAGAAAAGTGTGGGAGGGGCCTCAGTGCCCCGAGGATTCCCATGGAAAGCGTCGAGCCACATTCGAGAAACCTTCGGGTTCATCGTGTCGCCGACAGGCCTGACACATTCTTTGTGACGAAGTGCGTGCAGCCTCGGCGATCCGTGCTCGCGGCGGAAGCCCGTGGAATCATTTGCTCGGCTTTCCGAGACTGTGCAGAACGACGGCGGATTATTCTGGCGGCTTTCGTTGTGATGCCGGACCACTGGCATGGATTGTTCGGGCTCCTGGAAGAATGGACACTGCCCCGGTTTATGCATGCGTTTATGAGTTACGTTGGAGGTCGAACAGCACACCTGTTGCAAGCGCAGGGGTGCCATTGGCAGGATGGCTACTATGAGACACGGATTCGGTCGGCAAAACAGTTTGAGTATGTCAGGGGTTACATCGCGTGGAATCCCGTGAGAAAAGGACTGGTCGACACGCCGGAACAATGGGACGCTTCCAGCTTGCAAGAACCGGCACTCGTATCAGACTTCTGGCCATGGGGCTTTGAACAGGATTGAGAGAAACGGGTCGGGGCGCTGAGGCCCCTCCCACTTTGTGGGGCGCATGCGAAAACAGAGTCTGAGCACGTTGGCCAACCTGATTTGCCGTCGGCCCTGGTGGTTTGTAATCGGGGGCGTGTTGGTGGCCGTAGCCGCAACGATCTACACGGCGCGCTCGCTCGAATTCAAGACCAGCCGCAACGATCTGATCGGCCGCGACAGCGAATACTGGCGGAATTTTAGCGAGTACGCGCGGGAGTTCCGGGCCGAAGAAGACTACATCATCCTCGTCGAAAGCGATCAGCCGGCCCGCAACCGGGCTGCCGTCGATGGGCTCGTCAAAGCCCTGCTGTCGCCCGGCAACAATCCGCATCCCGGCGATGCCGTGACGGCGCAACGATTCGCGCCCGAGGACATTTTCTACCGCGTGGATTTCAACGCGATGAAACCGTGGTTCCTGTATTACCTGTCGGTGGACGACCTCGGGCAGATCCGCGATTCGCTGAAGGACTTCAAGCAACTGCTGGCCATTTTGCAGCACGACCCGAGGCTGAACACGTTCTTCGATTCGATGAGCCGGATGTTGGACCAAATGGCCACCGCTCCGGAGGCGCAACGCCGCCAGATGGAAGCGTTTCTGCCGACCATCACAGGCATCGTTCGGCAAATGGGGGACTTTCACGAGCGCGACGAGCGGAACGAACTGCTTTCGCCGTGGGCCAGCGCGTTTTTCAGCGCGGACATGGTGGGCGAAGCCGAGCAACAAATGCAGTGGCAGGGGTACCAAACGTTCCAACACGGCAAGATGTTCGTGGTCCTGGTTCACCCGCGGGCGGGAACGGACGCCGGCATCCGTCACGAGGGCACGATCCCGAAGTTGCGGCGGATCATGGCGGAGGTGCATCAACAGTTCCCCGACCTGCGGATCAGTCTGACGGGTGAACCCGTGCTGGACTACGACGAGATGACGGAGTCGCAGCGTGACGCCACGCACGCCACCCTGCTCACGCTGGTCCTGGTCGCCGGGCTATTCGCCGTCGGTTTTCGGGAAGTGCTGCGGCCCGTGCTTGCCGTGGGTTGCATGGTAATCGTGCTGGCCGCGAGCATGGGCTACGCGACGCTCAGCATCGGCCATTTGAACATCATCACGGTGACGTTTTCCGTGATGATCCTCGGTTTGGGAATCGATCTCGGGATCCAATTCATTGCCCGGTACGAGGAGGAACTGAGCAAGGGAGCGTCGCGCACCCAAGCAATCGCCACCGCGATCGAACGGGCAGGATTGAGCATCATCACGGCCGGGGTCACCAATGCCGCCGCATTTTTTGCGATGGGTCTGAGCGGGTTCCGCGGCGTCACCGAGTTGGGAGTGATCGCCGGCGGAGGCATGTTGATCGCCACGGCGTCGACGGTGCTGGTGCTGCCGGCGCTGTTGCTGGTGGTGCGGCGCCAGCACGAGTCCACGCGCATTCCGGCGCGGGCGGCGGCGACGCGCGTCGAGGGATGGCTCTTGCGGCAGCCGTCGGTAACCCTGGTCGTCTGCGCCGGGCTGACGCTGGCCGGTCTGCTGGTCGGCTGGCGGGTGCACTTCGATTACAACGTGCTGAACCTGCAATCGCGCCGGGCCGAGTCGGTGAAAACCGAGATGCGGCTGCTCAACGCGGATGCGGAGTCCACGATTTTTGCCGCGGTGGTGTGCGACAATCTGGAGCAAGCCCGGGTGCTGCAGCACAGCCTGACGGGACTGCCGACCGTAGCCATCGTGCACAGCATTGCCGAGTTGATTCCCGAGCAGCAGGAACAGAAGGCGCAGATCATCCGGGCCATTCAGAAGGAACTGGGCGATGTGAAGTTCGACCTCCCGCCACCCGACCCGGCGGATGCGGAATTGACGATGCGGTCGCTGACCTCGCTGCGCCTGCGGGCCAGCCAGCTCGAACGCGAAACCGCCGAGCAACAGAATCAGGGAAGCGCCCGTCAACCGATTTCGGAGTTGATCGCCACGCTCAATCAGACACGCCAGAAACTGCAGGCCCTGGACCCATCGCAACTGCAGGAACGGCTGGCCGCGTACGAGAAACGGTTCTACGGCGACCTGGAGGCGCAGCTCAAATTGATGGCCGACCAGATCGTGACGCGGCCAATGCAGTTGGATGACGTTCCCCAAAACGTGCGCCGGATGCTGGTGGGCAAGACGGGAAAGTTGTTGCTGCGCGTGTTTCCACGGGAAAACATCTGGGAGCGGGAACCGCTGGAGCGGTTCGTTCGGGAGGTGCAGGCCGTCGCGCCCAAGGTAACCGGCACGCCGCTGGGGTTGTACGAGTTTGTCGACATTTTGTTGCGCGGTTACATCAAGGCGGCGATCTGGGCGTTTCTGGTGATCATGATTCTCGTCTTCGCCGATTTCCGCAGCGGCTGCGCGACGCTGTTCACGTTGTTGCCGCTGGTGGTGGGGATGATCTGGATGGTGGGGGCGATGACGCTCTTCGGCATCCCGTTCAATCCCGCCAACATCATGGTGTTGCCGTTGCTGGTCGGCATCGGCGTGGCCTACGGGATTTACGTCGTCCAACGTTATCGCGAGGATGGCGAAGCCACGTTCTACGGCAAAAGCACCGGTCGGGCGGTCGTGCTCAGCGCGCTCACGACGATCGTCGCCTTCGGCAGCTTGATCTTCGGCGCGCACCGGGGCATCCGCAGTCTTGGTTTGTTGATGGTCATCGGCATCAGCGCCTGTCTCATCGCCGCGTTGGCCCTGTTGCCGGCGCTGTTGGAGACGGCGCGCCGCAAGGGTTGGAAAGTGTAGGGCTCCGTCAACTTTGACTGGGAGGGCGAGCCTCCCGGCGAGCCGACGGTATTCCGCATGAACGCCCCGGCTCAGCAGGAGCCCTGGTCGCCTGCGGCGCCGCCAGAGGCGGGTAAACTTCGCCCTCCACGCACCACCGTCGCCGGCCTTTTAGAATCGGGCGTGGCAAGTGATTTGTCCGTAGGGGGCGTTGTGGCTTCGAAACGAGATGGTCGGATCGAAGAAATCGAAATCCCGGTAGGGCATGTATCCCACCTCGGCCTCGACGGTTAGGTAGGGGGCAATCTTCCACGAGCAGCCGGGGCCGATGCGGACCTCGGTGAAATCCACCACCTCATTATCGAGTTTCGGCTGGCCACGGTTCCGGCCGAAGTGTTCGCCGACGCGGAAGGTGCCGGCCTCGAGGCCGACCCCGAAATAGAACTGTAGGTTGTCGTTGACGTCGTATTCCAACCGAGGTTTGGGGGGTTGGAGATTCAGCGTCCACTCATCCTTGAACTTCCAGCGAACGCCAATCGCCGGGAGAACGGGGTATTGGCTGCGGGCATCGACTCTCAAGCCCAGGAACCATTGCAGATCGTCATTTGCCAGGTACGCGCCGCCGAGAATGAGCGGCGCATCCACGTCGTCCCACCGCAGCTCGCGGAAATCGCTGTAGACGCCCGGTTGTACCTCGGCCCGCACGAGCCACTGGTCGGCCAGTTGATAGTCAAATCCCAGGGCCACGCTGGCTTGCTGCAATGTGTCGGGAACAGGCGCATGATCGGGCACGCCAAAGGAAAAGCGTTGCCACTCGGCCCCGAACCGCAACAGCAAGTTTTTGGTGATCTGGGGAGAAATGACGTACTTGACATCCGCGCTATTCTCGTCGACGTCACCGATGTTCGCGCCCGCACCGCGTGTGGCTGCGCCGCCCACGTAACTGTATTCCGCATCCAGTTCTTGTGAAACGCTCATCCGGTTGGCCGCCAAGACCGCCGGGCATGACGCCAACACGGCCGCCAGCGGACCCAAGAGGCGCGTCCACATGCCGAGGCGTTTTCTCAAGATGTCCATCTCGCCGGGGATCTCGTTGTCATCGCCGCGCCTTCAGATCGTCCCGAAAGCAGCGGATTTCTCTCTTGATGTCCTGCATCATCAGCGCGCCGTACGCAATTCTTTCCGTGCCCTTGGTGAACGCCAGTGTTGGGGCGGCGAAGTAGTCACCTCGCCACACAAGGGCTCCCGGTTTCCCCCCCACCTGGATCGGCCAGACTTCATAAAGGGTGAGCGAGGTGTAGTAGTTGCCGCTGACGTAATACTCGAAGTCGGCCAGTTGGTAGTGGTCGCCGACCGCCAACAGGTACACCGCGCCGAGACTGAGCGTTCCGTGGTGGTCGGCATCGAAGAAGGTCCAGTAGTAGAACGGCGCGAGAGAAGTCGTGGCAGCCTCATTTCCGAGCAGCCCAATTTTCTTGAGGAACGGAGCGAACTCGCCCGCGACGCGGGCTTGTTCGAGCAGGATGGCGTGAAGCTGGACGGCTGGGGACACGGTTTCCCCGTTCATTTGGTAGGGCAGCACCCCCACCGAGCCCTGTTGCTGGAACTTGGACGCACGCGCAAACAACAGGTTCGCCCAACACCTGCCGACGGCCTGTGGATCCCTCCGTTTTTGTACGCAGGCCGCCAATTCGTTGACTTCGTCACGCGTCAGGTTCAGTTCAGACTTCGCCGCACTGCTGGCGAGCGTCTTGTCCAACAGCCAGCGGACGGGGTATTGGCCGGACCCGAAATCGAGTTGCTGGAAATCCGTCAACTCGCAGGGCACATGGAGTGGCCGAAAGGCGTAGACTTTCAAATCGCTGTGCAGCGACGGATCCCAGGTTTGCAATCGTTTCGCGGTGTCCTCGGCCGGCTGCGGGACGGCAAAACAAGTTTGACCCGAGATCCCATTCGGGAAGTTCATCAGGGCATCGCGCGCCACGAGAACGTCTCCCCCCGGAAGCTGACTCAAATCGATCTGCGCGAAGTCGCTGAAGTTTTTCACCGTCTCGACCGGTCCTTGGGCGGTGGCCGATACGGCTGTGACAAAGCCCCAGCCCAACCCGACCATCAGGAGACACCTCCTCCCTCTCATAAGCATTACGTCTCGTTGAATCGGACTGCAAAATCAACGCAAATCTTGTCCGACCCGGTGGCGCTGCTGGACCTCGCGCTGCTGCCGTGGCCCGTGACCAAAGCCAGTATCGCCTCGTGGGTGGTCAACCTCTCCCGGCGCCGGCAGCGGTTGTTCGATTGTCGTGCCGGCGCGGGAGCCGACGTTGCTAGTGCCCGGCCAACCTTGATGGGGAGGGCGAGCCTCCCGGCGAGCCGACCGTTTTCTCTGTCAACGCCGCGGCTCAGCAGGAGCCCTGGTCGCCTGCGGCGCCGCCAGAGGCGGGTAAACTTCGTCCTCCCCGCACGCTTCTGATGAACGTTGACAGAGCGCTAGAGATCACGCGCCGCAACGGATGGAAGGTATAGATCGGCGAGCGTGGCCTCGAAGAAGCGGGCAAGGTTGCGGCCGGAATGTTTGGCGCGGTAGCCGAGCCGGGCGAGGTCGCCGAACACCCGCGGGTCGCGGGCGCAACTCGACAGCACGCGCTTGGCACGGAGTTGGCCAAGGACGAAGAAATCGTTGAATCCATCGGGCAGGTCGTCATGGTCGGTGTCGGTGATGCAACGGACGGCGAAGAAATCGGTCTTCTTGGCGGCGCAAACGGAAGCGACGGCGCTGGTTTCCATGTCTACGGCGAGGGCTCCGGTGGCCTTGCCGATGCGGGTCTTATTGGCCGCGCGCAGCACCATCTCGTCGGTGGTGATGATCTTTCCGTAATGGATTCGCAGCCCTGCCATCGACCCGCCATTGAGGCGGGTGAGAAGGGTGGACTTGTGCATCGAATCCCACATGATCTCGGCGCCTTCGTCCTTCCTCAGTTCCAGGATCTCGGAACCGACAACGATGTCGCCTTCCCGCACGTGGGGCTGGAGGCCGCCACCGAAGCCCGCGCTGATGACAAGGTCTGGCCGGTAACAGCGGATGGTGATCTCGGCGGCGATGCGGGCGCACTCTTTCCCGATGCCGAGCGCGAGCAAGGCGACCGGCTGGCCCGCGAGCGTGCCTTCGTGAAAGTCGAGGTGTTCTTGGCGGACGACGTGGTCGGCCTCGGCCCGGCGCAAGATGGGCCGCAATTCCTGGCGGACGGCGACGAGGATGGCAATCATGGGAAATGGCTCATGATTGATGGTTCAAGATCCACGAACCATCCTCCATTCTGCGTCAGCAGCAACTGCTACCGCCGCTCTGGGCCGCAACGGCGGCGGCGACTTCGCGTTTGGCGATCACCTGGACAACGTTCGGTTGGACGGAGTCGCGTTTGCCGGTGAGGTGACCGCGGCCGGTGGTGACGCCGTTGTAGGCATCCACGTGCGCCGCGTCCACCACGGGCTTCGGGCGCGGTCCGAAGTTGTACTTGATGAGTTTCCAAGTGTCGCCGGGTTGCTTGTCGATGCCGAGCGACGGTGTGGGTTCGTAGCCGCAATGCGTCATGCAGTTCTCGCAACGCGGGTCGCGAACGACGCCGTCGTACACGCCGTACTTGTCCCAGTCAACCTTCTCCAACATCTCCTGGTAGCGCTCGTAGTGGCCGTCGGTCATGAGATAGCAGGGCGCTTTCCACCCGCGAATGTTCCGGGTCGGAATGGCCCAGGCCGTGCAATGAAGGTCGCGGGCGCCGGCGAGGAACTCGAGGTAGATGGGGGAGCCGAAGAACGTGTACTTCTGGCCCCACTCGACGATGTTCCGGAACTTCTCGCGCGTGGACTTGCGCGTGAGGAAGAAATCTTCGGGCTGTTTGTTGAGCCGTTGGATCATGTCCTTCTTCGCGGCGTCGTACTCGTAGCCGGGCGTGATCGTATGGCCATCAACCCTGAGTGCCGACAGAAAATCGAACATCTTTTCGATTTCGGCCATGTCGGTCTCTTTGTAGACGGTGCAGTTCGTGGCGACCTGGTAGCCGAGAACCTTGGCCATCTTGATCGCCTCGATGCACTCCTTAAAGACGCCTTCGCGTTCCACGATCAGGTCGTGGATGTATTCGAGGCCGTCCACGTGAACGTTCCAGTACATCCATTTGCTCGGCGCGATGCCCGGCCGGCCGTCATTCTTGCCCTTACGGATTTCGGCGGCCTCCTTCTCGGTGATGAGCTTTTGCGCCAGGAGTTCCGCAAGTTTCGGCTCGGTGCTTCGGGCCCGGTAGGTCCGCGCCAGGTATTCCCGCATTTTCTTCCGCATGAACATGCCATTCGTGCAGATGTAGACAATGCGGCCCTGAGCGAGCAGGCCGTCGACCAGTTCCTCGATCTTCGGATAAATGGTCGGTTCGCCGCCGCAGATGGAGACCATCGGGGCGTTGCATTCGCTGGCGGACCCGAGGCAATCTTCCAGGCTCATCATGTCCTTGAGATTGGTCGAGTACTCGCGGATGCGGCCGCATCCCGTGCAGGTGAGGTTGCAGGTGTGCAACGGCTCGAGCTGGAGCACCAGCGCGAATTTCTCGACGCCCCGGAGCTGATTGGTGATGATGTGCCGGGCAATTTTCGCGCTGAGCGCAAACGGAAATCTCATGGGTTGTTCTCCCTATACCTCTCTCAGTTGGGCCAGTGTACGCAAACGCGCGACTTTGCGGAAAATACGGGGTTGCTTGAAGAACAACTGAATGACGCGCGATTTTTCGGATTCGCGCGGCACGGGCGAAAAGCTGTGCAAGGTGTGCCGCGCATACATCCCGAGCGCCATCAGCGGGAAATAATGCCGATAGTAATGGTAGCGCAGGTAGAACACCCGCGGGAACCCGGTGCCGGTGTACTGGCGTTCGTCCCACGTGCCGTCGAGTTCTTGATGGTTGAGCAGGTACTGGACGCCCGAGGCAACTTCGGGCGAATTCACTTCGCCCGCCGAGATCAGCGCCATGACGGCCCACGCCGTTTGCGACGCGGCACTCTTGCCGATGCCCTTGAACTGCGTGTCATCGTAGCACCGGAGCGACTCACCCCAGCCGCCGTCGGCGTTTCGCGCGGTCTTCAACCATGCCACGGCCCGACGAACGTACGGCAGGCGCATGTCTTCACCGATTACCCGCAGTCCACGGAGCACCTGCCACGTGCCGTAAATGTAATTGGCACCCCAGCGGCCAAACCACGAACCGTCGGCGCATTGATCGCGCCTGAGGAACCTGACGGCTTTGCGCACGCAGTCGTCTTCCATGGTGAACCCGAAGTGGCTGAGGCACTCCAATACGCGGGCAGTGATGTCTGCCGTGCTCGGGTCGATCATCGCGTTGTGGTCGGCAAACGGCACCTGCGTGAACAGCCACTTGTCGTTGTCCTTGTCGAAGCTGGCCCAGCCGCCGTCTTTGCCCTGCATGCCGAGCACCCAGCGGATGCCGCGACGGATCGCCGCCGATTTCTCGCGCTCGAACGGCGTGAGTGCGCGGTTGAGCGCCATCAACACCATGATGGTGTCGTCCACATCGGGATAAAACTCGTTGTGGTACTCGAAAAACCATGCGCCGACGGGTTTGTTCGGCTCGGTGTAACGATGGCTCTCGGAGTGTTTGATGCGCCAATCACCGGGACGGCGCACCTCTTTGTCGAGCAACCAGCGGGTTGCCGCCTGCAGCGATGCATGGTTGGCCGGCAGACCCGACTCGTGCAGCGCGTTGATGCTGATCGCCGTGTCCCACACGGGCGAGAAACAGGGCTGGAGGCGAAGCGTATCGCCTTCCTCGATTTCGAGTTTCTCCAGCTCGCGAATGCCGTGGGCCACGAGGTAACTCTCATTGGTGTACCCGAGGGTACAGAGCGACATCACATAGTTGGCCATCGCGGGAAAGATCGCGCCCAGTCCGCCCGGCGTGCGTCCGTGCTCGATCACCCAGCGCTCAGCCTTGCGCATCGCATGACGGCGTAACAGCGGCAAGGGATGGTGGTGGTGGAGGGATTTCAGAATGCGGTCGATGACAAGGAAGAAGTTCCGCCAGGTGAACGTGCGGGGGTCTCGCTTCAGGCGGATGTCGGCGTGTTCCCTTCCCCCGACCCAGAGCTCGTCGACTTGCCACTGCGCGGGGAGCGGTTTGACGGGCTCGCGAGAGCGAATGATCGCCAAGGGGACAAGCATGGCCCGGGACCAGGCCGACATGTTGTAAATACTGAAGCTGAACCACTTGGGGAGAAGAATCAGCTCTGGCGGAATGGCGGGACAACCGTCCCACGGATATAACCCAATCATCGCCAGGTAGATCTTTGTGAAGGTGTTGCAGCGTGTCACGCCGCCAGCCGCCAGAATCGCCTCGCGGCTGTTCATCATGTGCGGGGCATTCAGCGGGTCGCCCGCCATCTTCAGCGCGAGGTACGCCTTGACCGAGCCGCTAAGATCCATTGGCCCGCCGGGGTAGATCGACCAGCCGCCTTCTTGGAGAACCTTTGAACGAATATAATTGGCTGCTTTCCGAATCTTGGCAGGGTGTGGGTTGTCAATGAAATGGAGATAAATGAGGTACTCTGACTCCAAGATGGTGTCACCTTCCAATTCGGCGCACCAGTGCCCATCAGGCGCTTGTTGTGTCAGCAGCCAATCTTGCGCGTCCTCAATTGCACCTTCGAGGCGCTCAATCACTTGTGGAGACGAATGTTGCTTCGCTTGAATCATGCTTACCTGACAGTCCTATCCTCCTCAACCTGAGACAGAGCAAACTCTAACGCAAGGGGGCTGGCGATGTAAAGTCGATTAAGGTACCCGGTCTTGTCTAGGATTTTGCCCTATGCTGGCCCAGAATCCTGCCAATTCCGCCGCCAGATCATAACCAGCTCGCTCGTCGGCCATACTTTCAGACCAATCTGGCGGGAAAAGCGTTGAGTATTGCGGCTGCGCAAAGCGCTGGCACACAAGCACAGCGACCCCCCGGTCCGCTTCGCTCCTGATCAGCCGTCCAACCGACTGGATCACACGGTTCATCCCAGGGTAAAGGTAGGCGAACTCGAACCCCTTACCATAGTGATCCTCGTAGTACCGACGCATCAGTTCACGCTCGAAGCTCACTTGGGGCAGGGCCGGGCTCACGACGATCACGCCCGAAAGCGTTTCCCCGGGATAATCGATGCCCTCCGCGAACAGCCCGCCCTGAACGGCAAATACCAATTTCGGCGGGTGGATGTTTGTCAGTGCCCCGACCAACGCCTGCCGTTGCTGCTCGGTCATCTTCGGCTCCTGCACAATCAGATCCCAGTCCGAAGTCGTGTCATTCTGGTCCCGCCCTGACGGGAGAGGAATCCCGCTGTTGGGAGCGAGGCCCTTCGCTTCGCTCCGGGTGACCGCAGACAATGCGGTCAGCTTCGCCGCCACGCCCCGCATGAATTCGTAGCTCGGGAAGAGCGCCATGTAATTGCCCGGACGCGACGAGGCGGTCGTGACGATGACCCGGGCGATCTTCTCGTAGTGGGCGGCCCGGACGCGAAACGTGGTCGAAACGGTGGGAACGACAATGATGCGGCGGTTCTCCCTCGGAAAGGGCGAGGGGAAGCTCGCGCGGTCGGTGCGCTCGGGGTCGAACCCGAGCATTCGGGCGTAGAACTCGACCGGTTCCAGCGTTGCCGACATGGCGATCACGCTGTGGAACCCCTCCAATCGTTGCGCCAACTGGCGGGATGGGTCTTTGCACAGAATCTTCAGTGCCTCGCCATTGGTCGTATCGAACAGGTACGAGAATTCTTCCCCGTCCATCGCCAGCACGGCGCAGAATTGGCCGAACGCTGAAAAAAACTCGTCAACCGGATCGTCGGGAATGGCGCGTCCACTGGTCGTCTTGTCCAGCAGGTAGCGCATCGTCAATTTGTTGAACGTCGGCTTTAATTCGTCGAAGACTGCCCGGGGCGAATGGATGAGGAATTTGTCGGCGTCCTGTGCTTCGAGTTGGCTGTATTCGTCCGGTTGCCGGCGCGCCTGGTTGCGGAAAAAATCCTCGATCTGCTCCAGGAACTTTTTGAGTTCTTTCGCCAGCGACGGCTCGACGTGGCGCAGATTGCCCTTCAAATCGCGGATTTGCCGTCGCGACAAACTGGGCGAGTAATAGTCCATCGCCCGCTGGACGAGATTGTGGGCCTCGTCGATGATCAGGATGGCGTTCGAATAGTCGGCTTCCTGGAAAAAGCGGCGGAAGTACACCTGCGGGTCGAAAACGTAATTGTAATCGCAGACAATCACATCGGTCAGTTCCGCTTCGAGCAGCGCCAACTCGAACGGACACAAGCGGGTACCCCGCCCCGCCTCCATCATCGCCTCGGGCGTGATCAGCCGCTGGGCCAGCAACCGGTCGGCAACGCCGGTCGCCTGGAGCTTCGCCTTGAAATCGCGCAAGTGCTGACAGAATTCCTCGCGGCAGGCGTACACGTCGTTGATGCACATGGTTTCGCGGGCGCGGAAGAACACCGCCGTGGGGATGCCCAATTTCCGCAACGTCTCGACGACGATTTGCTGTTGCGTGTTCTTGGCGGTCACGAAGAACGCGCGCCGGTCGTTGGCCAACGCATGCCGCACCGCCGGATACAACGCCCCCGCCGTCTTGCCGATGCCCGACGGCGCTGAGACGAGCAAATGCCGGCCCTCCGTCAATGCACGCTCGACGGCGGCCATCATCTCGTCCTGATACTTCCGTGGATTGTCGTGCGGGAAACGCAACGCACCGGATTGCGTTCGGCGTTGTCCGTGCCGTTGTTGCTCCTCCTGGGCGAGGGCGATGAGCGCCCGCACACGCCCGGCGATCAACTGTGCGCAGTCGTCAAACGGCCCGCCGATTTCGACTTCCTTTGTCGTTCCATCCGCCGCGTTTACGAACACCAGCCGGCCGAGGATCTCATGATGCTGGGAGGGCGAACCTCCCGGTGAGCCATCAGGGGGTTCACGTGGCTCGGCAGGAGCCTCGCCCTCCCGGAGCAGAAAACAATACAGCCGCAATTGTTCGACGTAGTGCGGGTACGATTTCGCATCGAGGGCGGCGAACACGAGGGGCGGCGCGACAACCGACTTGATTTCCTCGACCACACACAGGCCGCCGTCGAGCGGCGGAAACACCCCGTCGATGCGCCCTTGGATGGTTACCGCAAAGTCGTCAACGGTGGTACTGTAGCGGACGACGATTTCGCGGGCATAACCCTCATGCAAGACGGCCTGTGAGCGCTGGCGGTTGACATGGGTTTCCCGCCCGAGCGCCAACCGGGTCCACATGCTCAACCCCGCTACGTGCTTCGCGTTCCCCAGTGGTTCGGCGACGAGATCGCCCACGCCGAGGGAGATCTTTCGCTTCGCCAAATCGATTTTGACAGCCATCCAAACAGCAGAATACAGTAGCCCGAATCCAGAATCCAGAATGAGACGACCACTTGCCATCCTCACCGCCGCGCTTCTGACTTCGGAGTTCTGGCTCTTGAATTCTGGGGCCCAAGGGTTACCCACTTTCGAAGACTTTCGTCGTGCGGACCGGGAACGCCGGGAGACCGGTCAATTTCAAACCATCGACTCGATGACTCTCATGCGGGTCGATCCGGAACGGCTCGCGCGCGTGGCGGCCGAGAACCGCCGCGACCCTGAGTTGTTGTTCGGTCTGGCCGAGTTGGGCGGCGATTGGCCGGCGGCGCTGGAAGCCAACGGCACCAACGCGATCGTCGCCCTCCGTTTTGCCTGCGCCCGGGCGGTCAAGCGCGACTACGACACGGCGCGGCGTTGGTTCCGGTACTGCCAGACCAGCGACTCCAACAATATTGTTCCGTGGCTGGGCGAACTCTGGGTGTTGCGCCAGCAGAACGAGTTGACCGATGCGTTTCATCCGCCCGAGCGGGCGACGGACTACCGCGACTACGCCGGGCCCGCCGCTCGGGCCCGGGTCCGCGTGCTGGAAAAAGCGGGTTACACGCCGTACGCGGCGCGGCGCATCACCCTCATGCAAAACACGTTGGTCGAGTCGATGGCGCAGTCCCTGAGCCGGGGCCCGGTGAGACAGCCGACCGTGCCGTTTCTCCTG
>Ga0335081_10010398_pt1 | contig 15039 bp, 9 predicted proteins | sample Lox_Sample_35_FD_206713 | JGI IMG/M metagenome (GOLD analysis project Ga0335081, IMG submission 206713) | Soil microbial communities from Loxahatchee National Wildlife Refuge, Florida, United States - Lox_Sample_3.5 | ecosystem: Environmental > Terrestrial > Soil > Wetlands | place: USA: Florida...
CAGCAAGTGTTCGCGGCAATGCCAACACCGCGACGCGACCTGACAAAAGAGAAGCCGGTTTCGAACCAGATCTTCGAAGCCTACAAGGGACTTTATTCGTATGACAGGACGCCGCTCGATGCAAGAGTCGAGCCGGTAGACAGCAAGGACGAGGACTGGACGATTCAGAAGATTACCTACTCGGCACCGTACGGTCACGAGCAGGCGATCTCGTATCTGTTGCTGCCCAAGAAGGGCAAGCCGCCATATCAGCTGGTGCTGTTCTTCCCCGGGTCCGGCGCTCTGAGCCTGCGCCACTTTGCTGTGCAAACTTCCGCATCTCTCGATGCAATAGTCCGCAGCGGGCGTGCCGTTCTCTATCCGGTCTACAAGAGCACCTACGAGCGCGGCGACGGAATGGAGTCGGATTCGGCCGACACCAGCAGTAACTGGCGAGATCATGTTGTCATGTGGGTCAAGGATGCCTCGCGCGCGATTGATTACGCGCAAACGCGGCCCGACCTCGACCACGAGAAGATCGCCTATTACGGTTACAGCTGGGGTGCGGTCATGGGAGCGATCGTTCCCGCCGTCGACCAGCGGATTAAGGCCGTCATCATTGCGCTTGGTGGTCTGAATTACGAGAAATCTCTTCCTGAAGTCGAGATCATCAACTTTCTTCCCCATGTAAAGCAACCGGTGCTGATGCTGAATGGACACTACGATTTCTTTTTCCCCGAGCAGACGACGCAAGTGCCGTTTTACAACCTGCTGGGATCGCCGAAAGACCAGAAGAAACGCATGGTCTACGACACCGGTCACGCCGTCCCTCGCAACGAGCTCATCAAAGAAATGCTGGATTGGCTGGACATCTACTTAGGTCCGATAAATTGAACGGAGCAGACGGACTCCTGCGAAACAGAAAATCGCAAAACCAGCCTTGTGGAAATACTCCTGACAATCGGCGGGGGTTGACGAGTGCCTTCCTTTCATCTGGCTGTATAACGCCCTATCCACCATTTTGGCTTTCGGACGCGACACTCACTGGCACCGGGAACAATAGCCGACTCCTCGTCAAGTGATTCCACCGGGCGCTCTGAATTTGCGGTGAGCAGCAGGAATAGTCCTAGCGGGTATCGGGCAGCAACAGGCTAGAGAGCACCAACAGAATCAGCGACAGTTGTTATGAGCACTACGGTATGTAGCTGACGACGGTCTTCTGCCCTGGAACCATAGCCGCACCTGGTTTGCTCGGGTCGGGAACTAACCCTACGTAGGGCAGTGCCACCCAAAAGGTGTTGTCGTCGACCGGGTCAACCACCGTGGTGGTGTAGTCGACGACGCCAATCTTGCCTGGCCCGTCGCCTGCTTTGACCAATCGGCTGGCATGGGGCTCCGCAGCTCCTGCGGGCCAGAATGTCACCCGAGCCTCCGGGAAAATCTGCTTCCCTTGAAAAGGGGTGCGGTAATAGCCGATGAGCATTGCCCCTGCGGCATTCACGTCGAGCCAGGGAGAGTTATAGCCAAAGACATCGTCCGGCCCGTCTTCGAGGGCGTTTCTGATTTCGAGCTGCTGATCCAGGAATCCGTCGCTGCTGCTGGTCGAAGTCACAATCGACTCGCCCTCACGATGGATGGGGATGCGAGTTACCCTTACCCTGTCTGGAGTAGATCCCACGGAACTGGCGAAGTACAGCATCTTATTGCGGTACACCGCACCCAATCCTGCTGGAGGATCGTAGTTCATGGATTCCGTTCTCTCCATCAGCGCCGGAGCTTGCCAGGGATCGGCATCATTCGGCAGGGCAAATATGGTGAGGGTGATATCGGGACCGACCCCTTGGCCTGCCCCGGCAATCAGATACGTCAAGCCGTCTGTATCACCGTGATGGAGCGCAGGCACCACGGCAACTTCGCCGTCCAGATCCTGCGGGAAGTAGTGAAAGAAGGGCGGGTGGTGAGCGCCGGAGGCGAGGGCGTTCAGATCAAGAATTTGTACAACAGGCAGCGGTACCGGCCAATGCGGCGGTTGGTGTGACGGTCCATGGTGACTGACGACGACGCGGTTTCCATTCACCGCCAGCCATGGAAAATCCGCCTGACCGTTTTCGGTCATGACATATTGATGGAAGCCGTCCCTCGGATCATCGGTCTTTGAAACCGCGATTGCGTACAGAAATCGCGACCACAGACAATCTTGTGGATTTGTCAGATGAACCTTGGTGTGTTTGCCGTCGGGCAGCTTGAAATATCCGCACGCCCCCGACACTGGGAACGATCCGGTGAAATCTACCTGAACATTATTGGCCGCGTGCGAGACCACAACGAAGTGCCTGCTTACTGGATCGAAGTACGCCCGAGTATCGTAAAAGTCCATGACACAAAAGCCGTCCAAGACTTGTGACGAGTGGCCCTCGGTAATGTCCGGCGGACGGGAGTTGGCGTCGTTACCCTTACACGCTCCCGGGAACCCGACATTGTGGTCGAGGTAGATTTCGTTGTCGGGGGATTTATTGGTAAAGGCGGAAAAGAACTCAGCCGTACTCATTTGCCCGGGACTTCCGGGCAATACATTCCCTTGCCGGTCGGCGAACATGATCCACGTCGCGTCGGAGAGAATCATGAACTTGTCGCTGACCGCGATCATGGGGTCCTTTTCGGCCCCATCCGTCCGAATCATTGTGGGGCCGCTCGGCGGTGAACCGCCGTTGTATGGCTTAATGGGGCCGGGCGGCAGGTTGATCTTCCCGATCTGGGCTGCCCCTTGCCCGTTGATTTGCGAAGCTTGCGTCGATCCTGAAGGATGCGGCGGTGTCCCTGTCTTTGCGGCGCGTGCCGGTGAGCTCGGCGCTCGCGATGCTACTCCAAACCCGCTGTTACCAGCCCCGGTAACGCTGCCGATGGCTGCTGAATTCTCGATCTGCTGGGGAGTACACCAGCAGTGGTAGAGCACGTGCGCTTTGATGTAGGGGCCGGTCGCCCAGCGTGCCAGATTTCCGGATGATCCTTCTGAGTGCATGCCGTTTCGAAACCAGGTGTAGACATGGTCGTTCTTGGCAATGTCCATCTCGACAATATCTTTCACGGTCAGTTGAGCACTCGGATTATAGGGATCGGCTGGTAATTGGTAGGAATGGGGGCCATCCAGGCTTAAGTCGCGCGAGTTCCCGATCCACACTGTCTGGTCGTCGAACCAGGCATAGACCTTGTCATCCGAGCCGGCGATACCGATTCCTACGACATTCGCCATTTTCTTGTTCGGAGGCAGAGTTACTGACTTGCGCACCTTCGAATATTTCGCCAACTCACCGCTGGTGCCCTCACTCACCGTCTGGTCGCGATACCAGGTGTACACGTGATCGTCGCCAGCAATCGACATAGCCACGATGTCCGCTGGGCTTGTGCTGCCGTCGCCAAAGTAAGGAAGAGCATGGCTATACTTCTCGAAATCAGACGTCGTTCCCTCTGTGAACATGCCGTCGTCAAACCACGCGTAAACGTGATCGTTCGATTTCGCAATGGCGATTCCAACGATTGAGCGCGCACACAAACTTAAAGGAGACGCGATGAGGAGCAGAGCCGTTACAGCCTGAGCGAGTTTGCCTAGCATAAGACTCTCCCGAAAATGCCGACCACAATAGCATTCCACGTAAGCAACTTCAACCATGTGATTGCAGAGCTGGCCAGATCAGCGGGTTCGTCACCAAAAAGCCCGCTCGGGCGGGCAGGGCACGCCAACTTGACGTGTAACGCCCATCCCGTGCTCTTGCTGAACGCGTCCCGAGGGGCTGGTCGCAAGGAAGAGTAGCCGACTTCCCGTCCAAGTGGTTTTGCCGCTCGACAGAACTGACTTCGCGCAGATTGGTGGCCACATCCGCGTTTATCATTACCATCGGTTCAATGTCCCAGAAGCTAACTTCTGGACAGTTGTTGCAGTACGGTTTTTGCTGGCGTGCGTCGTGCCGGTCTGCTGGTTAACAGAGTCCACCTCTGCCCTCTCGTGATGGCATTCCAGAAGCCAAAACTCCCAGTGTGAAACCTATCTCTTCAGGCCCGCTGTGAAGTTGGTGATCACCGTGATTGGCTGGTTGACTTGTTGCGACAAGCGCTCCATCAGAAATTTCTTGCCGTCGGGAGAGACGCTGAAGAAAGGGGTCGTCAGCATCGTCCACTGACTGACCAGCGTTCTGGGAGCGCCGAATTTCAGTGCGCCACCCGCCTCGGTCACCGACACAGAGACCAGCGACTGATTGCCGTCGAAATAGAAAAGTTCTTTACCGTCGGCACTCCAGTGAGGCACTTGTCCGAGGTTGGGCGAGACCTGCCATTTGCCCGCGCCTCCGCCATATGCCTCGACGTAGATTTCAAGCCGGCCCGACTCCGAGGAGCTATAAGCCAGCCAGCGTCCGTTGGGAGACAGGGCCGCGTTCGTGCCGTGCGCAACAATCTGGCGGGGCTTTCTATCTCCTTCCAGGGGTACCGCCCATATCCCTTCGCCTGCTTGCATGAATGGATTGGGGGAATAGAACAGCGTCTTGCCGTCGCGCGACCAGTCATCGGGGGCATAGACGAACCCGGGCAGATCGGAAACGATCAACTCTTCTGTCCCGCTGCCGTCAGCCGGCCGGCGGTAGATGCCGCTACCGGAGGGCCGGAAGGAACTATAGGCGATCCATTTGCCATCCGGCGACCAGACGGGAAACGTGTTCCCGGTCGGGCCGAAGGTCAGGCGTGTCTTGACGCCGCGCGCCAGATCCAGCGACCAGACATCATTCATGCCGGCGTCGATATTCGCGGCGATGCGGTCGCCCTGAGGCGAGAGGCGCGCGTACTGCAGGTTCTGCAGGTTTCCGGCGGCAACACCTACCTCTTTCCCGTTGCGATCCATCCAAATAAGCTCCACTTCCCCGGAGCTGCCATTGCCGAATGTCAACAGGCCGCTGTCGCTTGCCGACGCGCTCATGTGCCAGGTCGATGCGTCATTCAACACGCCGGTCGAGATGGGTTGCGGCTCGCCATGCAAAACACCTTTATCAGGATCGAAGGCCTGGGCCATCAACTGGTCGCCTCGACCGAACAACAGGAAGCCGGCCGCGTAGACGCCATTGGTCTGGCAATGGAGCAGCAAGCGGTTCTCGCGCCCGTCAAGCGACGCATAGAAGATCGCATCATTCGCCAGCTTCGAACGCTCATGAATCATGGCGAAGTAGAGGAAGTGCTTGCCGTCGGGAAGAACGAAAGGCCAGCGATGCGAGGAATACTGCGATGCATCAAGCTTCGTGAGCGGCGTGGCCGTGCCGCCGTTGGCGCTGATCTGCATCAACGGTCCGATGGGGGCGGGAGAAAAGATAATAAGGCCGTTGCCGCTCCAGGTGCCGCCACGCCCGAGCTGAGCCGGCCCCAGCGTCTGCGCGGTGCTGGCGTTGATGTCGATAGTCCTCAGCTGTCCGTTAGCGAAGAACCCCAGCGAGCGGCTGTCGGACGACCAAAACGGAAAGATGGCGTCGCTGGTATCAGGCAGAGTGCGGGCGTCGGAAGCATTCATCGCGCGCACCCACAAGTTGGTCTTGCCGTCGTTGCCAACGGCAGCGAACGCAAGATAGTTGCCGTCGGGTGAGAATACGGGCGGACCGGCAAGATCGGAGCTCAGACGAAAGCGGGTGTCCGGTGGCGGGTTGAGCGCTGCGCGGATGCTCGGCGCAGCCGGCGCGGCGCGGTGAACAAGAAATCCCGCGAGTACTCCAATCGCGACCGCCGCGGCGAGCGCGACCAGCCACCGTACGTGGCCCGGTGCAGCCGTTGCCGCAGGTGCTGCTTCCGCCGGCGTAGCACGCAATGACGCGATCCAGCGCAGCTCCATGGCAACGTCGTGCGCCGACTGGACACGCTCGGCCGGATCCTTCGCCAGACAGCCACGGACCGCTAGGTCGAGCATCGGCGGCGCAAGCGGCTGGTTGGCACTGATTGGTTCCGGCTCTTTCTCCAGAATTGCCGTAAGCACGCTGAGCTGCGACTTGCCCTCGAACGCCGGCCGTCCCGTCACCATCTCGTAGAGCACGCAGCCCAGGCTGAACAGGTCGCTGCGCGCGTCGGCCTCGGCGCCCTGCAGGACTTCGGGCGCGAGGTACTGAAATGTTCCGACGACCGACCCTTTCTGCGTCAGCGGCGACACCGCGGCGGTGAGCTGAGGCAGGTTCATCGTCGGCGTGGAAGGCGTGAAACGGCCAACCGCCTGCGACGCGATCGCGACGTTCGGTTTCGCCAGGCCGAAGTCCATTAGCTTGGCCCCGGCTTTAGTCAGCATGACATTACCGGGTTTCAGATCGCGATGGATGATGCCGTGCTGATGCGCCTTCTCCAGCGCCTCGGCGATCTCGATGCCGATCTTCAGCGCCTGATCAAGCGGCAGCGGGCCTTTTTCCAGGCGCGACGCGAGCGTCTGCCCTTCGAGGTACTCCATGACCAGGAAGTCGGTCCCGTCCTGCGAACCGATGTCATGAAGCGTGCAGATGTGCGCGTGCTGGAGTGCGGAGATCGACTTCGCCTCGCGCTCCATACGTCTCTTTGATTCGGGGTCGGACGAAAGATGCGAAGGCAGGACCTTGATCGCTACCGTGCGATCCAGGCGAGTGTCTTTCGCCCGGTACACTTCTCCCATGCCGCCCGCACCCAGCGGCCCCTGAATTTCATAAGGCCCAAGTTTCGTCCCGGAGGTGATGCCCATTGGTGCGCGCCATTATAGCGCGCCGCGCAAGTCGATTTGCCGCCCTGGTTACGGAATCGTGCGCAATCGAGGAGTTGGCCAGGCACGGGCTTGTGGGGGATCGCAGGTTGCCTGCCACAAGGACGGAATGCCGACTACACGCTCATGTGGATTGCTGAATCCTGCGGGGTTTCTCGTTCCTAATCCGGGCCAGATCTCTCAGAGAAGACTTCTGGCCCGCGTCAATGGGAGTCCGTTCTGGCACATACAGAGCCGCTCTGACGGCGGCAGGTCGCCCACCGTAGGGCGGCTGCGTGCCCTGGTCAGGATTACTTACTAGATGGCGATGACGAGCCGGGGGCTCTCGCTTGTGGGTTGGCTCGTTTCTCGGTCCTTGTCGAGACTGAGCACAACAGAAAGCACCAGCCGACGACGGGCGTCGGCACCCATTTGTGCCAAACGAAGGGGTGATCGACTTTGACACACTCGACAGAACGACCGCGTCGTAAGAGAATTCACACATGTCCGACAGAAGCCAAGGGTTCAGATATTTGGGTGTGTTCTGCCAAGACAAATTTATCCCACTTTGGGACGCGCCCTCTGAGCCTGTTACTGTACCTTCGGCCGATTCTGATCGGTCAATTACCATTGATGAGTGCCCTGGTTGCCATCGCCAACACACGTTCTTGGCCGAGGAATTCCGCCTCCAGGAATCAAGTTGGAAGCTGGAAATTCGTCGCTATCGCTAAACCCGGTGGACGACCCCGGCTTCGCAGCCTGTGCTCCCATCTTTTCTCCCCCGGAGTCCGGACTCTGATCCCTGATTAGGTATGAGTAAACGAGACACCTGGAGCTTTTCTTGTGTTCTTTCCCTCTCGTTTGACCCTCCTACCGGCCGCATGCGATAGTTTCGCTTTAACAAAGCTGCAACAATTCGCAAACGCTTCGCCTCTCATGGACCTTCCTACATCCGCGTCTGCCTGTGGAGCATCCCGGTGCGACTGATACCGCGTGAGACCAAGTTCTTTGAAATGTTCACGGAGATCGCCACCAACGTTGTCGAGGGGGCGCACGCCTTAGACGACCTGCTGCGCAACTACGACTACCAGCAAATGCCTGCCGCGGTCCAGAAGATCAAGGAGATCGAGCACCGCGGCGACGAGATGACACACAAAATCCTTATCAAGCTGAATCAGACTTTCATAACGCCTTTTGATCGCGAAGACATTCACCTCCTGGCGTCTTCGCTGGATGACGTTCTTGATTTCGTTTACAGCGCCTCTGACCGCTTGCTTACTTACAAGATCACGCAGCCCTCGCCGTCAGCCAAGGTGTTGGCCGCCATCATCTTGAAACAGGCGGAAGAACTGAAAAGGGCGGTGGCACTGCTCGGAAATGACGGCCAGCTCCTCGCACACTGTGTGGAAGTTAACCGGCTGGAGAACGAAGCCGACCAAATAAGCCGGGAAGCCATCGGCCGCCTCTTTGACGGTGAATACGACCCCATCACGCTGATCAAGTTGAAGGAACTGCTGGAAATTCTGGAAGAGGCCAGCGACAAGGCCGAAGATGTTGCTGACGTACTTGAGACCGTAGTCCTGAAAAACGCCTGAGACGCCAAGCGGTGACTGCAAACCAAAGGTGGGCGGAGTACGTGCGCCTGTGAGCACTCGACTGATCCTGCTCCTCATTACCGTTGTCACGGCGCTGGTCTTCGATTTCCTGAACGGCTTTCACGACGCTGCCAACAGCATCGCCACTGTGGTTTCTACGCGAGTGCTCTCCCCCCGGTTCGCTGTTTTCTGGGCGGCCGCGTTTAATTTTCTGGCTGCCTTCCTGCTTGGCACCGCGGTCGCGAATACCATCGGCAAGGGCATGATCCAGCTCGACATCGTCACCCAGTACGTTGTCCTGGCTGGACTGGTGGGTGCGATCGTTTGGGATGTGTTGACCTGGCTGCTGGGGTTGCCGACCTCTTCTTCGCACGCGCTGATCGGTGGCTACGCGGGCGCAGCAATGGCGCGGGCGATGATCCTTCACGGCTGGCGAGCGGCGCCCCACGTCATCGTGCCCGGCGGTTGGTACAAGACGCTGATCTTTATCGTGATCGCACCGATGATGGGTTTCGTCTTGGGCTTTGGCTTCATGGTGGCGATCTCGTGGATCTTTCAACGAAAGTCCCCGCGCCAAGTGGACAAGCTTTTCCGTAGATTACAGTTACTCTCGGCTGCGGCCTACAGCCTAGGGCACGGTGGCAATGATGCGCAGAAGACCATGGGCATCGTTGCCGGTGCGCTTTATACCGCGGGCGTTATGTCGTCGCGTGACTTTGCCGCCAACTGGGGACGATGGCATTGGCCCGTCATCCTGGCAGCCCATGCGGCAATCGCTCTTGGAACTTACCTCGGGGGATGGAGAATCGTCCACACCATGGGGTCGAAGATCACCAAGCTAAAACCGGTTGGCGGATTCTGCGCCGAAGCGGCCGGAGCCATCACTCTGTTCGGTACAGCCTTGGCGGGTATTCCGGTGAGCACAACTCATACTATAACTGGAGCAATTATCGGTGTAGGAACGACGCACCGACTCTCTGCGGTACGCTGGGGCGTGGCAACCCGGATTGTGTGGGCATGGATACTGACAATTCCGGCGTCGGCGCTCGTCGCGATGGTATCGTTTTGGCTGATCCGAATATTCAACCCCGCCGCGTAAGGTAATCACCGATGACGGCTCCGCTGTCGCATGCCACCAATTGGGGCGGGTGACAGACGCCGGGAACGTTTGGCTTTCCAAGGATAGGTGCCGAGATCAGGCCAACTCGCACCCTATCTGGACCGGATGGATCCAAGGCACCGCCCATCAGATGCCATACCTAGCTTTTTTTCTGCGCTGGAGTTGGAGCAATGAATGGGTGCTTTGGATCGGGCAGGAATTACGGTCGCCAGCGAGAAAGACGCCGGCAACAGCCCATAGGCTGCCAATTGGCGGCGTCCCAAAAGGCCTGGACAGCATTTGACTCATCCTGAATGAGTCGAAGGATAAGCAACCAGCTACGCACGGCTGAACAAGCTCGGGAGTGCCAATTCGATTGTCTTGTATTCTTGAACACATCAGCCCACCTGCGCATTGTGACTTGCACAGGGCTGATTGCGAGGTAACCGACTGATTTCAGAACAGATGACCCTGCGGTTAGGTCCAGTGCCAATAGCAATCCGTATCTGTTCGCGCCGGTGAAGCTACTTACTGTTCAATATTATGATGCTGGCGTGATTACGGAAGAAGACGCTGACCAAAGCTACTGGACCCTACTCGGGACCTTATCTGAAGTCCTGCTACGCGAAGCGGAATCGAGGCTCTGTAAACTAAGCTCCGCCTCCCGCTTTATCTTCTCGGCCCTGCGTTCGATCCGGTCGAGGGTGGCGTGTATCTTCTTCAGTTCAGGCTCGGCGACCTCGCGCAGAACCTCCCGCATCTTTTCTATCCGCTTCACGGCCCCACTGTAGCACAGAACTGAAATGACCAACGAACAATTCATCCGTGGCCAGTTCTTCTGATGGTGGTTTGCGGTTTGGCTTTCCTGGCTTCGTCGGCATGGGCTCAGTCGTGCACCTCCCAGAAGATTGGGAACGACGTGTAGTTTTTCGAACTTCCTGCATCACCCAGCACATCGGCAACGGCACTTATACCACCGACAACGCAGGGGCATTCCATCAGCGGCCAGAAGGTGGGCAACAACACCTATTACAACTCGAGCAATGGCGGGACGACAACCGCGCAGCATGTCGGCAACAGCACGTACACGACCATCAGCCCTAAATAGCAGGTGACTCCAAAAGAGAAGGGGCGGCTCCGTAGCTACCCCCACATTGCCATTCGTCTACAAGCAGTTTCGTACGGAGGCAGCCTTAACGGGCTGTCTCTTTCGTTGCACGCCCACATGGTGACCTACGTCACAGACGAGGTGACCAACAGTAGGTATCCTTGAAACCTATTGTCGAGCCCGCCGGGATTCAGGGCTCCCAGTTCACCCGGACTGTGCCGCCGCAGGGGCGGCACTGAGATTTGCCTTCCTGCAACAAATCAACATTGAGGAGTTTGTAGATGGCAGATTCACCGGGTAATGAAGTCCCCACTAAGGTCGAAACCATTGACAGCAAGGAGTTCGCCAAGCGCCGCGGCCTCCCGTTGACCTGGGTGCAGAACCATACGCGCCGTCACTGCGCTGATCCGATTCCACATGTTAAGCTGGGCGCTCTTGTACGCTTCGAATGGGGATCGGATGAGCTTGAGCAATGGTGGGACAGGCATCGCAAGCATGGCGCCGGAGATGCAGCGCCACAAAATCCAGAAGGGCCATCTCTTCTCCCGCCACGGAAGCTGGCACGTGGAGTATTACCAGGAAGTGCCGGGCGGGAACGGGGTGCCCAGTTGGCAGAAAGCGTCATCCGTAATCGGGCGGCTTAGCGACTACCCGCTGGAACGGGACATTTGGGACATCTTCCAAGGGTTCATGCAAACCATCAATGACAGATATGTCAGGGTGGCGAGCATGGACCCTCCTTTTTATGCGTTCGTGGAAGAGGTCTATTTGAAGTCAGAGCATGTCCGATCGCTGAGCCCGTCTACCACAGACGAGTATCGCGGCATTTGGAAGCGCTACCTGAAAGACCGGCTGAAGGGAGAGACGCTGGGCAGCGTTCGGCCGGTCAGCTGGAACGCGCTGTTGGAAAGCATCGTCCGGGAACACGGCATCAACAAATACACGATCCAACACGTGAAGGCATTTGTCAGCGGCATCTACACCTGGGCCCGGAACCATGGCCACTTCGATGGAGCCAACCCGATCGTCGGGGTGAAGCTGCCCAAGGCGCGCCGCAAGTCAGAAACCTACGCCTACAATCTTCCGGAAGAGCTGGCGATCATGAAGGTCCTGGGGCTGAAAGCGAAAGCAGCAATCGCCGCTGCCAGCTTCGCTGGATTATCCAGGTCAGAGATGCAGGGACTCCGGTGGGAAGACCGCCGCCATGGCAGCCTGCACATCATCCGCAACGTTGTGTATGGAACCGAGAAAGAGACGAAGACGGAATCCCGTTCAGCCCCGGTGCCGATCATCAAACACCTGGGCGAGATCCTCGATACTTACTGGAAGGAGTGTGGCCGACCAGCCGAAGGCTGGGTCTGGCCGGCGTCCCGCGGCAAGCTGCCGATGGACTTCAATAACCTCTACCGCAGACATATCCTCAAGCCCATGGAGAAGGCGAAGCTGACCTGGTATGGGTGGCATGCGTTCCGCCGCGGCCTGGCCAGCAACCTCTCCGACCTGGGTGTCCCGGACCCGGTGATTCAGCAGATCTTGCGCCATGCCGACGTCACCACCACCGAAAAGTTTTACCGCAAGGTCCGCCGGCCGGCGGTCACCAAGGCAATGAAGAAGCTCTCCAAACAGCTGTCAGTGGTTAACGAATCGAGCAATCGTAATTTCATGTCGGACAAACATCGGACAGCTAAATCGAGTTGCTTGTAAGTTATTGAAAATGGAGGCCCTGGGCAGAGTCGAACTGCCGACCAACGGTTTAGGAAACCGCTGCTCTATCCATCTGAGCTACAGGGCCGCGTAACACTCTATTATCGCATCCACCAGCATCGCGGCCCGCAGCAGATTGTCGCGTCGCTTTGGCTGGCGAAGCTGTGGACGCTGTTGGGGTCGCGACCGGCTAGAACCCGTCGAAGTCTCCAGCGACGAGCTGCCACGCTGATGTCGGCAGATCTTGTGGTCCGTGCTCGCCAAGCGGCCGCATGGCGAAGTGAAGTTGCTGGTGGATGAACCTGCACGTGCGCTTGAGCAGACGGTCTGCGGCGGCGGCGCCGCCGGTCTGCGGCGTCCAGGTATAGACCGCCTGCGCTCCCGCCCGCAGCATATCTTCCAAGGCGACGTGCAGCAGTGTTGCGGCGGCTTCCTCGTCTTGCGGATGAGTGAAAAGATCGATGATGGTAGCGATGGGCTGCGCCTCCGCGACAAAGGCGACCAGATACCCGGCCTGTTGCTTCTGCCGGCACACTGTCCAGCGACGATAAGGCGTAGTGCATTCAACATAGCGCCAGTTGAGATACTTGCTATCGCGCACCAGACTGAAGCGGTAATGCTCGCGGGTGCGCGCCCAAAGCTCGTCCGCAGCGGCGCCGAAGCGATCGATGCTCTCCACCTGGATCGTTGCAGACTGGCGAGGAATGGTCATAATGCGAAACAGGGCATCGATTCCGATGCCGCGCAACAGCGCAGCGGGAATGCCGATTTTGCGCTGCACTGCACCGCTCAGCGCGACATAGCGCCGGGACTCGATTTTCCCTGGCTCCCGAAACGCCAGCCGAGAGGCGAGGATGGGAAACGAGACATCGTTTGGCCGGACGTACGCGAAGGCCGCGCCTCGCTCCTGCGCCGTATTGCAAACCAGGTTGATGAGGGCGGAGAAGAGCCCGCGGCCGCGATGGTCGGCAGCGGTGATGAAATCGCCGAGTTCGAAGGCCAATACGGTCTCGCCATCGAGCCACACATGCTTTGGCGTACCGGCTGCGACGCTAACCACGCGCTCGCCATCGAGCGCCACGCCCACCGACGCCTCCCCAGCCGGATTGGCGAAGTATTTCCATCGGATGAAGTCCGCGCAGGTCTGTCCGGGGAAGCGTTCGCCGTACTCAGCACCACCCAGCTCCGGCAGCAACTGGGTTATTCCGGACAGGTCCTGTGCGCCCGCCAAGCGAACCACATGCGCGGCGTCGGAGCTGGTCGAAGCGTTGTTGGCGATCATCGCGGGCCTGCTTGCAAATTCCTGAGCTTCCTCGACGCATTATCACACGCGCTGGCGGTGGCGGCGGCGCGCTCAGCCGAACTTGTGTGAGCAAGTGGACGCTTCCGGGCGATTGCTAGCGCGAGCCTGCCTGGCAACAAAAAGAGCGGCCTCATCGGCCGCCCTCTTCGGAGCTCTCAGCTCGAGATCTACAGCAGTTGCACGTTCTCTGCCTGCCAGCCCTTGGGCCCTTTGACTACGTTGAACTGCACAGCCTGGCCTTCCTGCAAGCTGCGGAAGCCGTTCGACTGGATCGCAGAATAGTGAACAAATACGTCCTCTCCATTCTGGCGGCTGATGAAGCCGTAGCCCTTCGCGTCATTGAACCACTTAACTGTTCCTTGTTCCATGGTGATGCATGTTCCTTCAAGTATTGATGTAGCTGCAATTCGATCGGGATGTGATGCAGGCAGGGAGTGCTGCTAAGGCAGGAACTGCTGCTTACAACGTCGATCAATCGAGCAGCTTCATCATACCAGCCAGAGTCACAATTACGAAGCATTTTCGGATTACGGTCGCACAAGCGCCGTGGTTTCAGCGTGTTACCGGCATCGCTTTTCACGTTTCGTTTTCGCTCTTCGCCAAGGGGGCTCGCTTCGCCGGATAATGTAAGACTACCCACACTTCCTGCACAAGTGGTAGAAGTGTTAGGCGAATTGCGAAAAGCGAAGAGCGGCTTTTATGATCGTGGGCACCGGCATCGATATCGCAGAGGTCGAGCGCATCGCGCAGTCCATGGAGCGCTTCGGGCGTCGCTTTCTAGAGCGCGTCTTCACGCCTGAAGAGATCCTCTACTGCGAGTCAAAAGCCAACAAGGCAGAGCGCTACGCCGGACGCTTCGCCGCCAAAGAGGCGGCGATGAAGGCCATCGGTACCGGCTGGAGCGGCGGCGTCACCTGGCACGATGTAGAAGTGCAACGACTACCGGGCAGTCGGCCCACCATCGCCTTTCATAACAAGGCGGCAGAATTCTTCCACAAGCTGGGCGCGGTGCACTCGCATCTCTCGATCACACATACCAAGGACTCGGCGATGGCGCAGGTGATTCTGGAGTCGTGACCGTTTAACCGGTTCAAGCCGCGAACAGCCGCTTGGGCAATCCGTAGCCGGCCAGCAGCACCAGCGCTATGAACACAATCTGCATTGCCAGGCGCACAGGAACTCCCGGCATTCGCATACCTCCCACAACTTTGCCGGCTGCATAGATGTTGGCAGGAAAGATGGCGATCATCATGATTGCGATCCACAATGCGGCGGGGCGTCGAAGGCTGGGCACAAACAGACCCACTGCTCCGGCGATCTCGAAGATGCCCGTGAGCAGCACGAGGTAGTGACGTACGGGGAACAGGGGTGGGATGATGCTGGCCGTGATATCGGTACGAAGGAAATGAAGCAGGACGGCGGATATCAGTAACGGGAGGGCGACGACGAAGCGCAGCACGACCTGTGGAGTTCCGAAACCAGTGTACCCAGCCTGTCCAAGACCAAAGAAGGCTAGGACAGTGCAAACCA
>Ga0335081_10010400_pt1 | contig 15037 bp, 18 predicted proteins | sample Lox_Sample_35_FD_206713 | JGI IMG/M metagenome (GOLD analysis project Ga0335081, IMG submission 206713) | Soil microbial communities from Loxahatchee National Wildlife Refuge, Florida, United States - Lox_Sample_3.5 | ecosystem: Environmental > Terrestrial > Soil > Wetlands | place: USA...
CAGCTCGGCGGGGGTCAGCGGGGCGGCGAGGCCAAGTGCGCGCCGCTGCGGTCCGGTTACCACCATCAGGATGAACTCCTCTGCGGCGAAACGCGGGTCTACCGCACGCAGTTCGCCGCTCTCGATACGCGGTTCGAGCTGCTTGGCGATGCGCTCAATGCCGCTCGCCGCGCCGATCTCGTGCATCATGCGAGCGAGCCCTGGAAACTGCCGCGCCTCGGCGATGACGATGCGGTGCAGCGCCAACGCTTCCGGGGTTAGCGCTATCCTCAGCAGATGCTCGGCCATCAGCCCTAAGCCATCGGCGAGATTCGGCCATTCGACCGTCCCCGCGTCCAACGGTGGCAGCCACCGCTCGATCAGCCGTCGTACGACTGCCTCGAACAGTCGCTCCTTGCCGGGAAAGCGATGATAGAAGGTGCGCTTCGAGATGCCGGCGCGTTTGGCGACCGCCTCGATGCTGATCGCGCCAAAACCGTGGCCGAGAAACAGCGATTCGGCGACGTCGAGAATGCGCACGGCGAGTTGGGCCGATTGCTGCCGCGACGGCCGCCCGCCGCGTCCGCGCGTCTCCCGGGCTATTTCGTCGACGGAACCTGACACTCATCTCCCCGTGGCTGTGTGGCCTAGAATCTTAGCCGATGCTTCAGCAAACGCAACCGGCGCGTTCTTTTATGGGCCGTCCGGTAAACCGCCTCGATCGCCGCAATGCGACATTTAGAGATCGAGAAACGCCGTTTCGCCGTCGCCTTGCAGGACGATGTCGAAGCGATAGGCGCCGTCTTCGCCTCGCCGAGCGATTAGGCTTTGCCTCGCGGATTCGTCCTCGATCGCGGTGAGCAGCGGGTCGGCGGCGTTCGCCGCCTCGTCGGCGAAATAGATGCGGGTGAACAGTTGGCGCAGTAGGCCGCGGGCGAAGAAGGCGACATTGATATGCGGCGCCTGAAGCGCGTTGCCGCGGCCCGGAACCGGTCCGGGCTTTATCGTTGTGATACGGAATCGGCCTTGCGCGTCGGTCGCGACGCGGCCATAGCCGAGGAAATTTGGATCGAGCTTCTTGTCGGCCTGTCCGTCCTCAACATGGCTGTAACGGCCGGCGGCATTGGCCTGCCACAGTTCGAGCATCGCGTCGGGCACCGGCGTGCCGTCGCCGTCGATCACCCGCCCCTCGATGACGATCCGCCGGCCCTCGGGGTTGTTGCGGGTCAAGTCGCTCCATTCCGGGCGGTCGAGACCAAGGGCGAAGAACGGCCCGACTGTCTGGCCCGGCGTCGGGATCAGCTTCGCGGCCATTTAGGCTGCCTCGAACGGGGTCGCTTCGCGGCCGCGCAGTACCATGTCGAACGAATAGCCGAGCGCCCATTCCGGTTCGCTCAGATTTGGGTCGTAGGCGGCAATGAGCCGCTCCCGAGCTTCGACATCGGCCGTGCTGTTGTAGATTGGGTCATATTGCAGCAGGGGATCGCCGGGGAAATACATCTGGGTAATCAGCCGGGTCACGAAGCCGCCGCCGTAGACCCCGAAATGCAGATGCGCGGGCCGCCACGCGTTGGGGCTGTTGCGCCACGGATAGGCGCCAGGCTTGATCGTGACGAAGCGGTAGCGCCCGTCGGCATCGGTGATTGCCTGGCCGGCGCCGGTGAAGTTCGGGTCCAGCGGCGCGTCGTGCTGGTCGACCGGGTGGTGGTAACGGCCAGCGGCATTGCACTGCCACAACTCGACCAGCGTGTTGGGGATCGGGCTTCCGTCCTCGTCGAGGATGCGGCCGGTGACGATGATCCGCTCGCCGAGCGGCTCGCCCTTGTGCTGCTTGGTCAGGTCGGTCGCTGTCGGACCCGCCCAGCCGCTCGTGAAGCTCGGGCCGGTGATCTCCGACAGCGTGTGCTGGAAGGGGACGAGTGGCCGGGTCGGCGAGCGTCTTACGGTGCTGCCATAGTCCGGGTAGAGGTAGGGCGGCTGGGTTCCCTCGCGGTGCCGGGCATAGGCGGGCGGCGTCTTAGCCATGCGTTCCCCTCCTCCTCATGGAGGCGAGAGCCTGATCCGCTTGCCCGCTGCTGGTCAAGACCCGGTGCTCGGTCTCGCGCGGTCCGCGAACCGAGTGAAATTTTTTTCCATTGGGCTATTGTAAACGATACCGTACCGTTTACTTATCATCATGACCGCTTATGGTCAATCAGAATGAGGATAGGAGGGTACGATGTCCCTCACGCAAAATCGGTGGTTCCGTCGGTTTGGGCTCGGTGCCGTCGCGGCGCTGAGCTTGGTTGCCGCTACGATGACGACTGTCCCGGCGCAGGCTCACGAATACGGGTATCGGGCGCCGGCGGTTGTCAATCCGGCCTTCATTTTCCAACGGGTCTTCACCGGGTTAGCCGGCGCGGGCCATTGGGACCACCACGCCTATTGGGGCCATCGCGACTACTGGGGCCACCACTGGCGCTAGCCGCCTGGAAGGCCATGCAAGCCCCCGGCTCTCCGCTGGGGGTTTTGCTTTGTGGCGGTCAAGACAAGATTTGTGGCGATGCGGTCAAGACAAGACATGGTGATTTGCCGTCCTCGCCGAGCTAGGGTACCGCCCGCGTCCTCAAATCACATCGAGGAGACGAAACGATGGCACTGCGCAAATTCATCATCGAACGCGACATCCCCGGCGCTGGCTCACTGGAGCGCGAGGAGCTGCGTGCCGCCGCCGGCAAGTCCAACGGCGTGCTGCGCGAGCTTGGCCCTGACATTCAGTGGGTCGAAAGCTATGTCGCCGCCGACAAGACTTTTTGCGTCTACCTCGCCAAGGACGAGGCGATTATCAAAAAACACGCTGAGATCAGCGGCTTCCCGGCGACCAAGATCACCGAGGTGCGCAAGATGATCGACCCGACCACGGAGCACACGCCGTAGCTTTTGGGAAGCATCGAGCCCCCGGCCCTCCGGCCGGGGCTTTGCGTCGGGACGTCATCACCAGTTGCACGGCGTATTCAGAGCGCAACTGCGGACCAGCACTACGTCGAGAGGCAAAAACCAGATCGGAAACGACATCGCGAGCGGTAGAAGCTGCGTGTCGTCAGACAAGGTCAACGCGACCGGCCGCGGCGCGTCATCTGGGTCGCCGTCGCTCCCGCCCTTGAAGCCGGCGATCGCTTTGAGCGTCATGGCGAGGTGAATGCCGGGTTCGCGCGGGTCGCGGGCCAATACCCGACCCACCGTGTCGAAACGGCGGGTGCCGTCATAGACCGGAACGGTAAAGGCCGCATCGCCGCGCCGGACGGCCGCCTCGATCGCGACAATTGCGCTCAGCGGGTCGATGACGTTGCGGCGGAACTGCTCCGCCAGCAGCTTTTGGTGGCTGTCATCATCGGCCCCGCGTTCGGCGACGATCTCGGCATCGCGCGCGACGAAAATCATGCGCAACTTGCCGTCCTTCTTCTTGCGCAGGTCGTAATTGGCGGAGAAGTGCGCGGGCACGGGCGATTTACCAGCGATGAACTGGCCATCGACGATCGCGGTCGCCCGGAAATGCGTGACGAGTTGCGGCAGCCCCTCGCTGGCGATCTCCATCTCGACGTGGTAGGAGTCGGCCGTCACGTGCGCCACGACCCGGATGTGCGCCGCCGGCAGCCCTCCCCATGTCGCTCGATACAGCAGAACGGCGTCGTCGGCCTGCGCCGCGGCTGCGGCGGTAAAGCTCGCCGCTAGCACCGCGAAGAACCTGAGCAGGTTCGCGCCCGCTGGCGATCCTGTCACCACGCGTCTCGCTCGCTAGATGCTCCCTCTCCCTGGGAAGAGGAGAGGGGCAATCGAACTACTGCAGGCGGGCGATACCCAGCGCGGCGCCGAAGTGGTTGGCGCAATCGAGCGGGTTGCCGTACTTGCGGTGGACCGCGGTGTGGTGGGCGCAGGCAAGCAGCAGCCGGTCGCGATAATGGCCCTGGTTCTTCGTGTAGTCCTCGAGGAGAACCTGGCCAATCTCTTGATTGTGCGGGTCATTGCCCATCCGTGACGACAGCAGCGCAAGGCGCTGAATCAACGGCGCGCGATCCTTCTCCTTGCCGAGATAGGCTTGGGTCCAATCAACGCTCGCCTTGCCGTCGAGCGCCAGCACCGCTTGGTCGATGCGGTCGAGAATCTCGCCACCGCTCAGCTTTGCCGCACCCGCCGGCGCCTTCGGCTTGTTGGGCTCGGCGTCATTGATGCCCTTTTGGTGCCAGGCGGCGCGGTTGAGATACGCGGTCGCAGTGTAGAGCAGCTTTAGCTGCTGCTTGTGCTGGAAGTTGTCGAAGTACCACGCCATCGTGTTGAGGTACTCGAAGCAGTGCTGCGGCAACGAGAAATTGTTGACCCCGCGGGTTTCAAGGATCACCTGCGCCGAAGCAACCTGCAGCGCGTCGAGGATGCGGCGCGGGCTCTTGCCCGCTTCGAGCAGTTTGGACAGCGCCTCGACATAAGCCGGCTCGGCGTCGCGGATCACCGCTTTCTCGAACGTCTTCTGCTCGTCGGCCGAAAGTGGCTCCTTGTTGCTGGCGAGGATAGCCACCTCGGCGTTGGTCACGCCGGCGTAAGGGATGGCCGAGATCGTCGCCTTTTCAAGAAAGATCTGCACCGCGTTGCAGGCCATCTCGTAGGTCGAGTACCAGCGCGGCCCGACTGCGATATCGAGCGCTCCCGCATAGACGACATTATGCGCGTCGTCCCAGCCGAGGAAGTTGCCGAGGTCGACCGTGGCTCGGGCACGAAACGCCTTATGCCCAGTGGTGTAGGAACGGTTGTAGAGTGCGCGGTCCTGCACATCCATCAAGCCGGCATGAACCAGCTGGGCCAAGACCGCCTTGCGTTCGGCCGGGTTTTCCATCAGGCCGAGGAAGACGCGGTAAGCCTCAAGCACGTTGCCGCGTTGGACCAGCGTCATCCAATGGTCGAGCCGCTCCTGCAGCGGGCCGTCGAGTTTTTCGGGCTGCTGATCGGGCCAGGCGACTTCCGGCATCGGCGGCGGGCCCGGCGGCATCGACCAGCCGGGTGCGCGGGCGTAATGGCCGGGCGCCTTCAAGATTTTCTGGTTCCAGATGTCAAGCCCGGTCGGAATGTACCAGACGGTCTGCGCATAAGGCAGCGCGGCGCAATCCTCGGGCACCAGCTTCGACAATTGCAGCGAGGCGCGGGCCGACAAGAGGCAGTGGTCATTGTTGACGAAGTTGACGTAGCCGTCGTCGATCCGCTCGTGATACGGCACGTGGGTATAGGGCGCATGGATGCGCACTCCCTCGCCGATGATTTCGGTCATCGGCCGCCCGGCGCGCACCAGATCGTAATAGACGTCGCTCGCGCCCTTCTGGTCGCGCGCAAGGATTCGATCTTCCAGCTTGTCGTAAAGCGCCCGCGGCTTGCCGGTATTGCTGAGCGTCGATTGCGGCTGCGCGGCCATGCCGATCTTCCTTCCTTGAGTCGTGCCAAAACAATGCGCCGAAATTTATTCAGCGGCAACGCTGCCGGGCGCGGCGTCGGGCGGCAATGCGCCCTACGCATGGCGTACCCCGCGCGCACGCCGCAGAGCTCTTACAACTGTAATGTCACTCCGCGGCGTCCCTGGTGTCGCCAAAGACGTTATAAGTCTGTGCCTGGTAGCGGATCATGTAGTCGGTATAGGTGGTCGTCTCGTATTTGGGCGGGTTGTCGGGGCCGATGCAGGTGGGCACCGCGGCCACCGGCCAGTCGGCAGCCGCGTCGCAGAAGAACGCCAGCGCATAGCGCTCGCCGCTCGAGCGGTTGACGGCGCGGTGCGGGGTGGCGAGGAAGCGATCGTTGGTCCAGCGCCGCAGCAATTGGCCGCCATTGACCAGAAACGCGCCGGGGATCGCAGGCGGCTCGATCCACTCGCCGCGTTGGGTGCGGATCGCCAGGCCGGGCACCTCGTTCGGCGCGAGCAGCGTGAGGAAGCTCGTATCGGTGTGCGGGGCGATGCCGAATTCGTCGGCGGGTGCGCCGGGCGGTTGCTTGGGGTAGTGCGTCGCCCGCAATTTGTATTGCAGCTCGCGAAACGGGGCGTCGAAATATTCGGTCGGCAGGTCGAGCGCGCGAGCGTAAACGCGCACCAGCCGGTGCACCAGCCGCTCCAGCGTGTCGCAATAGGCGACGATGGTCTCGCGCAGGTCTGGCAGATCGGCCGGCCACTGGTTGGCGCTGCGGAAGCGGCGACCGGAGATGACGTCCGGGTGGTCGGGCGGCAGGTCGCGGGCGACGAACAGCGCCTCGTTGAGATTGGCCTTGGTGACGGTGGCGACGGTCGAGGTGCGCAGCGTGTCGCCCTTAAGCGGCAGATAGCCGACATTGTGCTTGTCGATCTTGATCATCAGCTTCTTGTCGAGCGGCTGCGCATGGAAGCGCGCGGCCTGGCGAAAGGTGTCGCGGGTGAGCTCCGGCGGCACGCCGTGGCCGGTGATGAAGTAAAAGCCGATCTCGGTCAGCGCGACGCGGAGTTTTCCCGCGGCCCAGTCGAGTGCGCCGGGTTCGCCGGCGAAATACGGCGCGAGATCGATGACCGGGATGGTGCCGGTGTCTGCCATCGCTAGGGTGTGGGCGCCGACGCGAACAGCTTGAGGTCGGCGACGAGGCCTTCGTCGCGCTCGATGCCGTAATCGTGGCTCCCGGTCAGGTTCTTTTCCTTGACCAGGAGCGTCTTCGGGTCGGCGGTGGCGAAAATGCGCAGGTTGCGGTCGACGCCCGCGAGGTCGGCGAGCTTGTCGGTGAGCTGGGCCGACTTCATGCGCTCGCTGGCGTCGATCAGCTCGATGAGCCCCTCTTCCGTGATCCCAGCCTTTTGCAGCTTCGCCTGATGCGCGGCGAGGGCGGCGGCTTTCTGCTGGGCCGCCACGGCAGTGGCCTTTTGCTGCTCCGCGGTCTTGCGGCGGTAGTCGTCGTACTGCATTTGGGTGCGCTGGAGCAGCGTCGCGACCGGGACGTCGCGGGTGTCGACCCAGAGCTTGGCGCGGGTCCAGGTCTTGACCATCCAGGCGCGCCGCGCAGCGTCGGTGACTTCGCGCATCCGATCGGCGCGGACCTGCTCGGCCCAATGGATGTGCTCGCGGTCGCCGGTCAGCTCGGGCAATTGCAGCGCCGGGCCGGCGCTGACCGGCGGGCGGACGATCGCTTTGGTGTCGACTGCGTAGCGCTGTTTCATCAGTGCGAATTGGCGGCGGTATTCGTCCTCCCACTCGTCGCTTTCCTCGCTCGGCATCACATCGAATTTCTGCTGCAGCGCGCGTGTCGTTGCCTCGATGGCCGCTTCCTTGAGCTGAGTAAGATCCATTACTGCTCCCTCGGTGGTTAGCGAGCTTATGTCAGCGCCTCGATCGCGGCGAGGTCGGGAATTTCGATGAGCCGCTTACCGAGGCGCAGCTTGCCGGCTCCCTGCCAAACCTGAAGCTGCTTGTTGACGCTTTCGCGGGTCGCGCCGACCATGCCGGCCAATTCCTGTTGCGACAGCCTCAGGGTCGCGCCGCGGCCGGGCCGGGCGGAGCCGCTGGCGAGCCGCAATAGAGCTTTCGCCATGCGGTTTTCGAGCCGGCCGAACATCGCCTCGGCGACCTGCCGGTCGGTCAGCCGCAAGCGTTGGCAAAGGAGCTTCAGGAAGAGAATGCAGAGATCGGCGCGGCGCTCGAGGAACGGCACGAAATCGCGGTGATCGAGCACCAGCAGATAGGTATCCGAAATCGCGGTAGCGTCGGCGGTGCGGTCCTGTCCGTCGAGGACGGCGATCTCGCCGAAGACTTCGCCGGGATTGAGGATTGCCAGGACGATGTCGTGAGCGGCGGGCGAGGGCGTACTAATCCGCACGCTGCCGGCAAGGATCGCCATCATGCTGCGGCCCGGCGAGCCCTTGGCGAAGATTTCGCGCCCGGCCGGGTAGTGCTCAACGCGCGCGTGCGATAGCAGCGTGTCGAGGTCGTCCGGCGGCAATTTGCCGAAAAGCGCGTGACCCTCGAAAAGCCGGCGCTTCTCGATCGCTGTCGGGGCCTGCATCCAAAGTCCTATGGGATTGGGCAGGCCTCCGTTTTAGCCCCTTCCGGCTGTCGGCGGAAGCGTTCGACGCTAGCGGACGCCGTCGTCTGGTTGGTGATGGGTCAGCGCGTCGATGATGCGGCTCGGCAGGCTGAGGATTGTGGTCCCGAGATGAAAGCGCTGGCATTCGCTTGGCCGCGGCGTGCAGTCGGACATCGCGCTTTCCCTGAACTGCCGCTCGTCGGCGATCTCGATCCAGCCTGTCATCGTGTTGTGCGTCATGGCGGAAGTCCTCGAACCAATTCCCCCGCGACAGCAGATGGGCCGGATCGCGCTCGGCCAACGTGATCCACCTCACACGCGGTGAATTTTCTATGAACCTTTGCGATGGCGGGACATGCCCGGCCGCGGCGAAGCGCTGTTCACTGCCGCTGGCCCCATGTCGTCACCACGTCGAGGAGCCGGGAGGAGCGGATTGTGTCCAGCTCGGCGTGCGACAGGGCGGTGCCAGCGTCCGAGGCATCGCTGCTGATGATCCCCGTCATCAGCACATTGGCGCGCGACACATCGGGGAGCCCGAAAGCGTGGCCGATCTCGTGCTCCAGAACGCCCCGGCGGCCGCGGGTATTGCGCACCATATCCAGGTTTGCCGTCTGGTTGACAAAGATGATCGGGTCGATTTCGTCGCCGACGCGCAGCGTGATTCCGCCCTCCCCGGTCGGCGGGTCGAAATCCGGCACGTAGAAGATGTGGAGCCCGCCGATGTCGGTCCAATCCCGGATCGCCGCCCACACCTCCTGTGTGAAGCGCCCGTTTTGGTCGCTCACAGGTTGCGGGATTTCACGCGAATTGGCGGCACCGATCGGCAGATTGTGAGTGAATTGGGTCGGGCCGCCGGTGAGCGCCAGCTTACCGTCGCTGCCGAGGATCGCCCGCGTTTGGTCTCTGGTGAGGATGAATTTCGAGATCCGGAAATCCATCGAAAGCGCGGCGAAGACCCGTGTTGCCCGTTGGAAATCCTGCGCCACGGTATCCTGGACACCGTCGACAATCGTGACCCAAGAATCGACAAAGACCATGGCTGTCTCTCCTAGCGCCAGCACCGCCCATCCGTTGCGGGAGCGAGCGATGGCACAAGAAATTCGCATTGGCCGGTTGCATATCAAGCCCTCGTCGACCATTCCTTTCAGTCGATGGAGCTCAACGCCGACTTCTCACAGCGCGCGTCGGTTCACGCGGCGCGGATCGCCTGGGTCCCGTCGCCGAGCGCCGGCGTCGACCGCCGCATGCTCGACCGGATCGGCGACGAGGTGGCGCGCGCGACCTCGATCGTCCGCTATGCGCCGGAAAGCCGGTTTTCGCCGCACACCCATGACGGCGGCGAGGAGTTCCTCGTCCTCGACGGTGTGTTCGAGGACGAGCACGGCGCCTACCCAGCGGGGTCCTATATCCGCAACCCGCCAACGACCCGGCATACGCCGGGCTCAAAGCCCGGCTGCGTGCTCTTTGTCAAGCTGTGGCAATTCGACTCCGCTGACCGCACCCCAGTGAGGATCGACGGCGGGAGCCTGGCGTATCAGCCCGCAACCGGCCGCCCCGGGGTCGAGACGGCGCCACTGTTTCGAGACGACGATGAGGAAGTGCGGCTGGAGCGTTGGGCGGCGGGTGCCGAAATCGTGCTGCCGCTTCCGGGTGGCGGCGAGTTCCTGGTGCTCGAAGGCGGTTTCCACGACGGGGACGAGCATTTCGAGCCGCAATCCTGGCTGCGGCTACCCTGCGGAGGCGAGTTACGCGTGCGCTCCGGCCCGCGCGGCTGCGCCTTGTGGATCAAGACCGGGCACCTCCGCGGTATCAAGGGGCTGCGCCCGTCATAAGGGCCGCCGGTCAGCAGGGCGTGGCGCAGACGCTGCCCTCGGGCAGGATCATGCTCTAAGATGCGGGACGATCCAGCCTTGTTGGCCAGGGGAGGGAGATGAGGGCGGGAAGAAACTTAAGCGGCGTTGTCCGCCTCACGGTGATGCTCGGCTCAATGGGCATAGCTTCCATCTTGGGGCCGGCGGGCGCGGCGGCGCAAACCGCGCAATACGACGGCGTCTACAAGGGAACGCAGACGCTGACCGATGATCCCAACGACCACAATTATTCGAAATGCCTCAAGGGCCCGTTCAAGCGCCAATTGGTGGTCAAGGACGGGGCCGCTACCTACACCTACAACCCGACCTATCAGGGACAGGTCGTCGGCATCGTTGCCGAGAATGGCGAGGTTACCGGTAGCGAGCCGACATCGGCCGGCGGGGTCGCGCTCGTTGGCAAGATCGAGGGCGACCGGTTCACCGGCAAGGTGTGGAGCATCATCTGCACCTACGCGGTCGATTTGAAGCGGGTGCCGTGACAGAAAGCTAGCGCCACAGCTCCCGGCTGGCGATGCGGGCGCCCTCGGAGAGCGCGGCGAGCTTGACCCAGACAATGGACGGATGGACCTCGCTGGTCGCGGCGAAGCTGGCGAAACCGCAATCGGCGCCAGCGATGACATTCTCGCGGCCGACAACCTTGGCAAAGCGGCTGATCCGCTCGGCGATCAGCTCAGGGTGTTCTACGATATTGGAAGAATGGGTAATGACGCCGGGGATCAGCGACTTGCCCTCGGGCAGCTTGACGCTCTCCCACACCTTCCATTCGTGCTCGTGGCGCGGATTGGCGGCCTCGAAGGAATAGGCCCCGGCTTTTATCGACAGCATCGTGTCGACGATGTTCTTGAGCTCCAGATCGTGGACGCGCGGCCCGATATTGATGCTGTAGCAGGTGTGATAGCGGATGCGGTCTTGCGGCAGCCCTTCTAGCGCATAGTTGAGCGCCGCGACCCGCGTCGCCGCCCATCTGCGCCAGCCGTCGAGGCTCACTTCGGGGTGCATCACGTAATAGGAGCTGAGCAGCGGGTCGTCGATCTGGAGGACGAGGCTCGCATCGATCACCGCCTTGTATTCCTCCTTGAGCGCGTCTGCGACCGCGTAGAGATATTCCTCCTCATCCTTGTAAAACAGGTTGCGGTTCCAGTTGACCAGGTTGGCAGGTGACACGGCCGGCATGAAGGCCTCGACGACATTGAGCCCCGCCATCGCCGCCTTAAGGTTGGCGATGTCGACGGCGAGCGCCGCGTGGCCCTTGTATGCGACGGGTCCGGTGCACATCCACCGGGTACGGCCGGCGCTGCCGGCGGCGCCGGGCTGCGACTGCGCCCAGGCGTAGAATTCGGGGAACGCCTTGTACTCGCGCGACTCGTTCCAATAAGAAGCGATCTCGCCGGGGCTCGGCTCGATGCCGGTGAGGCGCTCGTTGACATAGGGGATGAAGCCGACCCGGCCCATCTCGCCATCGGCGACGATGTCGATTCCGGCATCGGCCTGGCGCTTTACGATCTCGGCGACGGCGGATTTGACCCGCGCGGCGAAGGCGGCTGCATCGATCGTGCCGCCGTCCTGCTTTGTCTTGATCATGTCATAGAGGTCGGCGGGGCGCGGCAGGCTGCCGACATGGGTCGTCAGGATGCGGTCGGTGCTCCGTTGCATGGCGTTCCCCTGGGCCGTTATCGTCGCCGCGACAGTGGAGGCCGATCATGCGCTTGTTGATCGCGATGATGAAGCACGAGACCAACACCTTTTCGCCGGTGCCGACGCCGCTGGTGCGGTTCGGGCCCAGTAATGCGGATAAGGGCCCGGGGCCGCTATACGGTGAGGCGGCGATCCAAGCGTATCGGGGGACGGGATCGGGGTTGGGCGCCTATCTCGACATCGCGGCGCGCGAGAAAGCCGAGATCGTGCTGCCAATAGCCGCCGGTGCGCCTCCGTCGCGCCCGGTCGACGATGCCGCTTTCGAGCACATCGCCGGCCATATCTGCGAGGCGGTGGCGAAAGGAGGGTTCGACGGCATGCTCCTCGACCTGCATGGTGCGATGGTCACCGAGAGCCACGAGGACGGCGAGGGCGAGCTGCTGCGCCGCATCCGCGCGCTCGATCCGAAGACGCCGATCGCGGTTTCGTACGACATGCACGCCAATCTCTACCCGGAGATGATCGAGAACGCGACGGTCATTTCCGGCTATCGCACCTATCCGCATATCGACACATATGAGACCGCGAAGCGTGCCGGCGATATTCTGATGAAGGCGGTCCGCGGCGAGGTGAGGCCGGTCATCGCCTGGGGCAATGTGCCGATGCTGCCGCATGTCATGCGACAGGGTTCGGACGATCATCCGAACAAGGAGCTGCAGGCGCGCTGCGCGGCGATGACCGGTGAAGACGGCGCGCTGATCGCCAGTCTTTTCACCGGGTTCCCGCACGCCGATATCGCCAATGCCGGGTTGTCGGCGGTCGTCGTCACCGACGGCGACCGCGATCTGGCCGAGCGGCTGCGCGACGAACTCTTGGACCGCGCCTGGGTCGAGCGCGAGGCCTTCGTCTACAAGATCGAGCCGCTCAATGAGGCGCTGGGGCGGGCTAAGGCGATGCTGGCGCCGGGTCCGGGCGAGGGGCCGATGGTGCTGCTCGACCACTACGACAATTGCGCCTCGGGCGGGACGATGGACACCACTGTGGTGCTTGGTGAGATTCTGAAGGCCGGGCTCGACAATGTCGCCGTCTTCGCGATTTTCGACCCGGAGGCGGTGCAGCAGGCGATCGCCGCCGGGATCGGTGCGCCGGTAACGCTCTCGGTCGGCGGCAAGATGGCGATGCCGCAAATCCCCGGCGAGAGCCCGTCGCTCATGCTGAACGGCACGGTTAAGACCATCTCGAACGGTCGATTCCGCAACAAGGGGCCAATGGGGCGCGGCGTTCTCACCGATATGGGCCCGTCGGTGGTGATCGACACCGGCAAGGTCGAGGTCGCGCTGATCTCGCGCCACGTCGAGCCCAGCGATCTCAACTGCTTTTACAGCCTCGGCATCGATCCGCTGCAAAAACGCTATGTGATGCTGAAGAGCCGGGTGCATTGGCGCGCCGGCCTCGGCTCGCTCGCCAAGGCAGTCGTCGACTGCGCCGGGATCGGCGTGTGCACCTCGGACTACAGTCAGCTCACCTTCAAGAACGTGCGGCGGCCCATCTACCCGCTCGACCTGCCCAACCGGTAAGCCCCAGGGGGATCACTGTCCGACGTTGCCGGAAACCCCCAGCGAGCACGAGGTCGTGCCTTTGCCGGAGAAATTGAAGCCGTCGGCCACTGACAGTTCGCTGTAGGCGCCGGCGCATTGGGCGAACAGCGACAAGTTCGGCGGCTTGCCAGGCTGGCTTTTGATGAGGTCGTAGCTCACCTGAAGAGCCGCGCCCGCGGCCAAACCGTATTTCGGAGTCGGATCGGACCCGGAAAGCGTGGTGCCTAGCTTGATGGTCGTCGAGAGATGGACGCCGATTTTAGCGAGGCGCGCCAGCAGGTCGTAGCGCCCGAGGTAGAAGTGCTGCGCCGCGAGCGACACCGACCAGTACACCGTCACTCCTGGGTTCGCGCCCTGGGCAATGTCGTGATTGGTCAGGGGCGCGGTGACATTTAAGTCGGGCCCCATCGTTATCGACCCCCAATCGAGCCAATGCGGATTGAGAACGACACCGATCCAATCGAAGGCGATGGCATTGTACGCCTTCTTGTTGTCCCAGTTGCCGAAGGTATGATTGAGGGCACCTTTCCACTGGAGGTAACCGGTCCGCGGCTTGTTCTTGTCGGGCAGCAAAGATTTGGGGACGGGGACCATGCCGACATCGGGGGCGTTGTGCAGATCCACAGCGGCAGGCGGCGCCTGGGTCGGTGCGATCGTCACCGGCGCTGACTGAGGGGTGACGACAACGCCCGATGTCGGAGCGGCCGGCTTGTTCCGCTCGTCGGGCGGGCGCATGTGCAGACCCCATGCCGGTAGGCCCGGGCGGGGCTGAGGCTGACCTTGCTGGAGCACGCAGCCGATCCGGAACGCGCCGCACGGGTACAGCGCGGCAAGTGTGTTCGGCCCGACAATTCCATCGGCGCCGCCCTTTACGTGCTTGTACGCCTGAAAGGCCTCGACGGCCGCTCTTGTCTGCCCCCCGAACTGCTCATCGGTCACCAGCGGCTGCGGCCCGCCCGCGGGCATCACCTTGTCCCATTCGAGCTGCTTGCGGAATTGCTCGCGGTATTCCGGCACCTGCGCAAAATAGAGGTTCAGCGCTTCCTGGATCGCTTTTACGTCCTTGCCTCTGCTGCCAAATTGAAGAGTGGGCATGTCAGCCTCCCGGGTTGCGTCGTCGCCGCCGTCCGGAGACGAAGGCGGGATTAAGATGCTCCGCCGATCGGGCCTAGGCTGCGCTCGGGGAAGGTTCTCCGGGCTCCAGCCGTATGCTGGGGCGGTAAGTGGGGATCGGGAAGAAACTGCGCAATCCGGCGCGCGACCCGCCTCGAAGAATAATTCGGTCCTGGCGCCGGCAAGTGGCTATTGCCATCCACCGCCGTCGTAGGTGTGGCTGTGCGAGGTAGCGCAAGGGCTCGTCGGATCGGGGTCGGGATCCGGGCACTTTCCTGTCGTGTCGCCGCACCCGGCGAGCATCAAGACAAGGATGAGGAGCGAAAGGAACCGCATGTTCGCCTCACGTCAGTAAGAAGCGCTTGCGTGACCGGTGCCGGAAATCAGATGCGGCGGCTGCTAGGGGCGTCCGCCGTCGTAGGTGTGGCTGTGCGAGGTCGCGCAAGGGCTCGTCGGATCGGGATCAGGGTCGGGGCATTTGGTCTGCGGCGGCCCGGCGGTGCAACCGACGACCATCAGCAACAAGACGAGGAGAGCGATCAGCCGCATGGTTCGTCTCCGCTAGGGAAGACCGACTGTCCACGGCAACGATACAGGCTGGGGCGCGGCCGCGTCCTTCACAAATCCGCGAGCGCCGATCCGGGGCAAACCGCCCCGGATCGGCTGGACCGTCTAAGTTCGGGTGGCAAACCGGATGACGCCTCTCCCCCCGTCCGCCTCGCCGTCGAAGATCGTGAAGTAGCCGTTCATCAGCGGCAGGCCGAGGATGGACAGGTTTGGGTCGCCCTGGGT
>Ga0335081_10010402_pt1 | contig 15036 bp, 15 predicted proteins | sample Lox_Sample_35_FD_206713 | JGI IMG/M metagenome (GOLD analysis project Ga0335081, IMG submission 206713) | Soil microbial communities from Loxahatchee National Wildlife Refuge, Florida, United States - Lox_Sample_3.5 | ecosystem: Environmental > Terrestrial > Soil > Wetlands | place: USA...
GCACGCGCCCGAATTAAAGTCGCGCCCGTTTAGTGGCGCCGGCTTCCCGCACCGCAAACTTTCCAGCCGACGAAGATCTTCCTCGACGGATCAGCGACTTATCCGCAAAGCGATGTTCTGTGATTTTGGTCACTTCGCGCTCGCGGCAGGTCGTCTAACTTAACCTTAACGAAGGCATCGGTCAGCGCGCATCCCGCGCATCCCCCCGACCCCCCCCCGCCGGGATGTCGGTGACCTCCAAGGGGTGAAATTAGGTCCCCAACACCCCCCAATGACCCAGGCAGGGTCAACTTCGCCCGTCCGGACCCCGTGTCCGGGCGGGCTTTTTGTTGCAGCCCTTCCTCGCATGCAGTTTGACTTCCGTTGCGGTGGCTAACCCTGCCGCTTTCTGGTCATCCTCCGGTCGCAGCATCCGACGACCTGCTCCGCGCGCGGCGTCTGTGCTAAGCAAAGCGCGCTCAAGCAGAGGAAGGCGCATGGGCTCTCTACCAAAGAACGTGCGTTCGGGTTCAAGCCTGTTATCTGGACTGCCCGAGCATCTGTCGACGGACTTGTTTGGCAGCGCCAAGCCGGTGCAGGTCGCCGCCGACGCGGTGCTGTTCCTCGCCGGCGATCCCGGCGACGGCTGCTATCGCATCGATGAGGGGCTGCTCAAGGTGATGATGGTTTCGCGCTCCGGGAGCGAGCGCATCCTCGCCTTTCTCGGCCCGGGCGCGATCGTCGGCGAACTGTCGATCATCGATGGGCGGCCGCGTTCGGCGTCGGTGATGGCAGTGCGCGGCGCCAAGCTGAGTTTCCTGAGCCGCGCCGCATTCGAGGAATTCGCCAAGAAGCATCCGGAGGTCTACAAATCGCTGGTGACGCTGCTGGCCGGACGGCTGCGCGAAACCGACACGGTGGTCGCGGCCGAGAGCTTCCTGCCGCTGCGCGGCCGTGTCGCCCGGATCTTGCTCGAGCTGGCCGAAGATTTCGGCCAGGACGTCGGCTCCGGCCGCATCGTCATCCATCAGAAGATCGGCCAGAGCGATCTTGCCGCGATGGCCGGCATTGCCCGCGAGAATGTCAGCCGCATCCTCAACGACTGGAAGCGCCGCAAGCTGGTGAGCCGATTGTCCGGCTATTACTGCCTCGAGAACAAGGCGAAACTCGAGCACGAAGTCGAGCTATAAGGCGTCGGCTTGCGGGTAATCGCGCTGACATGAAAAAGCCAACGCTTGCCGACTTCCGCCGCATCGTCGTGAAGGTCGGCTCCTCCCTCTTGGTCGACGCGCAGGCCGGCCGGCTCCGGGAAGCTTGGCTCGCCTCGCTGACCGATGACCTCGCCGCGCTGCATCGCGATGGCCGCGATATCCTCGTGGTCTCTTCCGGCGCCATCGCGCTCGGCCGCGCGGTGCTCAAGCTCGCCGGCGGTCCGCTGCGGCTCGAGGACAGCCAGGCCGCAGCGGCCGTGGGCCAGATCGCGCTGGCGCGCACCTGGGCGCAGGCGCTGTCGCGCCATGACATCACCGCCGGCCAAATTCTGGTGACGCTCGGCGATACCGAGGAGCGGCGGCGCTATCTCAACGCGCGCTCGACCATCGCCTCGCTGCTGCAATGGCGCGCGGTGCCGGTGATCAACGAGAACGACACCGTCGCCACCACCGAGATCCGTTACGGCGACAATGATCGTCTGGCGGCGCGCGTCGCCACCATGGTCAGCGCCGATCTCCTGGTGCTGCTATCGGATGTCGACGGTCTTTATGACGCGCCGCCGGATGCGGTGGTTTCGGCGCGGCACGTGCCCTACGTCGCCCGCGTGACACCGGAGATCGAGGCGATGGCAGGCGCAGCCGGCTCGGAGCTCTCGCGCGGCGGCATGCAGACCAAGCTCGAAGCCGGGCGCATCGCCACCAGCGCCGGCACGCACATGGTCATCGCTTCCGGCCGCGTCGAGCACCCGCTGCAGGCGATCGCCAGGGGCGCGCGTTGCACCTGGTTTCTCACCGCCGCCAATCCGATAACGGCGCGCAAGAAATGGATCGGCGGGGCGCTTGAACCCAAGGGCACGCTCACCATCGACGCTGGTGCCGTCGCGGCGCTGCGGCGAGGCAAGAGCCTGCTGCCGGCCGGCATCGTGCGCGTCGACGGCGCCTTCGCGCGCGGCGATGCGGTCGTCATTCGCGGGCCTGACGGCACCGAAATCGGCCGCGGCCTTTGCGCCTATGACGCCGAGGATGCGCAGAAGATCATCGGCCGCTCCTCGGCCGATATCGCAGCGATTCTCGGTTTCAGCGGCCGTACCGAAATCGTCCACCGCGACGATCTGGTCGTCGGTCCGGAGTGAACGCGCGACCCAAAAGAAGAACCCCGGCCGCTTCGCGACCGGGGTTCGACGCCGGGTGATTGAGGGTGAGGGGCTGGGGGGCTTCGCCCGGCGCTACACCATCAACTTTGTGGCGCTCATCTGGTTCCGGCGCCGGCAGCAAATTTTTTGCGTGCCCCTGCCGGCCGGCTTTTGGCCCGGGATTGCTTGAGGTTACGGTCGCGCCGGCGGGCCGTGGCAGCGGCCGGGACGGGGGATACGATGCTGCCTGGAACGTTGATGCGGCGGCCTCCCGGCAGCACCACATAGCGCGAAATCACCCGCAAATGCCCTTGCTCGCCGCCATATCCCTCCACCACATAGGTGGCGCCGACGGGGAACCGGCGCGGGACACGTCTGAGAAGACGGCTGCTTGACAAATTCATGACACGCTCTCCTTGCGAAATCGGACGCGAAACCCGCCAAGCCCTCATCCTGTTCCCCGGATTTGTCACCGAGATTGCAATAGCCGTGGATAGCTGTGGACAAAGTGTAAGCCGCGACGCCTCGCCGGCCCCGGCGGAACATGGTAGGAAGCGCCGAACGCAAGATGGATCAATGCCATGAACGCTCCGCTCAAGGCCGTTGCGAGCGCCGGCAAGCTTGAGACGGCGATGCGCGATATTGGCCGCGAAGCGCGCCAGGCGGCCCATGTCCTGGCGCTCGCTCCGGCCGCGCAGAAGAATCGAGCCCTCGGCGCCATGGCCGCGGCCATCCGCGGCGCGCAATCGGCGATCCTTGCCGCCAACGCCGAGGATTTGGCCGAGGCGAAGTCAGCTGGCGCGAGCGATGCCTTCCTCGACCGGCTGGCGCTCAGCGCGCAGCGGATCGAGGCCGCGGCGGCCGGTCTCGACGCGATCCGCAAGCTCAAGGATCCGGTCGGCACGGTGCTCGCGTCGTGGCGGCGTCCGAACGGCATGCGCATCGAGCGCGTGCGCGTTCCGCTTGGCGTCGTCGGCGTGATCTATGAGAGCCGGCCCAATGTCACGGTTGACGCCGGCGCGCTCTGCCTCAAGGCCGGCAACGCCGCCATTCTCCGCGGCGGTTCGGAGAGCTTCCGCTCGGCCGGCGCCATTCACACGGCGATGCTCGAAGGCCTGCGCGAGGCCGGGCTTCCCGAGGCGGCGATCACGCTGGTGCCGACCCGCGAGCGTGCGGCCGTCGGCATGATGCTCGCCGGGCTCGACGGCGCGCTCGACGTGATCGTGCCGCGCGGCGGCAAGGACCTTGTCGCCCGCGTGCAGAGCGAGGCGCGCGTGCCGGTCTTCGCGCATCTCGAAGGCATCTGCCACGTCTACGTCGACGCCAAGGCGAAGCTCGCCATGGCCAAATCGATCGTGCTCAACGCCAAGATGCGCCGCACCGGTGTGTGCGGCGCCGCCGAGACACTGCTGGTCGATCGCGCCGGCGCGGCGAAGCTGCTCAAGCCGCTCGTCGCCATGCTGCTCGATGCCGGCTGCGAAGTTCGCGGCGACGCCGCGGTGCAGGCGGTCGACTGCCGCGTCAAGCCGGCAAGCGAAGCCGATTGGTCGACCGAATATCTCGACGCCGTCATCGCCGCTGGCGTGGTCGATGGCGTCGACGCGGCGATCGCCCATATCGAGCGTTATGGCTCGCATCACACCGACGCGATCGTCACCGAGGACAAGGTCGCGGCGGCCAAATTCCTGCGCGAGGTCGATTCGGCGATCGTGCTGCATAATGCTTCGACGCAATTCGCCGACGGCGGAGAATTCGGCTTCGGCGCCGAGATCGGCATCGCCACCGGCCGGCTGCACGCGCGCGGCCCGGTCGGCGTCGAGCAGCTCACCAGTTTCAAGTATTGCATCCACGGCAACGGACAGACGCGGCCATAGCTTTCGCGTCGCGGCAGCTTCGTCGCGACTAAAGACCGGCGGCCGGCGCGTGGGAGGGAGTGCGTTTCCAACGGCCATGAACCGGGAGTTCCCGCCCCGCGCGGCCGCTCCCGCCCCTGCGTTCCCCGGCGGCGGGGCACGCCCGGGCGGGAATAGGGACCGCATCGTGCTGCCGCCGCACGCGCCCGGCATGCGCATCGGCTTGTTTGGCGGCACCTTCGATCCGGCGCACGCCGCGCATCGCGCGGCCTCGCTCTTGGCGATGCGGCGGCTGGCGCTCGACCGGGTGTGGTGGCTGGTCACGCCCGGCAACCCGCTCAAGGATACCAACGGCCTCGCGCCGCTTACGGCGCGGCTCGGCGCCGCGCAAAAGCTCGCACACCATCCGCGGATCGATGTCAGCGACATCGAGGCGCAGATTGGCACCCGCTACACCTACGAAACCATCGCCTATCTGGTCCGGCGTTGCCCGGACGTGCACTTCGTCTGGATCATGGGTGCCGACAATCTGCGCAGCTTCCACCGCTGGCAGCGCTGGCAGGGCATCGCGGCGTTGGTGCCGATCGCGGTGGTCGACCGACTGGGACCGAGCCTTTACTCGGTCGCGGGTGCCGCCGGGCAGGCGATGTCGCGCGCCCGCATTCCGGAGCGGGCGGCGATGACGCTGCCGGAACGAAGGCCGCCAGCCTGGGTTTACCTGCACGGGCTCAAATCGCCGCTGTCTTCCACCGCCTTGCGCGCCGCGCGGGCGCGTCGAAGCGGTTGAAACTATTAACTCCGCATGCCTATGTTAAGCATGCCCGGATTCGATGGCCGGGCGGGAAATGGAGCGAAAGGATAAGGACCCCTGTCCACACCAGTGATCTTTCGGGCCGAACGTCGGGCGCCCGAACCGGTCTCCAGAATGCGTCTTGACGCCGAGGAGATCGTCCGTCTGGTCCTCGCCCGCCTCGACGATATGAAGGCGGAGGACACCCTCACCATCGACTTGCGAAACAAATCCTCGATCGGCGACTACATGGTCGTTTCGTCCGGCCGGTCGCAGCGCCATGTCGGCTCGGTCGCCGACCGGATCGTCGAGGATTTGCACAAAGCCGGCATTGCGGCCCGCGTCGAGGGCGTTCCGCATTGCGATTGGGTGCTGATCGACGCGGGCGAGGTGATCGTCCACGTGTTCCGTCCCGAAGTGCGCACCTTCTACAACCTCGAGAAGATGTGGCTCAGTAGCCGGCCGGCGCAGCGCGCGAGCTAGACCCGCGCGCCGGCAGTAAGGGTATTGGGGACGGCCCGCCGCGTGGGCCGGGACTGCGCGCGCATCTTTGCCGCATGCGTCTTTGCCTCAGACTGCTGCCGATGCATGCTGGGTCATGCGCGTTCTCATCGCTGCCGTCGGGCGGCTAAAGCAAGGCGCCGAGCGCGACCTCGCCGCATCGTACCGCAAGCGGGCGGAGGCGACCGGACGGCCGCTGGGGTGGCGCGACCTCGAAGTCATCGAAATTCGCGAGAGCCGCGCCCAGAACGCCGAGCGACGGCGGGTCGAGGAATCGATCGCGATCGCCAACGTCATCCCCGAGCGGGCGGTGACCGTGATCCTCGACGAGCAGGGCGACAGTCTCACCAGCCCGGCGCTCGCCACGCTGCTGCGCAACTGGCGCGCGGACGACCGCCCGGCGGTCTGCTTCGTCATCGGCGGTGCCGACGGCCTTGCGCCGAGCCTCTACCAACGCGCCAATCTCAAGCTCGCCTTCGGCGCGGCGACCTGGCCGCATCAACTGGCGCGCGTCATGCTCCTTGAGCAACTCTACCGCGCCGGGACGATTCTTGCCGGCCATCCCTATCATCGGCCATGAGGCGCCCTTAATTCTTCTTAATCTCGCTTCACTGTCTTGTGACGGATTAAGCCCAAGCCGCGTCTTATTGCAGCCGCATGCCTACGGCTTGGTCTTGCCTTCCCGAGGCTTGGGTCTACCTTGCAGACGATGATTCTCCGCCGGTCGAGCCGCACCGATCCGCGCCTTGTGCTCGGCCCGGCGTTGGCGTTCGCGTTGCCGCTCGGTGCCGACCTCGCCGCCTACGCCCAAACCCCTTCGCCGGAACCGGCGGCCGGGGCGGCGCAGACGCCTGCAGCGCCAGCGCCGCTGCCTGCGCCGGGCGTCCCCGGCATGCCGCTCAATGTCGATGCGGACGCGCTCAAGCGGCACGATCAGGAACTCGATGCCGCGCGCGCGCAGCAGCGGGTGTCGACGGAGAACCAGGAAAGAATCAAGCGCGAGATCGAGGCGATCGCCAACGACCGGCGGGCGCTGAACCAGCAGCTTATCGACAGCGCGGCGCGGGTGCGCGACGTCGAGACCAATATCGAGGCGACGCAAACGCGCCTCAAGCCGCTCGACGAGCGTGAGCAGCTGTTCCGCAAATCGCTTGATGAGCGCCGCGTGGTGATCGGCGAGATTCTCGCCGCCCTGCAGCGGGTCGGACACGAGCCGCCGCCGGCGTTGGTGGTGCAGCCGGAAGATGCGCTGCGCGCGTTACGCACCGCCATCATGCTCGGCGCGGTCCTTCCGGGAATGCGCGGACAGGCCGAGGCGCTCGCCGGCGATCTCGCCGAGCTGCTGCGCGTGCGCAAGGACATCGACGCCGAGCGCCAGCGGCTTGCCCGCGACCTCGACCTGCTCGGGCGCGAGCAATTGCGCTTGAACCTGCTGATCGACGAACGGCAAAAGCGGGAAGCCGCCGCCGAACAGGCGCTCGACGGCGAGCGCCAGCGCGCCGCCGATCTCGCCCATCAGGTCGACAGCCTCAAGGATCTGATCGCCAAGCTCGAGGCCGGTCTCGACAGCGCCAATCGCGCCGCTCACGCCGCCGCCCGCTCGACCGAGGAGGCCCGGCCCAATATCGCCGCGCTCAACGATCCCGGCCGGCTCGCGCCGGCGGTTGCGTTTGCGGCCATGCGCGGGCGGCTGCATCTGCCGGTGAACGGCGTGAGAATCCGTGAGTTCGGCGGCGCGGACGGCGTCGGTGGAACCCAGAAGGGACTTTCCATCGCGAGCCGCGCCGGCGCGCAGATCACCTCTCCGTGCGACGGCTGGGTGGTCTACAGCGGACCGTTTCGCAGCTACGGCCAACTCTTGATCCTCAATGCCGGCGGCGGCTATCATGTGTTACTAGCGGGGATGGAGCGGATCTCCGTCGATCTCGGCCAGTTCGTGCTCACGGGCGAACCCGTGGCGGTAATGGGCAGCGGATCGCAGGTGTCCGCAGCGGTGGCGACCAGGTCCAAGCAACCTGTGCTTTACGTGGAGTTCCGCAAGGACGGGACTCCCATCGATCCCAGCCCGTGGTGGGCAACAAACGAAGGCGAAAAGGTTCGCGGATGATGCGCAAAACTTCCCTCATTTTCCTTGGTGCAGTCGCTGGAGCCGGGCTCACGCTGCTGGCGACACAGCCCCACGCGGTATGGCTCGGATCGAGCGCGAAAGCCGCGGCGTCGGACACCTACCGGCAGCTCAATCTGTTCGGCGACGTGTTCGAGCGCGTGCGCGCCGATTACGTCGAGAAGCCGGACGACAGCAAGCTCGTCGAATCGGCGATTAACGGCATGCTGGCCGGGCTCGATCCGCATTCGAGCTACATGGACCCGAAGAGCTTCCGCGACATGCAGGTGCAGACCCGCGGCGAATTCGGCGGCCTCGGCATCGAAGTCACCATGGAAGACGGGCTGGTCAAGGTGGTGGCGCCGATCGACGAAACCCCGGCCGCCAAGGCCGGCGTGATGGCCAACGACATCATCACCCATCTCGACGACGAGGCGGTGCAGGGCCTCACCCTCAATCAGGCCGTGGAGAAGATGCGCGGCCCGGTGAACACCAAGATCAAGCTGCGGATCATGCGCAAGGGCGCCGACAAGCCGATTGAGGTCACGATCGTGCGCGACGTGATCCGGGTGAAATCGGTGCGCTCGCACAACGAAGGCGAGGATGTCGGCTACATCCGCGTCACCCAGTTCAACGAGCAGACTACCGAGGGCCTCAAGAAGGCGATCAGCGACCTGACCACCCAGCTCGGCGCCGAAAAGGTCAAGGGCTTCGTCCTCGATCTGCGCAACAATCCGGGCGGCCTGCTCGACCAGGCGATCTCGGTGTCCGACGCCTTCCTCGACAAGGGCGAGATCGTCTCGACGCGCGGGCGCAATGCCGAGGAGACGCAGCGCTTCAACGCGCGGCCGGGCGACCTCACCAAGGGCAAGCCGCTCATCGTGCTGATCAATGGCGGCTCGGCTTCGGCTTCGGAAATCGTCGCCGGCGCGCTGCAGGACCACAAGCGCGCGACGTTGATCGGCACGCGCTCATTCGGCAAGGGCTCGGTGCAGACCATCATCCCGCTCGGCGCCGGCAATGGGGCGCTGCGGCTGACCACGGCGCGCTACTACACGCCGTCCGGCCGTTCGATCCAGGCCAAAGGCATCACCCCGGACATCGAGGTGTTGCAGGAGGTCCCGGACGACCTGAAGGCGCGCACCGACTCCAAGGGCGAGGCCTCGCTGCGCGGCCACCTCAAGGCGGAAGGCTCCGAAGAGTCGGGGTCGCAGTCTTACGTGCCCCCGGACGAGAAGGATGACCGGGCATTGACCCGCGCGCTCGATCTCCTGCGCGGTGCCACGACCGATGCCGCCTTCCCGCCGAATCCGAAGACGGCCATGCCGAACTGAGCGGCCGGCGCCGATCAAAGCCAAGGGGCGGCATGAGCCGCCCCTTGTGTTTTTCGGCGGCCGCGAAGCGGCCCAAACGCCGCAACCCATGCGGCAAGGGGCTGGCCTTGAGCCGGTTTTGGGCGTCGGCCACGGCTCCCATGGTAAGCTGCAGGGCATGATTCGCGCCGGCCTCGCCCGCCAAGCACCTATTCGCCGGGACTGGCCCAAGGAACTGGCTTGGCCGACCAGCCAAGGAATTGGCTTATGACGGCCGATGACCTGAGTGCGCCGCTCGGCCAGCATCGAGCAGCAAGGCGCCGGCGCGGATTGCCGATCGCGCTGTCCTACGCTGCGATCGCGCTCCTGGCGCTGTTCCCCGCGGTTTTCGTGCTGTGGGCGTTGGTCGGAGAAGATCCGTTCGGCGGCGAACCGAAGGTCGCAGTAGCGATCGATCTTCGCGCCGCGCCCGGCGGAAACAAATCCGACGCATCCGCCGGGGGGCAAGCCGCCACCGGTTCGCAAAGTCCGGGTAGCGAGCCCGCCGCAGCGGCACGATCGCCGCCGGCCAACGAGACGCCGGCCGCGCTGGCCGCGGCGGCCGCGACCCGCACCGTCACCATCATCGACGGCAAGACCGGTGCGCGGCAGGAAGTGGCGATCCCCGTTCCCGCACCAAGCAGCACAGCTGCTGCCCCGGGCAGCATTGCGGGCGCCGCCGATCCGACGCCCTCCGACCAGAGATTCGTCGAGATGACGGCGCACGGGCCGATCCCGAAGATCGCCGACGACGGGGCACGCCCCGCCGACGCCTTTGCCCGGCCGGTCAAGCCGCTGCCGGGCAAGCCCGATGCGCCGCGCATCGCGCTCATCGTCGGCGGCCTCGGCATCAGCGCCAGCGCCACCGCGGAAGCGATTACCAAGCTCCCCGGCGCGGTGACGCTGGCCTTGATGCCCTACGGCGCCAACGTCGAGCGGCTGGCCGCGCAGGCGCGCGCCGCCGGTCACGAAATCCTGCTGCAGGTGCCGATGGAGCCATTCGGCTATCCGGACAACGACCCCGGACCGCAGACCCTGTTGACCTCGCTCACGCCGGAACAGAATTTGGAAAGGCTGCACTGGCTGATGGGGCGCTTCCAGGGTTACGTCGGCGTCGCCGACGCGATGGGCGCGCGCTTCACCGCCTCCGAGCAGGCGTTCGCGCCGGTGCTGCGCGAGACCGCCAAGCGCGGGCTCATTTATGTCGACGACGGCTCCAATCCGCGCAGCGTCGCCGGCCGCATCGCCGGCGCCAATAGCCTGCCATTCGCCAAAGCGGACCTGGTGCTCGATACGGTTCCGACCGCCGGCGAAATCGACCACGCGCTCGGCCGGCTGGAAATGGCGGCGCGCGAACGGGGCCTCGCCGTCGGCGTGTCCTCGGCGCTGCCGGTCGCCATCGAGCACATCGCCAAATGGGCGAAGGCGGCGGAGAGCCGCGGCTTGCTGCTCGTTCCGATCAGCGCTGCGGCGGCCAAGGCGAAGCAGAGCTAAAGGCGCGAATGGCGAAGTGGTGAAATAGCGAATAGATTGGCGGTGCCTGCTCGCCATTCGCCATTCGCCATTCGCTACTCGCCCGCCGATGACCGCTTTGGAAGACCTCCCTTACCGCCCCTGCGCCGGCATGATGGTGCTCAATCGCGCCGGCCATGCCTTCATCGGCCGGCGAATCGACGGGCCCGAGCACGTCGACAACACCCATGTCTGGCAGATGCCGCAAGGCGGCATCGATCGGGGCGAAGACCCGTGGCCGGCGGCTTTGCGCGAATTGCGCGAGGAGACCAATATCAGCTCGGTCGCGCGCCTCGGCGAGATCGCCGAATGGCTCAGCTATGATATCCCGCGCGCGCTGGTCGGCCAGGCCTGGAACGGCAAATATCGCGGCCAGACCCAGAAATGGTACGCGCTGCGCTTTACCGGCAGCGAAAGCGAGATCGACATCGAGCACCCGGCCGGCGGTCACGATCCGGAATTCGTGGAATGGCGCTGGGAGCCGCTGCCCAACCTTCCCAAGCTGGTCGTGCCGTTCAAGCGGCAGATTTACGAACGCGTCGTCAGGGAATTTATGAAATTCGCCTAGAGCGCGATCGCTTCTTGTTGAAGCGATCGTCGCTCTCACTCTTTAGTGGAGCACGATCTTTTCGGACCTTGCTTCGCCCGCCGAAGCGAGCTTCGCGAAGGCGGGAAACCGGCTCCACCCCCGGATCACGTCCGGGGGCAGGCTTTTTCCGGATCATGCTCTTAAGGCGTGTTACGCCAGCGCCGCCTGCAGCGCCTTGAGTTGCTCGAGATGCCGCGCGATCTTGTCGCGCTTGGCGGCGTCGGTAGCGTCGGCAGCGTCTTCCTCCGCGTTCTTTATTTCCGAACTGAGCATCGCCAGATCGAAATTCTCGCGCGGCACCGCCTTGTCGGCGAGCACGGTCAGGCCGCCGGGCCCGACCTCGGCAAAGCCTCCCGTGACCACGATCGGCTCGCGCTTGCCGTCGCGATAGACGGTGACGATGCCGGGCCGCAGCGTCGTCACCAGCGGCGCGTGCGCAGCAAGAATGCCCATGTCGCCCTCGGCGCCGGGCAGATCGACCTGATCGACGTCGCCGGAGATCAGCACGCGTTCCGGCGAGACGAGATCAAGGTGCAACATCGCGCTCATTGGCCCCTGCCCCACGCTGCGATTGTTTCAGCCGACTGCAGTTCGGTTCCGCAAAACGGGCAGAACCGCACCGGCTTGGTGAAATGGCCCACCTGCCGCGGCATCGGCACGGTGCCGATGGTCAGAAACAGCACGCCATCTTCGACCTGAAACGTGGACGTCTCCCTGCTGTGCATCGCCTGCCGCAAGTGCTCGCAGCAGGTGCCGAACGAAGATGCCGACGGCACGTCACGCCGCCTCGGCGAGTTTCTTACCCTTCTCCACCGCCTGCTCGATGGTGCCCACCATAAAGAACGCGGCCTCGGGCAGATGATCGTAATGGCCCTCGCACAGGCCCTTGAAGCCGCGGATCGTATCGGCAAGCTCGACGAACACGCCGGGTGAGCCGGTGAACACTTCGGCGACGTGGAACGGCTGCGACAGGAAGCGTTCGATCTTGCGCGCCCGCGCCACCGTCAGCTTGTCCTCTTCCGAGAGCTCGTCCATGCCGAGAATCGCGATGATGTCCTGCAGCGACTTGTAGCGCTGCAGGATCTGCTGCACGCGGCGCGCGACCTGATAGTGCTCATCGCCGACGACGCGCGGGTCGAGCATACGCGAGGTCGAATCGAGCGGATCGACGGCCGGATAGATGCCCTTCTCGGAGATCGCGCGCGAGAGAACCGTCATGGCGTCGAGGTGGGCGAAGGATGTCGCCGGCGCCGGATCGGTGAGATCGTCGGCCGGCACGAAGATCGCCTGCACCGAGGTGACCGAGCCCTTGGTGGTGGAGGTGATGCGCTCCTGCAACGCGCCCATGTCGGTCGCGAGCGTCGGCTGATAGCCGACCGCCGAGGGAATGCGGCCGAGGAGCGCCGAGACCTCCGAGCCGGCCTGGGTGAAGCGGAAGATATTGTCGACGAAGAACAGCACGTCCTGGCCCTGGTCGCGAAAATATTCGGCGACGGTCAGACCGGAAAGACCGACGCGCGCGCGCGCGCCGGGCGGCTCGTTCATCTGGCCATACACCAGCGCGCATTTCGAGCCTTCGACCGAGCCCTTGGCCGGGTCCTTGTTGACGCCGGATTCGATCATCTCGTGATAAAGGTCGTTGCCTTCGCGGGTGCGCTCGCCGACGCCGGCGAACACCGAATAGCCGCCATGCGCCTTGGCGATGTTGTTGATCAGCTCCATGATGATCACAGTCTTGCCGACCCCGGCGCCGCCGAACAGGCCGATCTTGCCCCCCTTGGCGTAGGGCGCGAGCAGATCGACCACCTTGATGCCGGTGACCAGGATCGCCGACTCGGTCGACTGGTCAGTGTAGGCCGGCGCCGGCTGATGAATGGCGCGGGTCTCCTTATGCGGGATCGCGCCGGCCTCGTCGACCGGCTCGCCGATCACGTTCATGATCCGCCCGAGCGTGCCGTCGCCGACCGGCACCGCGATCGGCTCGCCGGTGTCGGTGACTTCCTGGCCGCGCACCAGACCCTCGCTCGAATCCATGGCGACCGAGCGCACAGTCGATTCGCCGAGATGCTGGGCGACTTCGAGCACCAGGCGGCGGCCCTGGTTCTGCGTCTCCATGGCGTTGAGGATCGCCGGCAGATGATCCTCGAAATGCACGTCGACGACCGGGCCGATGACCTGGGTGATGCGTCCGACTTTGTTCGACATGGTCAGTCCTTAGTTGGCGAAACCTGAAATCATAGCGCCTCGGCGCCGGACATGATCTCGATCAGTTCCTTGGTGATCATGGCCTGGCGGGTGCGGTTGTAGTTCAGCGTCTGGCGACGGATGATGTCGCCGGCATTGCGCGTCGCATTGTCCATCGCCGACATCTGCGCGCCGTAGAACGAGGCGGCGTTCTCCAGGAGCGCCCGCAAAATCTGCACCGCGAGGTTGCGCGGCAACAGGTCATGCAGGATGTCGTCCGCCTCGGGCTCGAACTCGTAGGCCGCGCCGCTCAACGCATCGGTCGCCTTGGCGTCGAACACCGGCGGAATGATCTGGTGCGCGGTGGGGATCTGCGCGATCACCGACCGGAAGCGCGAGAAGAACAGCGTGCAGACGTTGAATTCGAAATTGTCGAAGCGGGCGATGAGCTTTTCGGCGATCATCTCGGCGTGCTCGAAATGCAGCGTCCGCGCCGCGCGCAGATCGACGATCTCGATGATCTGCTTCTCATAGCTGCGCTTGAGCTGGTCGTAACCCTTGCGGCCGACACAGAAGAACTTGACCTCCTTGCCCTCGCTCGCAAGCGCGGTCGCGCGCTCGCGGGCCAGCCGGACGATCGCGGTGTTGAACGGGCCGCATAGGCCGCGCTCGGCGGTGCAGACGAGCAGCAGATGCACCCGATCGCTGCCGGTGCCGCGGAGGAGCCGCGGCGCCGTCTCCGAGCCGGCGACGGAGGCGGCGATATTGCCGAGCACCTTGTCCATCTGCGAAGCATAGGGCCGCGCCGCCTCGGCCGCCGCCTGGGCGCGGCGCAGCTTCGAGGCGGCGACCATCTGCATCGCCTTGGTGATCTTCTGCGTCGCCTTGGTGGCGGCGATACGGTTGCGCAGATCTTTGAGCGAGGGCATGGCGGATGTCAGATGTCAGATGTCGGATGACAGACATTAATTGTTCTGATCTCTGACATCTGATCTCTGTGCTCTGTTCTACGCAAACGTCTTGGCGTAGCTCTCGACCGCCGCCTTGAGCTTGGCGGTGATGGCGTCGTCAAGATCGCGCTTGTCGCGGATGGCGTCGAGGATGTCGCGGTGCTTGCTGCGCAGCGTGCCGAGGAGGCCGTCCTCGAAGGCGCGCACGCGGTCGACCGGCAGCGGGTCGAGATAACCGTTGACGCCGGCGTAGATCACGCAGACCTGCTCCTCCATCTTCAGCGGCGAGAATTGCGGCTGCTTCAGGAGTTCGGTGAGCCGCGAGCCGCGATTGAGGAGCCGCTGCGTGGTGGCGTCGAGGTCGGAGCCGAACTGCGCGAACGCCGCCATCTCGCGGTATTGCGCCAGCTCGCCCTTGATGCGGCCGGCGACCTTCTTCATCGCCTTGGTCTGCGCCGAAGAGCCGACGCGTGACACCGAGAGACCGACATTCACCGCCGGGCGGATGCCCTGGTAGAACAGGTCGGTCTCGAGGAAGATCTGGCCGTCGGTGATCGAGATGACGTTGGTCGGGATATAGGCCGACACGTCGTTCGCTTGCGTCTCGATCACTGGCAGCGCGGTCAGCGAGCCGCCCTTGTGATCGTCGTTCATCTTGGCGGCGCGCTCGAGCAGCCGCGAGTGCAGATAGAACACGTCGCCCGGATAGGCCTCGCGCCCGGGTGGCCGGCGCAACAGCAGCGACATCTGTCGGTAGGCGACCGCCTGCTTGGAGAGGTCGTCATAGATGATCACGGCGTGCATGCCGTTATCGCGGAAATATTCGCCCATGGCGCAGCCGGCGAACGGCGCCAAAAACTGCATCGGCGCCGGATCGG
>Ga0335081_10010403_pt1 | contig 15035 bp, 10 predicted proteins | sample Lox_Sample_35_FD_206713 | JGI IMG/M metagenome (GOLD analysis project Ga0335081, IMG submission 206713) | Soil microbial communities from Loxahatchee National Wildlife Refuge, Florida, United States - Lox_Sample_3.5 | ecosystem: Environmental > Terrestrial > Soil > Wetlands | place: USA...
CGATCGTTCTGGTCGCGGACCCCATTTGACTCACGGGCCGCCGCCGCGCGTTGGCCACGCATACGATGAGGCCCGGATGTCAGCGACATCCACGCCGATGTCCTCGCCCCCATGCGCCACCGTACCTGTCGCCCGGCGCACCTCGATCCGCCCGCCGGTGATCGCGCGTGCGCGGACTCCAGCCGAACCTCGTCGACCTGTGCTTCGACGATCACCACCGGCCACGGGAAGCCTAACGGGCCGAGCTTCAACGGAGGCGGCTCTGCGGCGCCGTCAGTTAGCCGATCGTTTTGATTTTCGCACCGGTGACGTCGGTCGCGCTGGTGATCTCCTGTTCGACAGTTACCTTGCCTCTACGAATCTCATCAACGTCGATGCCGATGACGCCGTGAGCCTCAGCCATACTCTGTATCACCGAAAGCTTCGGCCCGACGTCACCAAGAATCCGCTGCAGTTCGGATCGAAACTCAGGGTCCGTAGTAAGCGAGTCGTCGAGACGGCTCCTGATAACCGGTGCGTAGAGCTTGGCATTGTCGGAAAACCGCTCGAGGTCGCCGAGAGCAGCCTCGTCACCTGAGAATCGGTCCTTCACGGCGCCGAACAGTTTACGTAGAGCCTGCGCGGTGGCGCTCCCGAGCGTGTCTAGCAAGTCCTGGCTCGACTTTGTGACGAACGCGGTGAGACCTGCAAGGGCTGCCGCCGTGACTGGATCCATTTGGCCCCTCTCGAGTAGATCGATCCCAGGAGCATATCTTCCCATGTCAGTACGACAAAGCAAGTCCTCGTCTGCGCGGGAGCCGGAGACGGGAGTTGGCCTGACAGCACCAGTCAGTAGGTTGCGCTCCTGTCCCGGCGTCAGTAGTCGCGGCCCCCGACCTGCCAGTCGGCTGCGCCGCCGAGTTCGACCCCAACGTGCGTCACACGCGGAGCTGAAGCACATCGAGTGACCCAGGTCCCGCTAAAAAGCGGTTGCCGGTCTGAGAGCGCGGGACGACCGGGGCGCCGCGGTCGCGTCCCTCCCCGCTCATTGTTCGCGGTTGTTCCCGAGCAGGCTGGCGACATGCTCGCGGAGCGCGGGCTCGAGGTCCTCTCCGTAGCACCGCAATAGCTCGTCGTAGACCGCCAACACCTCATCGTCGCGTCCCAGCTCCCACAGCACCAAACCTTTCTTGACCATAGCCGTGGCGATCTGGTGGCGGACTGCGGGTGTCTGGTCGGCCTCAAAGCGTCGCATTACCTTGTCGTATGCCGCGAGCGCCTCGTCCGGGCGCCCCAGCTCCCCGAGCGCCGCACCCTTGTTGATCAGCGCGCTGGCGAGCTGCTCGCGGACTGCGGGTGTTTGGTCGGCCTCAAAGCGGCCGACCAGTTCGTTGTACGCCGCGAGCGCGTCGCCCGGGCGTCCCAGCCGCCCCAGCGTCCCAGCCTTGTTGGCCAGCGCGCTGGCGACCCACTCGCGGACTGCCGGTGTCTCGTCTGCGCCGAAGCGCCCGACCACCTCGTCGTACACCGCGAGCGCCTCGTCCGAGCGTCCCATGTCCCACAGAGTCAGACCCTTGTCGCCCAGTGCCTTGGCGACCTGCTCGCGGACTGCGGGTGTCTCGTCGGCCTCGAAGCGTCCGACCACCTCGTCGTACACCGCGAGCGCCTCGCCCGGGCGTCCGAGCCCCGACAGCGTCGCACCCGTGTTGGCCAGCGCGCTGGCGACCTGCTTGCGGACTGCGGGTGTCTGGTCCGTCTCAAAGCGACCGACCAGTTCGTTGTACGCCGCGAGCGCGTCGTCCGAGCGTCCCAGCTGCGCCAGCGTCCCTGCCTTGTTGGCCAGCGCGCGGGCGACCTCCGCGCGGACTGCGGGTGTCCGGTCGCCCTCAAAGCGTCCGACGGCCTCGTCGTACGCTGCGAGCTCGTCGTCCGGGTGTCCGAGCGCCCCCAGCGACGCACCCTTATTGACCAGAGCCATCGCCACCTGCTCGCGGACTGCGGGTGTCTGGTCCGTCTGAAAACGACCGACCATCTCGTCGTACACCGCGAGCGCCTCGTCCGGGCGTCCCAGCCGCCACGCCGCCATACCCTTGTTAAACAGCGCGCGGGCGAGCTGCTCGCGGACCGCGGGCGTCTGGTCCGCTTCATACCGTCCAACCACCTCGTCGTACACCGCGAGCTCGTCGTCCGGGCGCCCCAGCCGCCACAGCACCACACCCTTGTTGACCAGCGCCCTGGCGAGCTGCGCGCGGACTGCGGGTGTCGGGTCGGCCTCAAAGCGCCCGACCACCTCGTCGTACACCGCGAGCGCCTCGTCCAAGCGTCCCAGCTCCTCCAGAATCCAACCCTTGTTCACCAGCGCGCCGGCGAGCTGCGCGCGGACTGCGGGTGTCGGGTCGGCCTCAAAGCGACCGACCACCTCGTCGTACGCCGCGAGCGCTTCGTCCGAGCGCCCCAGCCGCCCCAGCGTCGTACCCTTGTTGCCCAGCGCCACGGCCAGCTGCTCGCGGGCTGCGGGTGTCCGGTCTGCCTCAACGCGTCGCACTACCTCGTCGTACGCCGCGAGCGCCTCGTCCGAGCGTCCAAGCTCCGACAGGGTCACGCCTTTGTTTAGCAGCGCAAGCGTGACCTGGTAACGCTCGGAAGGATCGTCATCGGATCGATCGATAACCGCCTGCATCGCAGAGAGGACCATTTCGTGTTGTCTCCTGCTCAGCGAGTCCGACAGATCTGGTTGCTCCAAGTAGAGCGCGTAGAACTGCGCTGGGTCCGTCGACAGCGGATCGTCGAGCGGGATCGGCAGGGTGTGGGGCGAGCCTGGCGGTAGCACGCCGTCGAAGTGCTCACCAGGCTGGTCCTGGTTGAGCACATCTTGAGCCTGCCGCATGGCTGAGTCGAGCTCGTCGATGATCTCTGCCCCGAATGCGTCGATCAATTCGGCCGCGCCTCGCCGGAAGCCTTCGACCAGCACTTGCCAGTGTGCGTCGAGTAGCTGCTGGACTGTCCGCACGATCAGTGCCGGATCGCGAGTACCGACAGCCGGGCCGAACGTATCGGCCAAGGCGTCCACCCGCAGGGCCACGTCGCTCACGTTGTCGCCGTGGGCCGATGCCTCGGCGATCAGCGCCGCTTTGTCCGGTCCCTGGCTTGCGCGGGCGAGCATGGCCAGCCCGTGCAGCGCGAGGAGCGGATCTGTCTCGCGGACCGACCGTGCGCCCCACTCCCTGACGTTGGCTATCGCTTCGCTGTCGTCAGGAGGCAGAAGCAACATGGCGTGGGCAGCAAGGCTGGCTCGGTGTAAGGCGTTGGCTTCGTGCGGAAGATCGTTCAGCACCGACAGGAAGCTGTCACCGAGAGACTGCCCAGTCGGCGCCGACGCCGCCAGCGCGTAAATCTCCGCCAGCGCCCTTGTCCACGGACGTGCGATGGCCTCGATTATCTCGCCGGCTCGCGGCAGACCCCGCGAGGCAAGGGCGAGGGCGGCAGCCGAGCGGATGAGATCAGCCTGGATGTCATCTGGATGCTGCTCGAGCTGCTCGACCAACGCCTGTACCCCTGTCTCGATATCGGCGTCTGACATTTCGTCCGGGATCGGTGCGACCAGTCGCCGCCACTGCGCCTCCGACTCATAGGTGACCCCGAGATACGGCGACCCCGCTGCAGTCGCGAGCGCATCCGCCGTTGCCGCGGCGCTACCGGGAAGGAGGAGCGCCGCCTCCAGTCGTGCTCGAGCGCTCGGGTTGAGGTAAGTAAGCACCGGACCGGTGACCGCGTCGAAGTCGATCTCGTTCACATAGACCGGAAGCGTGGCTGCCTCACGAGCCAATTCAGCGACGACCGGGCGAGCACGCTCGTCGCCTGCGGCGTCGAACGCGTCCGCCACTCGTGCCAACGCCAAGACCCGCTCCGACGGCTCGATAATGCGGGCGACCAGATCAAGCGCCGTCTCCGGAAGCTCGCGAGCGATCATGCCGGTCGCGGCGGCGACCGCACCGGCCCACGAGGCTGACGAGCCCTGGCCACCAGGAGGCGGGGCCATGGCCCGCAGCACCTGTATGGGACTCGTAAAGAACCGCCAGTCGCGTGCGGAGACCCAAGAACTGATCGAGTTCTGGACGGACGCGATGAGAGTAACCGTCCGAAACGCGGAGTCGGGCGCGGCCTCGCCAGCCGGCGCGAACGGGCCGCCCCTGACCACCGCCTCGGATCGGCCGATGACGACGGGCGCTCGCTCGTCAGCCAGACACTCTGCGAGGAGCTCGCCCGCCATGCCCCGATCGCTATCGATGAGCTTCAGGCCGATCATCCCGAGCGCGGATGAGCGGCCGCTGATCGACTGCCAGTTCTCGCCGTTGCTCCAGCTCCCGGTCATCCACCGCGCGACCCGCAGGGCGCGTTCGAGGTCCCAGGGGATGAACGCGCTGACCATGAAGCTGAGCGTGCTCTGCAGCAATAGTCGCTCAGCCGAATTCAGCACGGGCTCTACGAGAGCCACCGCCTCGTCGCTCAGCTCGGAGGCCCATGACGGATCGAACGCGTGAACGACCGAAGCTGCCTTCGCGATGTCCACCCCGTTAGCGCCATGCAATCGTTCGCAGCCAAGGACCTTGTTGACCAGCTCCCGGGAACGTTGCTCCTCGCCCCAGCCGGCGAACAGCCGAGCGGCCTCGAGAAGCTCTCGAGAGTCAACGTGAGCGTTACCCTCGTCCCGATCAACGGTCACCGCATCCAGGAGCGCCTCTGCTGTAAGCGGGTCGATCGACCTGATGTCGTTCGCCGCGTCGAGCCACGCCTGGCGCAACTCCCGTGAGGGTTTCTCGTCATCGTCCGTAACGGTCGCGGCTCGTAGAGCCGCAAGCGCAGCGTTGCCGGTCTCGCCCCCCAGCCTCGCCAACCGTGTCAGCGTCTTGATTCGCTCCGCGGGTTGATCTGAGTCCAGATGCTCATGCGCAAGCCCAAGCAACTCGTCACGCAGCGCTCCGGGCGGGACGCGCTCGGCCGCGCGCGCCGCCGCTACTGCCTTGCGGCCGACCATCCGGTCAATGAGAGCACGCACATGCGCGGGAGGTGCCGATTGAGCCGCGGCAAGTAGCGCGTCGTCCTGGTATCTCGACGTGTCATCTAACTCCGCTAGAGCGGCTAGCCCAACCGCGCGCTCGGGATCGTAGGGCGCAAGAGCCACCGAAGCGGCTCCCAGGCAGCGCTTCCGTTCCACGGCCATGCCGGGCGTCGTGTTGGGGATCTCGAGCGCCGCGGCGACGAGCCCATCGGCGCCGTTGTGCGGCCCGAGCAGGTGGTCCGCCTCAGGAACGCTTGCCGTCACCGCTTCCAGGCAGCGGAAGCGGTGGTGACTCGGCCCTATCAGTTCGCAGCGGGCGAGCGCCTCGCGAGTCCGTCCGAGGCGAGCCATGAGCCCGAGCACGGGTGGGTCCAATCGCGAGCCCGCGGCGAGCAACTCCTTTCGCACGAGGCTGAGGAAGGTCGCCGAAATCAACGCCTCAGCAGGGTCCAGGGACTCACGCGCTTCAGCCAGGGCCGTATCGATGATTCGCCGGAATGGGAGGTCCGTCAGGAAGCGATCGAGAGCTGCCTCTCGTAGCCGCGGGTTCACGAGATCGGTCACTCGGCCGGGGCCGTCGGCGCCCAATTCCACCATGTGCTCCGCGAGATGGAGCAGCGCATAGTCGTCGGCGTGCGCCCAGTCGACCATCGACCACGCGGCTGCCGCACCGAGGCAATGACGAACAATTCGCAGATGCCATTCAGCCGTGTCGACAGAAATACCCTCACCACGGTCGGGTTCGGCGGTTAGAAACTCCGCGAGTGATGCGTGGAATAGGCGATATCCGCCGTCAACCGAGTCGAGGAACGGCAGGAACCGTTCGAGAACGTTACCGGCCTCTCGACGCCATACCCGGACTGAACCGAAGGCGACGAGCTGGTCCACTGAAAGCGGCGCCTTCGCAACCGCCAAGACTCCAAGGAACCTCTGCCCAACGCCCTCCCACGCCGGCACGAACGCGGACCCTCCGGCCGTCGCGTCTCGTACCTCGAGGTCGCCAAGCGCGCCGATCTCCTGCCGCAAACGACGAAGGAAGTACGCATACAGCGGGGCCAGCCCGCGCGGTAGCGCGTCGAACTCCAGCAGGGCTCGGAGCCTGTCGTCGTTGCCCTCGGCCGCGGCTCCACGAAGCCCACGCGCGTAGGCGTTGAGGTAGGCGAAGTTGCCGTCGGCCACGCGGCTTAGACCGTCCACGGCAATGCGTGGATCATCCCTGTCCCCTGGCCATTGCGAGGCGAGATCCTCGAACAGATTCGCAGCGAATGTCCGTACGTCCGTGACGACTTCGTTCGAATTGGTGACGATGTCGACGGGGCGGACGGAATCGCCCCATGCTCCGCGCAAGGAGGCTAGGCGGCCGTGCGGGCGGGAGCTGAGGATGAAGCGGACGTTCGCTGGAATCTCAGGGCTGTTCTCGAGCCAATCAAGCGCGCTCTCGCCGGTGCGGAAGCCGAATACCTCGTCGAGCGCGTCGACGAGTACGACGATGAGCGCCTCGGGTTCCTCTTCTGCGAGCACGGTGGCAGGGTCGAGCAGCGCTAGGTACTGGAGAACGCTCGGCTCCAGCAGACGTTGCTCCACGGTTGCGTGGGCGACATCGAGGCCGATCATGCCCGCTCCCAGCGTGCCGACGTGCTGCTCGACTCTAATCGCAGTTCGATGAAACGGCGAGACGGCCAAATCCTCGATGTGAACTCCCACGACCTGGGCCTCAGGGCCGGCTTCCTCGACGCGCTGCCGCACAACGATCTCAAGCCGACCGGGCTCAAACAGATGGGGCCTCAGCTGTGCGAGCTGATGACCGATGCGCAGCAGCATCGACGACGCGTCGCCTCCGCTCAGCGGCGTTGTGCTGTCGCGACGGATGAAGTACCGCAACCAGTCCCTGTGCGTCGCGGCGAGCGCCGCCATGATCCCCGTCTTGCCCGCGCCGGGCTCGGCGGCTACCAAGACGTACCGGCAGTCGGGCTCGCTCAGTTGTTCGAGAATCTGCTGCTCAAGCCAGCCGCGCGTCACCCAATCAAGCGCCGCTGTATAGCTGTCAATCAGGTCGCCGTAGAAGAGGTCGGTCGAAGTAACCGGGTCGGCGACTTCACCCGCGGACACCCAAATCACTCCTTGTGAGGCGGGCCAGGCCCGACGCGTCCGAATCGCGCCTCGCTCAGCTTCGAACCCGACCCCGCGGCGTCAACGTCTACCTCCCCGCGCCGGGAACCGGCAGTCATCTCCTCGACGTCAAGACGAGTCGCCTCCGATCCCCACACCTCGCGTGCGTGCACGCTCCCGACCACCACGGGTGTGCCCGTTGGCGGCCGCTCGGCTTCGAAGATGAACGTCAGATGCTTCCCCACGACCTGGTCGACGGGGCCACGGGGCTTGATCACGTCGCTGAGTCGTGTCTGATCATGCGCGTCGACTTCCACGGCGTCGTCGGCGATGTTCGCCGGACGCGAGCGAAGCTCCGTCAACGTCGCCTTGTTGCGCCGGACTACAGCAAGATCAACATCTGCGTCAAGCATGCCGCCGCCGAGCGCCGACCGCAGCTTGACCGTCACTTTCTCAGAGTCCTCCTGGTCGCCCGGTACGACGGGTTCGCGACGCTGCTTCAAGACTTCGCCCGCCTGACCATAGAGGCACTTGATGCCCCTGTAACGGCGACAGCGCCCATCGCTGAGAGCGTCAACGGGTCAGCCATCTCGCGTCACCCCCTCGGGTGTTGCTTCAGATGCTGGTCTACATGATGCAGACACCTGGGTCAACTTGTGTGACCCAGGTCACCGGTCGTCGCCGAAGGCCTTCGGTCCGCCACCCGGGAACGGAGAAATATGATTCATCGGCGTTCGTGAGGTTTCGGTAGGGCCGAAAGCCGGCGACCGGGAAGGACCCGTAGCTCAGTTCCGACCTGGCGGGCAGGAGGGACCTGCTTCCCATCCTGGCGAGTATCTGCGAGCGCTCGACTGCGTACCGACAGCCCGGAAGGCACGGCGCGGGCGCTCGCCTCCCGGACGTCTACCTCGTGGTGTTGCTCTGCCGGCATTACGACATCGAGCCGATCGCATCGCTTGCGCCCTTGGTCGCCGCGACCGTTTGCAGTGGCCCCACCGCGGACGTGGACAATTGGCCATCGTCAGCTAACCCACGGCCGTTAGCTCGACGCTCGGTCGGCGGCGACTTTGCAAACGATCGGCCGCTGCCGTGAACGACGACCGAGATCGGCTACTCACCCGTTTCGACTGCGGCGATGCAGAGCGATGCATGGCTGCGCACACGGGACACTGTCGTGGCGGATGTCGGTGCCGGTTTCGAGGGCAGTGCTCAATTGTTGGATCGCTGACGACGACCTGTTTGCAACCGGAGCCGCTGCCCGCGCCGCGGGCGGTGGAGTGAGAGCTAGCGTTCGACAGCCTTGGAGCTTGCGGCCGGCGACGGGGACGACTGATAAGGTAGCCGTGCCGCGCCACGGCGCAAGGCATCAGGAAGCATCCGGGCCACTTGGCGAGCGACTCCTCGATCGCCGAGGCAAGCTTCGACATCGACGCCCGGAACAACGGCCGCGCCAGCTCCAGAGCCATTCTTGCGAGCGCCTGGAGTAGCAGCGACGCATGGGTGCCACGCGCACTGTAGACGACCGGCGATGCTCCCTTCTGTTCGACCTGCGCCCATGACGCCCGCACTCCACTTCGGTGTTGCGCGTAGGTGACTGCGTCGGGCGTGCCGCTCGCGTCAAGCCGCACCTGGATCATCTCCACGTCGCCCTCGTGCGTGCCGAGATCGAGAAAGCCGGGATCGTCGTAATACATGAAGAACCAGTACTGAAGCCAGGTGACGCCGGCCTTCACGACGACACGCCCGTGCGCCTTGTTGGCGTAGCCGGGACGAGCGTGCATGGCGCGCGCCTGGCTGACGTAGTCAGAGCCAACTTCGGCCAGGTAATCGGTCCCTTGAACGGACTGGCCGGTTGGATACGTGGTTGGGTGCAGGAAGGCAAGGTTGAGCGCAAGCACGTTGGCGGTCGGCGGGCCGGCCGCAGCCAGCACGGTGCCATCAGCTCGTTTGAGGACATTGCTTGGGCGGTCTGTGATGACCGCCGCCCAGTCGGTGTAGTAGCTCTCGAGCGAGTCGTATTGCACGAACGGGCGGTGAAGAGCGAGCAGCGCTGGCGCGTCAAAGCCGGCCATGACGGCGATCCTAACTGACGAATTACGGTTTGTGGCCGAACCGGCCTCATCGGGTGCAGGCGCGTAGGTTCGGTCTCACGAACCAGGCCTAGGCTTCGTCTGGGCCGGTATCGGTCCTTATTGGGACCAGGCGATCCATTCCTTCTAGGTGTTGGTGAGCGCAGTATCTGCGGTCGTGGCGTCCGCGCGCATTCGGATCTTGGTGACGGAGCTACCGCGGATGCTGCGCGAGATCATCGAAGGCGCCGTGGCGGAGCAGGGCGACATGGAGATGATCGGATGCAGAGACGCTCGTGCGCTCGAGGATGCCATCGCGGGCAACGCCGACGTGGTGATCGTCGGTGTGGACGAGTTGGAGGCGATCCTGCTGTTGCTCGAAGCGCATCCGAGGATGACGGTGATAGGCATCCTCGCCGAGGGGCGGGAGGCGGTTCTGTACCGCACCCGTCCGGAGCTTTGCAGTCTCGGAGAGTTGTCGACTCAGGGCCTGGTTAACCTGATCCGCCATGCCGCGCAGACGGCATGGATATTCCGAGCGGAAGCCGATACGCGCAGTCCGTCCTAAAGCCGGAGAGCCTCGACCCGGCGCTCTGAGTTCAGCCATGCCACGGCGCTGTCGCGCCGGCTCACCCCCAGCTTCTCGTACACGTTGTGGAGATGGTTTTTCACGGTGGGCAACTCGATGTACAGGCGCCTGGCGATCTCCTTGTTGCTGAGCCCCTCCTCCAGCAGCGAGAGGACCTCGAGCTCTCGCCTGGTGAGCCGCCGGCTCATGACGGTCCGGACCGGGCGTTTGCGGTGCAGGCCACGCAATAACATTGCGCTGGTCTGAGGCGAGCACAGCACCTCGCCGCGAGCCACCGCGTGGATCTTCCGAGCGAGTTCGTCGAGTGAGTCATCGTGCATGACGTAGCCTGACACGCCCGCTTGGGCGAACGGCAGGATGTCGCTCTCGAGCTCGGATACCGCGAGCGCGATTACGCGTGCGTGTGACGCGCGGTCGAGGATCCTCTCAACCAACGCCACGCCGTCGCTGAACAACCGGTCCAAGAGGACTACGTCCGGCTGGACCGAACGGATCGCGGCGAGACCCTCCTCGATGTTGCCGCTGCTGCCCGTGACGCGAAGGCGCGCCTGGTTGTGAAGAAAGCGTGCGAGTCCATCGCGGTAAAGGCGGATCACCGCCAGCACATAGACGTCGATCGCTCGATCGTCGACTCCCGTGAGATCGTCCATCGCCGGTCACCCCGAAGCTTGCCGTCGCCGACAAGCGCCGTCTAGTCAGATCTATCCGCGCCCGGAGGCAAACCAAGTTTGGATGCCCTCTAGAGCTTCTTATACCGGAATGAACATTGCAACGCAAAGAGGACCGCTGCAGTAGTTACGTGCACCAGGTTCACGACGCCGGCGCGGCGGCGGGGGCGCGTAAGCCCTTCGATCTCTCATATTCTCTACCCATTCCTACGTCCCGAACCGGGCCGCGGGTCTGGTACCCCGGTCCATCTGCCGCTAGGGCGACATAGATCCAAGCTGATGCCGACGATCCATGGCCGGGCCAGAAGCGGCTAGTGACACTTCGCCCTGGTGGAAGCCGATCGTATGGCAGCCAGCGGCGCACGGCCAAGCTCTGGACTACAGGATCTCCTGGAGCGAGTCGACCGGATCCTCGGACGGGCGGTCGAGCGGATGGTCCAGACATTCGGCTCCGAGGCCGCGCACGATCCGTTCCGCGGCCTCTACATAAGCCCGCGCGATGCCGGGCGGCTGTCCGCGACTCCGCGCTCGTCACCGATTCTCGGGGTCGCCGACGCCGAAATGCCACTCGTAGACCTGCTTGATCGGGGATCGACATTCGCCGGGCTTGCACGCGAGTTCGGTCTGTCGAGCTTCGACCTAGAGGTCATCGCGATCGCTCTGGCTCCGGAGACGGAGCTTGCCTATGAGCGCCTGTACGCATTTCTCCAGGACGATGTGTCACGGCGCCGGCCGAGCGTCGACCTGGTGCTCAACCTGCTGTGCTCCACGACCGAGGCGAAGCTCGCGCGACGCGATCACTTCGCCGCGGATGCGCCGCTCGTGCGCGAGGAGCTGATCGAGCTCGTCGCAGATCCCGGTCCCTTGCCGCCGCCACTGCTCGGAAGATTCGTCAAGCTCGACGACGCGGTGGTTAGCTTCCTCCTCGGCGAGGAGGGGCTCGACGCGAGAATCAGCCGCAGCTGCGAGCTCGTCGAGCCGGATGTCGCGCGACGGCGCGCAACGACGGCGAGGGAGGACCTGCGTGATCTCGCATCCGTCGTGATCACCGCACGCGCGACCGCTGAGCCGGTCCGGCTGTACTTCTCGGGTCCGCCGGACGGCGCCAAGCGGGACGCAGCCGAGATGCTCGCGAGCGAGGCCGGCGTGCAGCTGATCGCCGTCGATGTGCAAGCGATGTTCGACTCGGCCGAGGACGCGGGGTTCCTGACCCGCCTGCTCGTGCGCGAGGCCAGGCTTCACGACGCGATCATCTACCTCGAGCCGGTAGATGCGCGGCCAGCCGTGGAAGACGCGCGGCGCCGCCTGCTGCTCGATGCGCTCGATCGCCACCCCGGAATCGCGATCATCGCCGGTTCCCCTGCGGAGCCGCCCCGCGGGCGCGGCGCGCGCGGCATCGTCACCGTTGACTTCCCGATCCCCTCGCATGTGGAGCGGAGCGGTTACTGGCGCGAAGCGCTTACGCGTGCTGGCATCCCAATCAGCTCCGAGTATCTCGAGCAGCTGGCCGGCAGGTTCCGCCTGACGCGCGACCAGATCCGCGACGCCGTCACCTCCGCACGCCACGTCGCGCTCTGGCGGGCGCACCACAGCGGCCCGCGGCATGGACCCGAGGAGGTCCACGTCAGCGATCTGTTCGAAGCGGCGCGCGGCCGCTCCGGCGCGGGGCTCAGCGGACTGGCCAGGAAGATCGAGCCGGTCCACGACTGGGGCCAGATCGCGTTGCCCGTCGACACGCTCGCGCAACTGCGCGAGCTATGCCAGCAGGTCGTCGAGCGCCACCAGGTACTCGAACGATGGGGCTTCGCCCGCCGGATGTCGCTGGGCCGGGGCGTCACCGCGCTGTTCGCGGGACCATCGGGCACCGGCAAGACGCTGGCGGCGGACATCATCGCGCGCGAGCTCGGGCTCGACCTGTACACCGTCGACCTCTCGGGCGTCGTGAGCAAGTACATCGGCGAAACCGAGAAGAACCTCGAGCGGATCTTCAGCTCCGCGGAGAACGCCAACGCGATCCTGTTCTTCGACGAGGCGGATGCACTGTTCGGGAAACGTTCGGAGGTGCGGGACTCTCACGATCGATACGCCAACATCGAGATCGCGTATCTGCTCCAGCAGATGGAGCAGTACGAAGGCGTCGCGATCCTCGCCACCAACCTGCGCCAGAACATGGACGAGGCGTTCGTCAGGCGGTTGCAGTTCGTGGTCGAGTTTCCGTTTCCCGACGCCGAGCAGCGCACGGCGATCTGGCAGCTCCTGTTCCCCGAAGCCGCCGACCGGGACGAGGACATCGACTTCGACCTGTTCGCCACCCAGTTCCGGATCACCGGCGGGAGCATCAAGAACATCGTGCTGGCGGGCGCGTTTCTGGCCGCGGCCGACGGCCTGCCGATCGGAACCGCTCATCTCCTGCGTGCCGCACGGCGCGAGTACCACAAGATGGGCAAGGTGCTCGGCGACGCAGAGCTCGAGCCCTTCACCGCGCGGGTGGCGGCATGACGACCGAAGTGCTGCCGGCGCCGCGCGCAACGTCGACGGTCGAGGCCGTCCTCATGGGAATCCTCGAGCGGGAATGGGAGGGACAGAGCGGCTGCGCGGGGCCCCTCGCGATCACGGCTCCGGTGCGCGACGCGATCGAATTGGTGTTCGCGGGCGCGCCGGGCGGAGTGTTCGCGCTGGCGCCTGCGATCCACGATCCGGCGGACTCTCCGCAGGCGCTGATCGACCGGTTGCGCGATCGGCTGCCGGCCGAGATCCCTGCGTGGAACATGCGAGCGCTCGGCCGCGTGGAGTGCCTGCGCGCGTCCGCGCCACTGCTCCCGACGCCCTCGGCGACGCCCGGCGCGCTTCCCGCGCCGGCGCCGGCTGCCGGCGCCCTTCCGGCTGTGTCCGCATCTCCGAAAACGAACACGCCGGCCGATGCCTCCCAAGCGAACCCGGAATCGAGACGCACGCCCGCGGTCGTGGCCGTGGCCGTCGGTGGTGCGATCGCCGGAGTCGTCTGCGGGCTCGTCGCCGCGACCCTCGCGATCTCGATCGTTCTCGTCGCCGCGCTTGTCGGAGCGCTTGGGGCGATCCTCGGTGCATCCGTTGGCTTCCGCGCGCAAGCGGGTCGGCGCCGATGAGCAGCCAACCGCTCGAGGACGTGGACGTCCTGCGCGGGCTGCTCTACGCGCACAACCGCGCGAACTCCAACACGGCCGCCGTCCACGAGGCCAGCGCCACGCTCGACGCTGTGGTGGAGATGCTGGTCGATGCCGGGCTTCTCGAGGCCGGAGAGCTTGACGACCGCCGACGGACAGCCTCCGAGCGGCGCCAGCGCGAGTACGTCGAACGCGGCATGGCGGTCGCGATGCAGGAGTTCGACTTCAGCAAGTACGAGTTCGACGGCGCGGCGGAGATCGACTGCGAGAGCCGGCTCGAGCTCTGTGGTGCGGCCTGTTGCAAGCTGCCTCTCGCGCTCAGCCGTGAGGATGTCGAGGAGGGGGTGCTGCGCTGGGACCTCGGGCAGCCGTACATGCTGGCGCGGGGCCGCGAGGGCTATTGCATCCACTTCGACAGCTGCACGCATCGCTGCGGGGTCTACGAGCACCGGCCGACGCCGTGCCGAGGGTACGACTGCCGCAGCGATCGGCGCATCTGGCTCGACTTCGAGCGGCGGATCGTCAACCCGCAGATCCGCGAACCCGGCTGGCCGGGGTCACTGCAACAGCACGAGCGCGGCTGAGATGTTCAACGATCTCGACGCCAGCCTCACCGTGCTGCTCAACGACGCACCACCGGTCGAGCTGACCTTGCTCAACGGCGCCGACGTGAGCTTCCTGACACCTGAGAAAGCCTTCGCACCGGCGCAGACCACGGTGAACCTGTTCCTTTACGAGGTCCGCGAGAACCGCGATCTGCGCGACCCGACGCCGATTGTCGAACGCGACGGGAACACGTTCAAGCGGCGTCCGGCCCCGTTGCGCTCAGACTGCTCATACATCGTCACGACATGGGCCGCGGGTGTGCAGGGTGCCGCCCGGGTGGCCACCGAGCATCAGCTCCTAGGCGAGGCGCTCACCTGGCTGAGCCGGTTCCCGACGGTTCCCGACCGCTACCTGCAGGGTCTGCTGGGGGCTCCCGACCGCATCTACCCACCGCCCACGATGGTCGCGCAGCTCGACCCCAACCAGCACGCAGGCGACTTCTGGGCCGCCATGGGTATCGCGCCGCGGCCGGCGTTCTATCTGACGGTCACCGTCGAGCTGTCGCTCGGCGGGCCTGAGCCGACGGCGCCGCCCGTCACCACTCGCTTTACGCGCGCGAGCGTCCACGGCACGGCTGACCGGCCGTGGGTCCAGATCGCCGGAAGGATCATGGACGCCGCGGGGGACGGCGTGGCCGGCGCCGTCGTCGACATCACCGATGTGGAGCTCCGAACTCGCTCCGCCGACGACGGCGGTTACTCGTTTCCGCGCGTCCCGCCGGGCGCGCACACGATCAGGGTCGTTGCACAGGGTTTCCAGCCGCAGACGCAGGCGCTGGTCGTGCCAGACCAGCCGGCGGGTTACCTCGTCACG
>Ga0335081_10010404_pt1 | contig 15035 bp, 18 predicted proteins | sample Lox_Sample_35_FD_206713 | JGI IMG/M metagenome (GOLD analysis project Ga0335081, IMG submission 206713) | Soil microbial communities from Loxahatchee National Wildlife Refuge, Florida, United States - Lox_Sample_3.5 | ecosystem: Environmental > Terrestrial > Soil > Wetlands | place: USA...
GTTGCTGCTCCTCGCAGTCCGGCATGGGTGCCTGCCACAGGTCGCCGGGACTGGCATGCGTCAGTGAGACGCCATGGTTTTGCCAGGCGGGTGGAAGCGCTTGCAGCCAGCGCATGCGTTCCTCTCCAATGAGATCGCGGGTCGCCGCAAAGTCGTGGAAGAGGATTTCCAGCAGCGGGCGGAGTTTGGGGGCGCGCTTGACCTGCCGGTCAAACTGCTCCGGAGCCCACAGCACTTCATCCGTGTTGCCGACCACGCCCGGCCAACCCAGTTCACGAACGCGATCAATTACCTGGGCGGGACGCGGCCCTCCGACCACGACATCGCCGCCATGCACTACGAGATCGGGGCTGGTCGTTTTGAGGTCGGCAATGACGGCTTGGAGCGCCGTCAGGTTGCCGTGAATGTCGGAAACAATGGCCAGACGCATAGAGACAAATTCTAACCGAGACTAAGCAGTCGGCGGGTCAGGGTCGGAGACCGGACGCTGCAGTTGCGGAAGGGCCGTCGATACGCAACGGCCCTAGCCTAATGTTCTGGAGAAAAAGGTCCTACCGTTCCGTTAGACCCGCGCGGATGCGTGCCTTCTTCGCGGCTGTTGCCTCCTCGTCATCGGTCAGCTCCTCGTAATCACATGGGGAGGGCACGTAGTCTTCAAAGGCGCTGGCGTTTTCGTAGAGGCGAACCGGCTTGATCCGGGTCTGATTCACACGCAGCTGGAAGACATCAAAGCGGTTGTAGCGGCCAATGATGTCGTGCGCTTCCTTCAGGATGATCGATTGGCTGATATCGATCTCGGCAATGGCAATGCCTTCGCCGCCCACGACCGGCTCTCCCATGATCTGTCCCGTGGGTCCCACGATCATCGAGGCGCCTTTGCTGGCATTCTCCAGCAGCGTCCGGTTCTCAGGGATCCCGCCAGAAATCTGCTGGATGGCGTCCTCGTCGAGCGAGGAGGATGAGGCAATCACGAACACCTTGCCCTCAAAAGCATGAGCAGCTGCGCGAAGGCGGGTGAATTCCTTCGTGTCATAGGAACCGCCCGCTGTGACGCTGCGCCGGAACGGCCACACCGGCGGATAGGTAGCGATGTGGACCTGTTCCCCCTGCGCCAGCATGGAAAAGCGGGCCAGGGTGTTGGTGTTCTCGCCGCAGATCAGGACGCCGATTTTGCCGATCTCCGTCGTCACCGGACGCAGATCGGAAGCATCGCCAGGAGTCCATGCCAGCATTTCCGCCCAGGTAGGTACCAGCTTGCGGTGACGGTTAATCAGTTTCCCTTTTTTATCGAACAGGAGGTTGGTGCACCACATCGCGCCCATGCTGTAGTCGCTCTTCTCGGTGCATCCAACCGACAGAAAGACCTCGTTGGCCCAGGCGATTTCAGCTAACTTCCGTGTGCGCGAGCTGGGTACCAGCACCGCATTCTCAAACAGTCGCTTGTAGTAGTCGTGCTGGTCAATGGGTGCGTGCAGGATGGTCCACACCGGGAACGTGGGAATGAAGGATTCCGGAAACACCACCAGGTCTGCACCCAGCTCCTTGGCTTTGGGGACCAACTGGGCGATCTTGTCGATGGTGGCGTCGCGGTCCAGGAATACGGGAGCCGCCTGCACAGCCGCAGCCTTGAATACGGGGTACTTGTCACCGGGCATTGCGATCCTCCTTGGATTTTCTGCACATGATTTCAAGCGAGCGAGAACATCAGCGCCCGCGCGAAAGTAACGTCGGCCAAAGCCTCCGATTCAGCGTCAGGACTCAGCCCCCAGGCCGCTGCGCGACCGAACGGCGAGCTCCTGATACTTGATTGCCGATACCTTGTCCCTGGTCAAAACTGAGCCCAGATACGTGAGGAAAAAGCCGATGGGCACGGTCACAATGCCCGGATTGTTCAGCGGGAAGATGGCGTTCTTTCCCATGATCGATGGTCCCGTGACGACGCACGCGACCGCCACCAGAGCCCCACCCAGTATGCCGATAAATGCGCCTTTGGTAGTGAGACCTTTCCAGTACAGGGAGAAAATGAGTGTGGGCATGTTGGCGGTGGCCGCAATCGCAAACGCCATCCCTGCGAGATAAGCAACGTTGACGTGCTGCACTGCCAAGCCGCCCAGAATGGCAAGAATGCCGATCGCGAACGCGGCGAACCGTGCGGTGCGGACCTGCCCGGCGGCATCCTGTCTTCCACGCTTGAGCACGCGGAACCAGAAGTCATACGAGAAGGCGCTCGAAGCCGCTATGCACAGCCCCGAAGTCGCCGCGATGATCGTGATAAACGCGACGGCAACCAGAAATGCCATAAACAGTTCGCCGGTCAGTGTGCCGGGCCCCCCGGCAACGGTCCTGGCCAGCAACGGCACGGCGATGTTGCCACCGGAGTCGAGAGCCTTGATGACTTTGTTACCCACGAGCACGGCCGCGCCCAGACCAAAGATGAAGGTCAGGACGTGGAAGATCATCATGAAAGTCAGGGCCCACATCGCACTACCCTGAGCATGCTGCTTACTGGGCACGGTGTAAAAACGCATCAAAACGTGCGGCAAGGCGGCTGTGCCAAAAAGCAGCGTAAATCCCAACGACAGCCTCTCGATGGGAGTTCTTACCATGGGCCAGCGGCCGGGTTCCAACCACGCAGTTCCCAGGTCTTTCGAATTGGCAACCGCTGCGAATAGCGCATTAATGCTGAAGTGGAACTGCCGCATCACCAGGAAAGCGAGGACGTAGGCGCCACAAAGCAGCATCATCGCCTTGAGTACCTGAATCCAGGTCGCCGCTACCATGCCTCCAAATGTGATGTAGATAATCATCAGCGCGCCAACTACGATCAGGCCCGTTGAAGCGGGCACACCGAAAAGCAACTTGCTGAGCGCCCCGGCCGCGACCATCTGCGGAATGAGGTACATCAGGCTGATCAGGAAGGCGCTGATCGCAGCCACTGGCCGGATCGATCTTTCGTCCAGGCGATAGGAAACAATGTCGGCGAAGGTGTACTTGCCGGAATTGCGGATCGGCTCGGCCACCAGCAACAACACGACAAGGTAAGAAGCGAACCAGGTGATCGAGTAGATCTGACCGTCCACGCCCCAGAAGGAGATCAAACCCCCAATCCCCAGAAATGCAGCGGCAGTGAGGAATTCACCGACGATGGCGAGTCCGTTCTGCCAGCCTTTGATTTTGCGGCCGGCAGCATAAAAATCAGTGGTAGTCTTCACCCGTTTGGCGGACCAGTAGGTTATGTAGAGAGTTACTGCAATCAAAGCCATAAAAAGGGAGATGGCTAGCCTGTTCATGGCTTCACCCCCTTTTGGAATCGGCGGTTCAACTCATCTTCTAGCGGATGTACCTCCCTGCGGATGTAACGAACAAAGACATAGCCGAGGATCCATACGGTTGGGAATATCGCCATCGTGTAGACGAAGTTCACGTTGATGTATCCATAGACACGATGGTTGGCTACAGCACGGAACATGCTCTGTATGATCCAGAGCACGAAAAACACGAAGCTAAAAGACACCAGCGCTGGAACTACAAAACGAAATCGCTTGCGTGAAAGTTTCTTGAAGGCGTCCGACTGAAAGGCCTCGGTCCAGCGGTCGGCCGCGACAAGCTCGAGATTAGGCGTGGGTAGGGGCTTTGCGCCAAGAGCACTCATGCGTTGCTTCCTCCTCTGGAAATCCTTACACCACACCGCACTTGCCGGCCCGGGTGCGACGAGGTGGCGAACACTATCCGCTGATCGCGGGTCTGCGGCTGTGACACACGGCACATCCTGTAGTGACGTGCCACACCTCCGCTGGGACGCTCTTGAGGATTCTAGGTACGGTTGAGCAGCGGCGGCCGGTGGTCGCGGACCCAGTGGGTGCCTTCATCGTAGGCATGGGCAAGTTGCAGGACTGCGAAGTCGGCATGGCGCCGGCCGATGATCTGCATTCCCATCGGCAGACCGTCGCGGTTGAAACCGACGGGCACATTGGCCACGGGGAAGCCCAGCATAGAAGCCAGCACCACCACCTCCATCCACCGGTGATAGGTGTCCATGGCGACGCCGTTGACCGTCTTCGGCCAGTGGGTGTCAGCGTCGAACGGGAACACCTGGGCGCTGGGCACAGCGAGGTACTCATAGGTTTCGAAGAGCTTGAGGACCGCGCGATAAAGTTCGGAGCGCTCGACTGAAGCCTGGTAGACATCTTGCGGACTCAGCTTCAAGCCGCCTTCGACTTCCCAGACCGCCTCCGGCTTCATCTGCGCGCGCTTCGCTGGATCCGTGTAGAGCGCGCCCAGGTTGCCGGCGACGAGCCAATGCCGCAGAGTAATCCACGATTCCCACATCCGCTCTGGCGCAAAGCCCAGCCCGGACTCTTCGACCGTGCAGCCGACGCCTTCAAGGGTCTTGAGCGCACGGCGGCAAAGTTCAACGATGCCGGGCTCCATGGGGAGGTATCCGCCGAGATCGCCGAGCCAGGCCACACGAGTGCTGCGAAAATCGCGGTCCAGGCTGCGGGTGAACAGCGCAGGATCTTCGTCGATCGAGAACGGCATGCGCGCGTCCGGTCCCGCCATAACCGAAAGCAGCAAGGCGAGGTCGGCGACGCTGCGGGCCATCGGCCCGGCGACCATCAACTGCCCGAAGAACAGCTCGATGTCCGCGGACGGCACGCGACCATAGGACGGGCGTAGAGAAAAGACGTTGTTATAGGCCGCAGGATTGCGCAGCGATCCCATCATGTCGCTGCCATCGGCGACGGGCAACATGCGCAGGGTCAACGACGCAGCCGCGCCTCCGCTGCTGCCCCCCGCGGTCTTCGAGAGATCCCACGGATTCAGCGTGGCTCCAAAGATGGAATTGTAGGTTTGGGATCCCATACCGAATTCCGGCACATTGGTTTTGCCGATGATGATGGCACCGCTGCTCCGCATGCGCTCGACGAAAATGGCATCTTCGGTGGGCACGACATCGAGCGGAGTAGAACCCCAGGTGGTGCGCAGGCCACGGGTCGCCGCCAGATCCTTTACTGCGTGGGGAAAGCCGTGCATCCAGCCACGACGCTGGCCGCGGGCTAATTCCCGGTCGCGCTCTTCTGCCTGCTCGAGCAGCGCCACGCGTGGCTGAAGAGAAACGATGGCGTTGACCTTGGGATTAAAGCGCTCGATGCGGTCAAGAAAGGCGACCATCACCTCGCGGCAGGAAACTCGCTTCGCCGCGATGGCGTCGGACAGGTTGACCGCGTCCATCCGGACCAGGTCGGAAACCGAGCTTTGAAGGGCTGGCACTTGCTGCGCCATGACGATCCTCTTAGGATGGCTCTTTCTTCTCAGACTTCTCCGACGATTCGGAAGCGGGCTTTGGCGCTGGCTCCTCTTTCACCGCCGACCGGAAGCTGCGAATACCTTCCCCCAGACTCTTGCCGAGGTCGCCAAGCTTCTTCGGACCGAACAGCAGCAGGGCAATCCCCAGGATCAGCAGAATTTCCGGAAGGCCAAGTTCACCCACGATGGAACCCCCAAGGGAAAGACAATGCTAACAGAGACGCGGCGGCGGCCGGCGCGCCCTCTTTTGGGAACCCCTGCCAGCATACAAAGTTCCGAACCCCAGCGCTGGTGACCCATGGTGCAGCGGAAAGTGATGGACGTCACTGAACGCGGGAGGGGGTAGGCATAGCGTAGTAAGCGGATGACTCTGTCGTCCCGAGCGGTGCGGGCGGCGGCGACATTCGGCGAAAGGAGGTCCCGCCATGAAGCGGAAATTCATTCTTGCCATCGGCATTCTCTTTCTTTTAGCCGTGACCCTGGCATGGTCTCAGGCCCCGGCCGGCGGGTTCAGCTACGACGTTTCTAAAGAGGTGACCATCAAGGGAGTAGTCGAAGAGGTCAAGGATTTCCAGTGCCCGGTCAGCGCTGGAATGGGCGCGCACTTAGTGGTCAAGACCGATAAGGGCCTGGTGACGGTTCACCTGGCCTTGAGCAAGTTCTTGAGCGAATATGGCTTCGCGTTTGCTAAGGGGGATCAGGTCGAAGTTGTGGGCATGAAAGCCAAGGTTGGCGACGACGAAAACGCCATCCTGGCGCGCAAGATCGATCGTGGCAACCAGACGTTTACCTTCCGGGACAAAGCCGGCAGGCCGCTCTGGTAGACCCGGCACCCAGAAAAAAATGCCAGCGGATGAACCCTGGATTTGTTTTCGTTCATCCGTGAGGATCCGGAGCCAATATGCTGCCCGTCGTCCCACCTGATGGCGTAGACCGTACGTTATCCCATCGCGTCGCCCCGCCTCAAGATTTCATCTAGACACGCGCGTGCTTGTGTTACATTCTGCGATTCGCGACTACGCGCGGAGGTGCGGGGAGTTGGGCAAAGACATGGTCCCCAAGCGAATTTTTCTGACCAAGGGCGTTGGCAAGCACAAGGAGCGGCTGACCTCGTTCGAGTTGGGTTTGCGCGACGCCGGCATCGCCGCCCAGAATCTGGTGCGAGTCTCCTCGATTTTTCCGCCCAACTGCAAGCTGATCCCGCGCTCGCAGGGGCTGAAGTACCTGCACGCTGGCGAGGTAGTGTTTGCCGTGGTGGCCGAGAACTCCACTCGCGAACCCCACCGCCTTGTGGCAGCCAGCATTGGGCTGGCCATTCCCGCCGATCGTAACACCTATGGATATCTCAGCGAGCATCACTCCTTCGGCGAGACCGACGACACCGCCGGCGACTACGCCGAGGAGCTGGCCGCCGAGATGCTGGCCACCACGTTGAATCTGGAGTTTGATCCCGACCGCTCCTGGGACGAGAAGAAGGAGATCTACCGCATCTCCAACAAGATCGTGCGCACCATGAACAACACCCAGTCGGCGGTGGGCGACAAGCGCGGCCTTTGGACCACGGTGATCGCGGCCGCAATCATGATCTTCGATTAGCGTTGCCCTACTTGGCGGGCGCCACCGAAGCGACGGTGATGGTCTTACCCTTGAGCGTGCCCTGAACGGTGGCGTCCTGACCGGCCAGCTTGTCCAGCATGGCGGCATCCCCGCCCTCCAGTGTGTACACGTTATCGCCAACCACCAGGGCGTACTTTGATCCCTGCTTGACACAGGCGCGAGTGCAATCGGCGTCGGACGCTCCCGCCATCATGTGATGGGCGCCACACATGGCATCGCTCACCTTGCCGGTGAAGGTCTGCGGCTTGTCAGCGGCCACGGCTAAAACTGCGGCGAGCAGAACCAGCATCGCGGCGGCGCGAGGAAGACGGAATCTCATGCGTGATCTCCTTGGCAGGGATTTACCGGCCAGCTAGTTAGAGAGCATTGCAGCTCCAGAAGTTTCAGGTTCCTACCTTCTCACGCTCCAGACTCTTCAGTTTGGCGGTGATCTCAATAAAGGCCAGCGCGGCGCGGCTGAGGGCCTTGTCCTTGCGAAAGACCAGAGCCAGGTCGCGTTTGATGGTGACATCGGCCAGCGGTAGGGCGGCCAGCAGGCCCGCGCGCACGTCATCCACCACGTTCGAACGAGCGGCAAAGCCCACGCCCACGTCAGCGGCGGCAAAGCGCTTAAGCAGTTCACTGGAGTCGAGTTCCATGGAGATTGCGGGTTTCAGCCGCCGCTCGAAGAAAATCTCCTCTAGAGCATCGCGGGTGTGGCCTGACTTGGGCAGGAGCAGAGAATATTTGGCAACTTCGGCGATAGGCACCGACTTCATGCGGGCCAGCGGATGCTGCGGTGCCGTGATCACCATCAGCACGTCGCGGTGGATGGGTACCACCGTCAGGCGGCTGTCGCTGACCGGAAGCGACACCACGCCGAAGTCCACCGAGTTATCGAAGATCGACTCCAGGATCTTCGTGCTCTCGTCGCTCTTGATGCCTACGGCCACGCCGCCATACTGCTTCTTGAACTCGGAGAAGACTTCCGGCAGCACGTAGAGGCAAGTACCCTCGTTGGCGCCCACCACAATCTCGCCGCGCGGGACATGTTCCATCTCGGCCAGATGCGTGACGATCTGCTTGCGAGCTTCAAGTGTTCCTTCAACATATCTCTGGAATTCCTTGCCCGCCGCGGTCAGAGATACCTTCCCACCGGAACGGTCGAAGAGACGTGCACCTACCTCCTCCTCGAGCGTCCGAATCTGGGCGGAGACCGCCGGCTGGGTGCGGAAGCGCTTCTCCGCGGCGCGGGAAAAGCTGGCGTGCCGCGCCACCTCGAGGAACGTTTCTAGCTGGTCGAAGTCCATGAGTTAACGAGTGTAAGCGGCAGTATATACGGGCAGGGCGATGCCTCATAAAGGAGACTTATCGTGGCGATAAAAAATGAATATTTCCACCGCCTCGCCACCGCCAATTAGTCTAGGATAGTCGGGCCAGAATCATTCATCCGACCGCACTAAACGCACCACTCTGCGCGGGCGAATGCTCGCGCCAAAGGAGTCCAGAATGGCTGATCCGAAGAGCGTGATGGAGTTCGTCAAGAAGAACGGGGCCAAGATATTGGACCTGCGCTTCACCGATCTTCCCGGGCTCTGGCACCACGTTTCCTACCCGATTGATCAACTAAGCGAATCCTCGTTCGAAGAGGGCTTCGGCATGGACGGCTCCTCGATCCGCGGCTGGGCCGCCATCCACGAGAGCGACATGCTGCTCATCCCCGACCCGAGCTGGTACATGCTCGATCCCTTCACCGAGATTCCTACGCTGGTGATGATCTGCGACGTCATCGACCCGGTCACCAAACAGCGCTATGACCGCGACCCGCGCTACATCGCGCGCAAGTCCGAGATGTACCTGCAATCCACCGGCATCGCCGACACCGCCTACCTGGGCGCAGAGGCGGAATTCTTCATCTTCGATAATGTGCGCTTCGACCAGCGCGAGCAGCATGGCTTCTACTTTATCGACGCCGAGGAAGGGCGCTGGAATTCCGGGCGCAAGGAAAACAATCTCGGCTACCGTCCGCGCTACAAGGAAGGTTACTTCCCGGTGCCGCCCACGGACCACTACCAGGACCTGCGCAGCGAGATGGCGATGACCATGCAGAGCTGCGGCATGGAAGTGGAATGCCACCACCACGAGGTGGCCACCGGCGGACAGACTGAGATCGACCTGAAGTTCGACGCGCTGGTGCGCTCGGCGGACCACATGATGCTGTATAAGTACATCTGCCGCAACGTCGCCAACCAGTACGGAAAGACCGTCACCTTTATGCCCAAGCCGCTGTTCCAGGACAACGGCAGCGGCATGCACACCCACCAGTCGCTGTGGAAGGGCGGCAAGCCGTTGTTTGCTGGCGACGGCTACGCCGGTTTCTCGCAGATGGGGCTCTGGTACATTGGCGGACTCATCGCGCACGGGCGTGCGCTCTCGGCCATCATCGCGCCTACGACCAACAGCTACAAGCGCCTGGTGCCGGGCTTTGAAGCTCCGGTCAACCTGGCTTATTCGCGGCGCAACCGCTCGGCGGCGTGCCGTATCCCGATGTACTCGGCATCGCCCAAGGCCAAGCGCGTGGAGTTCCGCCCGCCTGACCCCAGCTGCAATCCCTACATGGCGTTCGCGGCCATGGTGATGGCGGGACTGGACGGAGTCGAGAACAAGATCGATCCCGGCCAGCCGCTGGACAAGGACATCTACGATCTGGGCCCGGAGGAGATGGCGAAGGTGCCGTCGATGCCTGGCTCGCTCGGCGAAGCGCTCGATGCGCTCGAGGCGGATCACGCCTTCCTGCTCAAGGGCGACGTATACACCGAGGAGTTGCTCGACACCTACATTTCCTACAAGCGCGAAAAGGAAGATCAGGCGGTGCGGCTCAGGCCGCATCCGTATGAGTTCGCGCTGTATTACGACATTTAGTCGTCGGCTCTCGGCCGTCGGCCGCAGAGTTAAACGGTGAGGACAAGCAGGCCCGGCAGAGATGCCGGGCCTTTTTTTCGTGGCGCGGGCGTTCTCCACGCCCGAAAGCACAAGCAGGCCGGTTCAATATTTGGCTATTGCGGGCTATGGTGCGGCGCGTACACGGCGGGCCATGCCCCCCTGATACTGGCGGCGCTGCCACGTGCAGCCGCAGAATGAAACCCGGAGGGCAATCATGCCGACAGACCCGACGGCTAAACACGTGCAAGAGCTAACCAAAACCCTTGCTGCACAGGTGAACGAGGCCACGACTTGGGCAGAGGCATACTCGGCAGTGATTTTCTACATCGAGGCATTGGACAAGGAAGCGCACCTATTGGGCGACGGGGATTTCGCACAGATTCTATCCAATGCGTTGCGGCGGCGCGGGAAGACTTCAGTAGAAGATGGAGGCCAGTTCGTGCCCGGCAGCAGCATCATGGGCTGAATTGTGAGAGGTGATGCATGAGAAGGCTGGCTTTATTTTGTTTGCTGTTGCCCGTTTTTGCTCATGCGGCAGACGAATCCAACTCGGTATCGTGGGCAGAGGTTACGGTGCGCTCGTCTGGTTTTTTGCGAAACAAATTCATCATCGAGGCCACGATTGATGGTACTCCCGTTCAAATGTATTGCGTCCGGCAGGTGAATAACGCAAATCCGGAGCGCCCGCCCGAGAGTAGAACGTGTTTTATGCCCGCTCCCACGAAGTACCACAGCATGATTATTCGCCTCAGCGGGGCAGACCATTTCATCGTCATCCTCCAAGCAAAGATTGAGGATAACGGCAAATTAGCTGACGGTGTGTACTTCGCCCGCGAGGAAATACAATGAGTTCAGCTACGGTTAACTACAATTTGGGCCGCCGGAGCCCGGCAGTGAGGCCGGGCGGCAGCCCTCGGCGCCTTTCTCATTTTCGCCCGGCCATGACCGCCGGATACTGGCGGCCACTCGCGCGAGACCACAGAATGCGGGCGGGAGTGTTCGGAGCACATAAAATGAAAACTTTTTTGATGATGCTGGTCGTTGGGTTGGCGCTGATGCCGGTCCTGAACGCCCAGCCACCCGCCAACCGGCCATTGCGGATTATGGTCGTAATACGCGCCATGCAGGGAACGTCCGACAGCGAAGCGGAGTTCCTCCGCTCGAAACTCGTAAGCTCCCTATCAAGGCGGTGCGGTTCCGTCTGTATCGTAGTTGAGCAGGCTCCTGACGCAGACGAAACCAAGATGGATGCAATCCTGACCGGTTCAACAGTGAGGGAAATCAGTTGTTATGGCTGCAATCCGGACGTGCAAGGCGCGATGCGATTGGTTGCCAAGGACGGCACAGTGCTATGGAGCGACACCGTACTCAGCGAGCGCTTCGCAAGAAGCGCCACTTCTAGTTTCGCCGACAACGTGGCGAAGAAACTTGTCTCCCATCTGGCGTCGAAGCCGCTACCAGCAGGAGAAGAAACCTCGACGGGCGAGACCTCGAAACCAGCGGCGACCAGCAAGTAAGAGCAGCAAGTAGGGGGGCATATACGGCGACAGGCCGAACCAATCAACTGACAGGCGCAGTTGGAGAATTCCTCGTAGCGGCGGAGCTGTGCCGCCTCAATCTTCTTGCAACGCCATTCGCTGGCAACGTTCCACATTACGACATAATCGCGTCCGGCCAATTTGGTGGCCATCTGGCCGTGCAAGTGAAGGCGATTAACGGGTTGCACTGGCAGTTCGATATCCGCAAGTTTGCGGATGTCAAACTGTCCAACGATGACAGGCATCAAGTTGTGGGGCAGCGCCATCCGGAGCCATTCCCCGGCTTGATGTGCGTTCTAGTAGTGCTCAAGGAGACGGGACGAGACCGGTTCTTCGTGCTTGAATGGAAGGAACTCCGAGACATTCTGGTACAAGTGCACGAGGCGTATCTTGCGAAGCATGGAGGCATCCGACCGAAAAAACCGGATTCTTTCCACTGTTCACTCAGAATCGAGGATGTTGAGCGTTTTGAAAATCAATGGTTCAAGATTCGGGACCGAGTTGCCAAGAACACAGCGCAGCAGTGCGCCGCATCGGAAAGCAAGCAACCCGCCTCGTAAATCCGCAGGGCAGTAACCGCACGATACATGCGAAAGCGGCTCGGCTGGCCGTGCCACGCGCCTCCACCACAGTGCGCGGCATTTTCCTTGGGTGCTAGAATCCGCCAATGCCAGTGCCAAACGAAATTACCAAAGCGATTCAAGAGCTACAGGCGGATATCACGGCCTTAAGCAATGCGCTGCCGAAATGGGACGACTTCGCGCCCAACTACGACGGTTCGAGGAAATATCGTGAGATGGCGAACCGAATTGTGTTACAAGCCAAGAAGCTAGAATCACTGATTAAACAAAATACGTTTGCACGGTAAATCTACACCGAGTGAGCGGCGGCAGGCGGCGGATACGCTATTCCAAGTTCGTATCCGGCCTGCATTCCGATTAGGAACGCTGTTTCCGCAAGTGCCGTTCTGTCCCCGCGTGCTGCCAGTTCCAAAATATTAAACAAGACCGAATGGTAATTGCCGTGCGTTGCAACCAGCATATCGCGCAGATGCCGCGCAGCAGCTTTATCAGCTTGTGTGACCGCAGTTGAAAAAGCCCGGTCGAGCACTGTGTTCATCATCTCTGGCGTGATATGAAATGTGGAATGCATGCGCGGGATTCTACCCCATTGCCAACGCTGCGAAATGCGGCGTGTAGAAGCTGCCCAACCCGCAGCAGCCAGCAAGGACCGTGCTACACTGGCGGCATGGCTGACGAGAAAAATACCAAGATTACCGGGCAGTTTACCGGAGAGCCGGATTTTGAAATCGGGCCAGACGGTACGCTGATAAAGCCCCTGACCGAACATGGCAGAAGCGTGATTCGCGTTGCACCAGCTCAGGCTCAAGGGAAAGAGCAGGAACCATATCTAGTTCCCGGTGGTCCCGGCGCGGTTTTCAGAACAAGGAAGGAAGCAGCCGAGTTCGTGCGCAGGCTGGAAGCCGAAGGCTTCGCTTTCGTAGGCAAAGAGCATCTGGCGGGCGTGCTGTGAGGCGGAGGGTGCGCAATGGAATGGAAGATTATTTCCCAGTACATGCCGAAGGGGCGCACGCGGCCCCGTAATGCCATGCAAGATGACGAACTGCAATTCCCGCTTGGGTTGCCCAACGTTGGCGACACTGTAGACTACAAGGAAGATGGCCAGATTGTTACCCGCAAGGTTCTCACGCGGCATTTCAGCGCGACCGGCCCTTACGTGAATATTGTGGTGACGGACCTTGAGCCGGATGAAATGGCAGCGCGAATTAAAGAATAAACAAGGCCGGGAAGCCACAGCGGCCAGTAATTGAAACGCAGGTCTAGATTGAAATGCTGCCCAGCGCATCCGAAATTACTCGCTTCTTGAAAATATTTGGCCTTGGCTACATGCTTCGTGGCCTTGGCAACCTTGTGCTCGTCAGTGGTTTGGTGACCCTCATGATGATTTTCTGGCTGCTACGCCGCGAAGCGCGGCGGTGGAAATTGTCCTGGTAAGACCAACCGGGTTCCGGATTTTTGGCATACTTTTGGCATACTGTGGCCCCATTCGTCCGGTTTTAGCCGAATCTATCGTTTGTACTTTCAGTAACTTACGCAGAATCAGCGCGCCCTAGCATTCGCGCTATATTACGACATCTAATCGACAAGAATCTTGGGGGTGCACCACCCTTGGCCGCTTTTGCCAAGGGTGGTTTTTTCTTGGCTGGACAGTCTCCCACAGGGTTGCTGTTTTCTATGACTGCATCACAGGATTCCCACAATTCTGTGAATAAGCTTGTGGAAGCCGGGTAAGAACTCTATTGACATTCAGAAAGCACGCGACCCGGAAGCGGGTTGCACACGAATGGATGCGTTGTTCTGGAGGACTAGCCTGCCACCTCTCCGCGGGATCACGGATGCAGTTCGCCGATCCAGGCAAGCCAACTGATGCGATTTTCATTCCCGGGCAATGCGTTGGCGGCGATCCGTAAACACCTTGTCGGTGATGGCAAAGTTCGCGGAAGTTTGGTTGAACCCGTAGCGTTTTTTTGGCCTCCGCGATAATCTGCCGCCGTGGCTATGGACTGGGCAGTGGCGGTTGAGCAGATCGGCTTTCGCGATCCAGAGGCGGCGCATGCCAACCTGGCGCGCCTGGAGGGGCGGATGTCGCCGGGAGTGGTGTCGGCGCTGCCCACGCTACTGGCCGAATCCCCCGACCCCGATTCCGCTCTCAACCTGCTGGAGCGGCTCACCGGCGCGCCCGAGAGCTACGAACCGGTGCGCCGGCTCGATCGCAGCCGCTTCCTCATCCACTACGCCATCGCCGTCTTTGGCTACAGCCAGTGGCTGGGCGAGACCCTGATCCAGAATACTGACCTGCTTTCCAGTCTCGGGCGCGACCGCACCCTCGACCGCTCGCACTCGCGGGAAGACTTTCTGGAGCATTTCGCGCGTTTCCGCTCGCGCTCCTTCGAAACCGACATTTCGCTGCTGCTGGCCCGCTTCAAGAAGCGCGAGTACATCCGCATCATGCTGCGCGACGTGCTCGGCATCGCCCCGCTGGCGGAGACCACGGCGGAGATCTCCGCACTTTCCGACGTGCTTATCGAAGAGGCGCTGCGCTACGTGGACTCCGGACTGCGCAACCGCTACGGCACGCCGCGCCATGTCGACCACGAAGGCCGGGTGGTAGATACGCCCCTGGCCGTGCTTTCCATGGGCAAGCTGGGCGGCAACGAGTTGAATTACAGCTCCGATGTAGACCTGCTTTTTCTTTATGGTGACGGCGAACCCGATCCGCCGGGCGAGATCACCAACCGCGAGTACTTCATCCGCCTGGCGCAGCAGGTGACCGAGGTGCTCTCGCGCGTGAGCCGCGAAGGGCCGGTATTTCGCATCGATCTGCGCCTGCGGCCGCAGGGTGCAGAAGGCGAGCCGGCGGTGCCGTTGGGCCACGCTATCCGCTACTACGCCAGCGTCGCCCGTGATTGGGAGCTGCAGGCGCTGATCAAAGTACGGCATTCAGCGGGAGACCTGGGCCTGGCGCGGGACTTGATCCGCGCAGTACAGCCCTTCGTGTATCGCGAGGAATTGAACTTCACAGCGATCGAAACGGCGGTCAACTCGTTGGAGAAGATTGGGGCGCACCGGC